>Ga0302322_100004601_pt1 | contig 12015 bp, 11 predicted proteins | sample Fen_T0_2_FD_203757 | JGI IMG/M metagenome (GOLD analysis project Ga0302322, IMG submission 203757) | Peat permafrost microbial communities from Stordalen Mire near Abisko, Sweden - Fen_T0_2 | ecosystem: Environmental > Terrestrial > Soil > Wetlands > Permafrost | place: Sweden: Abisko... | reverse complement strand
GTGTACCCGCGCTGCTCGTAGTGGCTGATCCAGTGTTCCCAGCTGCGGGGCGTCACCCAGAAACCGTGGATGAGGACGATGGTGTCGGGACCGGACTTCTCGGTGCTCATGGTGTGCTCCTGTCGGTGAGGAAGGCGAGGAGGTCTGCGGACAGTTCCGCCCGGTGGGTGTCGGTGATGCCGTGCGGGGCGCCGGGATAGACCTTGAGTTGGGCGCTCTTGATGCGGGCTGCTGATGCCTTGCCGCCGACCTCGAACGGCACGACCTGGTCGTCGTCACCGTGGATCACCAGGGTGGGAACGTCGATCTTGTCGAGATCCGGCCGGAAGTCGGTGGCCGAGAACGCCGCGATGCACTCGAGGGCGTTGCGATGGCCGGCCTGCATGCCCTGCAACCAGAATGCATCGCGGATGCCGCGGGACGGGTTGGCACCAGGCCGGTTGGCCCCGAAGAACGGCCCGTCTGCCAGGTCCTGGTAGGTCTGCGAACGGTCGGCCAGCGAAGCGGCCCGGATCGCGTCGAACACCTCGATCGGCACGCCACCGGGGTTGTCCCGCGTCCGCAGCATGAACGGCGGCACCGCGGAGACCAGCACGATCTTGGCCACCCGGCCGGTGCCGTGCCGGCCGACGTACCGGGCCACCTCGCCACCGCCCGTGGAGAATCCCACCAGCGCAAGATTCTTCAGGTCGAGCGTGTCGATCAGGGTGGCCAGATCGTCGGCATAGGTGTTCATGTCGTTGCCACCCCAGGTCTGGGTCGACCGGCCGTGCCCACGGCGATCGTGAGCGATCACCCGGAAACCGTTGGCGGCCAGGAAGAGCATCTGCGCTTCCCAGCTGTCGGACTGCAACGGCCAGCCGTGGCTGAGCAGCACCGGTGGCCCGGCGCCCCAGTCCTTGTAGTAGATCTGCGCGCCGTCGGCGGCCTGCACAAAGCTCATCGCGCCTCCTGTTCTCCCGTCCGACCGAGTCTTCTCGTGGGAGGGCGGTCGCGAATCCCGTGTCTCGCGTAGTCCTGACCGGGTGTCCGCGGTCACGGACGACGACCGCGGCTACCGTCCGGCCCTGTCGAGCTGGGCCAGGCGGTGCTCGACGGCCCGGTGTCGCTCGGGTGGCGAGACGGCCAGCAGGTGCTGGAGCATCGCGCGCAGCCGCCGGCTGACCATCGGATGCATGGGGGTTTCGGCGATTTCGTCGGCGCCGGCGGCCAGGAATTCCTCCCACCCGGGAGCGTCGAAGAGCACCCTGGGGGTCCCCCCGTCGTCGACGATGAGCCCGACCGCGAGGTCCCGCGCGGCCAGGGTGGAGAGCAGGTTCTCGATGCCATCGATCGCCTGGACCGCGGACGCCGGGTCGTTGACCGCTGACGACATCGCCCGGAGCGCAATGTCGTTCAGCAGCCTGAAACCGAGGAAGGGATCCTGGGTGAAGTTCCGCTCGATGCCGACCTCCAGGCATTTCAGGTACAGGCCCGGTTCCGGTGCGCTGGTCGGGTTCCAGGCCTCCATGATGACCGCGCGCTCGCGAATCACATCACCGGGCATCACCACCAGCCGGATGATCGTGCCGGACTGTCTTGCGAGGCCGATCAGCTTCGGCATGTCGACCTGCCGGAGCACCGCTTGGCCGGCGGGCCAGCGGATCTGCACGGGGTGGTCGGGTGCGACGAGCTGCGGCAGCGGCGGTTGCGGGAACGGTGCCGTGTAGAGCCTGTCGATGACGTGCCGGGCCCGGGTGGTGACCTGGTCCAGCGCGGGGGAGAGCTGCATCGATTGCAGGGCATCCAGTTGCAGCCGCCTGGTGAGGGCTACGGCCACCAGCACGAAGATCACCACCGAGATCGGGACCAGCACGCTGGTGGTGTCCTGCCCACCGGCCACCACCGCGCTCACGGTGGCGTACACCATCACCCCGACGACCAGGCCCAGGGCATGCCAGACCAGCGGGTTGTCCCTGAACAGATGCAGCCGCGGCGATTGCGCCGTGGCCGCGAACTGCACCACCAGGAACAGCAACGCGAAGACCACGCTGGTCAATGCGAGCAGGCCCGCGATGATACCGGCCATCAGGGTGACCGTCTCGATGCTGGGGATCCGCGGGCCGACGTCGACGGCAGGCACCAGCAGGCCGAGCGCGACGCCGGCGACGACGTACAGGAACTGGACGAGCCCCGCCCGCAGCGACCGTCGGCGTCGCAATGCCTGCACCAGTGGCCGACTCCGATGCTCGTCGATGATCTGCATGGCCGACGCTCCTGACGGTCCGGGTGCCCACGCCCGGACGTTGGTGGCGCGCTGCCTGGCGACGTGGGCCGAAGCGTGCGAAATCTAGCAGCGGTGACCGTGGGGCCGTCAATGCTTGGCGGCCGGTCGGGCGGTCCGAAGAGAGTGGGGCTCAGGCCAGCCGGCCCGGCCCCGACGGGCCGAGGAAATCGCCCACCGGCGGCCTGGTCCGCAGGAACGGCAGCCAACTCGCCCGGTGGGAGTCGAGAAACCCGTAGCGGACCGGACTTCGGGCCTGCAGGACCGCGCGGGCATTGACGAAGCCCATCACCGCCTCGGCGAAGTCCTCGCCGGGCCCGCCGGTGACGGTGTAGGCGCTGATGGGCTGTTCGACCCACCGCTGGTGGTTCCAGCTGTCCACGGTGATCTGGGTGGGCTGGACCGTGACCCGCCCACCGCGGTTCGTCCTGATGGTCGCGGGCGGGATGGTCCCGGCGTCCAGCGCGCGGCGGACCTCGGGGATGCCGACGTCGAACAACCGGCCGTCGGTCCATCCCACCGCCAGTCGGTACTTCTCGAACATCGCGTGATCGGCCGCCATCGCCTGTTCGGCCAGTCCGTGGCCCAACTCGTGGGTGATGACCCGGACGGTGTTCTCGCCGGCGGTGGGCAGCGGGATGGGCGCACCGGGATCTGTGCCCCGCCCGCCGAGCCCGATGACCACCGGCGGGTAGCGGCCTGCCGCAGTGCTCCGGCCGACCGGGACTCCCTTGCCACCGGTGGCTCCCGAGACGACGCCCGAGCGATAGACGCGGAGATGGTCGGCGCCGAAATCGGCGCCGACGCCGGGGTTCGGTTCGACCTGGTGCGTGCCGGCGTTCACGGTGTAGGCGGTGGCGAAGAACAGCACGTCGCCCACGGGCGGCACTCCGCCCACCAACGATTCGAAGTCGTCGAAGGCGGTGACGACCGAGGAATAGATCTCCGACGTCGGCCCGGGATCCCAAGCGGCCCAGGCGGCTTCGGTCAACCGGCCGGCGGCGGAGACGCCCGGACGGCTGTTGACCTCCTGCTGATCGGCGAAGGTCCCGGCCCGGACTGTGGAGATCCCGTACCGGGTGCTGAGCAACTCGACGAAGCGGGCCCGGGTCATCGCCCCCGACGGCGGGACTGGGGTGGGTGCAGATGGGGATGGGGCGGGGGTCGGCGGAGATGGGGTCGGTCGTTGTGGCTGGACGGCCTGTCGTTGGACCGGGGTCAGCAGGGAACTCACGGCACGGTTGCCGATCGACCGTTGCAGCCCGGCCATTCCGGCCAGCGCCGCCGCGGGCACGTGCAACAGGTGCGGTGCCCCCTGGTCGCCGACCGGGCCTCGGTCGCGCCTGCGGGTGCCCTCGTGCAGGCCCTGCTCCGCGTCGCGGCGCGCCTGATCTGTGTGGGCTTGCTGCACCCCTTCCGGTGTAACGGACATCGCCGCCCGCCGGGGCGTCCGGTGGGTCGAACTCGCGGGCAACCTCTGCTGCCCTTTCGGGCGACGGCCGCGATCGAACGCGCCGAGGCGTTTGCGGATCAGGGGGTCATCGCGTGATGGCTGTGAGAGCGTCGCAACTCGCGGCGGGAGTTGATCCCGAGCTTCCGGAACACCTTTCGCAGGTGGTAGTCGACGGTGTGTCGGCTGAGCGTCAACGTCGCGGCGATCTCGGTGTTCGTCGCACCGTCCGCCGCCAGGCGAGCGACGGCGGACTCCTGTGGGGTCAGAGATGTTGCACCCCAGAAGGATTCGACAGCTTCCACGGATTCGCTTGCGGGCTCGCCGGTGGCGGCGAGTTCCCGGCGGGCTCGGCCCGCGAACCCCGTCGCACCCATGTCCTGGAAGTGCTCCAGCGCGGCCCTGAGCTGGATCCGGGCCTGCTTGCGCCGCCGTCGCCGTCGCAACCATTCGCCGTACAGCAGATGGGAGCGAGCCAGATCCGCGCGGGCGCGGCAGCCGGACAGATGCGCGATCGCCGCCTGGTAGTGCGATTCCGCGTCGTCATCGCCGGCGCACAGGGCGGCCGACTTCTCCATCACTCCCAGGCCCCAGGGCGTCCCCGACGCGCGAGCAACGTCCCGCAGTTCGTGCAGGGCGACCCGCGCTTCGTCGTGCCGGCCGGACCCGGCGGCCGTCTCCACCAGATCCGGCAGCACCCGAATACTGATCTGCAGGAAATTGAGATCCCTGTTGTGACGGGCGATCTGATAGGCGGCCTCATCGTCGCCCTCGCTGAGATGGACCAGCATGAGCGCGGTCCGGCCGAGGGTTTCCGCGCCGCCCAGTCCGAGAGCCATGGCCGCCTGGCGGGAGGATTCGATCCTGTTCAGAAGCGCATCGCGATCGCCGTGGTCCCCGAGCCAGGCCAGGTACTCGATGTTGCGGAACATCTCCTGTTGAGCAGCCGACATGCCGAGCGCATCACGAACCTGACGGAGTTCGGTCAGGTGACCGCCCGCCGAGTCCAGTTGGCCCAGCACGGTTTCGCAGAGCGATTGGATGAACAGCACCGCATCGAGCGTGTGCAGCGCACCAGTCCGGTGGGCGACATCGATCGCCCGGGCCAGGATTGCCGTCCGCGCCTCGTCGTCCCACAGCGCGGTGGTGAGTGCCACGCTGACCCAGGCAAACTGCAGGAGCTCACGGTCGGGAAGGTCGTTGGCGCGCAACATGTCGACAGCGATTCGAAGATCTGGCACGGCCGCCGGAAACGGCACCGTTGCCAGGCTCGCCAAGGCATGAAGGAAGACGTCGGCGAGTGAGGAGCGGTCCCGCGAGGCGATCCGCCGAGCCCGGGAGGCCAGGTCGGTGACGGGTTGTCCCGGTCATCATCCATTCCGCGCCGAGAGACCGTTCAAAGGCCGTGACCAGCGCATCGCGGGCGAGTTCCGGCGCCCGTCCTTCGAACGCGTCTGCCGCCGCTGCGCAGATTGCGGGAATGGTTGCCATCGCGCCGATCTCGCCGGTGAAACCCTGGGTCGACGCCCTGATCATCAAGGCCCGGCCGTGGTCGATCTCGTCAAGGCTGGTCACATCGAGGCCGTCCAACAGGGCGAGTGTCTGCATCGCGCGGCCGGCGGTCATTGCTGCCTCGGCGGCGGCGAGGGTCCGGCCGGTCCGGCGTGCCCCGTCCGGGGTGAGCTCGACCGCCCGCACCAGCAGGGAGGCCCTCGCGGAATACCCGCCTCGCTCTCGCGCCCGCTCGGCGGCCCGTTCCAGGACGTCGGCGACGTCCTCGTCGGGGCCGATACAGCCCGCGGCGAGATGCCAGGCCCGGCGATCGGTGTCGGCGGCGCGTCGGGTGACCGCGGCCAGAGCGGTGTGCACTCGGCGTCGTTGCCCCGCGGTCGCACCGCCATAGATCGCCGAGCGGACCAACGGGTGCCGAAAGACAATCCGCTCCTCGGCCCGGACAAGATTCCGCGCCTCGGCGAGATCACCGGCGTCCACGTCGATCCCGAGCACTGCACTGCCGGCGGCAACATAGGCCAGATCGCCGCTGGGTTCGGCGGCGGCCAGCAGCAGCCAGGTCTGCACGTCCGCCGGCATCGCCTCCAGTTGCCGGAGATAGTGCGCCTGCAGGTGGCTGCCGACGGGCATGGGTTCGGGCAGCAGGGTCAGTCCGACGAGCTGATGGGTGGACAGCTCCTGCGCGAGATCGATGATGGCGAGCGGGTTGCCGTTCGTCGCGGTGACGATCTGATCCGAGATGCGGGCCTCCAAGGGGCGGGTCACCACCCGTCGCAGCAGCGTCAGTGCGTCGCCGCGGGCCAGGCCGGCCAGATGCAGGTTCGGTAGCGGATCGAACCCGGTGACCGCACTGTCCGAGCGCTGCGCCGTGATCATCCCGATCCCGCCGCTGTCCAGTCGCCGTGCGACGAAGGCCAGCACGTCGATCGACTCCTGGTCGAGCCACTGCAGGTCGTCGACCAGGATCAGGATCGGACCGGACCGGGCGACCGCGCCCAGCAACGCGTGCATCCCGAGGCCGACCAGGAATCTGTCTGGCGGTGGGCCGAATTCGACGCCCAACGTCACCAGCAGCGCATGACGTTGCGGGGCGGGCAACTCGTCGACGAGGACCTTGTGGCGCACAATCAGTCGCGCAGCGCCGGCAAACGCGAGGTCGGCCTCGGCCTCCGCACCGATGATTCTCTCCGTCGTCAGGTCCGGGTGTGTTGCCGCCAGGTCATCCAGCAGGGCGGTCTTGCCGATGCCCGGGTCACCCCGGATCACCAGAACCGCGCCGGCACCGGCGCGCACCGAGGCGACAAGGTCACGCAGCGTCGCACGTTCACTCAACCGGCCGACGAGAACGTCGGAAGGATCGTCGTTTCGTTGTGCCATCGCGTGGGCCGCTCGCCGCGCCATTCGTCGCGGATTCGTCACCGTAGCGCATCCATCGCCCGCGGGCGATGGTCATCCGGCGCGGGCCTCCCGGCGCATCGTGGCTGTTCCGCCGCGACCGCCGCGACCACCGCGGTCAGTGCGCGGAACGCGCCCGGGGCGGTGCAGTGGTCCCGCCGCGGTGGAACGAGCTGTGGAAGTGAACCGGCTCCGGCGACTCGCCGTCCATCAGCTGCAGGATCGCGCGCCCGGCCGCCCGACCCTGCTCGGCCGCGTGCTGCACCATCGTGGTCAGGTCGTGCGGCACGATCCCGTCGAGCGCGATGCCGTCGAACCCGATCACGCTCAGGTCGTCAGGGACATGAAGGCCGAGCTCTGCGGCAGCCTTGATCACGCCCGCGGCGAGCAGATCGCTCTGCGCGAGGATGGCGGTCGGGCGGCGCTCGGAATCGGCAAGCAGGGCGTGACCGGCAATCATGCCTTCCTGGACCAGACTGCCGCCGGCCATCACTCCTCTGCTGTAAGGATAGACAGCGCGCGCGCCACGGAGCCTGTCCAGGGTGACCTGGACAGTGCCGGTCCGCTCCCGTTCGGCCGTGAGCTCACCGGGGTCCGTCGCCATGTCCAGCGGCAGGGCGACGATCGCCACCTCCCGGTGGCCGAGGTCGTACAGGTGCCTGGCCTCGAACTCGGTGGCGTCGACGTCGTCCAGCGAGATCGTCAGCACTCCGGACATCGGCGGCCCGCCGATCGCCACGGCCGGGATGTTGCGCCGCAGGCAGATGCCCAGCGACCGGGAGATCCTTGGGCTGCAGCCGAGCAGGATCACCCCGTCCATCGATGCGGAGTCCATCGCCAGGGAACTCTCGCCCACGTCGGTGAGCAGCAGCAGGCCCCGGCCGCCCGGCGTGGTTTCCTGCGCGATGCCGTCAAGCATGGAGATCCGCAACGGGTCTCTGAAGGCGTCAAGCACGCGCTCCTCGAGGACCACGCCGATGATGCCCGAGCGTCCCCGGCGAAGCGATCGGCCGCGCGGGTCCGGGCCGGCGTAGTGCAATTGCTCGGCGGCGGCGAGCACCTTCTCGCGGGTGGTATCGGACACCGGCCCCGATCCGCTGAACGCCAGGGACGCGGTGGACAGCGACACCCCGGCGAGCGCCGCGACCTGGGCGAGGGTCGGGCGCTTGGCCTGCGGGTGGGCGGAGGTGCCAGTCACGCGCGGCTTACGTGTGATCTGTGCGGCGGCGGGGTATCGCCACCGGGAAGAGGAGTTGACCGTCCGAGTTCATACGGCTTACCGTAGTCGAAACGATTCGATCGAAACGATTCGACAGTCGCGCGAGTTCGTTCCCGCGTTTCCCGTCAACGACCTGCTCGCCGATCTGCTCGCCCCCGACCACCGAGGAATCACCGATCACCATGGCCAACGGCATCTGCGACACCGGCGCTCCGGCTACCGAGCACGGCGTCGCCGAGCTCACCCGCAGCGAGATCGTGCAGTGGCGCAATGCCGTCTTCCTGATTTTCGCACTCTCCGGCATCGGTCTGGCCAGCTGGATCGCGCGGACTCCGGCGATCCGAGACTCCTTGGGCGCGAGCACGTTCGAGATGGGCCTGATTGTTTTCGGGGTCGCCGCCGGCGCGATTGTCGGGCTCACCCTGTCAAGTCATGTCATTGCGAAGATCGGCTCCAAGGCGACAATCGCGGGAAGCGTCACCGGTGCCGGCGTTGGCATCGTCATCGTCGGTGTGGGCGCCACCATGACCGTCACGCAGCTCGTCGTCGTCGGGCTGGCGCTGTACGGGCTCGGCAACGGCATGTGCGACGTCGCCATGAACGTGGAGGGCGCGGCCAACGAGCGCGCACTCGGGCGCACCGTGATGCCGCTGTTCCACGCCTCGTTCAGCTTGGGCACCATCGTCGGGGCGGGGATCGGCGCGGCGGCGGAGCAGTTCGGCGTGCCGATCGTGGTCCACCTCGCGGTCGTCGGCGCCGTGATCGTCGGCGCGGTGCTGGTGTCCGTGCGCTTCCTGCGGCCCGATCCGTTCGCGACGTCAGGGGAGTCCGGGACCGAGTCCGACGGTGCCGCCGAGGACAGCAAGGGCTGGAAGTCCCGGCTGGCCATCTGGAAGGACCGTCGGACCCTGCTCATCGGCGTGATCGTGCTCGGCATGGCCTTCGCCGAGGGCTCGGCGAACGACTGGCTGGCGCTCGCGATGGTGGACGGCCACGGCGTCGACAACGCGACCGGTGCCATGGTGTTCGGGATCTTCGTGACCGCCATGACCGCCGGCCGGGTGGGCGGGGTGTTCCTGCTCGACAAGTTCGGCCGAGTGCCCGTGCTGCGGGTGTCCGCCATGCTGGCCGGGCTGGGACTGCTGGTGGTCATCTTCGCGCCGGCCACGTGGCTGGCCGGAATCGGCGTGGTGCTGTGGGGTCTTGGTTCCGCGCTGGGCTTCCCGGTGGGCATGTCGGCGGCGGCCGACGATCCACGCAACGCCGCGGCCCGGGTCAGCGCCGTCGCGACCATCGGTTACCTGGCGTTCCTGGTCGGCCCGCCGTTGATCGGGTTCATCGGCGAGCACGTCGGGCTGCTCAACGCGCTGCTGCTGGTGCTGACGCTGGTGGCGGTCGCTGGGATCGTCTCGCCGGCTGCCCGCAAGCCCCGGGAGCTGGACGGCGTCGGCTCCGAGCCGCAACCGGCCCGCGCCTGATCCCTCCGTCATCGGCGCGTCCCTTTTCCGGCGCGGATCAACGTCACCGGCGCGGATGAACTCGGCTACTACTGCACCACGGTTCCCATAACCCGCACCTTTGTCCGCGTCACCGAAGTTGATCCGCGCCGGAAAAGGGTGCCGGGGGAAGGGTGCCGGGCGGAAGGATGCCGGCCGTGTGGAGCCGGTTGCGGCGGTCAGTGGCCGGGGAGGGCCAGCTTCAGCGCCACGATCACGAAGCCCATGAACAAGTTCAGCGCCACGGTCCGGGCCAGCACCCTGCCCCTGACGTTGGCCCGGCGGACGGCCGCCCATCCCCAGAGCTGCTGCTCTGCTATCGCGACGGCCAGCGCAGCCCAGGAGCCGTTGGCCGTGCTGATGCCGGGAATCCATCCGCAGACCAAGGCGGCGATCGCCGGCGGGATGGCCGCGGCGGCGACCGGCCATTCATGCCGCATGCCGGTGCGGATCGCTGCGACGTGCCAGCCGCCATGCACCGATGACACGGTCGCCGCGTAGACATGCGCGATCCAGAACACGAAGCCGCTGACGACGATCAGGACGGCCAGCGCGACCGGGCTCCTGGCGTCACCCGCGCTGACGATCACCGAGGCGGCCAGCACGGACCCGTACACCGCCGAGGTGTAGTCGCGCTCCGTGCGCCGTGGCCGGGTGGTCTGCGTCGGTGCCCGGTTGGTCTCGCTCATCGGCTCGGTCCTCCGGGTCGGACTTTCGTGCTGCGGCTGGCTGCCCACACCCTAGCGACGAGGGCGTTCGGCCACCCAGGGTCCGCGGGTTGCGGCGGGCAGGACGTCTGACGATTGGCCGATATGGGTACCCATATCGGCCTGGTAGACTAGGGGAGTGAAGACCACCATCGATATCGCCGACGCGCTGATGGCTGAGGTCAAGGCGGCCGCTGCGCAGGACGGTCGGACCGTGCGCTCGCTGGTCGAGGAGGGGTTGCGCAAGCTGCTGGCCGAGCGGGCCGAGACGCCTCGGGTGAGGACGCTGCGGGACGCCACCTTCACCGGCACTGGCATGAATCCGGAGTTCGTCAACGCGCCTTGGGACACGTTTGCGGAGCTGATCTATGAACTGCCGCGCATGGACGACTGACCTGTCGTGATCGCCGTGGACACCAACATCCTCGTGTATGCGCACCGGCCGGACAGCCCTCCCTTTGCCGCTGCCGCGGCTGAATTAGCTCAGCTCATCGGGACTCCCGGGCCGTGGGCGGTCGCCTGGCCCTGCGTGCACGAATTCCTTGCGGTGGTCACGTCTGCGCGGGTGTTCCCGGCACCGACACCGTTGCCGAGGGCATTGGAGCAGGTCACGGCGTGGCGGGAATCGGGCGCGATCTTTCTCGCCGAGGCCGCCGGTCACTGGGATCGCCTCGCGGGGTTGATCATGGCCAGCCGAGTTTCCGGTCCCAAGATCCACGACGCGCGCATCGCGGCGTTGTGCCTTGACCACGGCATCGACGAGCTGTGGTCCAGTGATCGTGACTTCTCCAGGTTTCCGGCGCTGCGGGTCCGCAACCCGCTGGTCAATCCGCGCCCACGTCGGTGAGGGCTACCGTGACGCGGTGAGAAACGACCCGCAGTCCCGGGAGCCGCGCGCCCCAGCCGTCGCCATCTGGGCGATCTCCGGGCTGCTGCTCGGCCTTGCCTTCGGGATCGTGGTGGGCGGCGTCCTGGTCCCGATGCTGATCGGTGCCGTCATGGGGGCGATCTTCGGGCTGTTCACCACCCGCACGAAGCCGGGGCCCATCGACGACGAGTGAGTGTGTCGGCAACCAAGGCAACCAAGGGCGCCGCCGTTGGCGGGGGACCACACCCTGCGGCGGAGCCGGACGACCGCCGGACCGACGCCGCCCGGCACGTCGCCAGGCCTGTCGTTGCGGGCGGGTATCCTGTGAGCCGTCGTCGTAGCGCGGCCGCCCGGGGGTGTTCGGCCCGGCGCGTCCGCCGACCTCACGACAATCGAATCATCAGTGCAAGGGAGATCCATGACCACCACGGCGACTCCGCCCGTCACCACTGTCGACCTCGAGGCCGACCGTTCCGGCGACCTGGACTACAAGGTGGCCGATCTCTCGCTGGCCGAGTTCGGACGCAAGGAGATCACCCTGGCCGAGCACGAGATGCCCGGCCTGATGGCGCTGCGTCGCGAGTACTCCGAGGTACGGCCGCTGGCCGGAGCCCGGATCTCGGGATCGCTACACATGACCGTACAGACCGCTGTGCTGATCGAGACCCTGCTTGATCTGGGCGCCGAGGTCCGGTGGGCGTCGTGCAACATCTTCTCCACCCAGGACCATGCCGCCGCCGCCGTCGCGGTCGGCCGCTACGGGACTCCTGAAGCGCCGTCCGGTGTGCCGGTGTTCGCCTGGAAAGGGGAGTCGCTGCCGGAGTACTGGTGGGCGACCAACCAGATGCTGCGCTGGCCCGACGGCCTCGGCCCGAACATGATCCTCGACGACGGCGGCGACGCCACCCTGCTGATCCACCGGGGCGTGCGGTACGAGAAGGCCGGAGTCGTGCCGGCGTTGGGCGAGGACGACCCCGATTACACCGAGGAGTACGCGGTCGTTCTCGATCTGCTGCGGGCCTCGCTCGCCGCCGATCCGCAGTACTGGACCCGCACGTCACCATCCATTCGCGGCGTCACCGAGGAGACCACCACCGGGGTCAAC
>Ga0302322_100004600_pt1 | contig 12015 bp, 8 predicted proteins | sample Fen_T0_2_FD_203757 | JGI IMG/M metagenome (GOLD analysis project Ga0302322, IMG submission 203757) | Peat permafrost microbial communities from Stordalen Mire near Abisko, Sweden - Fen_T0_2 | ecosystem: Environmental > Terrestrial > Soil > Wetlands > Permafrost | place: Sweden: Abisko... | reverse complement strand
TTGGCCGCGTGATTTACCAAATGATGGAGGATGCCTGGAGGGCTCCCGCGCGCACCGGCGTGAGGCCGGACTGGATGGAGCCTTGGATGTTGCCCTTCGCCAAAACGATCGACGCCGCCAAAAAATACGTCGTGTCTCGCACCTTGGACCGGGTCGACTGGAACGCAGAGCTCGTGCGCGGGGATCTCGAAAAAACCGTTCGCCAGCTGAAGCAGCAACCGGGCAATGGACTCTTTCTCAGCGGAGTAAAGTTCGCGCTGGCCCTAGCCGAATTGGGACTGATCGATGAGTACGAGTTAATCGTGCATCCTCGGCTGGCGGGACACGGGCCGACCTTGTTCGCGGGGCTTTCGAAGCCGCTCGACCTGAAGCTCGTGGACCGACTGGAATTTAAGTCTGGCGCAGTCGCGATGCGGTATGAGCCCAGAAGATAAGGAGCGGCAGAACGGGCGCCAGGCCGGCGTCTAGGGGACAGGACGATCCATCTCCAGGAACCAAACCCCGGACGACCAAGGCTGGTCGTCCCTACCCTCAAACCCTCTGGTTCCGAGGTAGGGTCGGACTGCCAGGCCGACCGTTCCTTAAACTCAGCTAACGCAGATCGGGTCTCGACCTGTTTTCAGCGTCTTTCGGAAAGCGTCTTGGGGACAAGCCGGTTCACCCCAGTTGACCCTTGAAACTGGATCGAGATAGCCTCTCGCTGACAGTGCGAGTTGAGCACCATGCCCCGCTTCAATTTACCTTCACGCCGACTCTATACAGGAAAGCACCGCCTCGGATTCACGGTGCTGCTGTTTTTCCTCGGAGTTCCGCTCTTTCTCCTATCCGCCTGGGTTCTTTCAACTCTGTCACATCGTTCCGGCAAGATTCCGCATACCGGGGCGGGGCAATGGCCGATACGTTTCAATGATCTAAAGCCCGGAGAACGCATTTTAATCGATCTCCAATCCAGCGGATGCCGTGATTTCTCCGATCATCGATTGCTCTTCGACGGTACACGCTCGGAAGTCACGGTCATCCTGAAATCGTGTTGGCCCAGCGGCGACAGACAGATTGAGCTGCCAAAGATCCTCGGCGAAATTCCGATTAATACACAGGAATTGACGGGCCTTGATCAATTTCTCGATTTGATCCGAGTGGGAAAGATCGCCGGCACATCACTCGACACCATTCGGATCATCCGCTACTGCGGTGACGTGCTTATGGCGTCGGAGGAGTTTTCCGACGGGAGTGGTCTCGAACACGCTTTTGAAGAAGACGACAAAGGTAAGGTCGTTTTTTCCGATCGTGACTTTGTTCCGGTACCAACCCCGCGTTCGAACGAACTGCTTTCTTTAGGCATGATTATACGACAAGCAGAAAAACAGGCCGAGCAAGAGGCGAACAAAACCAAAGCTTCGCTCTAAACAAACCTCGGAGGTAAGGATCGGCAGAACATGCGCAGAGCTAGCGTCTAGGAGACAAGCCGATCCACCGGAAAAAGTTCACGGTTCAGAGTTCAATGTTCACGGTTGAGTCAGAACTCAAACGGACAAGCCAGCGTCTTCGGGACAAGCCGCTCCACCTCGGAAGGATGTTCGGCGTTTCAAAGTTCAGCGTTCACGGTTCCGGAATTTCTGCCTCCTCCGCGAGCTCTGCGGTAAAAATCCGGCTGCCTTTCGAAGATCGTGATGAAAACCCCGAACCGTTTTAACCGCAGAGATCGCAATGGTCGCAGAGGAACCACTTATTAACACTCATCAGCACTGATGGGAGAATTTACTCTATTGATCAGTGGCCATGAGCGAAAATCAGTGGTTAAAATTCCTTTGCGCTCCTTTGCGATCTTTGTGTTCAAACGGCCTTAACGCCTCGCCGTCTTTGGTTGGTCACCGTTGCGACTGCGCGACCTCCGCGTGAGGAAAATGACTGCGGATTTCCTCTCCGCCTTCGAGAACCAAACCGCGGACGACCAAGGCTGGTCGTCCCTACCCTCGAACCCTCCGCATCTCGAGGTAGGGTCGGACCGCCGGGCCGACCGTTAACGTCGCCCCAGTTCGGCTCACGTTCAACACGGACAACGAAGACGCATAAAATGAGCAGCTCACAAATGATACCCGGCAGGACGCGAATACGCTTCCTGCTCACCACCGGTGCCGCGACAAATCCTGTCTGTTATTTCGACTGCGCCTGCCGGATGTAATCGTCGATCACGCGTTCGAGGAGCGGCAGCGGAACCGGGGCGGTGCGCAGGACGACGTTGTGAAATTCCTTGATGGAAAATTTTGCCCCCAAGGCACGCTGCGCTTTTTCGCGCAGCTCGATAATCTTGAGCTCGCCGATCATGTAAGAGCAGGCCTGTCCAGGCCAGACGACGTAGCGCTCGATGGCGCTTGCCGTGAAACCGTAGTCGATGGCCTGCTGGCGCGTCCAACCCTTCGTGTGCAACCCGGTGTCCACCACCAACCGTTTCGCCCGGTACAATTGCAGATCAAGGCAGCCGAGTTTCCCCCGCACGTCGCCTTCATACCAGCCTGACTCGTTCGCCAGCTGTTCAGCATAGAGCCCCCAACCCTCGACGTACGCCGTCGTGCCGCCGGAAAACGCATCGTCACGCACGAAACGTGGCAAGTCCTTCATCTCCCTCTGAATCGCGATCTGGAAATGGTGACCCGGCACCGTTTCATGATAAGCGAGCGACCGCATTTTGGCGTCCTTCGGAAAACGCGGACCCGGCAGCGGCACGCGGAACACACCCGGCAGCGAGCCGTCGTTGGCCGGCGCCGTGTAGTTGGCCGACGCGTTTTGCTCCGAAAACTCCGATTCGCGCTGAACCTGGACGCCAGCCTTCGGCCGGAGATCGAACATCGTTTCACAACGCTTTTCCGCGTCGCGTATGATGTGATCGTAATCCGCAAGGATCTTGGCTCTTACATCGGGTTCGTCTGCATAAAATGACTGTTCATTCAACCTCTGCATGCGCTCCGTGATGGTGCCCTCGGCAAAACCGAGCTGCCGCAACAAGGGATCCATCTCTGACTCAAGGCGGGCCACCTCACGCAAACCGAGTTTGTGGATTTCGTCGGCAGACATATCCGTGGAGGTATGATCGCGCAAACACTGGGCGTACGCAGCAGCCCCGCCTTTGAGTCGGCTGATACCTGCTTCGTCGGACGCTTTCGGGAGCAGACTCTCCAAGAACTCGACGGTCCGGCGATAGGCGGGAAGAACGGACTCCGCGACGGTCTTCTCCGCACGCGCAACGTTCGCCGCCAAAACCTCCGGCGCCAGGCCCGGAATCTTCGAGCCGCGCTGTTGGAGCATCGTGACGAGGATGTTTTTTCCCGGCGGCGGTTCGATGAAGCGTTTCATCTGATCGATGGTGGCGACGAGGATGAAGCGGGGCGGAATGAAGCCCTTTTCCGCGCGTGAACGAGCGCCGATACCGGCTTCATCGATACGCAGGCCGATCTGCTCAAGCCTCGCGTTGTAGTTTTCCACGTCCCGCGCGTTCCGCAGCGGGTGAGCCTTCGTCATAAAATCCGGCATCCACAGCTGCACACCCAGCATCTGATCGAAGGGGAAAACGTAGTCGCGCATGGCCGAACGGCGCAGCAGGTTTTCCAACTGCCAGGTAAACAGATCAGCGTGAAGGCGCTCACGATCCGTCAATTTAGCCCGATCAAACTGCCGCAGCTGCGCGAGACCGCTGCGAACAAAGGCCATCCGCCGATCGTCGAACTCGTCTGTCAGCGGCGTGAGCTGACGATCCGCCGCGTCCTGTTCTGCGCCTTCAAAACACTGAGCCAGAGTCGCCTGAACGGGATCGCCGCGAAACCACTCGAGCGTGAAGTTTTCGAAAAACTGCTCGAGCGAGGGCGAGTTGGATGAAAACGCGGCAAGCGGGAAAAACACAGCTGCGAGCAGCCCGAGGAGATGGCGGAATTTCATGGTGAGAAACACCACTAGCGAACCGGAAAAACTCTCGAGCGCCACCTCGTTTTCTACCGGTTTGAGCACAGAACCTCACCAGAGTCGGGCTAAACTGTGTGCCGTCAAATGGGGTCAGGCTTAAATAATTATGGTCGGTGGCGAGTTGTTCGTTTTTTGCCGACAATCAGCACCCATCAGCGAAGCAATCCCTGAGGCTTTCATCAACGGATCAACCAAACCGTGAAAAGGAGTCAGGCTTGGAGGTTCCCTCGATCGCTATGACGAACAACTCACGAGCGCCTACAATTACTAAAGCCTGCCCCCTTTTTGGCTGGTTCCAAAACCTCTGCGTCGCTCCGCGAGCCCTGCTGTCAAATCACAACCTCGGGGCCTGGCGGTCGTTCCTTCGCGCTCCTTTGCGATCTTGGTGTTCATACGGTTTTCCAAGGCCGGTCGCCCCTACCCTCAAACCGCATTCCGAGGTAGGGTCGGACCGCCGGGCCGACCGCTCATGCCGCTCGAGTTTGTCTCATGCATGACACGGACCACCAGGGCCGTCAAACATCGGCATGAATTCTCTGTCATTTCCCGATGCACATAGTTCAGCAGCCGCGAGTGCAATGTGCAAAGTTCGACCGCTTAGTTTCGCGGACTCGATTGAAGCAAGAAGAGTTATTTACGGCCTGTTTTTCAGCTTCAGCAAGACTTGCATCACCCTTATCGCTTCCGCTCTCTCGTTCGCGACCTCCGAAGCATATTCTACAGATCCATATGTGCGCTGGAGGCGGTCCACTGTGGGGACACCGTCGTATTTTGATGTTTCGCCTAAGGATACCATTACGCCAATCAACGCAATATCGACAATGGACCGATTTGCGATGATGCACGATCGGACGCTCGTAGCGCTTTCTTTCTCCAACGTTTTATCCTGCATGGAATTAAAAACCCTTCCTAGGCTACTAAGTCCGAAACTGAGAGCCTGCTGCTGCTCAAAACCGAATTCAGTAGATTCAGGTATAGATTTAAGCACTTTAATTATTTCAGAGTATGAGGCCCAATTGCGGGCGTTATTTAAGATTATTTCCGGGCTAGGATTCACGCCTTTATCCTCCGATCTGAGTGAAGTGCACGTAATCAACAGCAATAGCATTATATATTTCATTTCTTAAATTCAGGTTTCAGGCGTCGGTTATTAAATAACATAACAATTACATCTTCCCAGTGCGGAGAAATCATAGTGACGTACAACGCCGTCTGGCTAGTCACCTTCCGATGAGTTTTCGCCAAGGCAGCACATCCATGATCGCCGAGCGATCATCCGTCCAATAGATGAGATCATCGTCGGCTGCGCGGTCGATGGTCAGGGAATATTCCGGATCAGAGAAGGAGTCGAACCACTGCATGACTTCGTCTTCACGATCGCCGGGATACACCACGGCGTAGCTCGTGTCGTTGGCCAAGGTCAGGACCTTGGCGGAATCATGCGGATTGCTGCCAATGAAAAGGCAGTTCCATCCGGGCAAATGCGCGCTGCCGGCTACAACGGGAAAGAGATCAAAGTTTCGGCAACTGATATGAACGACGAGAATACCGTGATCCAGGTGGCTGAGATAGGTGGATACCGCCTCGCGGGTGAGAAGATGCGGCGGCACCGAATCGCCCGCAAAAGCATCGACAATGATGGTATCGAATTTGTCCGGTCGCGCAGCGAGACCGACGCGGCCGTCGGCCTGCACGATGTCGATTTTTGCTTCGCTCTCTTTCAGGTAAGTGAATTTTCCCTGCGCGAGTTTGATGGCGAGAGGGTTGATGTCCCAAAACGTGAAACGATCGCCGCGACGTCCGTAGGCTGCGAGCGTGCCGGTGCCGAGGCCGACGGCGCCGACACGGAGATTTTTTTGTTTTTCGCGCAGAGAGTTGAGCACGATGCCGGCAGCTGAACCGCGTGTATAGTAGGTCGTCGGCGTGCGGCGGAATTTGGGATCGAACAACTGCTCGCCGTGAAGCGTCGATTCGTTGGATAACGAAAGCCAGGCGGGGTATTTCCGGATGATCAGCGTACCGTAGGTGTTTCGATAGTACGCCGTGTGCACCGTGGCGCTGTTCTTTTCCTGAATCAATTGATCAAACACGGAGCCCAGCGATGGGATCAAAACCAGTAGCGCGAGAGAATAGCGTGGAAGCGCTTCGGCTTTTCCGAGCAGTTGCAGGACGAGAAAGACCAACAGAAAAAAGGCAGCTCCGGTGAATTCGACCGGCCGGTCAAAAAGCAGCGGTGCGAGGGCGCTCACAAAAAGTCCGGCGGAGAAACCGCCGAGCGCTATGATAAGGTAGAAAAACGAGGCATTGCGCGCAGGCCGGAGGCGATAAAGGAAACCCTGCCCGCCGGCGCAGCCGGATATGAGCACGAGGAGGAGCCAGACCTTGCCCCAGCCGGAAAGGAAATGAGGCCCGATGCCCACCGTTTGAAGAAATCCAAACAGGCCGGCGCACAGAAGAACCATTGAAACGTAATTTCCCGCTGCCGGCCACCAGCCGGAAAATGTCACGCTGAAGCTGAGCAAGTAGATGGCGAGCGGCACGACCCAGGTGAGCGGGTTGGAACCATATTCAGAGCCGAGGATGGGAATGGCTCCCAACATCAACGCGCAGGTGGCGAATGACAAAACGAACCAGGCGCCACCGGTACCGTGTGGCAGAGACTCGTCTTCTGTTTCCATCTCGGGCGAGGAAACCGGCGCCGATTTCCGCTCGAGCCAGCAGAGCGCGAGCGTAAGTGCGCTAAGGGTCCAGAGAAGGATCTTTAAGGCCGTGATCTGTGAAGAAAGGCCGAAATAGGGTTCGATCAAAAACGGGTACGCGAGGAGTGCCAGGACGCTGCCGACATTGGAGAACGCATAGAGGTGAAACGGTATGCTTCCCAAGCGAGGTTGCAGCCATCCCTGCAGAACGAGCCCCAGCGTGGTGGTAAACAGAACGACCGGAAGCAAGGAGGCTGTGAGCGCGAGGAATACGCCAAGCCACTCTGACTTTGCGGAGAAGCTCCACAAAGGAAGATGAAACGAGACCGCGGCTACGACGGCCAAAGTGGCAATGATACCCGGCAGCTCTGCCCGCCACCGGCGCAGTCCGTACCAAGACAATGCGTAGCCGCCAAGGAGTGCGCCTTGGAAGAACATTGAAAGGGTGATCCAAGTGCCGGCCGAACCACCGAAAACCGGCATCAGCAGTTTTCCGGCAACCGGCTGGAGCATGAATGTCAGGAAAGCCGCCAGCGGGACTGCAAGGTAAACCAAGGGAGAATAAAGACGTTGCATCCGCGGCAAAATGAAGAACGGGCTGCTTTGAAAAAGCGATGGCATTTGGGGCGTTAGTCTTTCGGGAGCGAAGGCTGAACGCTAGAGCACTCTAAAGGGACGGGGCACAAATGAAACCCCTGCGCGGCGCCACGGTAAAAGTAAAGCAGGACCCCTTACAGCTGGTTCCAATTACCTGCAGTCCATCGCGACGGCGCTGGAACGACTCAAAGCCCAAACCGCCGAACCAGCGGCCTGAGGAAGGTGATATCCCCTGAAAACGTCAGGTTGACGTCCTTTGCTGCGCTGCAGCGAAGGAAGTATCCTATAGGCGGTCTTCGTCAGGCATGTCCGTTGTCGCATCCAATGCACCGCTTTTTCTGCCACTTAATGCTCTCATGATTTCCGTAGTCAGTTCCGTTCGCTGCCGCAAGATGTCGTCGCCGTAGGAGAGATAATCGAACTGGCGGGCGAGCTGTCGGTATTTCGCTAAATCCCTGCCATTTGTTGCGACCTCGCGGCAGCTCGTGGTGAGCACGTTTTGACAGAGTGAATTACTCTTCAGTAGATCAGCGAGTGGGATCGAAGACTGGCCTTTGATGATCTTGTGCCACGATGGGCTGAATTGGGCGGCAACGGCTATCGAGCTCTGTCGTTCCAGCTTCTTTTTCATATCTTGTAGCGCTTGGTAATATGAAGGTTTTTGGGCGCTATTCTTCCACTGAGCGACCCAAAGGCTGAACAACCAGCCAGCGAATTCGGAACCCAATAATACTGCCACTCGCAATAGGGAATGAGTGTCGCGAGTTCTCGGAAACAAATAGAGTCGGGCTAACGTGTCAGCGAAGTCCGAAACGGGTAGTTTGGTCGCCCAGTAGAGGCCAGGCGAATAGCATTCAAGAAAAGCGGTTTCGAGAAGGGTTCGGTATGTTTCCCGCGAATACGGCACCTCCGTCCTGCGAGCATAAACTGCGTAGTAGCTTGCAGGAGGCATCGCCCATTTTTTTGCGGTGCCCCTGGCTAGAAGTAGGTTTGTCTCGAGCAGATTGTTGATGTCTTCGAACAGAGCATCGCTGACTTTCTCGTGGAGGAATGTCCCCTTCGTTTTCGTTTTGTCCCGGGTCAGGATAACTTCAGGGGCTCTGGGATTATTCGTCGCACGCACAGTTGCGTCGTCTTTGAAGGAGCTCATTGCATCAGTCGTCGGAACGGCGATCATTACCGAACCCGTCGGAGCCGCGGTTACCTTCCTCATGTTTGACATCCAAAACCGCTTTTCTCGGCGCAGATGCTTTTCAAAAACATTGGTAATGTCTGCTGCCGATGCCGGTTCACTTTTGGCGCCGTGCCTGAAATATAGAGTCCCTTTCGCAAAGGCCTGCGCTTTTTCTCCCTTCGTCGCGTCGTATGTACCACCCTTTTCGAAGATAAATGGTATCGAGGCTGGCTGAATAGAAAATGCTACCAACTGAACGTTGGATTTCTTCAGTAGATGAATTTCTGTTACAAGATCGGTTCGGCCTGTGACAGCTGAGACCTTGTCTGCAATTACAGCTGGATCGAGCTTTGCAGCCTTAGAAAGATCTGCGCCAGAGATATCGCCATCGTCATTTATTCCGAAGAGGAGAACTCCGCCGCCCGAATTCGCCATTGCCACGATATCCTTGATGATCTCGAGCCATTGGGGCCGTGAGTCCGGATCAAACTGTTCTTTAAATTCGATGGACCGACTTTCTTTTTTTGCCGCTAAAGCCTTGTTGAGGAGATCAGTGTCCATTTAGCCGTTCTAAGGTTATCCTTCTTCAATAGATGTCCGACTTGGAAGCGTCGAGCGTCACCTTTAAGTATGCACCGAACCGAAGAACGATTCCAAAATCCGACCTTTGCGTTATTCCGTCAATGCCACCTTGGACGGGTGCTGCGACCATTGAGGCGGGATCGCGGACGAAGAACTACATCGGTCACACGGCGGAAAGCATCGCCCGGGTAGAGAACAAGGGACGGGCAAAAACGATTGCCCGGGCTAGAACCCCAAACCAGTCTCCTGCCAATGCCTTCGTTCTTCATTTGCCGAGTGCCCATTGCCCCATGCGCCGCCCATTCTTGATTCGCCTGGCGCTTCGATGGAGCTGGGCCTTTCTCATTCTTGTCGGTCTCGGTATCTTGGGAGTGTTTGTCGTCAATCTCGTAGACTACATTCCCTACCAACGGGCCATGGCTCGAGTTGAACACCTCGATGAGAAAGCGCTTCGCGCTATCACCGACGTTTGTGCCCTAAGAGAAAAGGCAGGCCATCAACGACTGTTCGGCAAAGACATCCCGCAGGAATTTTCGGCGCTCAAACCCGTCCGCGTTTCATTCTATCCCGGGTGCACCGATATCGCACTTTGGGAACCCAACGACTTCGCCTACGTTTTTCTCCGCGTCTCGACCAGACCTAAAAACCAGGTAATCGAGGCGGTCGATGCTGACTATCGGAGGCAGCATTCGCGCACCTTGTGGGAGCGCAATCCAGAGTTCACGAAGTCCGTGAATCCCAGCAATCGGATCGTAACCCTCGCCATCATGGGCATGAATTCCTCGCAAGAATGGATCCTGCAGCCGGACGCGCTCCTGTGCATCAACCGGTCATACTCCAGTTGGCAGGCCGACGAGATTTCGGCGCGCGTCGTCATAACCCCTGGTCAGTTGGCCGAATTTCAAAACGCGATCCTCTCTCTTGGCTCCGATATCCGAGGGCATGCTTTTGATCCCGGTGGGGCGGACGGTGTGACTTTCAATGTATCATTTCGGTCTGGAGGGCAGGGAGACGACGACATCATTCTAGCCCGTACCTGGCGCGAGGAGCTTCGTCCTCTAGTGAACGCGATTGTTCGTACCGCCGGAAACGAAGACACCGCCAACCTCCAACAGTGTGTGGCCTGGGTAACTAACGAAGACCATCAATTCCCCGCGACAGACTATCCCCTAGCCCGCTACAGGCATCGCCTGAGTGACCTACCTTTGGCTTGGTGGCGCATTTGGCCCCGATTCATTCATCCGCAAGATAACGAATCCTCTATCAAGCCCTAACAGAGCCTAACATAAGGGATCAGGCTTAAACAATTGTGTGCACTAACGATCAGTGGTCCTGCGCCGGTCCAACCAAAATGAAAAACATCACGCGAGAGTTAAGCGTTCGAAGTACGATGCTCATCCAGTTAATTCTGGTTCTACTATTCGCGAGCACAGGTTTGCTATCCGCCGAAGGCGACGACGATTCGATCGACAATCTTGGGCGCACGTACCTTGCGGAAGACGGAAAACTTCATGCGGCGATTACTGGAAGTGAGACCTTGGTGCTCGAGTTGGATCGGGATTACGCGCTTCTTGGGCTTAAGATAAAGGGGGTGCAGGGGTACGCAGGTTATGTACTAAATCCTCCGGATGGAAATTCCGCGGCAAACATTACGTTCGGCGCGCCTAAATTTCCGCAAAGTAACGAAGAGCTTATGACATCGCCGGGCTTTACCAAATTTTCGACGCGTGTAATTGAAGCGAACGGTAAGAAAGTAAGCTGGCGTCAGTGGGCGGACTCGGCGCATCTCTACAGCGACACGGATATGTATATTCCGGTCGCGAACGGAGTGCCCGACCAGAAGGAACTGGTGCACGTTGGGATTGTGGCCAACTTCACCGAAAGGCGAAAAGCATTAGAGGATCATCTCGTGCAAATGAAAGCTGTGGATTCACAATCCCTCCAAAAGAAAACCACTCCACTACTCACCGCTTTAAATCGTATTCCGCTGGACCGTTCAAAATGGCAGATGATCGAGTATTCGGACAATGAGATCCGATGGCTGAATGAAGCATATGATGAGGTTTGCTGTGCGCTCGAGGACGACACCAAGGCAAAATTGTATTTTTCAGATATCAAGGAGCTCAGGCAGCATTGGAGAGCGCAGGCTAAGAAATCAGGAGGGGGAATAGTTGAAGCCGAAATTGTGGCTTCGGAGAAAGGCTCGGCTAAGCACACGACGCTTTTGGCGAAGTATCCCTTGAGCAATCTGGGTTGGGCTTATCAAGCAGTCGCTCTGTTCCCCACTGAATATGGAGTGTTGCGACTTGAGGTCAGATCGCGTGAAACCGGAACGACCGGAATACGAGAGGCGGTTGGTATCATTATTTATATGAAAGAGTCTCAGATTTCGGACATGAAAAAGGCGGCTGAAAGTTTTCGTAGAGACCCATACGAATCAGAATACGACCACGACGCATGCTTCACAGTTTCCGATCAGCCCAAATGGGATGATCGCTTCGCGGAGCACCCCTTAACGCATTGCAGGAAGGCGATGGCTAAATACATCGCCGCCATTGAATCGGCGAATTTCCCTCAGGCCTCAAAGTGAGCGCCAGCCGAAAGGGGCTGAGCCAGTCTGCGCGGCTGCGAAACACCTGAAAGCCGATTTGGAAGCCGTGCACCAACACCATGCAACCGGGTCTTCCGTAGTTCTGAAGCAAACGGGACGGACTGCCTCCTCATGGCTGGTCCATTAATGCGATAGCGCGTATGCGCAGACAAAGTGGCAGGCCGACTCAGCCAATCGTAAATGTTTCAACTGAGAACCTATATTTGGATTGTCTCATTTTAAACGTTTGGCTGAGTGGGTGCTCCAAATTCAACATCATACCTATGAAGAGAGGGATTCTTTTACTGGTAGCGGGCACTCTATTATCATTGGTCACGGCATGGGCAGCCAGCGGTGGTCGCGACATGGCCCGCGAGGAAGGCTACGAGAAGGAACTCGCCGTAATCGACAGCTCGCTG
>Ga0302322_100004599_pt1 | contig 12016 bp, 11 predicted proteins | sample Fen_T0_2_FD_203757 | JGI IMG/M metagenome (GOLD analysis project Ga0302322, IMG submission 203757) | Peat permafrost microbial communities from Stordalen Mire near Abisko, Sweden - Fen_T0_2 | ecosystem: Environmental > Terrestrial > Soil > Wetlands > Permafrost | place: Sweden: Abisko... | reverse complement strand
GCAAGGTTGTTTCGTGATGCAGAAGCAGCGATTTCAGATGCGCGTCTCCGTTGTCTTCGCCGGTCTGATGGTGCTTGTAATCCGGCCGCGCAGGGGCAAGCTCTTCCAGCCACTTGCCGATGTCTTCGATCAGCCCGCTCTCCAGATCGTTTACAAAGATTGCCGCGGTGATGTGCATGGGCGAGACGAAGCATAGCCCATCGCGAACGCCGCTGCGGCTCACAATGCGCTCCACTTCATCGGTGATGTGCACCATCTCCCGCTGTTTCTTCGTCTCGAACACTAGATACTCTGTGTGACTGATCATCGCAAGCCTCCTGCATCGGGCTCTCGCGAATAGGCAGCCGCCCGGCGTGCCGGTCTGCCTTCGCCAGCCTTTATCCTAAAGCCAGCCGTGAGCAGAGCAGACGAAACCAGCGCGGAATCCGCACAACCGGCAGCCGAACGGTTGCGCCGCATGCACGATTGGCTCGAAACGGCCTACGGTCCGCAGCACTGGTGGCCGGCCGAGACGGCGTTCGAGGTGATTCTCGGCGCCTATTTGACCCAGAACACGTCCTGGAAGGCGGTCGAGCGCTCGCTGGCCAATCTGCGCGCCGCAGGGGCCATGACTCTTGATGGATTGCGGTCAATCTCACTCGAAGAGCTGCGCAAACTCGTCCAGCCCTCCGGCTTTCAGAGCCGCAAGGCGCCGGCGCTGAAAGCCTTTGTAGCGATGCTGGACGACGAGTTTGACGGTTCCCTGGCAAAGCTTTCCAGCCTGCCCACGGATGCCTTGCGCCGCCGGCTGCTCAATTTGCCATCCGTGGGGCCAGAGACCGCCGACGCGATTCTGCTCTATGCGCTCGGCCATCCGGTCCCGGTTGCTGACGAGTATCTGCGACGCATCATCGAGCGCCATGAGCTGCTGGCGCCACCACCGGAGCGCAATCGCAAAGGCTATCAAGCGATGGCCGAATTCACCCGGCTCGCTTTTGCGGCGGTTCCGAAGGAGAGCCGGGCCAGTCTTTTCAGCCAGTTCCACGCCCTCACTGTGGCCGTGGGCAAGGCGCATTGCCGAAGAGAGGCGCGTTGCCAAAACTGCCCGCTGGCCGCCGATCCTCATCCGGTAATCGGATAAATGCACGCCAGTTACCGGGTGCAATTGGATTTCAATTCCCCCTTTGCTGCCAATCCGCGATAAGATCATGTAAACAGGAAGTTAACCAATGCGACGTTCAGGCACATCCATGCAGCTTACGCGGGCTGCCGATTACGGTGTCCGTGTGATGGTCCATCTGGCGACAATTCCCGAGAATGAACGCGCTTTGCTGCCGGCCCTGGCCCGCGCAACCGGAGCGCCGCAGAGCTTCCTCTCAAAAGTTCTGCAGGGGCTTTGCCGTGCGAATCTGATTCTTTCCAGGCGTGGACAGGCTGGAGGATTTGAGATTCTTCCGCGCGGCAGACAGGCCTCGGTTCGCGAAGTCATTGAGGCGATTGACGGTCCTGTCAAATTGAATGTCTGCCTGGTGAGCGGGGCATCGTGCAAGCGGAAAACATTCTGCCCGGCACACCCGATCTGGGCCAGTGCCCAGGAGGCGATGGTCGGTGTGCTGAACGCCTCGACGGTCGCGGATCTTGCTTCCCAGGCTCTGGTTACTCGGACCAAGCCCACGGAAGTTCATGCCGGGAGCGCCCGAGTCATCAGTTAGGATCGTTTCCGGTCGAGGGCGCGCTTCAGCACGATCTCAAGGGCTGCCTTCACCTCGGCATACTCCTTTGCGCTGAGAGTGCCCGCGATCTTTTCGCTCTCCAGCGCAAAAAGTTCTTCCTTCAGGGCATTCATCAATACTGCGCTTCTGGACACGGGATTCGCGGCTAAGTGCCCGCCCGTGAATGCGGGATCCGGGGTTTGCGGCTTGCGCAGAAGGAAGGCCGCAGCCGTGGTCAACAGCAACGCCAGCGCGCCAAGTATCCACCATTTGTATTTTGAAAGCGGATCTGGCGTATTGATAGGATTGCCGATGCCGCCGCCGGGCTGCGTAGGCATGCCGGCGTCCTGGCCGCCATTGTCACCCGCGGCTTGCGCGCCAGCCGGTGCGCCCTGGGCCTCGCGGGGCATCTGTCCTTCGCCGGAGATGGTGAACTCGAGCGGCTTGCCGGGGACCGCGTTTTTCGCAACCAGGGTCTGGATGGATGGGTCTTGAGGAACGCTCTGAAAGACCGATCCTCCTCCGGCCTTGAAGGTGATGCTCTTGGGCAACAGGACGCCGATGCTCTGGGTGGGCAGGGTCATCTGCGGCCTGAAGGTGAGGGAGCCGCGATAGGGGACCGTGTAGCTGAACTGAAAGAGTGTGTTCTTTTCGCCATCGTCAGGCTGGATGGGGAAGTTGAAGGCGAAGTGCCCCTTGGCGCCGGCCGGTTCGAGTGAGAGCGTGGTGGGCAGGCCGCCGGGCCGCTGCGCCTCGGCGTTCTCAACCACAGCTTCGTCGGGCAGTACGATTTCAAAAGAGCGCGGGCTCCACTGGGTGGTGGGCGGCTTGCTGGCGTTGTGAACGAAGTACCGCTCAATGACGCGCAGGCGGCCATTGGCGGTCTCCATCTCCATCACGTCGGCTTCGGCGAATACCGATTCGACTTTCGCAGCGACATCGTAGACAGTGATGTCGCCGGGTGTGGCGCCCTGCGGCGCGGCGATGAAGTAACCCGCGCCCTGATGCGTAGCGCGCACCAGATACGGACCGCTGCCCGGCTCCGTGATCGAGTAATGGCCGCGGGCATCGGTTGTGCTGTGGGCCACCTCGGCCATCGCCGACTGGACATCGACCAGCACCACCGTATCGCCCGCTGCGGGTTTACCGGTGGTCTTGTTGGTGACCGTACCGCTCACTTGCGCGGCTTGCGCCAGTGCCCCCGTAAAGAACAGGCTTGTGGCAACGGCGTGCAACATAAAAGAAGTCGATTTCATGATCTTGACAGGCTCCCGCGTTGGGTTCATTGCCAGGTTTGTTCAGTGAGGAGCCCAAAGGGTACCGCTGCTACTTCCACTCGCCTCGCTCGCACACAGAATCACAGCATAAAGGTTGTTCAGACTCGCCGCAAATTCTCAATCTCGGCCAGCAACTGCGCCGCCTCATCCTCAAGCTGCCCCCGTTGCATAAAGAACTCCTCTTCAGGATACTTGCCGGCACGATACTCGAAGCTCAGGTCGCGCAGATTCTCGTAAAGCTGTTCCTTGCGTTCCAGAAGGTAATCCAGGCGGGTCTTCTCATGCTGGCTGGCGAAGACGTTCTCAGGCCAGAAAGTATAGGCAAACACAGCGATCAACAACATCGCTCCGCAAATGAGTCCAAATGTCGGTGTCATAGCTCAATAACCTCCCTGGGCACGGCCCCTGATCCCTGGTCCCTGTTCTCTGATCTCTGCACTTAGAAACCTCCATCTTCGCCCGAGCCGGTCTCGCGGCGAATCTGTTCCCTGAGGGACTGAGTCGCAGGATCGGCCAGCGGAGCTTCAGCCAGTGTTCTTCCCACCGACCAGCGGCGCACCAGCAGAACGGTGCCCAGAAGCGCCGCGGCGAAGACGGCAAAAGGGGCGATCCAGGCTACCAGGTCGAAGCCTTGTGTGGTGGGCGCGGCCAGCACCGTAGCGCCATACTTGGCTGCGAAGCTGGCCAGAATCTCCTTGTCGCTGGAGCCTTTGTCGATGGCCGCCTTCAGCTCATCGCGCTCGCGGCCCGACTCCTGACAGCCCACATGGTTGCACTCGCCCAGCATCTGCGCGCAACCGCAGGTACACATCAGCCGATGACCCAGGTCGTTGAAGCGCGAGCCTGCGTCTGTGGCTCCGAGCGAGAAACAGACCGCCACTGCCAGCGCGCCCGCCTGAAAGACTCTGAACCAGCTTATGAGAGGATTGGAAGCACTCACGAACGGCCTCCTTTCGCGGCAGCCGGCTTCACGCTCGGGACCAGCGCCACTAGCGTGCCCAGGCACATCAGCGCTACGCCGGCCCAGATCCAGCTCACCAACGGTTTAATGAAGGCTTTGATGATTGGTTGCCCGGTTGCAGGGTTGGTGCCCTCGTAGACAACGTAGAGATCCCAGCCCGGAACCGAATGAATGGCCACCCGGGTCTCGGGTTGCTCACTGGCAAGAAAGACGCGCTTCTCCGGGCTCATCTGAAGTAGCCTTTTCCCGCCTCTGTAGACATCAAGAAGCGCAAACTCGGAGTTGTAGTTGGCGTTCGAGTCCTGCGAGGCGCCCACCTGCAACAGCGAGTAAGGCGCGACGGCCAACTTGTCATTCAGGCTGAGTTCGCTCTCCGCATTGCGGTCGAAGGCGGCGCCGGCGAGGCCAACAATCACGATCACCACACCGATGTGGACGATGTATCCGCCATAGCGGCGGGTGTTGCGGCGAATCAGCTGGATCTTGCCCCAGATCAGGCCGCGGCCGCTTTGTTTGGCGATTACCTGGGCCCCGCGCAGGAACTCCGAGCCGATGGCGGCGAGCACTGCGGCAGAGAGGGCAAAGGCCACCAGCGCATACAGGTTGCCGGAATCGACGGCGCCATCCTTCCAGGGACGCACGCCCACCCCGAGGCAGACAGCCACGGTAACCCAGAGCACAGCGATGGGGACCACGAAGTTGCGGCGGATCGCGCGAAGTGAGGTGGAGCGCCACGGCAGAAGCGGTCCAACGCCGGTGAGAAAGAGCAGGAAAAGGCCAATGGGAATGGCCTCCCGGTTGTACCATGGCGCGCCCACAGTCACTTTGTTGCCCACAACGTATTCCGAGAGGATGGGAAAGAGGGTGCCCCAGAGAATCAGGAAGCAGGCGGCCAGCAGCACAAGATTGTTGAACAGGAAGCTGGACTCACGGCTGACCAGCGACTCCAGATGGTGTTCGCTCTTCAGATGGTCACGGTGCAGAATGTACGTGAAGATGCAGACGGCTAGCACGATGCCCATGAAGATGAGGAACCAAGTGCCGATCGAGGACTGGGCAAAGGCGTGGACCGAGCTGACTAGCCCTGCGCGCGTCAGCAGCGTCCCCAGTAGCGTGAGCAAGAAGGTGGAGAAGATGAGCCACACATTCCAGCCCTTCATCATCCCCTTCTTCTCCTGCATCATTACGGAGTGGAGAAATGCGGTGCCCGTGAGCCAGGGCATGAAGCTCGCATTCTCCACCGGATCCCAGCTCCAATAGCCACCCCAGCCAAGAACAGCGTAGGCCCAGTGCATGCCGAGGAAGATGCCGAGCGTGAGGAAGAGCCACGTCCAGAGGGTCCAGACGCGGGTGATCTTGATCCACTTCTCGCCGGGGTAGCGCATCATCAGGGCGCCCAGCGCAAAGGCGAAGGGAACCGAGAAGCCTACATAACCCAGATAAAGCATCGGGGGATGGATGACCATCTCGGGATATTGAAGCAGGGGATTCAGGCCGTTGCCATCGGCGGGAAGAGGCCCGCCGGGCTGGTAACCGGGAAGCAGGGCGAAGGGCGACGCGGGGAAGTTGAGAATCGCGAGAAAGAAGACCTGAATCCCGGCCAGGATCGCGCCGGCATAGGAATAGAGCTTCACGTCGCGCTTGTGGGTGAGCCTTAGAACGAAGCCGTAAGCCCCCAGCAGCCATGCCCAAAGCAGTAGGGACCCCTCCTGGCCGCTCCAAAGAGCGGAGAACTTATAGGCAGCCGGCAGCGCACGATTCGAGTGCTCGAGGATGTACGCGATGGAGAAGTCGTTGCTGAAAACGGACCAGACCAGCGCGAAAGCAGCCGCTGTAACGGCGGCGAATCCGGCGATGCCGGCGCGGCGGGCGGTGTCAGCAAGCCTCTCCGGCGAGATAGACGCCTGCTGCCCGGTGGCGATCAAACGCAGCGCCAGCGCCCCCGCCAGCAGGTTCCACGCGGCAAGCGCCAATGCAATAAGAAGCGCAAGACTTCCGAACGTAGCCATAAAACTCCATGATGATTCTCGCACGCGGGCAGGGGGGATCAGGAGAAGCCTGCCGGCAAAGATATTTTCAAATCGAGGGGGCGAATTGGAGTGTGATTAAGCTCACATATGAAGGAAAAAAGCACTGATCCAGAACCGGGATGAGAGGTAGACCCGAGTTCCTTGCGGGAACCGATCGCACATCGGCTCTGGAACCGCCCTACCCGAATAGGAACTCCTTCTCGCGCAATTCCTTGATCGCATCACGTAGCTTGGCGGCCTTTTCAAATTCGAATTTGCGCGCTGAGTCGCGCATCTGGGTTTCCAGGCCCACGATATACGCGTCCAGCTCGGCCTGCGTTTTGAACTCCGGCAGTCCGGCCATCTCTTGCTCTTCCACTTCGCCGTATTCGGCCTTGAGAATATGCGCGAGTTCCATATCCACCTGGCTGATGATCGATTGCGGCGTGATGCCGTTTTCCTCGTTGTAGGTTCTCTGAATCGTGCGCCGGCGATCAGTTTCGTCGATGGCGCGGCGCATCGAGTCTGTCATTCTGTCGGCGTAGAGAATGGCGCGGCCCTCAATGTGACGAGCAGCCCGCCCCATCGTTTGAATGAGAGAGCCGGAGGAGCGGAGAAAGCCCTCCTTGTCGGCATCGAGAATGGCCACCAGCGAGACTTCGGGCAGGTCAAGGCCTTCGCGCAGAAGGTTGATCCCGATCAGAGCGTCGAACTCGCCCTTGCGCAGTCCGGCAAGCAGCTTCACGCGCTCCAGGGTTTCGATCTCCGAATGCATATAGCGGCAGCGCACGCCCACCTCGGTGTAGTAGCCTGCCAGATCCTCGGCCATGCGCTTGGTCAGTGTGGTCACCAGAACCCGTTCGCTGCGCTTGGCGCGGTCGCGGATCTCGGCCAGCAGATCGTCAACCTGGCCTTTCACTGGGCGAATCTCCACCTCGGGATCGACCAGCCCTGTCGGGCGTATCACCTGCTCCACCACCACGCCGGCCGAGCGGGTCAACTCATAAGGCCCCGGTGTGGCCGAGACATAGATCGCCTGCTGCACGCGGTTCTCGAACTCTTCGAATTTGAGCGGGCGGTTGTCCATCGCCGAGGGCAGGCGGAAGCCATAGTCGACGAGATTCTGCTTGCGGCTCCGGTCGCCAAACCACATCCCATGCACCTGCGGAATCGTGGCGTGGCTTTCGTCCACAAAGAGCAGAAAGTCGCGCGGAAAGTAGTCGAGCAGCGTCGGCGGTGCTTCGCCGGGAAGCCGCCCCGAGAAGTGGCGCGAGTAGTTCTCAATCCCGTGGCAATAGCCCATCGACTTGATCATCTCCAGATCGAAGCGGGTGCGCTGGTGAACGCGCTGAGCCTCGACCATGCGCCCCTGCGACTCCAGTTCCGCCACCCACTCGCCTAACTCGGCCACGATGGAGTCGATGGCTTCTGCTCTGCGCTCGGGCTGGACGACGTAGTGACTTTTTGGGTAGATGGGCAGCCGCGCATACTTCTGCTTGACCGTGCCGAAGAGCGGATCGATCTGCGCCAACGATTCAATCTCGTCGCCGAAGAGCTCGATGCGGTAAGCTGACTCGTCGTAAGTGGGGAAGACCTCAATAATGTCGCCCCTCACTCTGAAGGTCCCGCGCCGGAAGTCCGTGTCATTCCGTTCGTAGAGGATTTCGACCAGTCGGCGTGTGATGTCTTTCCGGCTGATGCGTTGGCCCTTCTCGAGCAGCAACAACATCCCGTAATAAGCCTCGGGCGAGCCGAGCCCATAAATGCAACTGACCGAGCTCACGATGATCGCATCGCGCCGCTCGAAAAGTGAACGGGTGGCAGAGAGGCGGAGCTTGTCCAGCTCCTCGTTAATGGTGGCTTCCTTTTCGATATATAAGTCACCGGCGGGAATGTAGGCCTCCGGCTGGTAGTAGTCGTAATAACTTACAAAATACTCGACGGCATTGGAGGGGAAGAACTGCTTAAATTCGTGGTAGAGCTGGGCCGCGAGGGTTTTGTTATGAGCCAGGATCAGGGCCGGCCGGTTGGACTCTTCAATGACCTTCGCCATGGTAAAGGTCTTGCCGGAGCCGGTGACGCCGAGCAGAACTTGGTGTTTTTCGCCCGCTGCCAGCCCGCGAAGCAGCTCGTCGATCGCGCGAGGCTGATCCCCTCTCGGCTTGTAGCTGGTCACGAGTTGAAAGTCCATGGAAGGATTATATATGAAAGGCGAAGAAGCGGCGAAGAGGGGATTTGCCTTTCCGATAGAAAGATACCTGCCGATTTGCCGGTGGTTAAAAGAACCTGCGAAGCGGTTGATGCAGTTGGAATCAGGCCATTCTGCAATGTTTGTAGAGATCGAGGCCGAAACTGGTGGGAGTGATGTTGTAGCTATCCATGGGCAGATAGGAGGTAAAGTCGAACAACTCCACTAGCAGGCCGAAGTTGTAAAGGTAGGCCACATCGGTGGCAAGCCGGGTCAGATCGTACATGTTGGTAATCTCAATCATCTCTTCGGGAGTGCGGACGACCGATTTCTGCTTGAGTTCCTCGCCACGCGACAGCAGTTCGAGCGCCTTGCTGCACCCGGCCTGAAGGATTCGAGCCTGATTGGGAGTGATATTGATGAGCAGCTCAATGAAGGGCATGTTCGATTCGTCGTCGCCGGCCGGCGAGCAGGAGTCGGCAAGCAGGCCGGCCCACATCTGCCGCGTCAGCTCGTCATGCTCCCATGATCCGTTCTTCAGGATGTTGGCCACCACGTTCGGATGAGCGCGCAGATTGGCGGCATCGGGCAGGGCATCAACCAGCTTTTCGGCCCTCAGCGCAATCTCGAGGGCGCTATCGGTTCGAATGTCGTCCAGCTCGCCCCCCAGCAGCACAATCGACTGCTCGGCGCCCGAGGGACAGAGCCGGTACAAGAAGAAGATTGTGCGCAACATCTTGAAGGTGAAGAGGATATCCTTCGGCTCCGTCAGAACCGCCGCCCTGTGGATGAGAACTCCCCAGAGGTTCCGATCGACCGGCGCTGGAAGAACGAACGTAAGGCCGACGCCATCCTCCTTGCAGTGGACGACCTTGGCCTGCACTTCGATTTGCAGCTCGGCTTCGTCCTCGGGTTGGCCTTCGCCCTGTAAGGTCAGGTTGATGGTCTCGCCGATGGGCCAGCGTTCCTCCGTTACCAGAAAGAGCCCGGTGATGCTGATATCCCGGACTTTATCCAGCCTCGGCGACAGATGGTCCCCATGCCAGGCGGAAAGCCCCACGGGAATTCGCCGCTCAGCTCTCGGACGTTCGGTCTGTCCGAGTTTCTGAAGCCTGCGTTTCCATTCACTTACCGATATCATCGCTGAGAATCTCTCACGTCCATTGGCAGTCGACCGCTCCCGCGTTCCGCGGAGCCGTGCCAAACCCAGATGATTCTCTGGCGCGGGCCCTGCTCCCGACTGCAAAGCTAAGCCAGTTTACATGAAAAGAGATCGGCCAATCTCGGAGATTTTTGAGGGTTTCAAACCTGATAGGGGTCAATGGGGCCCGCTTCAGCCCAGACATTGAAAAAGGAAAGACCGAGGATAAGGCTAAGGAGAGTCCAAGAGGCCCAGATTCGCGCGGGACGCTACAATAACGGCAACCGATTCAATGGAGGTCGTATGCGCCAGGTACTTCTCGCTGTTCTCGCTTTCGTCTTTACCGGTTCGTTTGCCGCGCCGCTGGTGGCCCAGGGGGCTCCGCCGCAGGGCGGCGCCGACCAGCCCTATACCGTCGAGTACTACTACAAGTGCCAGTGGGGCCATCAGGCCGAGTTTCTGCAACTCTTTCTCAAGAATCACTACCCGCTGTTGAAGAAGATCCAGAGCACCGGTCGCATCCTCTCGGTGAAGATCGAACAGCCTGCCTACCACACGTCAGAGGAGCTGCGCTGGGACTACCGCGTCACCATTCGCTACAAGAACTCGACTGTGGCCACCACCGCGAACCCAGACGAAGAGGCATTTATCAAAGAGCTTTGGCCTGACCAGGAAACCTACAAAAAGGAAGAACAGCGGCGGTTTGAGATCCTGCTCGGCCACATCGACCTGCCAGTCACAGACATCACACCGGCAAAGTAGCAATTCAGGAAAATGACAATCGTCCCCTGACCATTGAGGAGTTATCACTCGCCCCTGCTCCGCCACTGTCTCACAAGGTCCATGGCGGCTTCAGGCCACGTGGGGAATTCAAATTCGAAGCCAGCATCGAGAAGCCGTGCGGGAACGGCGCGGCAGCTTTGGAGGACAAGTTCGGCTTCTGTGCGCATGAAGACGGCGCCGAGTCGGATCGCCAGAGAAGGCGCGGGCAGGCCGTTCGGCGCATCCCAAGCCTCGCGCAGAGACGCCATGAACTCGCGGTTGGTGAGCGGTTCAGGCGCGGCGAAGTTGAAGGGGCCGTCGAGATCTTCGCGGCCGATGAGGAATTCGATAGCGCGTGCGTAGTCGGCCTCGTGAATCCAGGAGACGAACTGGCGGCCGCTGCCCTGCGTGCCGCCTAGCCCCAGGCGAACCAGGTTCGAGAGCACGCCGAAGGCGCTTCCGGGTGTGGGGCTTAAGACCATCGCGCTGCGCAGGGCGAGCTTGCGAGTGCGCGGGGTTTGCGCGGCGAAGAAGGCAGCCTCCCAGTCTCGCGAGACGCGCGCGGAAAAGCCGCGGCGCATGGCCCACCGTTCGTCGGAACGGGCGGGCTCCGGATCGCTGCTCAACAGGCTGCCTTCGTCCAGAGGAAGATCGACTCCCGATGGGTCGCGCGTGGGCTTGTAGATGGTCGCCGCCGAGGCATTCATCCAGACCTTAGGCGGCGCGGTGAGGCCGGCGATGACCTGGCCGAGGAGTAGGGTCGAACGAATGCGCGATTCGTAGATTTCGCGGCGGTTTTCCGCGGTAAAGCGGCAGTTGATGCTGCGGCCGGAGAGGTTGATGCAGGCGTCCGTGCCCTCCAGGTACTCGGTCCACGGGCCGGGGTTCTCGCCATCCCAGTGCACCGTCTGCCAGGGGGCAGTGTAAGGTCCGCGGGTCAGGACTGTGACATGGTGGCCGCGCTGCTGAAAGGCCCGCGCCAGGGCTTGGCCAACCTGCCCGCTGCCGCCAGGAATGACGATCCGGAGAGAGTGCGGCGGATTCGCGGTGAATGCGGTGAACGTGGCCATGGTCTCAGCCTACATCCTCAAGCAGGAGCGAGTGCCGCCGTCCAGTCCGCCGGTGAGTCTACGATCACATCCGGGGGGTTGTTCCGCAGGCTTTCAGGCGCCAGGCCAAAGGTGCAGCCGACCACCCAGGCTCCGGCATTCCGCGCTGTTTCAACATCCACCTGGCTGTCGCCGATCATGACTGTCTGATCGGGGGTGGCGCCCGCCTCGGCCATCAGCGCCAACAGGCCCTCGGGGTCGGGCTTCTTGGTGGCGAAACTGTTGCCCCCATAAATGTTCAGAAAGTAGGGGGCGAGGCCGAGGGCGGCGCAGATCTCCCGGGCAGGGCGCACCGGCTTGTTGGTCAGAACGGCCATGGCGCGCGCCAGCCCTCCCGGCTGGTCATGAAGCTCGCGCAGAGCCGCAAGCGCCTCAAGAACGCCTTCATAAGCGTAGGTGTAGTCCAACTTGTGCTCGCGGTAGTAGTTGAGAAAATAAGCGTGCGCCTGCGAAAGCAACTCCTCGCCTACGGGCGCGCCAGAGGCTTTGTCGAAGGCCCGGCGCACCAGCATCATGGCGCCGTTGCCAATGAACGTTGCAATCAACTCGTCGGGAAGGGGCGGCTGATGGAAGGCGATCAACGCGGCGTTCACGCTGTTGCAAAGGTCCTGGGCAGAGTCGATGAGCGTGCCGTCGAGATCGAAGACAAGCAGTTTGAGATTTTCAAGGGGAAGGGGATGAAGAACGCGGATCATGCTTCCAGTGTAATGGGGACCGCTGCGCGAGCGGGGCCGAGATCCCCTGGCCGCGGAGCAATCGCGTAAACGAGTCTAGTTGGCGGAGCTGGTTCATACTTCCGCCACAGAGAGTCAGATCCCGGCTCTCCTCCCGGAGGGAGGGAACGAAAATAGCCCCGGATGGAGCGTAGCGCAATCCGG
>Ga0302322_100004598_pt1 | contig 12016 bp, 10 predicted proteins | sample Fen_T0_2_FD_203757 | JGI IMG/M metagenome (GOLD analysis project Ga0302322, IMG submission 203757) | Peat permafrost microbial communities from Stordalen Mire near Abisko, Sweden - Fen_T0_2 | ecosystem: Environmental > Terrestrial > Soil > Wetlands > Permafrost | place: Sweden: Abisko... | reverse complement strand
TTCGCAGCGGCGCAGTTACGGTTCGATACCGCACAGCTCTTCGCTGCACAGAAGCAGACTTCCACTGCTCTATTCCAACGCCTTCTCAGGCGCACGAGCGCGGCCGTCTCGGCCGCAGCAACTCCCTCACGACCGATGGCCCCCGAAAAACGCGCAAACGCCAGCCTGGACGGCCACCGCCGTATACGTCACCGCTCGAAAATTCCCCACGCCCCGCAAACTCAGCCATTCCCCCCCCCCATCTTTCAATCTGTTCCCAAAATGTTTATTTCGCGGCCGCAGTGGCCTCTTCTTTTTTGACTTCCGTTAACAACTGGCCGCGGGGTTTGAGAATTTCATCCAGGCTGTAAGCTGGCAGGTAGTAAACCCGGCTGGTGAACGCCTTCTCCTTGGTCAGTTTATCCGTCAGGCGGCTGTGCTGATCCTTGAAAGCCTGATCGAGTTTGGCTTTGTCCTCAGGTTTTTCGTCTTTGGCCACGGTCCGCTCGGCCGGCAAGCTCGCCGTGATGGAAAATTGGACCGGATAGTTTTCATCCTGTTTATTGCCCACGTGGGCCACATAGGTGAATCCGTCCAGGGTCGTCACGGTCACCACGATGCCATTGGTCGGTTGGGTCAGGGTGGCCGGCGCGTCCAGCGGGGCCACGTCGTTAAAGCTGGGCGAACTGAACGGGCGGGTGACACTTGAAATCTTGCTCGCATCCAGTTTCTCGCCGGGTTTGGCTTCCACCAGCTCCCAATCGTTCGTTTCCGCAGCCCGGGTCAACTGCCAGGAATTCGTTGCGTCCGGAAATTGCACTGCAATCGTGGCGGGCTTCTCAATGCTGAAGAAATCCTTGTTCAGCCACGACTCCGGTTTGGGTTGCACCGTCTCCAGCGGATCGGAGATGACCGCGAGCGTCCCGGTCTCGGCGCCCACCATGACATATCGCCCGTCGGGGTAGCCTTCGCCGCCAAACTGCGAACCGGCGGCGGCCTGCCGCTGGTGCGGCTTGCCCAGCCGCACGGAGGCGAGCACTTTGCCGGCTTGATCCTTGAATTCGACCAGGGTGCCGGCATTGGCGCCGGACCCCGGCCGCAGCAACTGAAACCGTCCCAGTTGGGACGCCCCCACCTCCTGGCTTTGCGCAATTTTCAGGTCGCCAAATTTGATCAACAGCTCGCTGATCTGGGTAAAGTTGGCCGGATAATCACCGCGCTCGCGGACGCGCCAAAGGTTGTCATGCTTGGCGAGATTCAATTCGCCGGCCGCGGATTTGATGCTGACTTGGGCAATGTCGTTTACCGCCAGCCCCGGCAGCAGTTTGCCCCCCAGGGCGGCTCCGGCATTTTGCCAGGAATGGTTGTCGCGCTGATGCACCAGCAAGCCCACCGTGCCGACCGCGGCAATCAGTACCAACAGAATGATGAATTGTTTCCGGTTCATTTGGCTGAAGTTTTTTTGCGTTTCACCAGGGCGATGCCCACGCCGGCCAACGTCACGCCCAGCGGCATGGCCAGAATGTTGCCCCACTTAAGGCGGTTTTCCAGGGACACGACTTCCTTCCGCAGATCTTTTTGCGCCTGCTTCAATTCCTTGCTGACGCCGGCCTGTTTCTGGCGGAAATTCTCAACCTCGGCGCGCTGTTCGGGCGTCAGGATGAAGCGCTGATCCTGGTCTTTCCGTTGCGACTGGAGTTCACTGAGACGCTGCTGGGTTTCCTGCAGGCTCTGCTGCAATTCGGCGATTTTGGCTTGGCCGCGCGCCTGCGCTTCCGCCTCCAACTGTTTCACCCGCGTGAACGGCCGGCTCAAGCTCGCGCGGCTGCGCACGCCAATGAGGTTGTTGTCGCCGGCCATCTGTTCGACGAGATTTTGCGCCAGGTCCAGATTGGCATTCATCGGACTGATCATCAGGCCGAAGAGGCTTTGCACTTTGCGCAGCGAGAAATCATCGGCCAGCAAATCGGCATCGCCAAACAGCACGACCGATGAGTCGGCCTTGGATTCCTTCAGCGAGTCATTGCTCTTGGCCACGCTGTTCGTGGTGCCGGCTTCTGGCTTGTCCCCCGGGTCGCCGTCAGGGAAGGCGGTTTTGAATTTGCCGGTCAGCCGGACCGCCAGCTTGTAGCTCACGCCGGTGGGCTTGAATCCGCGCAGGATGCTCTCCCCGCCCATGGCCGCCATGAAGCTGTCCACCAATTGCGCCTGCTTGCTGCTGTGGAGGAGCACGGTTTCCTTGAGCCCCGCGGCGGGTTCGCCGGTGAACGCACCGCTCATGGGGAGCCACAGCTTGTCGAGCTGGCCGGTCACGATGTCGTCGTGGTTGATGCCCTCCGGCGTGAGCCCCAGAAATGCCGGGGCGTCGGCCGGCTGGCCGTCCCGTCCCTGCAACTGCATCTTGAAGTTCAAGTCGGCCACCACCTTGCTCGTGTCGAATTGCAGGCCCCATGCCTTCAGCAGTTTGTCGAGCGAGGAGGAGGCGCCGGACATGTCACCGGACATCTGCGACATCTGATTTTGCTGGCGGAGGGCGGTGGCGGATTGGGCATCAAGGAAGGCGATCAGCTTGCCGCCGCGCAACACGAACTGGTCGATCGCATACTGCGCCCGCTCGGAAATATTTTTCGGATGGATGACCAGCAGCACCTTCACCTCGGGGTCAATTTTGTCGGCGGTCAGCTCGATGTGCTTGACGTTGAAGTCTTGTTTCAACTGCTCAATGAGCGTCCAGGCCGGCGTGCCGGACTGGCCCATCCGCTGCATCATCGGGTTGCCCATTTCGCCAAAGACGGGCAGGGCGCTCATGATGCCCACCGTCGGCTTTTCCGGGCTGAACACGCGCGAGATGGCCCGGGTCAGGTCGTATTCCAACTGGCGTTCGCGGTTGGGTTCCAGGAAGGGGATCGCCACGCGTTCATCGGCCAGCACCACCGCCAGGCCCAGATAAAACGGCTCCGTCGCGGTAAGCTGTTTCGCTTCCAAGCCGTCGAGCTGGGCGGAGGACTCGGCATCCGAATCCGGCTGGGGATCGTATTTCTCGATGATGAGATTTTTGCCGGCGATCTGTTTGTATTCCTGCAACAAGTCTTCCACTTTGTGCGCGTAACTCTTCAGATACACGGTTTCCGGCGTGGCCAGCTCGCTTTGCGTGCAGTAGAAACGGACCTTCACGGGCGTGTCGAGTTTCTTCAGAATGGCCTTGGTGCCGGCGGAAAGCGTGTAGGCTTTTTCCTGCGTCAAATCCGCGCGCACCGGTTTCACGCCGGTGATGACATTAACGGCGATGACGATCCCCAGCATCACCAGGATGCCGGCGGACGAATAGAGAATGGTTTCAAGTGACTTCTTTTGCATCTGGATCTCCGGGAGGTTAACTGGTGCGATGGGTGCGCAGGATCACGCTGGTGGTGAAGAGCGAAAAGCCGATCACCGACAGGAAAAAGAGGACGTCGCGCGAATCCAGCACCCCCTTTTGGAATCCGTCGAAATGGGTGATGACACTGAACGAGGTGATCAGCTCCACGAGCCATTGCCCGTTGTGGGTCAGGCCTTGGAGCAGGTTGATGACCGGCGGGAAGCCCGCGAGAATCAGGAACAGGCACGCCACCACCGAAATGATGAAGCTGACCACCTGGCTGCGGGTGATGGCGGAAGTGATGCAGCTTACGGCCAGGTAAGCTCCCGCCATGAGCCAGCTCCCGACGTACGCGGTGAAGATGACGCCGTTGTCAGGACTGCCCAGATAGTTTACCGTCAGCACCACCGGGAACGTGAGCAGCAACGCCAGCCCCAGGAACAGCCACGACGCGATGAACTTGCCCGCGATGGCCTCCCATGGGGCGATGGGCATGGTCAGCAGCAATTCCAAAGTGCCGACGCGCCGTTCATCCGCCCACAATTTCATCCCCACGGCCGGCACGAGGAACAGGTAGAACCACGGATGCCACATGAAAAATGAACCGGTCAGCGAGGCTTCGCCACGTTCAAAAAACCCGCCGACCATGAAGGTGAAAAAGCCGTTCAACAGCAGGAAAATGACGATGAACACATAGGCCACCGGCGATGAGAAATACGCCCGCAGCTCGCGCTTGGCGATGGTTTTAATGTTGCCAAAAGGATTCATGATTTAAACTCCTTGCCCGCCGTGTCCGGCAGCGTGATGGTGCGGAAGACTTCATCCAGCCGGCCTTCCTCCGTGCGCAGTTCCTCCACCTGCCAGCCGTTGGTGGCCTCCAATACTTCGCGCGTCAACTGGCTGTCGCCCGCTGTGCGCGGGAAGACCGTTGCCAGCACGCGCGAACCCTGCGCTTCCGCCGTGACGCGTTTCGCTGAACGCAGCCGGCCCAATTGATCCACCACCACCGCCTTGTCGGCGCCGATCAAGCGCAGGCTCACGGCGCCGGCCCACTCGGACTTGCGCCGCAATTCCTCCGGCGTGCCGTTCGCCACAATTTTGCCCTGGTCAATGATGATGGCCCGCGTGCACACCGCCGCCACTTCCTCGAGGATGTGCGTCGAAAAAATGATCGCCTTGGTCTCGCCCATTTTGCGGATCAATTGCCGGATTTCATGCTTCTGGTTGGGATCGAGTCCATCCGTCGGCTCATCCAGAATCAACACGTCCGGATCATGAATAATCGATTGTGCGAAACACGTCCGGTGCCGGTAGCCTTTGGACAAGGTGTCCACGTTCTGGTGTAAAACGGATTTGAGAAAGCACAATTCCACCACGCGGTTCAGCGCCGCCTTTTTTGCTTCGTTGCGCAAACCGCGAATTTCGGCGGTGAAGTCCAGGAAACCATGCACCGTCATGTCCGTGTAGGCAGGGGCATTTTCGGGCAGGTAGCCCATGAGCTTCTTGGCGGGAATCGGCTGGGTGGTGATGTCAAAGCCGCCCACCTTCACGGTGCCGCTGGTCGGCGGGAGAAAGCCGGTGATCATTCGCATGGTTGTGGATTTACCGGCCCCGTTGGGCCCCAGGAATCCCAGCACTTCGCCGCGCTCCACGGAAAAGGAGATGTCATCCACCGCGTGTTTGGTCCCAAATGTTTTCTTCAGACGCTCGACTTTGATCATGTTGGCAACTGGCTGGTTTATGTCTGACGGCCATAAGAAAATAAAATCGGCCGGAATCGTCAAACACGTTTTTCGTACTTTTTGACAGCCTGCCAAAAAAATGTTCAAAAAATTTTACGATCTTTTTGCCGCCTCCCGTCGAAGCGGCCTGCAGCGCAGCCTCCAAAACTTCCGCTGGCCCGCTCAGCGGCTTCGGGAAGGTCGAGCGCAGCGGCAGGCGACAACCCCGGCGGGGCAGGGGTGCACGGCAGCTTCAGGCGCATTCTTGTCACCGTGATGATCGCCGCCTCCCTCAACGCCTTCAGACGCACCCCGCATGGGCGCCGCCAGCCAAAGAAATCTGCATTTTCCCCCTCCAGCCCCCACCATGAAAACCATCGAAAGAATTCCTTTTAAAACTACTTTACAAACACACAAAGTGCGCGTAAAAATAATCAAGGCAGAAATATGCTTCGCCGGCCCACGCCGGGGGAGTCGTTCACTTATGCCTGCCCGCGCCACGCGTTGTACCACCAAGATTCTGTGACCGTGAAAAGCAGCACTTTAAATCTTTCAAAAGTTCAGTCCTCAAGCCGGGGTGACGTCAGCCGCGCCACCGGAACGGGAAAAATTTCCCCATTCGTCCAACCTTGGAGTTTTTGACAAAATGGCAAATCGGCGAAACGAACCCAATTTGACTTTTATACAAGTGCCTACATTTAATGACCATACGAAAATTTCTCATGCAAAACGGGGTCAAAAACGAACCCAAAACGAAGCCAATCAAACCCAAAACGAACCCATTAACAGGCCAAATCAACCCAATTTAAACCCAAAAAAGCCCGCCATTTGGCGCCGGCGGTGCTCCGGCCGCAGAGGTCCTCGTTGTGCTGGGCCTGTTTGATCCGCTATAATGGGGCCTGTGATTCATAATGTTCATGAGATTGCGGCCGAAGTGATCCGCCAGACCGGCAAAGACAAGCCGGCCGATGCCGCCCTGCGCGAGGTGCTCAAGCAGGTCAAAGATCTGGCGCCCTTTGACGCGACCGAGGTGGCCAAGACCGTTTTTATTTATTACCGCTGGCACGTCTGGCTGCGGGAAGAGCGCGGTGTGGAGTCCAAAATGCGCCTGGCCCTGCGCTTGAACCAGCGCTTTCACGATGACGAAACAACCGTGCCGTTTGCCGAACTGCGGGCCAAGGCGGTGCCGCCCTGGACCGCGGAATGCATGGAAGTAACCGACGAATGGCTTTGTTCCCTGCAGCGGGAACCCCACCTCTGGCTCCGCGCCAAGCGCGGCCAGGCGGCGGTGCTGGCCGATAAATTGCGCGGCGCGGAAACTCATCCGCTGTTGCCGGAGGCCTTGCGTTACACCGGCGAGGAAGACCTGTTCCGGTCGCCGGAATTTCACGCCGGCGAATTCGAAATTCAGGACATCGCCTCGCAACTGGTCGGTTTTCTCTGTGCGCCACAGCCGGGCGAAACCTGGTGGGACACCTGCGCCGGCGAAGGTGGCAAGACCTTGCATCTGTCCGACTTGATGCAAAACAAGGGTCTGCTCTGGGCCAGCGACCGCGCGGAATGGCGTTTGAAAAAACTCAAGCGCCGCACCGGCCGGGCCCAAGTTTTCAACTACCGCTCGGTGTTCTGGGACGGCGGCGCCAAGCTGCCCACGAAAACCAAATTTGATGGCGTGCTCGTGGATGCCCCGTGCAGCGGCATTGGCACCTGGCAGCGCAATCCGCAGGCGCGCTGGACCACCTCCACGAATGACGTGCTCGAACTGTCCGTGATTCAGCGGAAGCTGCTGGCCAATGTCGCCCCGAGCGTCAAGCCCGGCGGCAAATTGATCTTTTCCGTCTGCACCTTGTCGAAAGCCGAGACGACGGAAACCATGGAACTGTTCAACGCCAGCCAGCCTGAGTTCGAGCCGCTGATTTTCCCCGACATCAAGTTCAGCGAACGCACGGTTTCCGGCGCATCTTCCCTGACGATCTGGCCGCAGGACCTGGGCGGCAACGGCATGTTCATCGCCGGCTGGAAGCGCAAACAGACGGCCTGAAGCCTGCGGCCACGGTCAACATGCCGCCGCCGCAATCTCACTGCCGGGCTTGCTCAGTTGCAGTCCAGGGATTGGTCAATGCCGCGGCCTTGAGGAGTTCGCTGACGATGGCCTCGGACAAGTCGCCGCCCACGGGAAACCGCGTCTGTAAATGCCCGGCGGCATCCACGATCAGCGTGGAAAAATTATGATTGATCGCATTGCCGTCGGTTTCATAGGTCACGCCGGACTGCTGCGCCAGTTGTTTGATTTTATCCGGCGGTCCGGTCAGAAAACTCCAGTGGGCCGGATCAGCCTGATACATCTGGCCGTACGACCGCAACATCGCGGGCGAGTCGAATTGCGGATCCAGTGACACGGAAAGCAGATGCCAGTTGGCCGGGGCGTTGGTCATGGCGCGGAATTGTTGTTGCACCGCTTGAAAATTCTTTGCGAGGCGCGGACAATATTCCGGCAGCGGGCAGCGCGTGTAGAAAAAGGTGATGGCCAGCACCTGCCCGTGAAAATCATTCAGGCTCACGGCCTGCCCGAGCTCGTTGGTGAAATGATAATCGCGCAACGAATGCATCGGCGCTTGGGCGGCGGGTGGAGACGCCGACGGGAGGGCTGCGGTTCCGGTCTTGGTGAGTCGTTCCACCCAGCTTTCAGTGGCCGTCACGAGGAGTTGGAAGGTGACGGCATCGCCACGTTCCAGGTGCGCCAGTTCGTCCGGGCTTTTTACGTGAAATGACATCGTCATGGCGGCCATGTAATTTGAAATCGCCTCGTGACGAATGATAATCTCGCGCGTCTCGCGCTGAACGGATTGCACCACGCCCCTGGCTTCGTAGCGGCTCACAGGCTCGGTCTCCAGAGTTGGCGGGGGTGATGATTTGACGAATGAAACACTGGCTAGCATCACCAGCCACAAACCTGACGGCCAGGCGATGCGTCGGAGCGGCCACCACCGCGCGCGGGTGGATTGCTGTCGCCGGGTCGTTTTCATTTTTGGGTGTCGTTGTCACGGATTGGGTAGGCGGCCAACCCGGTAAAGTCCCGGGTTGCCGGTCGCATGGGTGTCGGAAAAAATCATCGGATTGCCGGTCGCAACGTTGGTGGCCAGCGTAATCCAGTCCTGTGACAGCAAGTTGGTGGCTCGCTGCACAACATAGCCGAGCCCCACATTGGCCGTGTAGCTGAATTGAAAGTTGGTGCCGGTCGGCCGCAGGAAGGAACCGATGACCACCGGCACCGGCGTCACGACACTGAGGCTGACTGAGTTCGTGGCGGTGGCCCCGGTATTATCAAACGCGATGGCGGAAAACGTGTGGCTACCCGCCGGCAGGTTGGTGACGGTGGTGGCGAATGGGGTCGTGGTCAGGTTGGTCAAAAGCGTGGGGCCGTTCCAAAATTGCACATTGGTGACCGTGCCGTCCGGGTCGGTGGCGGAAGCCTGAAGGGTGAGGCTGGCAGGCGCGGCCAGGACCGTGCCAGTCACCGGATTAGTGATGGTCACGGTGGGCGGTTGGTTGAGGGCGGTGACATTGATTGTACCGGTCATGCCGAAGGCGCCATGCGGCGTGCACTGATAGGGGAAGGAGCCCGCCGAATTAAACGTGCGGGAAAAATTTCCCGACGCCTGCAGGCCGGAATCCCACAGGCCGGTGTCCGTGGTGGTATGCGAGCTAAGGGTATTGTTCCAGACCCAGAGCACCTGGTCGCCGACGGCAATGTTGGTGATGGCCGGGAAGAATTTAAGCTGATTGCCGTTGGCGATGCCCACCGTCACGACGCGGGCAAAAAGGTCCGGCGTCAGGGGAAACAGGAGCATTGGCATGAGTGCCAGGGCCAGCCAGCGCAGAAGGTGTTTAGTTGAGTTCATAATGGTATTTGTCCGTTGCGTATATAAGAGGCCCGGCGGCGAAATTTGTTCCCGGCAATTTTTACGGGAACATTTGACCGGCTGGCGCCTCTTAGTTTAAATGTCGCGTTATGGCTGAGGGAGAATTTGATCAATTAGTGACTTGTTATTACGAGCCACTCTATCAATTCGCGTACAGCCTGGCGCGCGATGAGGCGGACGCTTGTGATCTCACCCAGCAGACCTTCTGCGTGTGGGCGGCCAAAGGCCACCAGCTGCGCGACCCGGCCAAAGTGAAAACCTGGCTTTTCACCACCTTGCACCGGGAGTTTCTGGGCATCCGGCGCAAGCTGACCCGGTTTCCGCAGGTCGAACTGGAGCACGCCGAGCCGGAACTGCCTGTGGTATCGCCCGCAGCCATCAGCCGGAGCGACACCCAGCAGGTGCTCGCCGCACTGGCGCAGTTGGATGAAGTGTATCAAGCCCCGGTCGCGCTGTTTTATTTGCAGGACTGCTCCTACAACGAAATTGCGGAAATTCTGGAAGTCCCGCTCGGCACGGTCAAATCGCGGCTCGCCCGCGGCATCGGCCGGTTGCAGGAATTGCTGGGCGACAAGCCCAGGCGGTCAACCGTGGAGCCAAGCAATTTGTGAACCTCAACGAAGCCAAAACTATTTTGTTGCTGTACCGCCCCGGGACCGCCGACGCGGAAGATCCGCAGATCGCGGAAGCGCTGGCGTTGGCCAAGCACGAGCCGGAACTGGCGCGCTGGCTCGCAGACAATTCCGCGTGTCAGACGGCGTTGCGGGGCAAGTTCCGACAGCTCACCGCGCCCGCCGGGTTGAAGGAACAAATTATTTCCGAGCAGGCCGCCCGGGAACGCGTTGGCTACTGGCGTCCGCGGCTCGCGTTGGTGGCGGCGGTCGTGGTGATGCTGCTGGGTTCGCTGGCGATCTTCTCGCTGCCGCGAGCGGCCCGCGATGACACCCTGGCCATTTACCGGAACCAAATGGCGGGCATCGCGTTGCGCGGTTACAGCATGGACCTGGCGACGAATGATCCGGCGCAAATCCGCACGTATCTGGCGCAAAACCACGCCCCGGCTGATTTTGTCCTGCCTGACGCGCTGCAAAAGGCCGTGCTCACTGGCTGCGCGGTGGAAGGCTGGCAAACCACCAAAGTCTCAATGATTTGCTTTCATACCGGCCGGCCGCTGCCACCGAACCGGACGAGCGACCTGTGGCTGTTTGTGGTGGATCGTGCGGCACTTAAAGATGCGCCCGCAGCCCTGCAAGTCGCCGTCGCCAACCGTTTGCTGACCGCGACCTGGACCCAAGGCGACAAAGTTTATCTGCTGGGCATCGAGGGCAATGAAACCGAGATCCGCCAGTTTCTTTGAGCCGGAGTTGGGGCAAAAATTGGGAGGGCCTTCGTTCTGGCTTCGACCGGGTTTCAGCACGCGGCGCGATCGTAGCCGCCCTGAAAAGATGACGTGATGATGGGGGCGGGAAACTATGCGGGCTTGACAAAAACAAGTAATGAGGTGTATTAAAAGAAAGCATAATCCGGGACAGTCGTTTTTACCGACAAGCCACGATGTTTTCATATTTGCCAGAAAATTCGCCGCCACCCGGCAGGGTTGGCGCGCCGGGTTTTACGTTGATTGAGCTGCTGACCGTGATCGCGATCATCGCCTTGCTGGCCGCCATTTTGTTGCCGGCGCTGGCCAAGGCGCGGGCGCGGGCGGAGGGCATTCTCTGCTTGAACAGCACCCGCCAGTTGATGCTGGCCTGGCAGCTTTATGGCGACGAACATGACGGCTTCCTGCCTTACAACCTCGGGATGAATGGCGTATCCTCCCGGACCAATCTGAATTGGGTCAACAACGTCATGACGTGGGATTTGAGTTCCGACAACACCAACCTGGCGACGATCACCGAAGCGAGCCTGGGTCCCTACCTCGGCGGAGTGACAAGCATTTTTCATTGTCCGGCCGACCGGGCCTTGAGCGCGGTGCAAAGCGCGGCGGGCTGGGATCACCGGATTCGCAGTTATTCGATGAATGCCATGGTGGGTAATGCCGGAGCTTTTACCGCCAAGGGCGTGAATGTCAACAACCCCGGCTACCGGCAGTTTTTTAAAATCACCCAAATACCGCACCCGGTGGATATCTTTGTGTTTCTCGATGAACACCCGGACAGCATTGGTGACGGATATTTTCTGGACAAGGATGCCTCCGTGACGGCTGGCGGCTATGGGGTCAACAGTGCCGGCGGCGATGAATGGCTCGATCTGCCCGCCTCCTACCATAATCGTGCAACGGCATTTTCCTATGCGGACGGCCATGCGGCACTGCATCAGTGGAAAAAAGGCACCACCATCCGCCCCTCGGCACCCTACGCGGCCAATCTGCCCATTCAAATTCCGGCCACCCCGGCCGACGAATCCGCCGATTTCGACTGGCTCATGGCCCACATGAGCATTGTGAACTGACGCCGGCCGGAATCAGGATTTGCCGGCGGCTAAATATTTGCGGGCGGAGTCATTATCCACGGCGCCCAACAAATAGAGTTTTTCTCCTTGAATCCACGTGGCGGTGATCAGGCGGTTGATTTTGGCGAAGGTTGGGCGGGGGCCTGCCGGGACCTGCTTGACCGCCATCCGGTCGGCCACGAACAGCCAGAGATCGCTCGTGGCACCTGGCGCCAGCGGCTTGCCGGTGCGGAAGCAGAGCAGCGCGACCTTCGTTCCCTGCCAGTTTTCAACGGCGCAACCCACCGGGGTTGCTTGCTGGAGCGAGGCTGGCAACATGAAGTCCGCCGGTGCGTGTTCGCGCCGGAAAAATTCGCGGGCCGACGCCAGGTCGTGCGTGGAAAAATCCATGGCGTAGCCTCGTAAAGCCCGGCCGGCCATCTGTTGTTGATAAATGGCCAGGGTGTCCTCTGCTGCGCGACGCGGAAAGCAGACGATTGCCAGCAAGCCGCCCAGTACGATGACGGCCGCCAGCGCGAGCCGGACCGCCGGCCAGGGGGTGGCAATCCTCCTCTGGCTGGCCGCCTGTTCGGAAATGATTTGTT
>Ga0302322_100004597_pt1 | contig 12018 bp, 8 predicted proteins | sample Fen_T0_2_FD_203757 | JGI IMG/M metagenome (GOLD analysis project Ga0302322, IMG submission 203757) | Peat permafrost microbial communities from Stordalen Mire near Abisko, Sweden - Fen_T0_2 | ecosystem: Environmental > Terrestrial > Soil > Wetlands > Permafrost | place: Sweden: Abisko... | reverse complement strand
ATCATTCACCCACCAATGCCCTTCGTGGTTGCCCAAGGCGGAAAAGAGCCGCCGAAAAGGCCGCTCGTACAGCCGGGCCTGCGCTTCGTCCAGGTCCGGTGGAAAATCGATGCGCCATTGCTCGATTGGTCGATGGCGGTGGTCAAGGTGGATGAAGCAACGCAGCACGTCGGAGTTGGGCTTCCCGTGCCGATTGAGCGCTCGCTGCCAGCGCCCGGCCATCCCGGCCGATATCTGTTGCCCCGGGCGCGCGGATTCACCGCCAAAGACCAGTCGTGAATTTTCCGACAGCGGGCTGGGTGCGAGGGAACTCATCGGCTCCGGCCAGTATGCGGGCAACTATGATCCTGGCCAAGCCGCATTGCATGGCAACCGGGTGAGAGTAGGATCACTCCGCCGTCTTTATCGGATAGTTGGCGTCGCTTGGGAGAAGTCCGTCGATCCGAAGAATCTTGATCGCGTCGGTGACCTCGCTCAGGCGCACAGAACCGATCGCGGACACGTTGCCGGCGACGATTCGGCGCACCAGAACCGGGGACGGAACGATTTTCGGCACCGGGTCGATTGAGCCGTTGAATTCGCCCATGCGGAAGTAAGCCTCGAGGTCGTCGGCGCTGCATTTGTAGACGGCTTTGAGCAAGGCCTGGTGCTCGGGACTGTTCTTCTGGCGAAGGACGACGATCCATTTGGCCCGATTGGGTGAGACGACCTTTTCGCAGTGCAGGATGGCCCGGAGGTCGGCGAGCGACAGTTCCTGCAAGGTGCAATCCTTGTCGACGATAATCGCGATGCTCTCGGGACCAGCCAAGAGGCGGGTCGCGAAAACCATTAAGGCGAGGAAGAGGAGCTTCATGGCGATGGTGGGATGACGGCGACAGCTCAAAAGGTGAGGGCGAGTTGCAGGGTCAGGTCATTTAGGGTGGGCTCCGTCCCGCCCTTGTTCACATCATACTGGGCCTTGATCGCGGCATAGGTCTCAAAGTCCCAGCGGACACCGAAACTGCTGGTGTTGTGTTGTCCGGTCGCCCCCAGAAGGGCGAACGCATTGTCCGAGAGCGGCACGCCGGTGTGAGAGTAGCGGAAATAGGGACGGAGCGCGCCGAACTGATGTGCCACCTGCGCGAACCAGAGCGTGGAGCGCGACGTGGGGCCGCCCGTCGCCTGATGATTGACGGCGTAATACTCCGCGAGAAGTTCCCACTGGGCGTCCTTGTAGACTGCGAAATTGTGCCAGATGGATTCCTTGGTTCCGGACAGACCTTCCGGGCTCAGTTTGTCGAAATAGAGGCCGGTACCAAGTTGCAGTCCGGGGAATTTTTCGGGGTGGGCGGTCAACGCGAGGTTGATGGCTTTGTGGTCGTTTCCGTCCACTACATTTTGCACTGCATTGGCCCCGGAAGCGGCGGAAACGAAGCCGCGGCCGTTGCCGAGTTCAGCGAAGTAATGCAATCCGAGCCTTGTGCCGGGAATTTCGCCGTGCGCTGTCAACCCGACATTGTGGACCGGCAGTAATCCACCCTCATCTTCAAAAGCCAGAAAATGGGGGCGACCCGTGGCGGTCTGAAACCAGGTGCCATGGTGAAAGGCGTTGTTATAGTATCCAATCGCCGTGTGGAACCGGCCGGCGGAAAGACTGAAGTACGGGCTGGCCTTGTACTCAAACAGGATGCGTTCGATATCGAGGCCCCAGTTGTTCGAGTCGTCGGCCGCCAGGACGGTTTCCGCCAATAAACTCATCTTGTTCGAAACGGCGGCTTTGATGAAGAGGTCGAACTCGCCCACGGCGAATTGGGCGTGTGCATCGGGCCGATTGGACGAGCGGAAATTGAAGTCGGCGAATCCATTCAGGTGCACGCGCGGGTAAGACGGTTGGGCTTCCTCGGCGACGGCATCCGCAGCGGCCGGGCCGTTCGCCTTGAGCTCTCGCAACTCCCGTTCGAGCTGATCGACGCGGTCGGCCAGTTTGTGAATGAGCTCGGCCGGGTCGATCTCCGCACCCGCGGCGTAGGCGCGAACTGGAAGCACAACGAAAAGGCCTGAAAGAATGGATCCCAACGCAGTGGTACGGAAGAGAGACTTGGTCATGGAGGGGATGAAAATATTTTTGGACGCGAGCGTGAGAGCTAAGAAAGAGGGACGGGCTCCTCCTTGACTTCATACGGTCCGTTCAAACGGCAGTGTCGTCACGAATCGGTCACAATCCACCCGGTGTGTCATTTCGCTCAAGCGAGACGGTGAGGAAGCCGATCAATCTTTTCACCAATGTCCCTAGACCAAAAATCGGTGCGACCACTCAAGGTAGCGGTGGCTCTGTTGTTTGGCCTGCTGGGTGCCGATTTATCGGGGGCCGGCGAAATCGGAAACCGCGGGCCGGACCAGTCGCTCTGGAGCCTGAGCGGCAGTTGGCAGTCAGATGACGGCACCTCTTTCTCGCTAACGGACCTGGCCGGCGGGCCGGCGGTGGTGGCAATGTTTTATACCGGCTGTCACGTCACCTGTCCGGTGACGGTCGAGGCAATGGCCTTCGTGGAGCACAACCTTCCTCCCGATCTGGCGCGGCGGTGCCGCTTCGTCCTGGTCACGCTTGATCCAGGCGGCGACACGGCCGATGAACTCCGGGCTTTTCGAACGGAGTTCGTCCTATCCGCGCGGTGGGTCCTCCTGCGAACCTCGCGGCGCACTACGCGCGTGTTGGCGGAAAGGCTGGGGATCGACTTTCAAGTCGGCCTGTATCGGACCAGCCATACTTCTTCACTCGCGGTGGTTGATGCTTCCGGACGGTTCGTCTCGATTCATTCTGAGGTTCGACCCGAACTCAGGCGTTTGGTGGCCGAGTTGGTGGCATTGGATCGCGCCACCGGCAGCGAGACGACGACCAACGAGCATCCGCACGGATAAACCGTCACTCGGAAGCAGCCTCGTCAATCGGAGAACTTCAGGCGCGGATTGGCTTGGAGGAAGGAGCCGATGGTGGTCACGAAATCGGCCCCGAATTCGGCGCGTTTTTTTTCGCCCACGCCCGTGATTCCCTCCAGGTCGGCCAACTGCGTCGGGTAGTGGCGCGCCATCTGGCGCAGGGTAGTATCGCCAAAAATGATGTAGGCGGGCACGCTGCGTTCGTCCGCGAGGCGCTTGCGGAGTTCGCGCAGGCGCGCAAAGAGGATTTCGTCGCACTCGACGTCGCCTTCGCGACGGGCGCTGCGCCTGGCCTGGGGCAAGGCGAGCGGCTTGGTGAGGGTGATGGGCTGGCGGCCCGTGAGGACGGCGAGGCCTTCGGCGGTGAGCTCGAGCACAGGAAATTCGCCCTCGGCTTGGGCGACAAAACCAAGGCGCATCAGTTCGCGCCCGATTGCGGCCCAGGCCGGGCGGGTCAGCTCTCGGCCGATGCCATACGTGGTCAGACGCTGATGCTCCCACCGGGCGATCTTTTCGGTTTCGGCGCCCGTGAGCACTTCAATGATATGGTTTAAGCCGACGCCGAATCGCCCGGTCTGGCGGATGCGATAGATGCAGGACAGGAATTTTTGCGCGACCACGGTGCCGTCGTAGGTTTCGCGCGGTTCAAGACAGTTGTCGCAGGCCGCGCAATTGTCCGAGGGAAATGTTTCGCCAAAATAGTCGAGCAGTTCGCTTCGCCGGCAGCCGGCGCTTTCGGCGTAATGCATGATCTGGCGCAGTTGGGCCCGGGCCACCCCGCGCTCGTGTTCGTCCGTGATCTCCTCGATGAAGTGAGTTTGCTTGGCGGCGTCGCCGCCGCTGAAAAGCAGGAGGCAGTCGCCGGGCAGGCCGTCGCGGCCCGCCCGCCCGGTCTCCTGGTAGTAACCCTCGATGTTCTTGGGTAAATCGTGATGGATGACCCAGCGGACGTTGGGCTTGTTGATGCCCATGCCGAAGGCGATCGTGGCGCAGATGATTTTCACGTCGTCCCGCAAGAAGGCCTCCTGATTTTGGCTCCGATCATCACTGTCGAGTCCGGCGTGGTAAGCTCGCGCCGAGAAGCCGCGACCGGCGAGAGCCTCGGCAGTGCGTTCGGTGGTCGCGCGGCTGGCGCAGTAAATGATCCCGCTCTCGTCCTCGCGTTTCCGGACGAAATCGATGATTTGTTTCAGCGGCTGATCCTTGGCCAGGACCCGGTAGGTCAGGTTTGGGCGGTTGAAGCTGGCGACGAAAACGGCCGGGTCCCGCAGGTGGAGATGCTGGATGATGTCGGCCCGGACCCGCTCCGTGGCGGTGGCCGTGAGCGCCATGATCGGCACTCTCGGCAGGAGTAGCCGAAGACGGGAGATCTGGCGGTATTCGGGGCGAAAGTCATGACCCCATTCGGAGACGCAATGGGCCTCGTCGATCGCCAGGGCGGTGATGTTCCAGGCCGTGAGATTTTCCTTCCAGTCGTCGAGCATGAGCCGCTCCGGGGCGACGTAGAGCAGGCGCCATTCGCCCCGATGCAAGCCGCGCAGGCGGGAGCGGGCTTCGTCCGGACCCAGGCTTGAATTCAGATACGTCGCGGCGACACCGGCGGCCTGCAACTGGTCGACCTGATCCTTCATCAGGGCGATGAGCGGCGAGACCACGACGGTCAGGCCAGGGCGATGCAAGGCGGGCAGTTGAAAGCAGAGTGACTTGCCGCCTCCGGTGGGAAGCAGGGCGAATACATCGCGGCCCGCCAGGGCGGTGTCGATGATTTCGCGTTGAAGCGGTCGAAAGGCGTTATAACCGAAGGTTGTCTTGAGCGTCAGGTGCAGGTCGTCCACGGGAGTAAGGCGTGAGTGTTGGGGCCCGCAACGAGAGGTGAATCAGAAAATGAATAAAAAGGAAGACGAACCCGAGCGTCCGGTCGCGCGGCGGTGCAAAGGCAAACCCTCCTCGGTTAACCAACGGTCAGGGTGTGAGGCCGAGCCAGCGGGCAAGCGAGTTGATCGCCGGTTTGACCGGATGGCCGCGTCGAACCGAGCAAGTTACGATCTGGAGTTTTCGATTGGAGCGGTCTGCCTTTGGTTCCACATGGCCGATCAACTTGGTGCCGGCGAGCACGGGAAGAGCGTAGTAACCGCGGCGCCGCTTGGCGGGAGGAGTGTAGGCCTCCCAAGTGTAGTCGAAGTTCCAGAGGTCGGAGGTCAACCGGCGGTCGTAGATCAGGGGATCAAGCGGCGCCAGCAGGATGGATTCGATGGTTGGTTCTACTTCTCGAACCGGTTTATCAAACCAAGGCAGATCTTCCCGAAAGCAATACAGGACCGGGCAGCCGGCTACGTTGACGGGTCGCACGAGGTCCTCGACGAGCGGCAGCTCGGTTCGATTGAGTTTCACCAACCGGCGCTGGCGCAGTTTCGTGAGGACGAGCCAACGCGCGGTGTCAGGTTGGGATGGAGCCTTACTTTGGAGTGAAGCGCGAGGCAACACGCGGGACGGCAGGTCGTAGAGACGGTGATGATCACGGCTGCGTCCGGCGATCAGCAGTTGTCCGTGAAAAAAGAGTTTCTGCATGACCGACTTGACAAGTCGCATGGTGCCCCAAACCCGGCGCGCCCGGCGTTCGTCGGCGAAATCCGCGGAACGAAGTGGCCCGCGGGCCGTGACCTCGGCGATGACGGATTTGGCGATCTCGCGTTCGCGGGGGGTGAGCCGTCCGGACCAGGCCCCGGAGCGGCGCGATCGGTCGGCATTGGCCTTGAGCAGGTGAGACCAGGAGGACACAGGAAATGCAACCAAAACGCCGGTATCAGGAAGGTGGTGTTCGAACGCGGTGCGGTGCGCTGGAGGAAAAGGATCGCCGTCCCCGTGAAGGTGTTGGATCAGATCGCCTTCCCGATAATTCGCGACTCGGTTTCGCAGGATCAGGTCGTGCATTCGTCCGGTAACGTTGATCGGGTCGATCTGGATGTAGCCGTGATGGGCGATCGCGGCGGCGACGTTTGGTGCCGGCTGATCAAGAAGATGGACGCATCGGAGGAATCGACGCGCGAGTTCGGGTGGAATAGTGAGCGGCAGGGTCATCCGAGGAGGACACAATTCATGGCGCAGGGTCGATGGCGCCTCAAAACAAAAGCCAGCGATTCGCCGTCGCTTTTTCCAACCAAGTCATACTGGAGGCCGGTGCTTGCTGGGAGAACAATTTTGGGCAGAGTGGCGGTTGTGAGAATCGTAATTGTCGAGGATCACGAGATGTTTCGCGAGGTCCTGCGCAAGGTCTGCGCAAGGGACCTGCGTCATGAAGTGGTGGGCGAGGCGGCCGACGGGCGCGGAGCGGTCCAACTCGTCTTCCAGGCGGCGCCGGACCTCGTGTTGCTCGATCTTCACTTGCCGAAGCTCGACGGATTCGGCGTGGTTGAGGCGATCCGGCGGGCGGCGCCGGAAATCAAGATCTTGGTGCTGTCCTCGCACTGCGACGACTACACGGTTTTTCGCGCGGAAAGGGCCCGGGTTAACGGATTCGTCGACAAGAACACCAATACCGTGGCGGTGTTGAAGAAGGCGATTACCGAGGTGGGGGCGGGGCGGACCTTTTTTTCGCCGGAGTTTCTTCGGCTGAAGGAGGCGCGGCATGACAATCCCGCATCGTTTGACAAGCTGCTCACCGATCGGGAAAGGAGTGTTCTCGCGCTGATTGGCGAGCCGTTTCAGGACTGGGAAATCGCCATCCGACTAGGTCTGGCTGAGACGACCGTGGAAAAGCACCGGTTTAACATCCTGCGAAAACTCGGACTGAGCACGACGGTCGAGCTTGTCCGCTATGCCCGGGACCACGGATTTACCTTGGCCGCTCTGCGCCGGGATGGCGGCGGACTACTGCCGTAAGCGAATCAATTTCCCGGCGGACCCGTACCAGCAGGCTGCCAAAAGCATCCCGGTCCCGAGAGTTGGCGGCATTCTGCAGACCCGCCGCGGCGGTCGAGAGCGCGGCGCTGCCGACCAACCGGGCATGCGAAAGTACGCCGTGAGCCGCATCGCCCAGGAGTTTGAAATCGTTGGTTTGCTCGGCCTGATGCAATTGGCGTTCCGCCTCGCCCAACGCGGTCAGGAACAGCTCGATCTGTCGGCTTAATCCCTGATCCGTGCCGTCGGAAATGTATTCGAGCAGCGAGATGTCCACTCCAGTCGCGGCGACTTCGGGCGAGACGTGCATCGAGGCGGCGGCCAAATGCCGTCTTCCTGCGGCGGTCAGCACGCGCCGAAGTTTTTGAGGCGTGAGAGGTTTGCCCACGAAAGCGTCCATACCCGCGTTGAGACAGAGGGCGCGGTCCTCGAGTGTGCAGTATGCGGTCACTGCGAGCATGATGGTGCGGGGTCCGTTTGCTTCCATCGCTCGGATGCTGCGGGCAATCTCGACGCCATCCATATCCGGCAAATTGCGATCGAGCAGGACCAGATTGTGTCGCTTGGCGGAAAAAAGCTTCAGGGCTTCGGCGCCGCTGGTCGCCCGTTCGCATCCCAGGCCAAATTTGGCGAGAACGGCGGTTGCGGCCATCGCGTTGTAATTGGTATCCTCGACGAGCAGCACCGTGCAGTTGGGCAGAACCGGAGAGGCCATCGGGGCAGGCACCGGGGCATTGGGTGCCGGGACCGGAAAGATCTCGAGCGGAAGACGGAGGTGGAACCGGGCACCGTGGCCCACTTCACTGTAGACGCCAACGGAGCCGCTCATTAGGCCGGCCAGCAGGCGGCAAGAAGCGAGTCCGAGACCCGTGCCCGTTATTTCCTTGGACTGCGAGCCCGTCAGCCGAGAGAACTTGTTGAACAACTGACGCTGACCGTCCGGGCTGATACCCGGACCGCGATCGGAGACAGAGAATTCAATCTCTTCCGGTGCATCGACGGGGATCCGGACACTCAGCTTGATCGGACCGCCCGCGTACTTCAGGGCGTTGGTGACAAAATTGACCAAGATCTGCTGGATCCGGCCGGCATCACCGACGTAGGCGGCCGGCAGGCGTGGATCGGCCTCCACTTGCAGGACTGCGCCGCTGGCGATCGCTTCCATCTTGAACATGATGGTAATTGATCGGAGCAGTTCAGCCGGTGAAAACGGACCGGGGCGCAATTCCACCCGACCGGCCTCGATGCTCGCGAAATCAAGCACATCGTCGACCAGGGTCGAAAGATAGGTCGTACATTCCCGAAGGGTGGAGACCAGTTCGCGTTGCTTGGCGTCAAGCCAAGTATCCTCGAGGGCGAGGGCCAGGCCGACGATGCCGTTGAGCGGATTGCGAATATCGTGGCTCATGTTGGCGACGAATTGCGTCTTGGCGGCGCTCGCCTTCTCCAACTGGTCGGTGCGTTCCAAGACTTTTTGCTCCAATTCCGCATTGCGGCGACGCAGTAATTGGACGCGCCACCGATAGGCCGCGTAAGCGGTTGGAACCAAGGCGAGCAGACCGGCGAGCAAGGCAGTGCTCGTGCGCCACCATGGTGGAGTGATTTCAAAAACACTGACCGTGGCCGGGCTCGTGGCGCCAGTTTCGGCCACGACGCGAACCCGGAAAGTGTAGCGGCCGTCCCGCAGCGCGGTTAGCTCCCGGCGCGATGAAGCGTCGGCCGGCACCCAGTGCTGATCAACCCCGTCGAGCATCGATTCCAGGCGCAGAGCGCGTCGGCGGGTGAATTCCGTCGTCGAAAATTCAAACACGACGCTGCGAGTTGAATACGGCAGGGGTTGGTTTGCAGGCTGGAGATTTGGATCTTCGCCCAGGCGCGCCAGCGTTCGCAAAAACGGTGCTTTCGGCGCGGGGGCGACGGGACCGTGCGCCACGACACTACGTAGCAGGCCGGTTGTGCCGCCAATCCAAAGGGTGGTTTCTCCCGTGGCGGCCGGTTCAGCCAGAATACATTCCGGCGTGCCGACGTTCCAAAGGCCATCGACGGAGTGTGGTTCCCAGACGGCGCGGTCCGGGCCAACGGTGATCTGGGCAATGCTGTCCGCCCGGTGGTCAGTTGCTGGGTGGACCACCCAAATTTTCCCGTCGGGCGAAAACTCGGACGTGGCATTGACGCTCCATTGGGGAAATTTATCGATCGCGATGAATCGATCCGCTGCCGGACGCAAAATCCAGCCGCCTGAAGCGGTAAACGCCACCACGGTTCCGTCCGCGGTCGCCGCTAACCGTCCACTCTCCTTCAAATCGGGGATACCAAACGCAGGACCAGCCGGGGTGGAATCAACGGGCAACAATTTGTCCAACTTTGCCACCATGACGCCGTGGGTCGAGGTCCCCATCCAAAGCCGGCCTTGAGCATCTTCGGCCACGGAGGTGACAACATCTGGAAGATTCTTTACGAGTTCCCGAGAGGATCCATCGGGGCCAAGGAGGATCAGCGATTGCGTCTCGGAAACCAGCCAATAGCCCGAATGGACTCGTGACGGGCTGACGAGATACGCCGTTTTGGGCGTGTACAAAAACGAAGTCGTTTTGGCCTCGTGAATCTTCTTGATGCCACCGGAGCCTGCGACCAAGAGCCCGTCGGGGATCGGTTGAAGATGGGCAAAACCCGAGGCGCTCGTTTCCATGGCCTGAAAACGGCCCGTCACTGGGTCGACTTCCCACAGCGCGTTGGCGGTAGCAACGGTAAGCTTACCCTGATTTCTGACCACGCTGACAATGGGCTGGTCCTCCACCTTCGTGGCCCGTGTGAAATAGGTGGAGTCGACATGAAGGCCCAATCGAAAAATATTTGAATCTGAAGTGACCCAAAGGCCGCGCTCCCGATCGGCGAACAGCGAATAGATAGAACGAGTGGGCAGGCCATCGTTTTCCCCCAGGATTCCTTCCAGGGTGCCGTCGGCCGCCACCAGCGCGATGCCGCCTTCATAAGTGCCCAAGGCCAACCGGCCGTCCCAGAGTCTTAGCGCACAAGTAAGAATATTTTTGCTGACGTAATTCGATGCTTTTTCGGAGAAGGGAGTGAGTTGCTCACCGTCGTAGCTGAATAATCCCTTGCCCGTGGCGATGAGAAAACCGTGGGGCTGCTTTTCGATCCAGAAAACCATGGATTTGCCGAGCACCGCGGCGGGAATAATCAGGCGCGGGCCGCTGGCTTCCATCAAATACAGGCCGGTTGGGGAATGATGGACGTAGATGTCTTCTCCCACCCGCATGGCCTCAAGGTGGCGTCCGCCGGGAAACGGGTAGACCTCGAACTTCGAATCGCGCCAACGCAGGATTTTTTCCGCGGTGACAAAAACGGCCCCTTCTCCATCGGCAAAGGCGTGCCAGCTTTCGCCGAAGCTGCGATGCTCGGCCGGTAACTCGGACACCAACGATTGGTAGGTCCAGCCCCCGGTCGCCTTCGGGGCAAACCACCCGATTTCGTTCGTTGCCGCGGCCCAGAGCTGTCCCTTTTTTCCGAAATCAAGGCCTCGAAGCGCCGAGGCCCCGTTGGCCGAGGTGTGGGTCCAATGGAGCCCGTCGAAACTCACGAGGGTATCGCACCCGAAGTGGAGCACGCCGTCGGATCCTTGGACGGTGACCCAACTCATTGCATCGGTCCCGATATCAGCAATCGAGTACGATTGTACCAACGGCTTGCCAGTCGGCTCGGTTTGTGCGTCCGCAACGCCGGCCGCGAGTACGGACAGCCAGAAAAGTCCGGCTGCCATCCACCCGATTCGAGCGTTGTTGTGCCATAGCCACTGCATGCTGGCAGGGATAGGGCTTTCGGTCAGGGATGGCGATTTCATTTTCGGTCGCCGTACCGGAAATCCGGTAGTCAGAGCTATGGTCATTCTGAGTTATGCTTCGAAACTGAAGCTCTCATGAAAAATCTGACACGACGGGTTTTCGGAGTCCTGATGGGCCTCCTATTACAGATGTCGCTCGTACGTGCGGCTGACATCTTTGCAGGGGATACGGCAGGAAGCGCAGGGGATCTGATCAATGCTCCGGTCGTTCGCGTGGGATATTCACCTTTGTCGGGCCTGGGGACGGGACCTTTGGACCGGCCGGATTCGACTGTCGATACGGGACTTGGTCGAACCACGGTGGCAAGACCGGGAGATGAGCCCGAGCCGCCACCCCTATAACTCCGCGCCATGTTCAGCCTTGCTGCGTTTCGTTATCGAAATGTTCTATCCGTCGATGGTGGCCCTCTGGATTCGATTGAATCTCAGGTGGTACCAGTACTTGGTCGCGGGATGTTCCAGACCAACGCCCGCCTGCTGAAGGGGCTGGTTAACAAAGTCTCACACGCGTTGTACGGCGACGCCGACGGCACGGGAACGCATCGGATTGCTTCTGTTGCCCGCCACATGGCAATATCGCAAGCGCTTGAGCGTTGGGCGTTTCACTCGTCAGTTTGCTCGGACCGAGCCGGGGAATATGGTTTTGACCTGGATCCTTCATCGAACGGCATTTCAGCTTTTCCCGGCCTTGTCGGGAGCAAGGCTAGGCGGAACGCAATTTTGGAGGCGGTCGAGCGGTTCAGTTTGACCGCGTGGTGGGAAGGGCGATGTGAAGGAAGGGTATTCGACACAGATTGGCCGGGAGTATCTGCAGTAGCGATCGACGGACCTTTTGGTGGCGTAACGGTGATCGCATTCGCTCGCACCGACTTTGGCATGCACGCCTATGGTTATGCGGCAGAAGAATCGTTTGGAGCCGCTTGCGAGCGGGCGATTGTCAAGCTGGCACGGCATGAATGTGTGATGCGAGGATGGTGGCTGTCTTATGTGGTCGGAGAGAAGCGAACGCCGAGCAATGTTTTCGAACGACGCAGCCTGTTTTTTGCGACCGACGCCGGGCACGATGTATTCCAGCAGCGGTTGAAGACTCAAGTCCGCGCCACTTTCCCGGTGGCATCGGTGATCTGTGATCGTGAGATTGACGGACCGTGGTCGGATTACACGACGGTTTGGCGGTACGCACTCCGTCCGATTTCGGAAGGCTACCTTGATGGCGGCGACGATTATTTCTGTTGGTAAGACCGAACCGGGCCCCACTTCTCTGACACACGATCTAGATACCTTCGCCATGCCAAAACCGGAGCATCCTCCCAAAGTACCCCCAAAGTCACCTGCTGGAGCGCGGT
>Ga0302322_100004596_pt1 | contig 12021 bp, 8 predicted proteins | sample Fen_T0_2_FD_203757 | JGI IMG/M metagenome (GOLD analysis project Ga0302322, IMG submission 203757) | Peat permafrost microbial communities from Stordalen Mire near Abisko, Sweden - Fen_T0_2 | ecosystem: Environmental > Terrestrial > Soil > Wetlands > Permafrost | place: Sweden: Abisko... | reverse complement strand
ATGGCGACCGACCTCGGTCTCGGTCAGCCCTCCGAGCACATGGTCCGCGCAGCGAGACTCAGCATGAGGCTCGGCGACCGTCTCGGACTCGAGTCATCCCAGCTCGCCGTGCTGTACGACGTCAGCCTGCTCACCTACGTCGGCTGCCCGGTGTACGGAAACGAAGCGGCCCTGGTGTTCGGCGACGACATCGACTTCCGGTCCGGCACCTACGACGTCGACCTGAGATCCCGCGACGGCATGCGGTACATGCTCAGCCACGCAGGCAAGGGCAGCACCGTCGTGAACCGCTGGCAGCAGACGGTACGACTCATGGCCTCTGGCGGAAGAGGCGTGGCCGAGCAGATGGCGAACCACTGCTCCGCCGCTGGACTGCTCGCTGACCGGCTCGGCCTCAATGCCGAGGTGAGGTCCGGCATCGAGCAGTCCTACGCGCGTTGGGACGGCAAGGGCGTGCCCCGCGGGCTGCAGGGTGATCAGCTCTCGCTGGCCTCGCGCATCTCGAACGTGGCCGACGCTGCCGAGGTCCTCGAGCGTCGCCTCGGCATCAGCGGTGCCGTGGAGACGATCCGCCGTCGCCGAGGCACGCACTTCGATCCCGCAGTCGTGGACGCGTTCGTGACGAACCCGTCGGATCTGTTCGACCGCATCGCCGACGACAGCGTCGACGAACTGCTCGAGCTGGAACCGGTAGAACGGGCGCCGCTGACCGACGAGGGCCTCGACGGTGCTCTGGAGGCGGTCGGGGACTTCTGCGACCTGCGGACTCCGATCTTCGCCGGTCATGCACGCGGCACCGCTCAGCTCGCCGCAGCGGCGGCCGAGCTCCTCGAGCTCCCGGGCGACGAGATCCGGCTCCTGCGCCGCGCGGCGCACGTCCACGACGTCGGCCGTTTCGGCGTCCCCGGAGGCGTGCTCAGCAAGCCGAGCCCGCTCAGCGGTAGCGACCTCGAGCGCATGCGTATGCACGTCTACTACGTCGAACGTATCTTCAGCCGACCGGAGACCCTCCGGCGCGTAGGACTGGTGGCCTCGATGCACCATGAGCGCATGGATGGATCGGGGTACCACCGGGCCGCCTCGGGCGCGGTGCTCACCAACCCGTGCCGGATCCTCGCCGTGGCCGACGCCTACCACGCCATGCGCCAACCCCGCCCCTACCGCGAGCCGCTGTCGCCAGAGGCAGCCGCCGGTGAGATCCGAGCCGATGTCGCCGCCGGTCGTCTCGACCCCACCGCAGCGCAGGCGGTCCTCGAGGCCGCCGGCCACGGAGGCCGGACGACGAGGTCGCCAGGGCAGTCAGGTCTTACGCCCCGCGAGCGCGAGGTCCTTGCGCTGCTGGCCGTCGGAGAGACGAACAAAGGCATCGCGCGCCGGCTAGGGATCAGTGCCAAGACAGTGGGCAACCACGTGGAACACATCTACGCGAAGCTGGGTGTCGGCAACCGTGCGGGCGCCGCGCTCATCGCGATGCAGCAGGGCATCGTGGGTGCGAACCTGCCAGGATCCGGCTGAACCCAGGTACGTCGCGAGCGGCAGCACCTCGACCGGCAACGACTGCACAGTCGTTGGCGTCCCACGCGTCGTCGTCCCAGGACGCAAGGAGATGGGTCACCGCTCAGCGGTTGCCGCGGAGGCCGGCCACGAGGGCTTCGCGCGCCTGTCTCGGAGTGAGGTCGGGGCCCTCGACTAGGGTCGCGAGCCGCGGGATGCTTCGATCCGGGTCGGGCAGGCCTAGTTGTCGGGCGGCAGCCTGATGCGCTTGCCACAGTGAGGAACCAGGCTCGACGTTGACGTGCGGCTCGCCGTAGTGACCTTGGGCGATGTTGCGAGCGAGGTCCACCCAGGCGAACCCGTCAACGCCACGACAACGCCCCGTGTAGTAGGAGTTCACATTTCGTGAGGCGATCGCACGCCCAGGCACTGGCACTGCTGGACGAGCACACCGAGGTCAACCAAGCACAGCGCCGGGTCTTCGTAGCGCCAGGCCGTTTCCAGACCATCCGCGTCGCGCGGGAGATCGATCGCGCCCGCCTGCGGCTGGTCGCGGAGTTCGGCGGCGCGTTCCGCGATGGCCATGTCGCGTGGCGGCTGTGGTCGGTGGAGTTCGAGCAGGTCGAGGTAGGGCTGTCGGGCGTCGATGGCGGCGTCCATCAGGTCACTGAGAGCAGCATGGTCCGGGGGGCAGCATCGGGCGACGAGCCGGTCGAACGCGTCGATGAAGTGCTCCACGCTCTCCAGCAGGTTCTCCAGCCGCGACTCTGGCCCGGCCACGTCGAGGCGCCGGGCTGGATCGGGCGCGAATCCGTTGGCGAACCGGTCGGCGTCCTCGAGAGGCAGCCACAGGTAGTCGGGTGGCGAGGCGGTGGGCGACCCCTTGGCGCGCAACCGGGCCGTCCAGGCGCCGATGGCCTCGATGAGCGCACGGTCGTATGAGCTCGGAGTCTCGAGCGCGCGTCGAGCAGCCTCGGTGAGGCTGCCGTCCTTCTGGATGTCGGTTTGGAGGTGTCGTAGGTAGTAGAGACCCGGCAGACTCCCGGGACGCCGACCGAATACACCACCGTGTATGTCCGCTGCCCCAGCGAGCAGCTGTCTGTCGTCTAGGAACACCTGCCAGTCAGCGGTCAGAGCCTCCGTCCAGTCCTCGGCCAGCACCCACGGCGGCGAAGCTGCGCTCAGGTCCGGACCCCGGATCCGACGCCGCCAACGCGGATGGTGTCCCAGGTGAGGAACTGCTCTGAGGTCATCCACGGGTTGGCCAGCCTCACCAGCTCGCCCTCCTCACAGGGCAACGCGGGAAGCATGCCCTGGTCCAGATGCGGCCACACGCGTGCCGTCTGTCGGCGCCAGGATGCGTCGAGCGCAGCGTCGACCTCCGCCTGCTCAACCGTCACCGGCTGGCTCGGCCAGCCGCCGTACTGGTACTCGTCGAGGAGGTGCCATCTGCTTTCACTGTGGAAGCCGATGGCGGTCACCCAACCATGGGAGAACGGCGATCGGATGAAGTGCCGAGGGCCGGATTGGCCCGCTGCCCCGCCATACGACGAGGCGCTGTGAACGAGGACATCGCCGGTCCATCCATCCGAAGCCACGTAGGGCGGCCGGCCGACTGCGTCCCGCAACTCATCGGGGTGGAACTCGCTGTGCACCATCGGGCCGCCCTCTGCACATGCCTCGCTACGCGGGACACCGCTCAGCGTGGCTGATCCCCCACCCCGATGCAGCCTGACCGTCTGCATCCCCTGGTCCCACTCCCACCGGCAGGCCCCCGCTACGTGTGAAACCGGCGGCGCCTCCAGCGGTCGCAGATCGCGGATCCACGACCCGGAGGTTGCTCGAACCAGTCCACGTCGCCCGATTGGGCGCTCAAGTCCCGTCCAACATCTGCCGATACCACTTTGGGCGCGGCACTACGCGCGAGCACGGAAGGGGCTGTGATGGGTCGAGACCCGCTTACCGGGCTAGGGGACCGATACGAGTTCCACACGCTGGCGGAACTACCTGGAGCCACCTGGACTTGTCTCGCCGTGATCGACCTCGACGATCGTGACCCTCGTCGCCCAGGCCCGGATATGTGTGCGACCCGTGCTCGGCCCTGACGGCGCCGTGCTCGTGCGCGTCTCCTACCACCAGCCTCCGCAACCAGTCGCCGAGCCGGGCACCGTCCTTGGCCGAGTACGGCTGAGGTGGCGACTGGCGCCAGCTCGAGTGTCGACCTCGCAGATCGCCGCCTCAACTCCGGCAGCCCCGCCGGGAATCCCGACGGGCTTGCCAAGCATGGGCGCTCCCAACGCAGGAGGCCAGGGTCAAGGGGAGACAGACCGGTGCATGACTGATCGCTGAGTCGGCTCGGCGTCCACGAGTCAGACGTCGATGGACAGGAGATCAACGCCACAGCGCAGGTCGTTGGTGTCGGTGGCGCGGCCATGAACACCGTGCGAAGGACGCTGTGCCACCGGGGATCTGCCAGCGCTGCGTTGGGTGTTCGACGGGGGGACCGTGCAGGTTTAGTCGCCAGTCGCGAGGAGCTCGAGCCGCACTGCGACTATCCGCCGGCCTTGTCGTCGGATGGCCCCGGCCGCGTCAAGCGCGGCCAGGGCACGGTTCACCTGCTGCCGTGAACCCCCGACCTGACGCGCGAGGTCGGTCTGGTCGATGAGCAGGTTGACGGTGACGACCCCCTCGGGTGGTGTGCCGGGCGATCCGAGCTGGCGCAGCACAACGGCGAGTAGGTGCCGTCGCACCCGGTCGGGCAGTTGGCGCAGAGTCAGGTCCGACACCTGCTCGTCGGCCTTGCGCACCAGGCGTACCAGCGATGCCATCAGGGCCGCACCGACGCTGGGTTCGGTGGCGAGCAGGTGGAGCACCGCAGACCTGGGAATGCGAATGAGTTCGGTCGGTTCGCGAGCAGTCGCCCGGGCCACTCTCGGCCCCGCGTCGATGACGGCCATCTCACCGAACGCGGCCGGTGACTCGAGCACGGCAAGCACGGTGTCGCGGCCGTCAAAGTCGTTGACCGAGATCTCCACCGAACCTGAAGCGACCACGTACATGCAGTCGCCCTCGTCGCCTTGCTGGAACACGACCTGACGACGGTCATAGCGATGTCGCCCCGACGACTCCGACAGGCGCGTCAGCGCGCCGGCGTCGAGTGCCGCGAAGACCTCGCACGATCTCAACCGGCTATCGAGCCGAACTACCTGTCCTGACCCGAGGGACTCAGCGCGTGATGGAGGCATGCTCTCGCCCTCCTGCCGTTGGTGGGTCGTACTGGGAGCCAGGCGATCCACTGTCCGCCCGTGCAGCGCGACGCGCAAGGGTGGACCTCGACGAGCCGGCTCCTCGCGGTGACCGCAGCTTCCGGTGCCCGCCCCGCCGATCCGCCGCGGCACCGGACCAACTGGTGCGATGCAACGGTCACCGAACGGCAGGGTGTGACCCGGCTCTCGTGCCGCCCAGCATGATGTGTCACCCAGGTGACAGCGCGGCGCATCCTGCTGGCCGAACCTCGTGATGTTCCTGCATCGGGCGGGAGCGATCTGACGAGGAGAACGCCGTGAACCGTTTCGTGCGCCACCTGCTCACCGCCACCGCCGCCGCCGCCGTCCTGGTGGCGCCGCTGGCCGCATCAACGTCCGCGAGTGCCACCCCGCATCACAGGACGTTCTCGATCGTGAAGGACTGCCAGAACTTCACAGGTCAGCCGTACCCCGACAGCTCCTGCGAGATCACCAGCTCGACCCTGCGCCTGCTCCCGGTCGGCTCGACGATCCTCTACGTCCAGCCCAGCGCGCTGGCCACCCCTGCGGGCAGTGACATCGTGATCGTCACGCCCGGGCGCCACCATCGGGACAAGGTGTTCGGAAACTGCTCGCTCGACCCGAACACGTTCAACGGTGCGTGCACACTCGATGGCGGAACCGGCGACTTCAAGCGGTTCCACGCCTCGGTCGTGGTGACGAACCTCGACAACCGGTACTTCAGCTGGACCGGTTCCTACTCGTTCGACTCCGGTCACCACGACGACTGAACCACACGGTTCGCTCGTTGCGATCATGGCGGTGGTATCGGCCTGGCCGGTGCCACCGCCATGATCGATCCGCCGGTTCAGTGACCGCTCTCGGCGTCGTGCCCTGCGCGGACGGGCGGGGATACCGCGGCACCGCCAGGCGTCCGATCCCCATTCCGAGCCATCCGCGCCGCAGCCGGAGTACGTTCTAGCGCATGCCAGCCGTATTCGACGCGTATCGAGCGGCCGCGTCGTTCTCGCCCCTCGGGGACTCGCGCATCGAGTCGGTCATCGACCTCGACGATCCCGACGGCGTCCAGCCCAGACTCTGGTGTCCACCGGGCTGACATGGAACTCCCGACGGGGGCAGTGTCGCTGCTCTTCACCGATGTGGAGGGGTCCACCAGGCTGCTCGACGCTCTTGGCGCGGGCTATGACGACGTCATGGAGGCAGAGCAGCGAATCCTGCGTTCGGCGATCGACGAGCACCGGGGCGTCGTGTTCGGAACTGAGGGCGACGCCCTGTTCGCGGTGTTCCTGACCGCTGGCGACGCCGTCGCGGCCGCACGGGATGCGCAGCGACGCCTGACCGAACATCTGTGGCCCGAGGGGGCAGCCGTACGCGTCCGAATGGCTGTCCATACCGGCGAAGTACGGCTGGTCGGGGATTCGTACTACGGCATGGCCCTGCACGTGGCCGCACGGGTGTGTTCGGCCGGGCATGGCGGGCAGGTTCTGCTGACCGGTGCGACGCGGTCAGCTGCGGAGGGTTTCGACGTGCGGGACCTTGGCGAGCGTCGGCTCAAGGACCTGAGCGAACCGGTCCCGATCTCGCAGCTGGTCGGAGTCGGACTGGCCGAGTCCTTCCCGGAGCTGCGAACGCTGTCCGGGACCCGGAACAACCTGCCGGCAGACACCGACGCATTCGTCGGCCGGACGGTCGAGCTGGCGTCGTTGATCGCCGAGTTCTCCTCGCATCGACTGGTGACCCTGACCGGCGCTGGAGGGAGCGGGAAGACGAGGCTGTCGCTGAGGGCGGCCGCCCACGGCCTGGGATCAACCCGCGATGTCTGGTTCGTCGAGCTTGCCCCGCTGACCGACCCGGCGCTGATCACCGCTCAGGTCGCCGGCGCCCTGGGTCTCGGCGAGAGCGCGACGAAACCGCTGCGGATGACGCTGGTCGACTGGCTGCGAGCCAACGACTCACTCCTGGTCCTGGACAACTGCGAACACCTCGTCGAGGGTGTGGCCGAGTTCGTCGACGACGTGCTTCGGTCGTGCCCGGAGCTCCTGATTCTGACAACGAGCCGAGAGCCGCTGGGCATACGCGGCGAGCGGACGGTACGCGTGCCTCCGCTCGCCCTCGACGGCGAGGCCGCGACGCTGTTCTTGACCCGAGCACAGACCATGGTGCCGGGCTTCGACCGTGACGCCGTCGACCGACGGCTGGTGGACCAGGTCTGCCGACGCTTGGACGGATTGCCACTCGCCCTCGAACTGGCAGCCGCGCGCCTTCGATCGTTGTCGCTGGACGAGCTGGCCGCACGGCTCGACGACAGGTTCCGGCTGCTGACCGGGGGCAACCGGACCTCGCCCTCCCGGCAGCGCACGCTCGGCGCGGTCGTCGACTGGAGCTACGACCTGCTGTCTCAGCCTGAGGGACGTCTGTTCCGAGCGGTCAGCGTGTTCCCGGACAGCTTCACGCTGCAAGCGGCGGCCGGGGTGACGGGCGACGACACGGTCGACGTCATCGATGGTCTCGGCCGACTCGTGGAGAAGTCACTCGTCGTCCCGGCCGAGGCACGGGCCGGCGTCGCCCGCTACCAGCTGTTGGAGACATTGCGGCAGTACGGGCGCGACCGTCTGCGCGAGCGCGACGAGGAGGAGGAGCGCCGCGACGGGTTGCTGGGGTGGGCGATGACCTACGTCGAGCGCCTCGAGAACGACCTGCGCACCCCGCGGATGGACGCCGCGCTGGCCGACGTGATGCCGGAGAGGGTCAGCATGCGTGCGGCGATGGAGTGGGCGATCGAACGTAACGACCTGTCGGCAGCGCTGCGGCTGGTGACCACTATCCCTCTGGGTCTCACCACCGAGCGACGCGCCATGATTTCCGACCTCCTCGACCGAGGCGGGGAGAGCCTCGCCGCCGACGTGGTGGCGCGCGCACAACTGACGCTGGGCGACCTCGCATTCGAACAGGGCGACTGGGCGGCTGCGGCCTCGGCCGGTGCCGAAGCACGGATCGCCTTCACGCGGCTCGGGGACCGCCACCACGCCGCCTGGGCTGCTCACGTGTACAGCGCGGGGGCCTGGGGAGCCGGGGATCTGTCCACCCTCGACCGCCTCCTGGTGGAGTGCAGGGAGGAGTTCCAGGCTCTCGACAGTAACTTCGGAATAGCGCATACGTTGTGGCGCTCCTCGTTGCGAGAACCGGACCCAGGGACCGCCAGGGCCATGGCGGCCGAGGCGGAACGGCGCTATCGCGAGCTCGGAGCGCCGATCATGCGCGCGCACGCGCTCGAGGCACGGGGAATCATCGAGATCGAAGCCGGTGACCTGGACTCGGCGGCGCCCTTCCTGCACGAGGCCACCGAGGTCCTGGCCGCAGTCGGCAATGCCGGCTGCACAGCTCACGCGCTCGAGGCGGTTGCGGTGTGGGCCGCGGAGCGCGGCGACCCCAGCTCCGCGGGAGAGCTCGTCGGAGCCGCGGAGTCGCTGCGGAGCGCGAGCGGGGCGGGTCACAAGCCATGGGAGGTACGCGCCCGCCATGGCGGCAGCTTCGACGCCGACGTGCTGGGCGACGACGGGGCGGTCCGCGACGCCATCCAACGAGGGAGACAGAGCTCGCTCGCCGCCGCAGCCGAACTGGTCGCCGCCCTTCTGGCGCCAGCCACGGACGCACGGCGTCGCCCCGCGTGAGGCCCGATGCTGTTCGCGCCGGTCGGTGGCCGTGCGGTGAGGACTCCTCCCGATTCCCGCTGCCTCGCGGGACCCAGCCCAGGATGAGTTGAGTGGTGGTGGCGGGATCCGTCGTAGTCGGACGGCACCCCGAGGCGGCGGCGCTCCGCACCGGGAGGTGCCGGCGTCGTGAGCGCTCCTTCCGACTCCCACCACCTCGCACGACCCCGCGGAACGCGAGGAGCCCCGGCCAGATGGCCGGGGCTCCTCGCGTGAACAGGGGTGAGTGGAGGTGGCGGGAATCGAACTCGTCGGAACGCGTCGGAACGCGTTGGTTGCGAGCACAACCCATCGGGTTCCGTCGGGACCTATCGGGTCCCGTTGGGTCCGGCTGTTGACGCCGTCAACACGATGACCGGCGAGGTCTGCGGTTCCCACGAGGGCGACTGCGCCTCCTGCGGGGCGAGCACCCACAGACCCTCGCCACTCCGCGACCGACGGCTCATTCCTCGCCCCGATGGACCGCAGCACCGACAACTGCCGTCGTGCCGTGCTCTCGGGTGGGCGCGACAACCCCGATCGCTGGTGTATCGCCGCGCTCAGCAGTCGCAGCGTTCCAGCGCACCACGATGAGCGACTCCAGCCGCGCCATCGAGGGCACCGGGAACCCCCCGGCATCGCTCTTCGCAGCTCCGCAACCCCCCGGGGGCGCGGACGCGCAGTGTTGACGCTATCCTGCTGGGCGGAACCGGTGACCAAGTGCCCCGGGTCGAAGGCCGCCGGGATCGCCATGGCCTACAAGCTGATCGAAGCCGCGCAGGCCCGCTGGCGCGCCGTGAACGCCCCCCAGCTAGTCGCCCTCGTCCGCGCCGGCGCCCGCTTCGAACACGGCAAACTCGTCGAACGGGAGCCCACCGAGGTCACCCCACAGGACGCCCCAGCCACCAAGGAGGAAGCAGCCAAAAAGATCTTCATCTACAGGTCCTGGCTATTGCTCCGGCTGGCGTCCCGGTACGCTCGCACTTCCGCGTCATCCGTGTGGTGTTGCCGTGGTCGACGAGCTGCGAACCCGCTTGAGTAGACCGCCTCGGCGTGACCGACTCGCCCCTGTCAGCGGGGCGGCCATGATCTACAGGGGTGTGCTTCCCGCGGTTCCGACCAGCTGCTCGCGGAACTCCGGGCTGGCCAGCCGTTCCGCCTCCGTCCGGGCTGCTTCCACCCGCGCGGGCATATCCAGCCGGGCCGTGGGCTCCTCGTTCCCGGGAGTGGAGACGAACTTCTCGATCGCAGCGAGTCCTGCGTTGGCTCGGGCGCTGGCTGCGGCCTGCTTGGCATCCAACCGCTGCGCGTACCAGTCCGACGCCAGGACCGCCTCGCGGGTGAACATGAGCCGGAACTCCGGCGAATCGAGGCCCCATCCCGCTGTAGTGAACCCCTCAGCCATGATCTCCAACAGGGCCCGTAGCGGTGGGACGGCCAGTGCGATCGTGCCGTCCTGGAAGTACGAGCGCGCCACCCGTTCGTGCGTGGTCACGATCGTGGCGACCGACCCGGCGAAGATGCCCACGTCCTGCAACTCAGGGCGCAGCATCTCCGGGGTGAAGACCACATCCGGATGCAGGAAGATCCGGCCGAAGTACTTGGTGGCCAGCTTGTCGGTCATCCGGTAGCCCAACCTGCTGGCGGCCACGCGCCGGCCGTTGTGCTCGAAGTCGGTCAGCTTCTCCAGGGCGCCCTCGGCGATGAGGTTGCGGGCGTCCCGCTCGTCCGGGGTCATCCGCGAGAACAGCTCCGGCACGAGCAGGGAGAAGTCGTGGTCTACCCGCACGTGCGGCCCGACGTATCCGGCTGCGGACACCCAGCCGTCGTAGCCGGTGAGCGCGTATGACAGCACCGAGGCGTTCAGGTCGATGATGGCCGGCATGGCGTTGAAGGGGCCCTTGGTTAGCGCGCCCTCGGAGCCAGCCCCGGTCGTGGAGGGGGACTTACCTGTCATCGACGAGATGAACTCCATGAACAGCTCGGGCACCTCCATGTAGTGCAGCGGGCTGTACGGGCACAGCGGCGGCACCGGCCCGTCGGGGGGGTTGTTCCGCCGCCCAGCGGCGACCACCTCCACCGGCAACAGCAGCGGCGCTCCAGACGGCAGCCGGCGGACCAGGCGCGCGGACAGCTCCGCTACTGCAGTAGCCCTGGCATGGGTGCGGTCCGGTCGCTGCTGCAGGTAGCGCGGGTTCTTCGAGGGCTTGCCCTCCACCAGCCGCGGGTTGGCCGAGCTCGCGAAGTACGCCGGGCCGTCACCCTCGGCTGTGTCGGCGAATCGGCTGATCATCTCCGCCATCGGCTCGCTGAAGGCGCTAAAGGCCACGGCATCGTCGCGCATCGCGATGGCATCGGCCCGGGTCAAAGGCTCGAAGTTTGACAGGAACGTCCCGGGGGCGGCGATGTCGCGCTCGGCCTGCTTGTCGTACCCCCGGTGGATGGCGTCGTCGGGGCGCTGGAACAGCAGGTCCTCGCAATTCTCTACTAGCTTGTACGAGCGCGCCGCATCCATTCCCAGTTGGCCGCCCGGGACGACCGTCGAGGCGGTGATGTCGTCCTGGGTCTGCACCTTCACCGCCGGTGAGAAGTCGTGGCGAAGGCTGAACAGGCGCCAGGATGCGTCGGCGTTGTAGCCGACCCGCAGCATGTTGATGGTGATCCTGCTGCCGTCCAGTCGCAGACTGTTGCCCTGGCGACCGTCGATGGCCGCAACGCTGAAGTGACTGCGCCAGTCGTCCCCCCATTCGGGGCGGTAGGAGCGCCGGACCACGTAGACCAGCTCCTTGATGTAGGGCGGGATGCGGTCCAGCCAGGCGTTGTAATCGGCGTGATACTCCGACCGAGACGGGGTGAGCAGCTTGATCACCGACCCGATCGAGCGTTCCTCGGACAGGATCGGCCGGTCGTCCTGGTCGTTCCTCGCCGGGTCGAGGAAGCGTCTGGAGAAGTCCCGGTCGAGGATCGCGGCGACCGAGTCCATGTCGGTGTCGAAGTCCGCGACGAACTGAGACCCGAAGATGAACGCATCGGTGATGGCCTTGGAGATCTCCGACTTGCCGCCACCGGAGACCGTCGCCGGCTTGTGGCACGACGTGGCGTTGGGCACGGTGCCGATCAGGCTCCACGCCGTCCGGTCGTAGGGCTGCTGGGCGATTCCGACGCGGTAACCGTTCGGGCTCAGGTAGACCTGGTCGGCGCGCAGGGGGATCGATTGGCGCTGGCCGTCGGCGCCAGACCAGGACACGGTCATGGCGCGCAGCGAGTAGTGCGGGCAGGCCGGCACCAGCACGATGTGCGGCTGCTGCAGGTCGAGGGCATGTCCCTGCGGCTGGGACACGAACCGCCCCGGATCGCGTTCGAGGACCTCAGCCAGACTATAGGAGTCACCGGAGGAGGTCTCCGTGTACTCCTGGCCCAGGTTGTAGCTGGCGAAGACCAGTGCGCCACCGGCGTGCTCCTCCTCGGCGTTGCCGAACAGGTTCGCCGAGTATGAGATCTGGGTCTTGACCTCCTTCTTGCAGTAGCCGAAGTAGCTGTCGGCGATCACCGTCACGATCACGCCACGAGTG
>Ga0302322_100004594_pt1 | contig 12022 bp, 8 predicted proteins | sample Fen_T0_2_FD_203757 | JGI IMG/M metagenome (GOLD analysis project Ga0302322, IMG submission 203757) | Peat permafrost microbial communities from Stordalen Mire near Abisko, Sweden - Fen_T0_2 | ecosystem: Environmental > Terrestrial > Soil > Wetlands > Permafrost | place: Sweden: Abisko... | reverse complement strand
GCCATCTGCGTCGATTACAATAAAAATATCCCCTTGCGCAGCTTCATAACCCGCACGCAAAGCAGTGCCTTTCCCTTTCCTTGTCTCTAAAACAATTTTCACCGATGGCAATAGTCGTTTTGCCACTTCCACTGTATTATCTGTTGACCGCCCATCAACGATAATAACCTCATCAATCCAGTGCATCGGCAGATAGGGCAGAACAAGTGGCAAATTTTCGGCTTCGTTTAGCGTGGGTATAATCACGGAAACCACTGGACGTGAGGCAATCTTGCTATTTGACGGAAAACGAATGATCTCCGCCTTATTTATCTGAACGTTTTCGCCAATATTTTTAAGATTGGGGATAATAATCGTTTGTTCTTCCAACATTTTGCACCCGTTTTTAATTCTGATATGAAGTTTTGAGGCTTTAGATAGGATAGCCTAGCAAACAGCGTTCGTTGATTTACTGTCTAGCTGTTTATTCATATTACATTGAACGCCTTCAAACCACATCCACCAATTGGCGAGTGTTTATCTCCGCCACTTGGGGGAGAATAGAATCAATGAAATCTTTACTCATACATTAGATTGAAAAATGCCGTGCGCTGTTGTTTCTGCCCTTTTATTACTCTTTCTGCTTTGACTTATTGTTCATACCGGTTTTTCAAAATTCATCCCACCCATTTTTATTTTGATGCTCATTAGTTATTCTTATGCCTCTTCATCAATTTATTGCTTTGTCATTATTAGGAGACCTATGATATTTGACCATCCTTTCGCCCTGTCACTCTGGCAGAACGATTTTGTTATATACTAGCGCCAATGTCTTCTCCAGCATCCATCCTCAAAGAAACCTTCGGTTACGACACCTATCGTCCGCTTCAACAGGAAGTGATCGAAAACGTATTGGCACACCGCGATACGCTCGCCGTCATGCCCACGGGTGGAGGCAAGTCGTTGTGTTATCAAATCCCATCGTTGCTGTTTACCGGGCTTACGGTAGTTGTGTCGCCGCTGATCGCGTTGATGAAAGATCAGGTGGAACAACTCCGCGCGTATGGTGTACCTTCCTTGTTTCTCAACAGTTCACTTTCACCGCAGGAATATCAGGAAAATATGGAATACGTGCGGCGCGGCGAAGTGAAATTGCTATATGTTGCACCTGAAACTTTACTCACACCGCGCATCCTGGCATTGCTCAATTCAATTCAAGTGGATTGCATCACCATTGATGAAGCACACTGTATTTCTGAATGGGGTCACGATTTTCGACCTGAGTATCGCCAGATCATTGAAGTGCGCAAGCGTTTCCCCAATGCGGTTTGTCTCGCGCTGACAGCTACCGCTACATCCCGTGTGCGGCAGGATATTCGCACCACACTCAAGTTTGCCACTACCAATGAATTCGTTGCGAGTTTCAATCGCGAAAATCTGTATATCGAAGTCAAGCCCAAACGTGATGCCTATGCTCAAACTATCGATATGCTTGAACGCTACAAAGATCAGTCTGGCATCATCTATTGTTTCTCGCGCCGCGGCGTGGATGAACTCTCGGCATATCTGAAATTAAAGGGCTATTCAGTCCGACCCTATCATGCGGGTCTTGAAGATGCAGAACGCCGCAAAAATCAGGAAGCCTTCATACGCGATGACGCGCAAATCATCGTTGCCACTATTGCGTTCGGCATGGGCATCAACAAACCCAATGTACGCTTTGTCATTCACTTTGATCTACCTAAAAGTATCGAGGGCTATTATCAAGAGATCGGTCGCGCAGGACGTGATGGCCTGCCCGCGCATTGTCTCTTGTTATATAGTTATTCAGATGTCGCCAAGTTAAATTATTTCATTGACCAAAAAGATGGCAACGAAAAACGTGTTGCGATTCAACATTTGGATGCCATCGTTAAATATGCTGAAGACGAACGGATCTGCCGCCGCAAGCCGCTGCTCAACTACTTTGGCGAATCATTCCAAGCCGATAACTGCTCCAACTGCGATAACTGCACCTCCGCCCCTACTCCGCTAACTGATATCACGCTCTTCGCACAGAAGTTCCTCTCCTGCGTCAAGCGCGCGGACGAGAAATTCGGCGCGGGGCATATTGCAGATATTCTGCTAGGTTCGAAGAACGAAAAGGTCCTACGTTGGGAACATGACAAACTGTCCACGTATGGTATCGGCGCAGAGTTGACCAAGAAACAATGGATGCATATCGCCCGTCAACTATTGACGATGGGCTACATGAAACAGGAAGGCGAATTTCACACATTGAGTCTCACGGTCAAGGCGTTGGAAGCGCTCAAGAAAAGAGAAACAATTTTCGGCGTCATGCAAGAAGCGGAGCGCGTCCAGAAAAAAGGCGGGAAGAAAGCCGAAGTCGAATACAACAGCGCCTTGTTTGCGTTGCTTCGTCAAAAAAGAAAAGCACTGGCAGATGAAGCCGGCGTGCCGCCGTACGTGATCTTCTCTGATCGCACGCTCACAGAGATGGCAGCATATCTTCCGCAATCCAGTGAAAGTTTATTGAGCATCGCAGGTGTGGGGCAAGTGAAGTTGGAAAAATATGGCGATGTGTTTTTGGAAGTGATCAAAGTGTATTGTGAGAAACACGGGCTAAAAGAAAGTCCGCGTAAATCTATAGTTACTTCTCTCGCTGGAAAAGATGAACCACTTGCCGCACGCACACGCATTGTGGGTGAAGCCTTCAATACAGGCGCGAGTGTGCAGGACTTGATGAAACGGCATGGCGTTACTGCCAATACCATTCTTGACCATTTGAACAAATATTTGCTGGCAGGCAATAAGATGCGAAGCGACAATGATTTGCAAGCACTCACCTCAACTACACCTGATCAACAACAAGCGGCGTTCGCGGCGTTCGACGAACTCGGTCCAAACTTTCTCAAGCCAGTGTTTGATAAGCTGAATGGCACGTTGAATTACGATGAATTGAAAATTCTGCGCATGCTCTATTTGATCGCTAATCAGAAAGATTAATCTCTTTCAAACTCTTATGGTCACTTTGACAGAACATCCCTAAAGTATTTTTTCTCATTCAAGAATATCTCAAGCCTGACGCCTTGGGATATTTTATTTTGCCGGAACGCCAACGCATTTGTTTGCGTTATACTTTAAACCTATGAACAAAAAAATAATCTGGACGCTGATCCTCACCCTCATACTGACAAGCTGCCTCACCGTTTCACAAGAGAATGCTCCAACGGAAGCCGCGCCTCTTTTCGTGACTTCGACTCTGCCACCTACAAAACCAGGCTTAACCTTGCCGACAGAGACTCCCACAGCCGCCACATCAACTCCTGATCCATTGACGCCCAGCGCAACCATCCCGGCTGCCGCCAGATGCACTGATGCGGCCATTCTCGTTGAAGATGTAAATTATCCCGATAATACGGTCGTGCCTGCAGGAGAAAAATTCACCAAGACCTGGAAACTAAAAAATGCCGGCACCTGCAAATGGACAGGCTACACGATCGGCTTCGTGTCTGGTGACCGCATGTCATCCCCCGACTCTGCGCCCGTACCTGACACAGGATTTGGCAATCCTGTGGATGTTTCTATTGACCTCGTCGCTCCCACAACGGACGGAACGTATTTGGGAAACTTCGAGTTACGCAATGCTGCTGGTAAGTCCATGCTGATCGGAACGGAGGCAATCTTCTGGGTCAAGATCGTTGTAGGAACGGGCGGAGCATCCAACATTCAGGGCACACCGATCGTTTCAGAAATCGGCAATTGCAAATACACTATCAATGATAGTTATGTCCAAACATTGATCGGGCTTATTAATGATGCGCGTGCAAAAGTAGGTCGGCCCGCATTAACAGTTAACGCTGAACTCACCAGCGCTGCGCAAAGTCACAGTTTGGATATGGCTTGCAAAAATTTCTTGAATCACAGTGGATCAGATGGCTCTTGGATTGGCGACCGATTGGTCAAGGCTGGCTATCCTAATTCATATTATCTTGAGATCCTCGCCGTCGGCTTGGCGCAGGATGCAATGAACCAATGGCAGAATGACAAAGATCACTGGGATGCCGTGCTCAACTCACGCGTGACGGAGATCGGCGTAGGTTATGTCTATTCCAAGTTCAGTTCCTTCGGCGGCTATTGGACTGTGGATATGGGCGGACCCTAATCACATCAGTACATTTTTTATGTTAGGTTGATAATTTGGGAATATTTCAGCGGTTGCGAGATTATTCAAACGCTTCTGTAAAACTTCAGACAAAATATCACGATAATCGGTCGTGACTGCTAGATCGCCTGGTCCAATCAATTGACCTTCACCCAGCCCGGGCCATTCGCCGTGCACTTTACCGCCATTCACATTCCCCCCCAACACCATCATCATACTGCCATGGCCATGATCGGTACCGAGACTCCCATTTTCAGAGGCACGCCGTCCAAACTCAGACATCGTGACCATAGTGATTTGATTCATATGGTCTAACATATCGGCATGAAAAGCAGCAAGGCCATCGGCTAAGTCTTTCATCAAATTCGGCATCTGTCCCAGGACTGAGCCTTGTGCAAAGTGCGTATCCCAGCCACCCACATCAATTGCAGAGACCTCAAGTCCTACTTCGGCTTTGATAAGCATGGCTGTTTGTTTGAGCGCCAGACCAAATTCGGTATCGGGATATTTTGCATTTCGTGAGGCGGCATAGGTCAGCGGGTCAAGCTTTTCCAACGTATCCATAATGGTTAAAGTGTCCTGCCCCATCACATCGTTTTGATAAACAGCGTTCAAGGCGCTTCGCATTTGTTGTAAAGCGTGCGCATCGCCGCCAAGATGAAAATCTGTAATCGAGCGCAAAGCTGAAACTGGCACGGAACCACTCAAACTCCGTTGCGGACGAGTCCCCATCCCTATTGCACGCAGCGGTGAAGTGTTGCCTGTGTTCAACGAGGCAAGATGACGCCCGATCCAACCCGAGGCGGGACCGCTTTCATCGTCCACACCGCGCTCCATCAACTCCATGGATTTGAAATGGCTCCGCGATTCATCTGGTGCACCGCAAGCATGAATGATGGCAAGTTGCTGAGATTGCCATACCTCGATTAATGAACGCATGGATGGGTGAAATCCAAAAAAACCATCCAGGTCAAGAGCACGGTTTTCTTTTTTAGAGTGCGGATCATCGGGGCGGGGAATGCCCAACGATGGACGCACTTGATAGTAAGCATCTTCGCCGTGCGGCACAACCATGTTAAGTACATCTGCTGCACCACGCAGAAAGACAACGATTAACGTGTCACCGCGCGGCGCCGCATTAACCGGCGCAAAAGAAAGGCGAGGCATCCAAGTGGGCATGACTTGAGTAAACATTCTTTATCTCCATTGAAACGCAGGGGAAGCGATCAAACTTGCGGCAACGATTAGCAGAGTCTCTTCGGAGTTGGCATCAGCAGATCGAATGGAAGCCAGTAACTCATCACGAATGCCACGTTCCAAAGGTGCACCCAACAATAACGAAGCAAGCGCATCCACATCGCCAGTCAAACTGCCAGTTGCTGAGACATCCAATAAAGCTTTGAGGTTGTGTTTTGTATTTTTGATTTCGTCGCGAATATATTCAAAAGCAAATTGCCAACGCGGCATAAGGTTGCCCTGCCAGGCAATACTACGATCGGGGTAACCATCGGGCGTGGGCCAGTTGAAATAAAGTTGACCCATGCGTAACAGATAATCGTGCAATGCAGCCGCATCGCTTTCAGCATTGAGCATGCGTAACGATGAAAGAATAAAATTTGCGGGGCGTTTATATTTTGGCTGTGCAAGCGACAGACCATCCAATAGAATGACACGCAACACCGATTGGATATCGCCCTGGGTATCCAGAAAAGTTTGCGTGGCTTTTTCAACAATATCTTGTGGAGGTTCATCAGCGATGAAGCGCCGCGCAAGTTTGGTGGAGATAAAGCGCGCCGTGCTTGGATGTGTGACCAGATACTCGATGACTTGCTCCGCTTCGCTCTGATCCGCAGGTTGAATCGTGAGCCCCAAAACTTTTTTTTCACCAGTATCGTGGATGTCAGCCTTGAAGACGAAATCGCCCAACCAAAAATGTTCTTTGACATTCCAACCGGTGAGGCAGCGTGCAAGTTCCATGACATCTTGTTGCGAGTATCCGCCGTTCACGCCGAGGGTATGGAGTTCCATCAGTTCGCGCGCATAATTTTCATTGGGATGACTCTTCTCGTTCGCCTGATTGTCGAGATAGATCATCATGGCAGGCGAATGCGCCGACGCCCACACGAGATCGCGGAACGAGCCCAACGCATGTTTGCGAATCACTTCGCGGTCATCCACAGTTTTTAGATAAAAGCCATTGCCCTTTTCGATGAAGATGTTGAAGTGGTCACTCCAAAACTCAACCATCACTTCATAGAGTTGGCGCTTGCTATAAAGCTGACGCAATAATGTAGCTTGTCGAAGTTCATTTGGAACTTTTTCACGATCATAATTCTCAAAGAGCTGGTTGCTGATGCCTTCGAGTTCATTTGCGTCCATCTTTAGAGTCTTGAAGGAACTAAGCAAAATCTCGCAATCAAAGTCATTGATGGAGTCATAAGCAAATTGTTCTTCGATATATGCTTTTAAACCGATCTCAGCAAAATGCGCACGCTCCTCGACACGTGAACCAAAGGTGAGGCGGTTGAGTGCGAGAAAGTCATGGGCGTTCATAGCTTGCCATGGAACTGAAGGCAAATCGCCAGCAAGTCTGCGGTAGATGGGCGCACAAGAGGCAAGTGCTGCGCTGGCAGTGACGAGAGCACCGAGTTTGAGAAAGTCACGTCGGGAGAGGGTCATTTTTTACCACTAAGGACACTAAGAGCACAACGGTTTTAAGCGTGAGAGGGTGAGGTGGTTGCAGAGGCGATCTGCATCTTCTCGCGAGGTAACCAGTTGAGCAAGGCAAAGCCGGTGGCACCGAAGGCTGTGATGAGTAGAGGCAACCAGATGAAGACCCAGCCAATGACAGGGAAGAATGCTGCGAGTTCAAGGACAATTGAACCACGGATGAAACCATTAAGCGACGAAAGATTACTTTGCTGCGCGAGTCTTGCACCAAGATGTGCCGCGATCCCTGCCGAACCGATTGAGGAAAATGTCAGTGAGGCGCCAAGCAGAATCCAGCCGAGCAATTTGGCAGGACCAAAAGGCAGGGCAAGCAAAATAACAATGGGAACGGTCAATGCGATAACGATAACGAGTCCCAACCAGAAAGATTGAGCCAGAGACTTTTCGATACGAGTCTGTGCGCGGGTAATGAGTGCTGGAAATAGTAACCACCACGCAGTGAGCATTGCAGGGAAGGCAATACCGATGATGAGTAGAATGAAAAAGATGGCAGAAATGTCAGCCATGGGAAATATCCTTTCTTGTGTTTTGTTATATGAGATACAGGGGGATGGGATGAAAAGTTGCAAGAGTCTTTAAACACAAAGGACGTGCAACCACGCGCGTCCTTTGTGGAAAGATGAAAGAGGAAAGAAGATAGTATTATTTTTCGCGCTGGAAGAATCCTAAAATCACGGCGCCAAAGCCTGTGAGCGCGATATACGGTAGAAGCAGAAACCAGCCCACAACAGGCAGAGCACAGGCGAAAGCTGATATCACTGTGCTGGATACACTTCTCCGTAATCCACTGAGGTCTGGAAAGATTCGTTCACCTAAAATCTGTAGCATACCTGCGATACCCAGACTTAAGATCGCAGTCAATATGGCAGTTAAAGCAAAGGTCGGGATCAGCAAAATGATCCGAACCACTGAATTGACCCTGTTGGCGTTTCCATCGGTGATCGTAAATAGTACGAGCAAGAGCACGCCAAAGAACAGAAAGTTAACAAGACCCACGCCAAAGGCACGCCCGGGCATTTGATAGATGACGCGTTGAGTCTTTTCCACGCGGGTGGTAAACAATGCGCCAATGATGAGGAAGTATGCGGCGAGGCTGATGGTCAACAAGATGATGATGAGCAGTAGACGAAGAATATCATTCATGTGTAATCTCCAAATTTATCTTGTAGGGGCGAGATCTTCTCACCCTTATCGTTGATTTCGTAACAACAACCCATTCCCCACCAACCAGAGCATAGATACGCCAGCGAGTGTCAGCGCGACGACCAGGCTTGGCAGTTCGATAGCTGGGATTTGAGGGAGGGTTGGTAATTGAAAAACAGAAAGTGCAGCGAGCCAGGCTGTCCATTGGGCTTGCAGTTGCAGGAATATATCAGGCAGTGATGGCATTTGAACCATAGGTAAAAGTTTTGTGATGAAAGGCGCAGCGACGATGAAAGCGATCAACGCGAGCACGGCTTGCAGAGTCGCTGTCAGCGTGAGCCAGCGTGGTAGTTGAGCAACGGGCAGGCTCGGGGTCGGAGTGAAGCGAGCGGCAAGTGTGTGCGTCAATTCCAATTCGGGGAGCGATTCGATTTCGGCGAATAAAGTTTGTAGCGCAGTGAGGCGCACCGTGCATTCGTCGCAAATAGATAGGTGCGCATCGATCTGCACACGTTCTGAAGATTCGTGATCCAAATATTCGTTGAGTTGTATGTCTGTGACATGATCAGTCAGGTGCATGGAGTTGCTCCGCCAAAATTTTGCGGGCGCGGAAGAGGTGACTCTTCACATCGCTCAGTGGGATGTTCAATTCGACTGCGATCTCATCGTAGGAAAGTTCCTGATAATGCCGCAATTCTACAACGGCGCGATAGTGCGGCGGCAGGGACGCAAGCGCGTTACGGACCTGCGCGCCTCTTTCTTTGACTTCAACCTGCTTCTCGGGTCTCGCGCTTTCATCGGCGTCCCGTTCTTCATCGAGCGGCGCCGTGACCTTTTGCGCTTCGAGGTGATTGAGACACAGGTTTGCCGCCACACGCCGAATCCACGGACCGAACTCACGCTCGAGGTCAAAGGTGTGGAGACGGTCGTAGGCTCGCATAAAGGTTTCCTGCGCCAGATCTTCGGCTTCGCCGCGCTCGTGCAACATGCGATAACAAACATTGAACACGCTGGCTTGGTAGCGCGTGATAAGTTCGCCGAACGCGTCGTTAGCTCCGCGACGGGTATGCTGGATGAGGTCGCGGTCGGTTGGCGCGGTCATGGCTACAGTGTAATACAGGTCTGAGGTCAAAAAAGTTGCAGGGGAAATATTTTGCCAAGGTTAGTTTATTTGGCGACTATTAGTCTGTTGCTGTGGACAGATCATATTTGACAACATATTTACAGGGATTTTGAGATTTATTCTCAGAATCACTATCGTCTCTATGGTAGAAAACTACTTCAACAAAATATGATCCCAGTTCAACATCTCATCCAGATCCTGCATCGGGATGTCTGCCTGATTTTCAGGGATATATCCCAAAAACGAACCGTTGTACGAATCCTCACCCCCATCGAACAGAAGGTTGTAATCGTTACGCTTGAATATTCCAACCGCAGCAAGGCGACGGTCTTCATAAGGCAGTGCGGTTTCGAAAGTCAACACCACATTACCTTCAGCAGTTTCAGCCAAACCCGCCACTGTCGCTTCATGGATCCAGAATAAATACTCCTGGCGCTGAGTTTCTGAATTTCTACGAGTGATGCCATTGGATTGATATTTCCATAAGCTCGCAGGCGTCAAATATTTGTCGGGCACCAAGCGATCACCACCCGCGGTCTTCATATCCTTGACTTCCTCCCAGGGAAAGGCTGGCTCATTCTTATACTTCAACCAGAGAATGCTCGCACCCACATGATAATCTTCAAATTTTCGGGGCCAAATAAAGAAAGGTACATCTTCCTTCGGTTTTGGGTCAGGCAAAGCCTTATATTTATTTTCCGTCCCACGATACCAATCCGGTTTACCAGATAAGCCCGCCGCACCATGATGTCCACGCAAATGCTGGATGTGCTCTGCCACTTCGTTGCACACCGAACTTCTCACGATCAACCGATGGGCACGATCATGTTCTTCGCGCCAACTGGTCAGATACTTCGGTTTCCATTCGTTAATGATCTCGCGATATTTTGCCCATTGCGGCAAATTCTTTTCATGTTGTTCTGCAACCGTGAGTCTTTCCCAGTTATGAATATCTTCGTCAGCCTCGTCCACCTCATTAACACGCAGGTCACTCACAGCAACGATCTCCTTCCACATCCAGGGCGGAAATTGATCCTTCATTTCCTGTACCTTCACCAATGCCTGCTCGGGTGTCATTTGCGCTTGAACAGCCTTCAACAAATTCTCTATAGCTTGTGGATTTGTGACCGCAAGATTAGTTAACCTCACGTAAAGATATCTTGGGTCTGCCCATGAACCATGGGAACTGGAATAACGCATCCCTGAAAAATGGACGATCATATACTGCAACCAAAGCGGATAACGCTCAGGTTGTGCTTTAAACAAATCAAAGATCATATTCAATAAATCATATTGATCTTTATTCATTAAAGTAACCCGAAACTCATCCAGCTTCTGCGCTATGATGTCCGCAATTTTGGGTGGCGCAGGCACATAAGTGGATACATAGACTTCCTCGGTAACATGCAGGATATCCAAGTCATCGATCTGACTCTGCCAACCCTCCGCTTCTTTTCTCGCGCTGGCGAGGGATTGCTGGACCAAAGCCATTTCAGTCTCTTTATCTTTGATCGCCTGACGAATTCCATCCGGGGATTGTTTGGAATTTTCCAACACGAATTTGATGTCTTTGAGTTTTTCCAATTCGTCTTCGAGAACCAGTAATACGTTTTCTTTTACGATCTCAAGTTCCTGGGCTTTCGTCTCTATACTGGCAAGCGTTGCTGTACCCAGCTCTGCTTCTGTGATGGCAGCAGCACTCCGCTCCATTGCCTGTTTGAAAACCTGCAAATTTACAATGACCGTTTTTATCATCACCAACTGCACTGCTTCATCAACAATGTGCTCAAAAATATTGGTCACCTGTTTATGAAAATCATTAATGGTGTCGGTCAGCTTATCGAGTAACTTGGGGTGTACCTGTTGAAAACGGTTGTAGATCATCTCGGTCACATCAGCGACAGAAAAATATTTTTTAACCGAATCAAGCTCAGGCGGAGTCTTGAAGCGTTGTACTTCATCTTCAAGCCCTTTGATCTGCGCTTCCAGTTGAGCGATCTTCTTTTGCAGGGGCGTCAGCTTGAGACGAATCGCATCTTCCTGTTTCAAGGCTTTGGCTGCCAGATTGGCATAGTTCAATTTTCGATATGATAATTTTTCATGCGCCGAGACAAGCGCAACTAGTTGAGTACGTTCCTCATTGAGCATCGGTCTAACGATATTCTGCATGGCGCTCAGCAAATTCTTCTCAACTAGGATTTTGGGATGGTTTGGGTCGGTCTCTTTGAATGCGATCAAGGTCTCTTTGACCGCATTCAAGCGGTTCATTTGGAGAAATATTCTACGATCGAGATCTTTACCTTCTTTATCCCACTCCGCCAGTCGTTGAGAGATGAAATAAGATTCCTTGCGGGCATCCTTGAGATCTGAGAAATAGATATTGAACATCTTGTGAATGGCATTGATCTTAGCCGTCATCTCATTAACAACAGCTTTATCTTTGGCGTCTCCTTTGCCATCATCTTTTATGGTATCGACAATAGCAGCGATCTTGGCAACCGTCGCATCCAGCAAAGATTTATCTTTATCATCTTGAGCATGATCGGTCGTGGCTTGTGCGAGGAATTCTTGTTTATATAATTCAACTGTATCTGTTTCATCAAAATAAGCAGTCAGATCATTACGCTCTACTAAAGCTTTATCAATGACTGGCTTATATAACACAGTAACATCCGGTTGGGTAAAATAAGCCACGAGGTCGTGATACTCTTTTACAGCCTGCAAGATGACCGCTTCCCGCACTTTGTGATAATTGGCAACATCAGCGGCAAGCTCTTGAACCTGATCAAGCTCTTCAACATCCTTGTATTTCTTATAAACATCCCATAGGGAGATTTCCATGTCAAATTCAAGCACATGGCGCAATTTCATTTCCCGCAATG
>Ga0302322_100004593_pt1 | contig 12023 bp, 10 predicted proteins | sample Fen_T0_2_FD_203757 | JGI IMG/M metagenome (GOLD analysis project Ga0302322, IMG submission 203757) | Peat permafrost microbial communities from Stordalen Mire near Abisko, Sweden - Fen_T0_2 | ecosystem: Environmental > Terrestrial > Soil > Wetlands > Permafrost | place: Sweden: Abisko... | reverse complement strand
CCGAGCCGGATCATCCTCGAGCTTGCGGCGCAGGTTCTTGACGTGGGCGTCGATGGCGCGCTCGTACGACTCGAAGGCCAGGCCGTGTATCGAGTCGAGCAGCTGGGACCGGGTGAAGATGCGGCCCGGCTGCCGCGCGAGTGCGGTGAGAAGCTGGAACTCGGTCGGTGTCAGGTCGACAATCCGGCCGGCGACGGCGACGCGCATCCGGGCCACGTCTATCGAGACCTCGCCGACCTCGATGCGGTCGCCCGGGTCGTCCTGGCGGTCAACCCGCCGCAGGATGGCGCGGATGCGGGCCACCAGCTCGCGCGGGCTGAACGGTTTGGTGACGTAGTCGTCGGCGCCGATCTCCAGCCCCAGGACCCGGTCCAGCTCGTCGTCGCGGGCAGTCAACATGATGATCGGCATGGTCGAGTCGCGGCGGATGGCGCGGGCGACGTCCAGGCCGTCCATGCCCGGCAGGCCCAGGTCCAGAACGAGTACATCGGGCTTTCGGAGGCGTGCCGCAGTCAAGGCCGAGGGCCCGTCCACGGCCGTGATCACGGCAAAACCGGCGTGCTCGAGGTAGTCGCGAGCAAGCTCGACAATGCGCGGTTCGTCGTCAACGACCAGGACGGTTTTCATGAGATCTCATCGTACGGCGTGGAATGGATGAGAGGGCGGCTCCGGCGGGTGTTCGCCGTTGCACGCCCTCTCGGGTAAATCTCGCGGATCGGCCGCGGCTACGACTGGGCTACCAGCAGAGCCAGCACAACGAGAAGGGCCAGCGAGCCGATCATCGGGGCTGATCACCGGCCGCGCCGGCACCGGCGGCCGGGTTCGCGCCGGCGGGAGGCGCGGCGGTCGGCTCGGCGTGCGCGCGGCGATGGAACTCGTCGAAGTAGGGCTGTCCAACTTCCTGCCACGGACCGCGATGCCAGCCGCCGCGATGTCCGTAAGCCCCGAACTGTGCGGGGTCGCCGGGGCCTTGCCAGTAACCGGGGTGGCCCCACGGGCCGTGCCGGCGGTGGCCGCCGAAGATCACCGCCAGGATCAGCCGCACGACGATGATGAAGATCAGGATCGTGACGAGGAACCCGACGAAATGGCCGAACCCGAACGCGCCGCCATAAGCCCAGGCCGGCGGCGCCGGCGTGAACGCGGGCGAGGTGTTTCCGGCCGCGAACCCGGCGCCGTAGGCACCCGCGGCAATCAGTCCGATGAACCCGAGCAGTAATAGCGCGGCCAAAGCCCGGAAGCCGCCTCCGTATCGCATCTCATAACTCCTTGCGATGCGCTCCCACTTGAAACCTGGTCGGCTGGGAGCGTTCGCCAACCTCACCTCGAAGATTGGCGATCGCTTGTGAAGGAATCGTGAGCACGGTCCGGAGGAGTGGTGATGCAACGCGGCACGGGCGGCGTCCGGGGGCGGCACCCCGCGGCACGGGCGCGCCCCGTAAGGCACGGGCGCGCCCGCACAGCACCGGCGGCGGCGCCCCCCCACCGCGTCCTTACTCCACGTCGCGCCGCCGGATGCCGATCGCGCCGATAGCGATTCCGCCGACCGCGATGGCCACGCACGCCGCAATCCCCGCCGGATCCCAGATACCGAGCATCGGCTGTCCGAGGTGCGCCGTGAGGGCGAACTGGTGGATCCAATCGGGCAGCTTGAGCGCCGGCACGACCAGATCGATGATGTAGGTCAGGACAACGAAGACGGCCGCGACCTCGGCGGCGATGGATGTGCGCCACAGACCGCCGACGGCCACACCGATGCCGACGACCGCGAGGGCGTAGATGCCGAGCGCGGCGGATCCCGTCAGCGCGTTGCCAGCGGCGGCTCCACCGGACGTTGCTCCCAGCCAGATGCCGGCCGCGAACAGGGCGGTCATGACGACGACGGCCAGGATTGCCGAGATGCCGCCCGAGACCACCCAGCGCGACCGTGCCAGCGGAGTGGAGAGGAGCATCTCGAGCCGGCCCCCGGTCTCGTCGGAGGCCCATTTGGAAATGAACGTGGCGGCTCCAAACCCGGCGGCGATGAACAGGAACTCCGCGTACAGCTGGAACCAGCCGCCGGCCGAGGCCAGGTCCACCGTCGGGAAGATCGTCCCGAAGGTCTTCGACAGCCCCGGGTCCGAGCCGATCTGGCTCGAGAGCGTACCGACCAGGGCTCCGATCAATGCCCCCATCAGGCCCAGGCCGAGTCCCCAAGACAACGCCCGGGGCAGCTGCTCGCCGAACGCCCGCGTACCCGAGCCTTGAACCCCCAGCAGGAACTTGGGCAGGCCCGGCATCGAGAGGCCGCTGGTGACGCCGAGGTCGCGCCGCGCAAACAGCTCAACCCCAATGGCGAGGAAGGCCACAGCCACGACTCCAACCAGCGCCAGCCCCGCCCAGTCGTACTGGCCGACGAGGGCGATGTGATCGGCCGTCCAGCGGAATGGGCTGACCGTGGCAATGAGGTTGAGGGCCTCGAATCCGTTCGCCAGCCACAGCACGATCAACACGGCTGCCGCGACGCCGGCCGATCCGGCCCGCCCGAGGATGGGCCCGAGCGCGAACGCGAGCCCGCCGAAGAAGAGAGCGAGGAACCCGAGCCAGAGGGAGAACCCGACGGCGGACAAGGGCTCGATGGTGTCACCGAGGGCGGCATCGCCGAAGAGGCGTGAGCCGGCCCAGCATGCGAGGGCCAGCACAGCGAGTGCCAGCGTCAGTACGGTTACGTGCGCGGCCAGCTTCTCGAGCGCGACCCGGCGCTTGCCGAATGGGGTCGATGCGACGAGGTCGAGGCTGCCGCGGCCGGCCTCGCCGGCGAGGGTGCCGGACAGGGCCATGATCGACCACAGCGCCGCACCGAGGGCGAAGATCGGGCCGTACTTCCAGGTGAAATACCCGCCGAGAGTGCCCAGGCCGACAGGCTTGCCGAACAGGTTGACCATCGAGGCGGGAATGGCGCCGATCAGCTTGTCGATCTCGTGGCGCGCGGCCGCGTTCGGGAAGACGCTCGGGACGGCGGCGGCAAGAAGCAGCGCCATGCCACCCATGAGGCCCGCGGCGATGATCAGCGACAAGCGCGAATCGCGCATCGTCTTGCCGTAGATGCTCCCGAAACCGACGATCCGGCTGCGGAGCTTGATCGTCGTGCGTGCCGCGATGGGCGGCGCTCCGGCCTGAGTGGTCACGCCTTCGCCTCCGCCGCTTCACGGCCGTACTGGGCCAGGAACGTCTCTTCGAGACTTGGCTCGCGGCTCAGGAAATCGGTGACGCCCAGTCGGGCCGCGGCCTGAACCACCGGTGTGATCGGCCCCAGGACGCGGAGCCGGATCAGGTGGTCCTCGACCTCGACGTCGCTGACGCCGGCCAGCCCCTTGAACTCGCCGACCGGCGGATCGCCTGCGAAACGCAGCTCTACCTGGTGGTGGGCCAGGTCGCGCAGTGCGTCGACGCGATCGACCTGCACCAGGCGCCCTTCGCGGATGATCGCGACTCGATCGCAGCTCCGCTCCACCTCGCTCAGGACGTGGCTCGAAAGGAAGACCGTGCTGCCGGCGGCAACCTGTTCGCGCAGAACCGTGAAGAAGGTCTGCTGGACGAGAGGATCGAGGCCGGACGTCGGCTCGTCGAGGAGTAGCAGCTCGGGCTTGTGCTGCAGTGCCGCCACGAGGCCGACCTTCTGCTTGTTGCCCTTCGAGTACTCCTTGAACCGCCGGCTCGCGTCGAGGTCGAAGCGCTCGATGAGCTCCGCCTGGTAGGCCTTGTCTACTCCGCCGCGCAGGTTGCCGAAGTACTCGAGCGTTTGGGCGCCGGTCAGCCGGTCGTAGAGGGTGAATTCGCCGGGGAGGTAACCGATGCGGCGGTGGATGGCCGCCGGGTCCGCCGAGGATTCGATCTCGAAGACATAGGCCTTGCCGCTCGTGGGCCGGATCAGATCCAGGAGAATCCGGATCGTGGTCGTCTTGCCCGCGCCGTTGGGTCCCAGGAAGCCGAAGACTTCGCCCTGCTGGACCTCGAGGTTGACATCGACGATCCCGCGGTGCGAGCCGTACGACTTGGTGAGCTTCTCGGTGCGGATAACGGCCGTCATGTAGCGATCTCCTGCTTGCCAAACCACTGGCGCACGACTGCCAGATCAACAGGTACAACGGATCCGGGCGGGGCGTCCAGGACCCTGTCGAAGGCCTCGACGTAGGCCCCGAGCGTCCGCTCGACATCCTCGAGAGTGATCGTGCCGGCCTGCCGGGCGACGTATAGCTCGATGGCCCTCTGGTTGAGGCCCATGGTCAACGCCATCAGGATCGCGGCCGAGTCGTCGGGCGATCCGACATTGAAATTGCCCTCGGCGTTGCCCTGGCGGACGATCTCGGCCAGCATCGGGGTGAGGCGGGCGGACACGCCGCGCCAGACCCGTTCGCGGACCACGGCGTTGTCGTCCGACATCCACGTCTCGAGGATCGCGGCCATCAACTCCGGGCGGGCGTTCTTGTAGCGGCTGATGCCGGCGAAAAGGCCGTGGATCTTCACCGGCGCGGAAACGGTCGGGTCCATCACAAGAGGCGTCTGGGCGGCAACGGCGGCATCGACCATCCGGTCGACGACTGCCTGGAGGAGGGCCTGCTTGGAGTCGAAGTAGTGGTAGAAGGCGCCCTTGGACGCCCCGAGCTCATCGAGCACGTCTTGAATGCTCATCTGCTCGTAGCCCTTGGACTGGATGAAACCCTGCGCGGCGTCAACGAACGAATCGCGCCGAACGGCATGCGCTGTCGGGTTCTGGGTCCGGACCATCCATCTCTCAATAACAAACCGACCGTCGGTCTGATTTTACGCGGTCGGTCAAGCCCTTGGAACCACGGTCGGGCTCAGCCTGCGGATCGGTCGTCTCACGCGTCAGGCCATTGGCGGCCGATGGGCTGGTGGGGCGTTCGCGGCTGTGAGAATGCCTGATCGTCGGTTCCGACGCGTCCACAACGGCCGCCCGGGGCGGACCGGCAGGGAGATCGAACAATGTCCATTCTCACGACTGCGGACCGTGGCAGGCTCGATGTCCGGGCGTTGCGGACGTTCCGCGGTATTGCCTTCGGATTGAGCCTCGCGGGTGTGCTTGCCGCCTGCTCGGCGACGGCCACACCGGCCGCCACTCCGCTCTCGAGTGTGGCCGGAGCCACCGCGACGGCGTCGGCCACGCCCACGCCTGCGGCCTCGGTCGCACCGACGCCCGCGGCCACCGACACGGCCACTCCGTCGGCAACTGCGACACCGACTCCCAAGCCGACGCCCAAGCCGACGCCACTGCCGCCGCTGGCGATCGGGTTGTGCACCGGCAGCCAGCTCAAGCTGACGCTCGACTACTGGATCGGCAGCTCGGGCACCGACACATACGCCCACGTCCACCTCACCAACGTGTCGTCGGCCAGCTGCAACATGCGCGGCAGTCCACGAAGCCAGATCATCAGCGGCAGCGGGGCCATCCTTGTGGACGGTGGCGGCGAGATCAAGACCGGCGACCCCGTCTACACTCTGGCTCCGGACGGATCCGTCTACGACACGATCGTGTGGCACAACTGGTGCAAGTCGGCGCCCAAGCAGAAGCTGACCGTCGCCGTCTACATCCCATTCGGGCTTGGACGGTTGAAGGCCAAGGCGAACGGCAACGCTCCGATCGCCTATTGCTTCAGCGCAAGCTCCAAGACGACCGTGAACGGGCAAGCCTGGATGCCGTAGGGTCTGAGACGCGGGCCCAACTACGGGCGGGCGCTGAGGAAGTTCCTGCCGATACCTCAGCCATTGCTGAGGCTAGATCTGCCGATACCTCAGCCATGGTCAGGCATACCCTCGGCGGGCTGGTCTGCGTCATCCTCGCGTTCGTGAGCGGCTGCGGCGGCGCAGCCGCTCCAACTTGCGGGTCAGGACCCGGGGCGGCCGCCTGCACGCGAGTTCTCTTTCTCGGCAACAGCTACACGTTCGTCAACGACCTGCCTTCGGTATTCGCCCAGCTGGCCCATTCCGCCGGCCGATCGGTCGAGGTTGGGATGGTCGCCAACGGCGGCGAGACGCTCAGCCAGCACGCCGCCTCCGCCGAAGATTCGGCGAAGATCGTCTCGGCGCCATGGTCGTACGTGGTATTGCAGGAGCAGAGCGACACGCCGGCCTACTCGTCGGCCAACTCGTACATGTACGGGCCGGCCCAGACGCTCGCACGGCAGGCGGCCAAGGCCGGGGCTATGCCGATGCTGTTCATGACATGGGCTCACAAGGACGGCGAACCGTCGGCCGGTCTCGGGACGTACGAAGCGGCGCAGGGCCGGATTGAGGCGACCTACCTCGAGCTTGCCGGGCAGCTGAGACTGCCGATCGCCCCGGTCGGGGACGCGTGGCTCCACGTGCATGCCGATCACCCCGAAATGAGCCTGTGGCAGGACGACGGCAGCCACCCAACGTCTATCGGCACCTATCTCGCGGCGTGCGTCTTCTACGCCGCGATCTTCCGGGCCAGTCCCGATGGATTGGCCTTCCACGGCGGAGTCTCGGACGCCGATGCGCGGATACTCCAGAGCGAAGCGCGCGGCCGCGTCCTGGACATGCCAAGCCAGTGGGGCTTGAACTGAATTCCTTTGCGGAGACCGTTGCCGGGGCCGGGCGGCCGCGGCAGGCCGCCCGTCAGCCGAGGGCCGCTACGGCGCGGCGGTGTATTGGCCTTCCGCGAGGACGTTGCCGGCGGAGTCCAGGATCTTGACGAGGTGAGTTCCGGCCGCCAGCACACTGTCGCCGGACGTGCACGACTTGGTCACCGCAGCCGTGCTGTCGGTGGTGGTGCTCGACCAGCTTCCATCGCTCTCATGGACCCAGCCTGAGGCGACGGAGACCGTCCCGCTTCCGAAGGTGGCGCCATCCAGCGTCTCCGTGACCGCGTCGCCGGATTGAACGGAGGACGGCAGGGTGATCGTCGTAACGAAATCCACCGGAGCCGAGCAGCTGATGGTCGCGGGCGAGAAGGTGATCGCTCCTGAGCTGGCCAGGACCGTATACGAGCCCTGGGCAAGGAGCGCACCGTCCGCCGTGTAGTAGGCGATCGTGTGTGTGCCCGGAACGAGGACTGCCAGGCCTGCTGAACTCTTGCCGCCGTTGTTGCAGTCGCTGATCATCAGGTCCGTCGTCGAAGGGCTCACGGCGGTCCACGTTCCGTCGGCGTTGTGGGTTATGCCGTCGCCTTCTGTGAGGGTCACCGTTCCGCCGGCCACGCCGTCGAACTTCTGAGTGAGCGAAGCCCCCGGCAGCACCGTCGCCGGGAGAGTCATGTACATGGTGAACACGACGGGCGTGGAGCACGTCACGACGGACGGCGAGAAAGTGATCGACCCGGTCGCGGGCGCGGCAGTGGCGGTGGGCGGTGCGATCGTCACCAGAACCGTGGCGCTCGCCGATGGTGTCGCGAGCGGGGTAAGCGTCGCCGCGGACGTCGAGCCGCGGCCGCTCATGGCGACGATTGCGAGGCCGCCGAGGATCAATGCGAGAATCACCACGCCGCCGACTATGGCCAGGATCGGTCCGGTGCCCAAACCGCCGCCGCCGGCCTGCCCCTGCGGCCAGCCGGGCTGCTGCCCGTAGTAGGGAGCCGGCTGGTTGGGGTCGGCCGGCTGGTACTGGGCCGGCTGCTGGTACGGTGCCGGCTGCTGGTATGGATATGCGGCCGGGGGCGCAGGCTGGTTGGGCGTGACGGCGACGGCCGCCTGCGCGGCGCCGCATGTCGGGCAGAATCCCTGACCGGGAGTCGTGCGGGGAGTGCCACACGTGGCGCAGAAGCCGTACTGGCTCTGAGGCGGCAATGACATGGCTCAACTCCCTGCGGTGCTGTCATCGTGTCCGTCGATATGGTCCTCGGCCCGCGCCTTGATCCGCCGGCCGGCCGAACCGCGTGATGCGGCCGATTGAGGACCCGCCACGCTTGCCAACAGTCTAGCCACTCGCGCGGGCCCTCAAGACCATGACGTGGCGCGCCGGCACCGCGAAATCAGGGCCTGAAGAGCTCCGCGGACCCGCCCGACCCGGGGCTGCCGCTGCCCCCCGCGATCAGGACTTCTCCGTCGGCCAGGAGAGTCGCAGTCTGGCGAAATCGCCCGGTCGTCATCGGTAGCGGCGTCTTGGAGAATGTGCCCTTGGCCGGGTCGTACAGCTCTGCCGAATCGACGCCCGGTGCGCCGCCGGCGATCAAGACGCGGCCGTCGCGGAGCAGCGTGGCAGTGTGGTCGAACCTGGCCGCGGTCATGACGCCGGTCGGTGTGAACTTGTTTGTCGCCGGATCATAGAGTTCGGCTGCATCGAGGTCGGACAGGCCGAGAACACGGCCGCCGGCGACGAGGACCAGCCCGTTGTTTAGCAGCGTGGCGGTTTGGTTCATGCGATCGGTCGTCATCTTGGTCGTCTTGGTGAACGTTCCGGCGACCGGATCGAAGACCTCGGCGAGCGCGGCAGGGTTCTTGAGCCCCTGCGAGCCCCCCGCGAGCAGCACCTTGCCGGACTTCATCAGCGTCGCCGTGAAGAAGGCTCGGGGCGTGTACATGGGGTGGGCCGCCGCAGTGAACGTCCCAGTTGCCGGGTCGTACAGTTCGGCCGTGCCGAGGGGCTTGGTGCTGGCATTGCCGCCCGCGATCAGGACCCGGCCGTCGTCGAGAAGGGTCGCGGTGTGGCCGATCCGAGGCGTGGACATCGAGCCGGTGGCCGTGAATGTGCCGGTGTTCGGGTCATACAGCTCGGCCGACGACAGCGCCCCATTTGCGCTGAAGCCGCCCGCGATCAGGACGCGTCCGTCCCGCAACGCCGTCGCCGTGTGGCGGTAGCGACCCGTGACCAGTGCCCCGGTGGTCTTGAACGTGTCCGTTGACGGGTCGAAGAGCTGTGCCGATGAGAGTCCGGTCGAGCCGTTGCAGCATCCTCCCGCCAGCAGAACCTCGCCGTTGGCCAGGAGCGTCGCGGAATGGTAGTAGCGCATCTCCATCGACGCGATTGCCGTGAAGGTCGCTCCTCCAGGCGGAGCGGCCGTGGCCGTCGGCTTCGCCGTGGTCGTGGTCTTGGGTGCGGATGATCCGGGAGCGGAGCTTCCGAAGCAGCCGGTCGCGACAAACAGCGCCAGCAGGCAGGCCGCTCCCAGCCGAATTGTCGGCAGCGCAGTACGGCGCCGCTCGGATCGGCGGCCGCCCCGGAAGAAGCTTGGTACGACTCGCTGGTGCAAGGTCAAATCGACGTGTTCCTCAGCCGAGATACCCTCCGATCGGCACCGGGGAGAGGGCCCGGGCTGCGAATCGGCCGGCCCCGAAGCGCGAGTCTAGCATTGGAGGTCTGTGACCCGTCCGGGGGCTCCGGAGCGCGCGTACCTTCGTGAAGGTGATACCGTCGAGATCGACCCACCGGTGAGGCACATCAGCCCATCGGTTAGGCATATAGGACAATGGCACAAGGCACGGGCCGCGAGGTTGGTTGCCTTCGATGAGTGAGGATGGCCCGGAGCCGTAGCCCTGGGGCTCCGTCCGACAGCGCACATCCGAGGAGGGAACATGAAACGGGCTCTGTTGATCGCCGCCGCCCTGGTGCTCGCCGGCTGCTCGCCGTCCGTCACAGCCAAGCCAACGCCAGTCCCCACGCCGGTTCCGCCCGTCGTCACGATCGTGTACTCCGGGATCTCGACCGCCGATTCGTTCTCGATTCGGGTGCGGGAGGCCGCTGCCATCGAGGCCAAGGCCAAGGGCGCCAGGTTCCTGGACGTGACCGCCGCCACCGCCGATTCCGGCGCGCAACTCGCCTCGGTCAAAGGAGCGCTGGCTGCCATCAAGAAGCCGGCGGCTCTGATAATCGCCCCGGTTGACGCCAAGGTCTTCGCCGATGCCATCGCCGACGCCAAGGCCGCCGGAATCCCGGTCCTCACCGTCGGCACCGAGATCGGCGACCCCTACGTCTCCGAACTGGTAGATACCGACGACACCGCTGCCGGCACGCTAATCGGCCAGGCCATGTGCAAGTTCAGCGGCGGCAAGGGCACGGCCCTTGTGATGGGCGGCGCGGCGGGGGATTCGGCAGGAGATGCTCGCCAGGTGGCCGCGGCGGCTGCCGTCAAGGCCTGCAAGATGACCGACTTTGTCCAGCCAGGCGATACGGATGCGGCCAAGGAAGTAGCCATCGCCACATCCGCCATGAAGGACAAGGTGGACCTGGTCGCCATCTTCGTCCCGCACGGCGACGGTGCCGCGGCAGTGGCCAAGATGGTCGGAGACACGGGCCGGAGCCGTTACATTGCGGTCTACGGTTTCGATGCGAACCCGGCCGAGATTGCCGCCATCCTGGGAGGCATGGAAACGGGCAGCGTTCGCCAGGACGGCTTCGTCATGGCTCGGACTGCCGTCGACAACGCCATGACCGTGATCGCCGGCGGCACGGTTCCCAAGACGGTGATGGTCCCTCCCTTGTTGGTCGACCAATCGACCGCGTCTCTCTTCCGCTAGACGGAGAGGGCGGCCGGCGCTCGCACCGGCCCGGCTTGCTGAATCGCATCGGTTGTCCTGGATGGCGCACTCGCGCTTGACCGGGTATGCCCCCGCGCCGGAAGGTGACGTCCCAATTGGTCGCCTGACGCCGGGACGTGATGAATACACCGAGCCGCTCCTCGCCTGGGACCCGGTCGATCGTTCCGGGTCGATCACCCGTTTCCGGCAAGACGGCGTTCGCCCCGCAGGCCTCGCGGAATCCGCGACGCCGGCGGCGCGCTCTGACGAGTGGGCGCCGGAGCCGACGGGCGAGCCTTGCTGTGTATCTCTGCTTGGGCTTGCTCGCCTGCGAGACGTGGCTCGTCGGCGTCGCCCCGCTCGTGCCGATTTCCGGCGACGCTCCCGGCCCCAACGCCGGCCAGACCGAATACGTGGCCGGTCAGACCGCCGCCACCTCTCGCGACGGCTCGCAGCCGGCCGGTCCGGCGATTGGTTTGACGGACCCATCGGGCGCCGCCGAATCCGGGATCTTCCCGCCGGCCACTCCCGGCAGCAACGGCAAAGGCAACGGCAACGGCAAAGGCAAAGGCAACGGCAACGGTGGAAGTGGGCGGCAGCCCGGCGGGGGCGGTCCGACCGACTCGCCGTTCTCGGGCTTCGGCACCCCGAATCCGACGGGCACTCCGCTCGCTACGACGCCGCCCACCGATACGCCCGTGCCGACCGATACGCCGGTCCCGACGCCGCCTCCGCCGCCACCGACCGATACGCCCGCCCCTGCCCCGACCTGATCCCGGTCAGGCCGCCAGGCCGGCCGCCAGCGTCAGAGCGCTTCGGGCGCGGTTGAGAATGTAGAGGTGGTATCCGGGTGCACCCTGGGCGAGAAGGTCGCGGATCTGGGTGAGGGCCCAATCGATGCCGAGCGCTTCTACGATCTCGGGCTGGTCACCCGCGGCCTCGACGCGCCTGATCAGTTTCGCCGGCAGCGTGGCGCCGCACAGGTTCGAAATGCGGGTCACTTGTTTGAGCGACAGCACCGGCATGATGCCCGGGACGATTGGCACGTCGATGGCGGCCGCCCGGCAGCGATCCACGAAACGGTAGTAGGCGTCGTTGTCGAAGAAGAGCTGCGTCGTTACGAACGATGCCCCGGCATCGACCTTGCGCTTGAGGTTGGCCATGTCCGCCTCGAGCGTCGGAGCTTCCGGGTGCTTCTCCGGATACCCGCCCACGCCCAGGCAGAGGTCGGGGTGGAGTTCCTTGAGCAGGGCCACGACGTCGGACCCGAAGCGAAGGTCGTCCTTGAACGCGGTCGAAGTGTCCAGGCCGGCCGGCACGTCGCCCCGCAGGGCCATGATGTTGCGGATGCCCTGGGCGTAGTGCGCCTCGGCCGTGGCCGTGACTTCGGCCCGGGTGTGGTTCACCGCCGTCAGGTGCGGCATCACCGTGAACCGGAAATCGTCCCGAAGAAGGTTCGCGACGTGGGCGGTGCGCTCGCGCGTGCTGCCTCCGGCGCCGTACGTCACCGACACGAAGTCCGGCTCGATGCGTTTCAGGGCCTCGGCGGTG
>Ga0302322_100004589_pt1 | contig 12026 bp, 11 predicted proteins | sample Fen_T0_2_FD_203757 | JGI IMG/M metagenome (GOLD analysis project Ga0302322, IMG submission 203757) | Peat permafrost microbial communities from Stordalen Mire near Abisko, Sweden - Fen_T0_2 | ecosystem: Environmental > Terrestrial > Soil > Wetlands > Permafrost | place: Sweden: Abisko... | reverse complement strand
CTTGGCCTTCTCGGGATTGTGTGCACTGATTGCTTTCGCAATTGCCATGTGCTGCTTGATTGCTAATTGACCACGATTCGAATGGTAATAGCGGGAAAATAGATCCTGAATAAAACTAGTTTTATCACCTGGCTCAATAAGGTGCTTTTGAGTTGCCACATACAATCGAAATAAATGAAGATGACAGTGGGTGCCAGTGAAGGAGGATGCCAGCGCTTTATTATTAGAGTATTTTGCCACCAGCGTGTGAAAACGCGCATCATGCTCTGTGATAGCTTCGATAAGGCGATCGTCCTTGAAATTGAGAGCTTCTTTTGCGTTCGTAATCTCGTTCTGCAATTCTCTTATCCCTTTAGCATCTATCAAAATTGCTGCTTGCTCTGCAGCGTATGGCTCTATCAATAGTCGGAAGCTAAATAGATCGGCAAATTCCTTGATCGTGAGCAAGTTTGTCGCACGATAACCTTTTAAGGGTTCTTTGGCGATTAAATCTTCAGATTCGAGCCTTGCCAACGCCTCTCTAATGGGAGTTTGAGAGACCCCAAGTTGAAGGGCGAGGGCGTCAATATTCACACGCTCTCCCGGAACAATTTCATGGGCAAAGATCATCGCTCGAATCATTAAGTAGGTTTCATCAGAGAGGATTGAACGGCGTGGTTGAGTCTTTAGGTTCGCCAACTTTGTCTGCGCCATTTGCTTATCCTCCTTTCTATATTCTGTAGAAATCGTCAACACTGACTAATGGGGCAATCGTAAGCCGTCCATTCCGCCATCTACCGCCAGAACTGTCCCAGTAGTTGACCGCTGTTGGGGATTGGCGAGATAGAGAATTGCGTTGGCTACTTCCTCGGCAGAGACCAGTCGACCCATTGGCTGTCTCGCTTCCAGCGCTTTGCGTTCTGCCACTGGATCACTCGCCGCGGCTAACAAACGTGCCACCCATGGAGTATCCGCAGTGCCGGGATTTACACAGTTGACGCGGATACCTTCCTTAACAAAGTCAGCAGCCATTGCGAGCGTTAACGACATAACTGCGCCCTTACTAGCACTATAAACGGCACGTTTTGGTAAGCCCACCGTGGCTGCAATAGAGCAGGTGTTAACTATTGCAGGTGCAGCGCTCTTCTTGAGTAGTGAATAGACCGCAGAAGTCACTCGAGCAATCCCAGCGACATTGATATTGAAGAGGCGAGCCCATTCATCATCCGTAGCATCGATTACAGATCCAACAGCTCCGACTCCAGCATTATTGGCCAGAATATCTATAACACCTACTTCTGTGGCAACTCTTGCAACTGCCTTTTCAACGCTGGCGGAATCTCCGACGTCGCATTCAATCCAGGTTGCGATTCCTTCCATCTCTCCTTTGTTGATATCAAATCCAAAGATGGTGGCTCCCTCAAGTTTTAGCTTCTTGGCAACTGCCAGGCCAATTCCAGACCCAGCCCCAGTAACTATCGCAGTTAGCCCTCTGAAATCATTGCTCATTGTGAAGCTCCATTCGTAGAGAGTTCAGAAACCCAGTAATGACCAGTCGGATACCGATATTTCTGAATGCTTTCGGTGATCATGTGTGCGCCGGAGCCAGGTAGAACAGGCGCTTTGTAGGCGCCTGCTTCTACCTTCGCAGGTTCGACGAAATGTTCGTGTAGATGATCCACATATTCAATCTTTCGATTGTGATGATGACCACTGACCGCCACGGCATCAAACATTGCCAAATGTTGCACCATCTCGCAGAGCCCTACGCCGCCGGCGTGAGGAACCACCGGGATACCAAATTTTGCGGCGAGCAATATATTTGCAATATTCTCATTCACACCTGCAACACGAGTCGCATCAATTTGCATGAAAGAGATCGCGCCTAACTGAAGTAATTGCTTGAATATCAGTCGGTTCGCTGCCATTTCGCCCGTTGCCACCTTAGTTGGCGCCACCTCTTTTGCAATTCGTGCATGCCCAACTACATCATCTGGATGAGTTGGCTCCTCTATCCACTCCAATCCAAATTCCTGCAATTGGTTGACCCAATCAATTGCAACATCTACATCCCACACTTGGTTTGCATCTATTGCGATCTTAAAATCTGGACCGACCAGTTTTCTTACCTTCGAAAGTCTACGCCGATCATCTTCCACAGACCTTCCACATTTATACTTAATCAGAGTAAATCCATCGGTTACCGCTTTGCCAGTTAAATCAAGCATCTTTTCATCGCTATATCCGAGCCACCCAGGACTCGTGGTGTAGGCAGGTACACCCTTTTCGAGGAGAATCTGCGCATTAACTAATTTCTTCTCTTGGGCGGCGGTCAAGATTTCAAGTGCCTCGGTAGGAGTAAGCGCATCGGATATATATCTGAAGTCAATGGTTGCAACAGTCTGTTCTGGAGTGAGATCACCTAAGAGTTTCCACAAGGGAACTTTTCGCTCTTTGGCGAAGAGATCCCAGAGTGCATTGACGACTGCTCCAGCGGCCATGTGAAACACGCCCTTATCGCTACCGAGCCAGCGCAGTTGACTATCCGCAGAGAGTTTTCTTCCAATTTCACCGATTCGAGCAAATGCATCGTCGGTACGCAATCCCACAACTTGTTCCATCAATATTTCTATCGCTGCTATTTGAACTTCATTTCCACGCCCGATGGTGAATACCAGCGAATCCCCAGTGAGAGCAGGATCGTCCGTGAATAGTTTTAAGTAGGCTGCCGAGTAGTCAGGGTCCGCATTCATCGCATCAGAGCCGTCGAGCATCTTTGATGTAGGGAAACGAACATCAATTGCCTCAGCACGAAGGATGGTATGCGACATTTCAGGCAACAAACTTTTCCAGGCCTATCGGTGTACCGGTTTTAGCCCAAGCACCTTCGTAGCCGACTCCAGGATCCTTTGGTGCATGGACCAAACCGTTCTCGTCGACGAGCGCTTCTCGCTTGATTGGATTCCCAAATACCAGGGATTCGTAATACGTGTTGTTCTTGATCGCCATGCAGAGGTGTGCGCTCTCTAGGCCGTATCCATGTACCTCGGCGCGGAGATGGAAAGAATCCGCTAAATGGGCAATCCGCATCGCTCCGGTAAATCCACCTCGGAGAAAAGTGCTCGTCCGAACCGCGGAGGCAACGCCAGTGGCAATAAAATCTCCCGCACTCATGTGCGCGCCATCGGTTACTTCTCCGAGTAGCAACGGTACGCGGACGCGTTCTCCTAACCACTTGTATGCGGTCACGCTAAATTCCCGCATCGGTTCCTCATACCAGAGGTAGCCTGAATCTGCGAGAGCATGGCCTAGATAGGTGGCGTCCATAAGGTCAAAGCCAGCCGATCCGTCATACATAAGCGGAATCTCATCGCCAACGTGCTCGCGCAATTTCGTGCATAAGAGCGCATCTTTCTTTGCATCACCAAAGGCGTGCAATTTAATTGCAGGATAACCGAGAGCTAAACATTGATCAGCGACATCAAGAAACTCCTCGATCGTGGAAAATGTAACGGTAGATGCATAGGCTTGAATCGACTCGCGATACCCACCAAGCAATTTCCAAATCGGCAGGTTGGCTTGCTTTCCCGCAATATCCCAAAGCGCTACATCCACGACATGTGCCATATTTGGAGCAAATCGTTCAATCCGATCCAACTCCCACGCTCGCTCCCACAAGTATTCTCTGTTGAGTGGGTCTTGCCCGATAAGCTCTGCTCGGAATCTTCGCTCGACATAATCCTTTAAAATTACGCCACGCGTAGCGGTAGCAAATCCGGTGATGCCAGCATCCGTCTCAATGACTAGCCAGCCAGTTACCCCCGCGGGATCTGAGCCGGGTACTCCTTTACGCCAGACGAATGCCGGTTCAAAGGCAGGTCGGTCAACGAGAATTACATCCACCTTGGTGATCTTCATTCTCTTCCCCCAATCTCTATAACAGGTAGCCCACTTTGCTAATCGGCTTTGTAACTTTTTGGTAACGGGATATCACTCCACACAAAAGATATTTAGCCTCCGAAGCCTTGGGACATCCTAGAGAAATATTTAGCAAAATACTATACGAAATAGTATTTATCCTCTAACCTCATGCCAACTGACCACCTCTCCCTCGATTGGTGGGTTAGCAACGAAAGGGGAAAACCTTGAAGAGAAAGCATTCCTTGTTGGTCGTGGCAACGGCCGCTTTGTTAGGAGCTTCTTTAGTAACTCCAGTCGCTACACAAGCAGCGATTCCTTCAATCACCATCTGGGTAGATTCACCTCGCCTTCCTGGTGCACAGTTGTATGCAAAAATCATGAAGGGCAAAGTGAACGTTAACGTTCAACTCCATGCTCAAGGTGATCTTGTTGCAAAAGTACAACTATTTAATACCGTTAAAAAAGGTTGGCCAGATGTAGTTTTCGGTCCACCTAATGACGTTGCATTCTTGAAGAATCCATTGGTTAACGATGCGCTTCAACTTGACGCTCTTCAACCTGCAAGTGTGTGGAAAGCATTCGGAGCCGGTAACAATTGGTGTCTATTAAATGGCCATTATTACTGCGTTAAGAATGACCTTGCTCAGACTGTGCTTTGGTACAACAAGAGCATGATGACTCAATTTGGTTACAAGGTTCCAACCACGATGGCAGAGTTCGTTGCAATCGGAGTTGATCTTGCCAAGAATCACCCAGGATATTCATTAGGATCCCTGGGAGATCAAGCAGCCTACTCAAGCTTCTTGGAGCCATCACAGTGCCCACTGAACGTCGCGAAGTCTGACACCGTTGTTGTTATCAATTCGAAGAGCCCAAATTGCACACGTGTTGCAACTGCGCTTCAACCTTTGATTGACAGCGGAGTTCTTGATGTTCGCACACCGTTCGATGCTGGGTATATCAAGGATGTCGCACAAGCCGGTAAGTGGTTGATGGCCATTGGTCCATCATGGTGGGGTCAATTCGTACTCCGTCCTGCCAGCTCTTACAACGTTCCAGCAGGCGTTATTGCAACAGCTCCTATGCCAACGTGGCCAGGCGCCAAGGCTTATTCCGGTGAATATGGTGGAGGTATCTACACAATCTCTACTCACACAAAGTATCCAAAGGAAGCCCTAGCCTTCGCAATGTTCATGGTCGGAGATGCTCGTAACCTAGTCTCGGTTGCGAACCCTGATGGAAGTCATGGTGCTCCTACCTATCCTGCTTACGGTCCTGGAAACAAGATCTGGGTTAAAGCTGTAGCTAAGGACCCTTACTATGCTCAAAGCATTGTTCCTGCGCTTGATACACAGGCACAATTGATCTGGCCAGGTACTAAGCCAGTTCGCTATGACGCAAATGGAGCATGGGGCGCATCTTTCGATACTGTCATTGCACAGACGAAGGATTTGCAGAAAGCCATCGATGCCTATGCAACGTATACATCAAATGCGGCAACTCAAGTTGGGTACGCCGTAGTTAGCAAGTAATCAGTAAGTTCGACGAAGACCTCGCGGGACCTGATGCGTCCCGCGAGGCTTCTTAAAATTAGGAGATAATGTGCGCCAAGGCCGTCGTCACAAGCCAAAGAATCTTTTAATGATCCTGATGCTCTCCCCGTATCTACTTCTTCTTTTTTTCTTTGGGATACTCCCGCTCATCATGGCGATGTTCAACGTTCCTAGTAAGTCCCCCTCTAATCCGAATGGTGGATGGGGAGTAATTAAGATTGTTTTTAAGGATTTTCGCTTGTTACCTGCAGCCGAGCACGTGCTTGGGTTTATGGCGCTCTTCGTTCCGCTTATGGTTATCTTTGTTGTTGCGATGTCGCTCATGCTTGATATGAACACCGCTCCTTGGAAAAAATATGTTCGCTTGGCATATATCGTTCCCGCCTGCATTTCAGGTTCGGTAGCCGTTCTTCTCTGGTATGTGCTGCTCGAACCAACGCTCAGCCCATTTAAAGGCATCATGCATTGGCTGGGAATTACACAGGCCACTCAGATTTGGAAAACTTCAAACCTCACATTCATTCTCGTATTCATGGCTTTCTTCTCACTTGCTGGCCAATGGATATTGATTCAATTCGGATCTTTGCAATCTATTTCTACAGAAATATTGGAAGCCGCCCGGGTAGATGGGTGCAATCAATTCCAACTTGCTACCAAAATTAAATTGCCCTTAATCCGCAAGTACGTGATCTATATGGGCGTTCTAGTCTTTGCCGGTGGTCTGCAAATCTTCGTGGAGCCGCAACTTCTTAACTCGAGTGTCTATCACGGTATTGCTCAGCAGTGGTCCTTCGATCAACTGAGCTATTCCTTAGCATTTGATAACGGTAACTTCGGCGAGGCATCTGCCTTGTCACTGATGCTTCTTATTCCAAGCCTGATTGGTGCGCTGCTCGTTATCTACAAGACGGATATGTTTGAAGATGTCACTCTTAAAAGTCCAAAGAAAATGCGTAAAGAAGCGCTAAAACGTGAGGCGGCTAAAGCATGAGCATTGATTTCAAAGAGACGACTCCGGAGACCTCGGAGACACCACGTAAAAAAAAGCGTAAGTTCAGAGTTGGTCACTACGCGATAAACAGCTGGCTGATCTTCTGGGCTCTCGTCAGCGTGATTCCTATGCTCTGGCTGGTTCTGGCACCGTCCAAGACAGATCGTGAAGTTTCTTATAAGAACCCACTTTCATTCGCGAGTTTCCATGGGTATGTCCGCGCTTGGAAGAACTTGCAGGATTTCAATAGTGGGGTTTTGGCGCGCTGGGTGCTCAATTCCATCACTTATAACCTGGCGATTGTTCTTATTGCTAGCGTTACCGCTTCACTCGCTGGCTTTGTAATTTCCGCTTCAAGAATACGTTTCAAGAAGGCATTTCTAATTTCAACCTTGATCATGATGCTTGTGCCGCCTGTTGCTCTGGTTATTCCGCTCTTCATCGAGATGAATAAGGCCAACTTGATCGATAATCCCATGTCGGTAGTTTTGATATCTTCGCTCTATCCATTTGGAGCATTTCTTGCCTATATCTATTATTCGAGCACGATTCCTCCCGAGCTTTACGAATCAGCACGCCTCGATGGGTGTAGTGATTTTCGTTTGTACACAAAGATTGCTTTCCCACTGAGTTATCCATTGTTGGCCTTGCTGGCATTCTTTGCCTTTGTCGGAAACTGGGGCAATTACTTCATGCCGTACATCATGTTGCAATCTCCGACAAATTACACCCTACCGGTCGGCCTCGGAGCCCTCTTCTTCTCTACGCCTGCAATCAACCCCGGAAACGGTGCTACCTCGGTCCCCATTCTAAAACCGGAAATTGCGCTTGCTGGAATCCTGGTTGCGGTCCCAGTCATGATCGTCTTCTTAATATCCCAGAAGCGATTGATTCGTGGAATGTTGGCCGGTTCTATAAAGGAGTAGGAAATCATGCACCACAGCGAACTGGTCACATTAAAAGGTGGGGCGGTTGTTTCTAAGTTAGGTCTTGGAACTGCCCAATTGGGTGGTCTGTACTCATCGATCGCCGAAGACGAGGGGCAAGCGCTCGTTGATACCGCCATTTCGCAAAATATTCACTATTTCGATACCGCTCCACACTATGGCAAAGGTGTTTCTGAAAGGCGGTTAGGTGGGTACCTTTCAAAGTATCCGCGGGAAAGCTGGGTTCTTTCATCCAAGGTCGGTCGATTATTGGTGCCGAGCGATAAAGAAGATGACTCATTCTTTCTCGATGCCGATAACAGCGTAGAACGTCTAAATGACTACACGGAATCCGGGATCAGGCGGTCCTTTGAAGAGAGTCTGGTGCGGTTACAGATGGAGTTCATTGACATTGTTTATATACATGACCCCGATGATTATGCAGAAGATGCTATTAACTTGGCATATCCAGCCTTGGAGAAGATGCGCTCCGAAGGTTTGATCAAATCCATTGGGATTGGAATGAATTTCAACGAGATACCTACTCGAATGATAAACGAGACCGATATAGATGTGGTGATGAACGCCGGTCGATATACCTTGCTTGATCAGAGCGCGGCGGATGAGCTCTTTCCAGCCGCTCTTCGCAAAGGTGTTTCCATCGTTTCTGTAGGAGTATTCAATTCAGGAGTTTTAGCTAACCCAAGTCCAAGTTCTCATTACTTTTATGAACCAGCACCTTCTCACATTGTGGCGCGTGCTTTGGAGTTTCAAGCAGCTTTGAAAGAATTTGACGTCACCTTGCAACAGGCTGCCATTCAATTCCCAACGCGACATGAAGCGGTCAAATGTGTTGTGGTTGGATGTCGAAGTTCCAACTCTTTACTAGACAACATTGCTAACTTTGATCGTGCAATACCCGAAGCAGCTTGGGAACGGGTAGATTCTTTAATCGCACGGCATAGAAAAGAGGATAGTCGATGACTCTTCACCCACAGTGCGCCGCATTTTTGGCTGAAGCGGCAAAGGCAAATCTTCCCGATATATCCATAATGGGAGCACGTAGAGCTCGTGCAGAAGGACACACTCCGCGCGATTTCTCGGGACCACTGCGAGATGATGTGGCTATCTCAACTAGATATATAACGACTCCAACAGCCGATGTCGTAATTAATATTTATCAGCCCCCAGGAACTGGCCCATTTAACGGAATGGTCTATTTTCATGGTGGGGGCTGGGTGCTGAATTACATCAATAAATATGATGCGCAACTGCAAGAGATGGCACTTCTCACCAATTCAGTAATCATCGCGGTGAATTATCAAAAGGCACCAGAACACAAGTTCCCGATTCCTTTCGACGACTGTTACGAATCTTTCCGCTGGTTCTCCAATCACGCAGCAGAATTCAATGTCGATCCGAAGAAGATAGGGATTGGTGGGGATAGCGCAGGCGGGAATTTGGCGTCAGGGGTAGCCCACATGATCCGGGATGTGAATTCGCACCCGCTGGCTTATCAAATGCTGATTTATCCTTGCAACGGCGTAGATTTCAACACTACTTCCTACTTGGCAAACGCCGATGATTATGGGCTTACGCGCAATGGAATGAAATGGTTATGGGAACAGTACCTCAATGGTTCTGCGGATAATTCAAATCCATACGCCGTTCCGCTTAACGCCACGAATTTCGAGGGACTTGCACCTGCAGTTCTTATAACGGCGGAGTATGACGTTTTGCACGATGACGGAGTTGCTTATACCGAGAAACTCCGAAATGGAGGAGTTCCAGTCACCTACAAAAATTATCCAGGAATGATCCATGGCTTCTTTAATTACGGGAGCGCTATTGATGAGGGTATTGCCGCTCGTAAATATTTAGCCGATTCCATTAATCAAATATTAAATAACTAAGATGGCAGCTTCGCTTCGGGGAATGACCTGGGATCACCCTCGCGGTTTGGATTCTTTAGTGAATTCAAATGAACTCCTTGAGCGAAAAATTAATGTTTCGATTCGGTGGGATGCTAGATCACTCTTAGCATTTGGAGATCAGCCGATCGTAGAGTTCTGCCAGGATTACGACCTCATGGTTATCGACCACCCTCATGTCCCTGATGCCGTTCATAGTAAGAGTGTTATTGCCTTTGAAGACTTACTCGGCGCAGAAAAACTAGAATCCCTCGAGAAGACGAGTGTCGGGCAATCACATTCCAGTTATCAATATCAAGGAAGACAGTGGGCGCTGGCTATAGATACCGCCGCACAAGTCTCGGCGTTCAGGCCTGATAAGGCGGAGCGTTCACCCATTTTCTGGACAGAGGTCCTTGAACTCGCCAAAACGGGAACGCTCCTATGGCCTCATAAGCCGGTAGATGCTTTCAGTACCTTCGCTACGTTAATGGCGCAACGCGAGGCGCCATTAACAACTAATGGAAGATTTATCGATCGCAAATTAGCGAGAGAAGTACTGGATTTCATGGTCGAACTCTCGGGACTAGTTCCCGATATCTGTTTAACCAGCAACCCGATAGAAGTAGCGGAATTGCTGGCTAGCAATGATCGATACATTCACGGAATCTGTATGTATGGATACAGCAATTACTCTCGAACGGGATTTCGTAATAATTTGCTCGCTTACGACGATCTACCATCCTTTGACGGGCGCGCGCGTGGATCACAATTGGGCGGGGCTGGGATCGCGGTTTCAAGTGCCGCTAAAAATCCGGAGGTAGCAGCGGAGGTTGCCTATCTGCTCTCTTCTCCTGATATTCAGTCGAGTACCTATGTTGAGGCGGGGGGACAACCTGGCAATTTAGTAGCCTGGAAGACCGGAAACGTAAATCATCTCACGCACAACTTTTTCGCCAACACTCTTCGTTCGCTTGAAGGAGCATGGGTCAGGCCACGCATTTTTGGATGGCCGGAGGTGCAATTTGCCACCTCCCAAATAATTCATCGAATCTTGTCAGAAAAGAAGTTCACGGAAGCAGATCTATCGGCAATCGAAAGTTGCTATGAAGAGCACATTAAGGAATCTGTATGAGGCGAAGCTGGGACGAATTTGCGTTAGGTGAGGTGAAAACCGGCCCGGTACGATCGATAACGGCCGCCGACATATTGTTGCACGCGCAAGAAACTGGAGATTTCTACCCACATCATATGGATGCCGAGTGGTGCGCTACCCAGCCCTTTAAAAAGCGAATGGCCCATGGAACTTTGGTTTTTTCAGTCATGGTTGGTTCATTCGCCGATGATATTAACGAAGCGGCAATGAGTTATGGGTACGACCGGGTCCGGTTTATAGCACCTGTATTTATCGATGATCAGGTACACGCCATCGCTGAAATAGTCGGCAAGCGTGAACACGGAAAGAACCCCGAAAATTATGGATTTATTGATGAGAAAGTGGTTGTCTTAAATCAGGAGGACGAGACGGTCATGGCATTTACTCATATCTATTTAGTGGAGAAGAAATGACTAGTATCAAATTGCACTCTTCGGTTCGGGCCGCCATGGTTTCAGACTCACTGGATCTTTTAGGGATCCGAAATAACGTGATGGACCTAGAGATCAAACCTCTGGACCGCAATATGAAAGTCAGTGGATATGCTGCCACGATTGAATTCGAACCATCGAAAGAGTTTGACGCTGGAGATCCCTATGGGCCAGCGATTGCCTACTTGGACAGTTTGCAAGATGGAGAAGTGGCAGTTGTAGCAACTGGACAGACATACCAATCAGCATTTTGGGGTGAACTCTTCTCTGCGGCTGCAAAGAAACGGGGTGTCAGCGGCGTAATTTGCGATGGACCTCTGCGCGATGTAAACCAAATTTTTGAAGTTGGCTTCGCAGCATTCGGGATCGGGTCTTTGCCGTTTGACTACAAAGGGCGCATGAAAATAGTTAGTACAAGAGAACAGGTTACCTGCGGAGGTGTCTCTGTATCCCCTGGCGACTTTGTAATAGCCGATATCGATGGGGTGGTTGTGGTGCCCCAATTTGCGATCGAAGAAGTATTCAAAGCCGCTAATGCGCGTGCACTTGCGGAAAACCATGTCTTGATCGACCTCAAGGCTGGAAGTACGGTACGTGAAGCCTGGGATAAGCACCATCTACTCTGATGGAGGAATGAGGAAATATGAGCAGTAAAGAGTTAATTGATTCGCACCAGCACCTCTGGGTGATGAGCGAACGATCTTATGATTGGATCGAGCCATCCTATGGCGTCATTTACGATGATTTCACTCCCGAGAGATTGCAGCCGGAAATCGAACCATCTGGTGTCACAGGAAGCATTTTAGTTCAAGCCGCTGATACCTACGAAGATACTTTTTACATGCTGGATATTGCTCATAAATATGAGTTTGTGCGCGGAGTTGTGGGTTTTATTCCGCTTGACCGCACCGCGGAGGCAGCGCGAGCCTTGAAAATCTTTGCAAAAGATAGTTACTTCAAAGGGGTGCGCAATCTCACCCACAATTATGCGGACGCCAAGTATGAATCTGATGATGTATGGATACTTCGGCCGCAGGTTCTTGAAACCCTAGCAATTGTTGAAGAGAGCGGTCTGGCATTTGATTATGTCGTAGTTAATTCAGCGCAACTCGCAAATGTGAAAGTTTTAGCGGAAAAGTTCCCAAAGTTAAAGATCGTG
>Ga0302322_100004588_pt1 | contig 12026 bp, 8 predicted proteins | sample Fen_T0_2_FD_203757 | JGI IMG/M metagenome (GOLD analysis project Ga0302322, IMG submission 203757) | Peat permafrost microbial communities from Stordalen Mire near Abisko, Sweden - Fen_T0_2 | ecosystem: Environmental > Terrestrial > Soil > Wetlands > Permafrost | place: Sweden: Abisko... | reverse complement strand
GCCACGCCGACTTCGCGTTCAAGGAGTCAGCCGTGAACTCCGGCGCGCGCGACCTCGCCAGCCCCAACCCTACTCCAAGAATGCCGCTTCACCACCGCCACCAATCATGCTTTTCATGACACCAATCGTTTTTCTTTTCCTTGTTGTGGTGTGGTTTCATGTGCGTATTCACCACAATGTTTTTTCTCCCAAGCGTGAAAAAAGAGGGGTCTTTGCTCGTTTTTCTACTCTTCATCGCCGGTTTCTGGCTGATCGGTTTGGGCATGCTGGCGGGGGCGGTCAATCTGGGGCGTCGCACGGCGAAACTATCGGTGGATTTGGGCCGGTTGCATGTTGAAATCAACGGGCTGTTTGGCCGGAAAGAACGGGTCTGGTCGCGGGACGAAATCGCTGCTGTCTGTGCCGGTCCCAGTGGCATGGAAGTCAATGACCGCCCGGTCATTGAACTCCAAATCCACCCCGTTGGCGGCAAAAAAGTCGGATTTTTAGGCGGGCGCGACGAACCAGAATTACGCTGGATGGCGGCACAGCTGCGGCGCTCCTTGAAAGTGCCGGCCCGGCCGGCGGTGTCTGCCAAAAAATAGGCCGTTTGCTTTACGGCGCAGTTTGACGGTGCTTGGGCTGAAAACTCTTTTTGCCCGCCGCCGCCGCTAAGGCTATTCTTAACTCATGGCATTTCGGATACACGACAGTGTGGTGCGCGGCGAGATTGATAATCGCGCCCGCGGCATCGTGCGTGGCAGGCTCTGGCTCGCGGGGCAGCCGGAGCCGGTCCGGATGGAACTTCAGGGCAACGCCATGCCGGACTTGGCGGGCTGTCTGCTCACCTTTGTTAATTCACAGCCCGCCGAGTCGGCGGCCGGGCTGGATTCGTTCGACCCGATGCAGCGTGGCTGCGCCGGTGACCTGACCGCGTCCCGCCGCGTGCGCGTGCCGGGCGTGCCGCTGGAGGAATTTCTCAACTGGCCCAAGGACGGCACCCGGCCGCCCACGCACTGGGCCAACTGCCTGTACCTCGAATGGTTCAGCGAGGCCAACGGGCGTGTGGTCATCGAGAGCGCCGATTTTGAACTGAAAATTTCCGAACCCGAATGGCGGTTGACGCCGGACGAAGAGTCGCAACGGGCCGGGCAGGCGGCCGCTGCCATGGAGGAGTTTATGAAAAAACTCACCGCCGCCATCGAGGAGCAGCAGCGCGGCCAGAAGGATCCCGAGGCGGACTGGGACGAACACGATTACGAACGGCTGCTGAAGGAATCCGACGCCCGCACCGACAAGTTCGCCGAACTGCTCGACAAGTATGGCGACGCCGACGAGGAGAAGCTCGCCAAGGAAATGGGCTGGTCCGCCGAGGCCGGGGACGAGGAAACAGCAGGATTTTCCGTTGAGGAAATGAATCAGACCGCCGAAGGAGCGCTCTCTGAGCCGCCGCCCGTTCCGGATCCCGCCCGCGAAGGCATTGACTGGATCCGTACCGCCGAAGGCGAAATCTGCCACCCGCTCCAGCAGCGCTGTTTTGACAGCGCGATGAAGTTTTGGCAGCAGGTGGATGAACTGGGCCTGGATGATTCCGGGGACACTGATTTGGAGCAATTTCTCGGTGAGTTTCAATCCGCCAGCGCCAAACTGGCCGGCGCGCTGAACGGCATTGCGGAAAACCGGGGCCTGGAGGCTCCGGCTTTCATCGTGGCTTGTCTGAAACGCGCGCTGCATCACCTGCACCAAACCCAGGCGGGGCTGGAAGGCGTCGCCCGGAAGCAACTGCTGCCGCCGCCCATTGTCACTGAAGCCCGGCAGGAGCTGTTTGCGATTCGCGAAGGCGTGTTGAAATTGATGGATGAATTTCGGGGGCGAAAATAAAATGCGACGCGCGCTGGTCTGCCTCGTGTTCCTGCTGACGGCGGCCCTGCTCCCGGCGGTCGAGCCCGCCTCTGCCGGCGCGCTACAAGAATTGCATGAGTGGCTCGCCCGGCCGTCGGCAGAACGTCCGCCTCTCACCAACACAGCCTTTGCCCGGATGGCGTTGAGCCGGGCCGATGCGGCAGCGGCCCTCGCGGTCCTCTGGTCGGATCGCTTGGCGCTGCTCCGCGCCACTCGGTCGGCGGAAATGTCGGCCAAGGTCATCGAACTCGACGGGCTGAAACTGCCATTCGACTGGTTGAGCTTTGGCAACACCAATGCCATTCCTCCGAATGGCCGCAGCTTGTTCATTTCCCTGCATGGCGGCGGCGGGGCACCCCGCGAAGTCAACGATGCGCAATGGACCAACCAGCTTCGGCTCGGAAATTCGTATGCTCCGGCCGAGGGCATCTACGTTGCCCCGCGCGCACCGACCGATGCGTGGAACATGTGGCATCAGGCCCACGTGGATGATTTTCTCGCCCGGCTCAGCGAGGATTTCGTGGCGCTGGCGGGCGTGGATCCCAATCGGATTTTTTTGCTCGGCTACTCCGCAGGCGGCGACGGCGTTTACCAGCTCGCGCCCCGCACGCCTGATCTCTGGGCCGCCGCCGCCATGATGGCCGGACACCCCAATGAAGCCTCGCCGCTGGGCCTGCGGAATGTGCCCTTCGCCATCCAGGTGGGTGCCAATGATGCCGCCTACCGCCGCAATGAAATCGCCGCCGAATGGGGGCGTCAGCTCGATGCCCTGCAACAAGCCGATCCCTCCGGCTACGTTCATTTTACCGAATTGCACGCCGGCAAGGGGCATTGGATGGATCGTGACGATCGCAAGGCGGTTCCGTGGATGGAGAAATTCACCCGCGATCCGCTGCCGGTCAAAGTGGTCTGGTATCAGGATGACGTGACGCACACGCGCTGCTACTGGCTCGCCCGTCCGTCGAACGAAGTGCAAGCCGGGCAGACACTGGTGGCCGAAAGGGCAGGGCAGGTCATCGCTCTCACCTCGACCAATGTGAACACCGTTACCGTGCTGCTGAACGACGCCTTGTTGGATTTGGATGCGCCCGTGATCATCCGCAGCGGCGGGCAGACGCTGTTCTCCGGTTCGGTCTCGCGCACGGTGGCCCGGCTGGCGGAGACGCTGGCCGAGCGGGGCGATCCCAACCTCGCCTTCAGTGCCGCCGTGACGGTGACGCTGCCGTCGTCCCCGGCCCCGGCCCCGCCCGAGGTTCCGGCGGCCCGGCGCGAAGGTCTGAAGTTTCTGATGGAAAACATGCCGGCCGCCGACCGCACCAATTTGTCTGCCCAATTCCTGTTGGAAAATGTCGCGCTCGCCTACGAAGCCCGTGACACCGCGCCGTGGGGCGGCCAGCTTCCCCCGGAGATTTTTCTCAACGACATTCTGCCCTATGCCGTCGTTAACGAGACCCGCGATGCGTGGCGTAAACCCTTGCGCGAATTATGCGTGCCGTTGGTCCGGGATTGCCGGACGCCGGGCGAAGCGGCGCAGGCTTTAAACCGGCAGGTGTTCAATCTGGTAAAAGTTCACTATTCCACCGCGCGGGCGAAGGCGGATCAAAGTCCGCTCGAATCCATGCAGAGCGGCAAGGCCAGTTGCACCGGGCTCTCCATCCTGCTCGTGGATGCCTGCCGCGCGGTGGGCATCCCGGCGCGCATCGCCGGCACCCCCATGTGGACCAATCTGCGCGGCAATCACACCTGGGTGGAAATCTGGGACGACGGCTGGCATTTTCTGGGCGCCGATGAACCGGATGCCGCCGGGCTCGATCACGGCTGGTTTGTCCACGATGCTGCCCAGGCGCAGTCCGCCCAGCCGGAGCACGCCATTTACGCCAGCAGCTTTCGCCCGACCGGCCTGGCGTTTCCGCTTGTGTGGGCGCCGGAAATTAACTGGGTCAATGCCGTGAACGTTACGGAGCGTTACACCCCCAAAGCCGCGCCCCCCGCCGGCACCGTTCGCCTGCTCATCCAGGTGCTGGATGCCGCGGGCCGCCGCGTGGCCGTGCCCGTCACCGTCGGTGATCCCGCCGGCGCGGGACCAAAACTCCAAGGCCGCAGCCGCGATGAAACCGCCGATCTCAACGACTTCCTGCCCTTCGACTGGCCCGCCGGCGCGCGCTGCGAAATCCTCGTCGCCGCCGCCGGCCATACCCGGTCCGAAACCATCACTACTCAAACCAACAGCGAGCAGGTCGTCGTCATCCGGTTGGCTGACAAACTTTGAGCCATGCCTCCCGCGCTGATTGAAATCCTCCCCGTCGCCGAAGCCCATCTGCCCGCTTTGGCCGAACTCGCTGACGTGATTTGGCGCGAATGTTATCCCGGCATTATTTCACTCGCGCAAATTGAGTACATGCTGGCGCGGATGTATTCCCTCGCCACGCTGCGCGCGGAAATACAGACGCAGGGAATTCACTTTTACCGGCTGGTTGTGGCCGGGCGGATGGTCGGGTTCATGTCCATTGGTCCCACGGAAACGGCGGCCGTCTGGAAACTCCACAAACTATACCTGCTCGCGGAATTTCACGGGCGCGGCCTCGGCGGCCGGCTGCTCCGCCATGCCGAAGCCGAGGCCGGCCGGTTGGGGGCGCGACGTCTGATTCTAGCCGTGAACAAGCAGAACGCCCGGGCCATCGCCGCATATCAACGCCACGGCTTTGCTGTGATTGAATCCGTCAAGGCCGACATCGGCGGCGGATTTGTGATGGACGATTTCATCATGGCCAGGGATTTGCCGGTGGGATGCCCGGCCGCAAGCTTTCTCCCCGGGGCGCACGCCGGCACCGCCTAGCCGCGCGGGCACGCGCGCTGTGTTTGTTCCGTCTGTCGGCTCATCGCACGGCCATTTGGAAAAGGAAATTTCCAGGTCTCAATTATGGGTTGATCGAATTGGGATAGTGGCTGGCAACATAGGTTATATCAGCCACGGTTGAAGCATAGCTGGGAGGATTGTTGGCTTTTGTTGCCACCATGCTGTTGGCAAAGTTTACCACCTCCTGACTCAACCATTTATGAGGTTCGGCATGACCGTCGGCAAAATTGAAGGTGCTGTTACGGCCGTGAAATGCCGCCGGCGAGTCAACCCATTTGGCGGTGGAAAAAGGGGTGGTGCCAGCCGGGGTTCCCGTGGTCAGGGTCCAGGCATTAGGATTTTCTCCATAAGTTAGACCGGATATTGTTTTCGTTTCCGCACCACATTCCTCCACCCATAAAAAGCGGTCACTTGGATGCCTTATCTGAGTTTGTTTATTGATCAGTTGTGCGCCCGCTGAAAAATAGGCTGGATCGCCGCCGGTGAAGCCCCCGACGCCAGAAAGGCTGGCCCAGCAGAAATGGTTGGCGATTGAGGTTCGCAGGTCACCCGGGCAATGGATGATGTCTGGATTGGGTGCATAGACATACAACGGCCCGTTTTTATAGCCCTGTTGAAACAGCCACTTCAGCAGATCATCCCCCGCCAGCCCCGCCGGCGGTGTAGTGGTAACCAGCCCCGGCTCCACCCGCCAGTCGGTGGCCGCCGTCGTGCCAAAACCCACCACCAAATCAGAATTGTCGTCGGCAAACATCATCCACGCCAAAGCCAGTTGTTTCTGGTTGCTCAGGCAGGTGGACTGTGTCGCGCGTTTTTTGGCCGATGCCAAGGCCGGCAGCAGCAGCGCCGCCAAAATGGCAATAATGGCAATGACGACCAGCAATTCGATCAAGGTAAAACCAGCGCGCCGTTGATTTGAAACCTGACCGTCCGAATTTTTGGCGGCCGGCAATCTGCGGGCAGCGGGCTGGCGAAGCAAAAGCCGGAGGCGGTGTTTTGGTGATGTGCAATTCATAATTAACTTTTCCAGATCTACCCTGACGAAAGCGTTTGTGTCTCTGTTCCATTACAAAAATGGTGGCGGGGAACCCAACCCCGCCACCACCAATGTGACCAACCTGGCCAACTGATTTTGGTTTGGTCAAAACCTATTGCTGAAGGCGATAGAATCGCGCCGTATTTGTGGTGTTAAGGACCTGTGGATTGGCTTGATCATCCGCCACGGTCCAGGGGCCGGTCAGGGCGGGAGCTTCCTGCAATGTGCCGGTGCCGCTCCAGGAAAGGTTTGCCTTTCCGCCCACCTTCTCGATGGCTAATACCGAGGTCGGAGGTTGCACTGCAAATCCCACTCCAGGTGCCGTCGCCGCAAAGACCACGTCGCTAAATGAGGCGAAGGCCTGCCCCGTGCCACAACGCAGCTTAATATTGTCAAACGTGTTGTTGGTGACCGAAATACTCAGCGGGGCAACCAGTTGGGCGGTTTCGCTCTTGGTGAAGTCAGGATCCAGCCAAATCGTCACGGCGGTCGGGGCGTTGGAGAAAAAGACATTCTTGATCACCATGGTGTGCCACTCGTTCAAAACAATGGGCGTAACGGGCAGCAAATCATACTCGCTGCCACCCCACACGTTGGCGCTCCAGTTGGCCGACACCCAGGCATTGCCCACGAGCACCCCTTCCCGGGTGCCATTGAAAAACTCCAGGCCACCGTAGGCATTACCACTGCCGCCACTGCCGGCTTCTCCATTCATATACACAAACGCCATGCTGAACCGGGTATAAAGTGTGTTGGTGGAGGTGGCTGAATAATTCCCGTCGATCCATTCGTTAAAACTCTCAAAAATGGTGACATCATTGTTCCCGGAAACGTCCTGCGGACCAGCAAAGGTCACCGGCAGACTGGGATAAGAATCAACCGTGAACGACCAGCTGGTGGAATACGAAGTTCCTTCCGTATCGGTCAGATTGACGTTGACCGTGTGGCTGGAACCGGCAGTGAACGGGATGGTCGGCTGATAGCTGACTGATATGATTTTGTTGGTTGCCACCAAATAACTCGGTGTGACCTGACTGCCATCCAGACTGACGATAATGGCGTTGGTTTTTACCCCGACACTGCCCGGAACGACTTGGACGGCAAGCGGACTTTTTACCGGTACATGAACGGCATTCATGCCGGGAAAATAGCCCTGAAAAGTCGCGATTGACGGCGCTACGAAACCGACGTCGGTTGACGTCGCCCCCATGATAATATTGGTCCAGGTGGCGTTCGCCGAGCCGTTGCCACAACGCAGATGGATTTGGTCAAATGTATTATTGAATGATAATTGAACCGCCGGAGTGGGCTGATCGTATTCGGTCTTGGTGAAATCCGGGTCCAACCAGACACTGACATTGGCATTGCCACCAGCCTGATAATCAATCTTCGCAACGATGGTGTGGTATTCATCCAGAACTATGGGGGTGCTGGGTGACAGATCAGGCGCCAGCGTGGTACCGTTCACGTCCATGCTCCAGTTTAAGGAAAGCCAATTGTTGCCATATAAAGACCGTTCGGCAGTGCCCTGATAAAACTCCAATCCTCCAAAGGCACCACCACCCCCAATTTCGCCAGCCATATCATGGAACGCCATGCTAAACCGGGCATAGAGAGTTTGGGGCGAACTGGACTGGTAGTTCGTTCCCAGCCAATCATCCCCGGACGCGTTGAATATCACGATGCCACTGTCACCACCGCTGTTGCTAATGGGGCCAGGCAAGATTGCGGGCAAGGTGGGGAAACCGGTGGTAAAGCTCCAGGAGTTTGTAAAGATGCTGTTATTACTGTCCGCGACGATCACTTGAACCGTGTGCTGTGCACCGGGGCTCAGGGGCAAAGCCGGCACGTAACTTATCGTCGTGGTGGCTGCCACCGTGGAAATGGTCGGAGCGACTGTGCTGCCATCCACTTTAAGTGAAATAGTGCTGGTATTGACCGGCAAGCTGCCCGCAATGATTTCCAAGCTCACGTTGGTTCTGGCAGCGCTATAGGTACCGGGAGCCGGGGTCTGCGCAATGAACGTTGGGGGCGCCGACGATACCAGCACGAGGTCGGTTATCTGAAAATCCTGGCCATTTCCATTCACACCCGTGCTGCCATCGCCGCGGATAAAGGACACCTGGGCGATCGGCGCGCCGGAAAGGGTCCCGGTAAAGCTGCGACCGGTGGTATTATCGGCAAACGTGTAGGTGGTGGACGTGTTCAAGGTGAACGTAAAACTGCTGAACTGCATGTAATTGTAATCAAAGCCAACCGCCACACCGCTGCTCGTCGCGGCATCGGTGTAAGACCCATTGGACGAATTGGCTTCAAAGCCCGTATGATAATAGCTGAAGAGCGTGTTTCCGCTCGCGTCTTGCAGCACCACTGAATTTGTATCATCCTGATTAACCAAGCTCTGCAACCGGGTTTTGAATGAAAAAGATTGTCCTGGAACCAGCGCCGATGCAAAAGGCCGGACGGCCACACTTGACGAATTTACATCGTTGTTCCACAGATTCCAACTTGGACCGGTGCCGGAAATATAGGAACCCCCGCTCCCATTGATGGTAACCGTCCAGGCGCCAAAACCAAAACCGCCGTTTTGTCCGGTTGAAAAGCCGCTGCTATAGGCAGGATCAGCAGCCGTATCATAAGCGTTTGTCGTTTGGGCTGAGCCATTGATGGCAGCCATCAGCGCTCCGGTCAAAGACAGGAAACCAAGGGCGGCTTTGCAATTCGTTCGCCAACCTTTTAAAGCGATCCTATTGCGAAAAATATTTTTCATTGTTCTTAACGTTGAGTTTGTGGTTATGGTTTGCTCCGGACTAATCGGCATACATGCTCCCATGACGCCAAGCAGGTTTGTCGTCTCAGTTGTCGTCGTGAAAGTGTGATGCCTTGAAACTACGAAGGTCGTTCCTTTCCTACAATACACATGAAGATGTGTTGCCGGGCGGCGCCGCCAGCGCAGTAACATTACTGGTGATGGCCTGGTTTACGGCGGACAATAACGGCGGCAGCGGTTGATTTGGGCCATTCAAATCATTTACCTTATCTCCAAGCTGGAGTAGGCTGCGGGCAGCAAACCAATCATATTTTTTTCATCGTGATCCCCCTCATGCGCATTCATCGCGAAGTCTTCTTGGCGATGGTCAGATCTGCGGTGGTCACATCTGTCTGCCTGCTGCTGGCATTTGCCAGCACCGCGAATGCCGCCATAATGTGGCGTCAGGCTGGACCGGTCCTTGTGCATAATAGTGGCGACGGCCAGGACATATTGCATGGAGCCATCCCGCCGCAAGGCACCAATTCCAGTCGCACGCTGTATTTGAAATTCCGGGTTGACCCATATTCGGATGCTGCCTTGGAAGGGACGGGAATTTCTACTTTCTACGAGGCCGGGGTTTTTCTTTATGAGCATGGCGCCGAACATCTGGGCATTGGCAACGGCGTGGAGGCGATTGCGTATAGTGCCATCAACGTGACCGGTGCCAAATGGGGCCAGGTGGATTTCTATTCCGCCGACCGGGAGTTGGGCAAGGAGTGGCAATGCGTCCGCAAGGGGACGCCCGTTGTTCTCCTCGCTAAAATTGAATACGTTCCCGGTCACGATGCCCGCGTCACGGTTTGGCTCAACCCCGACCTTTCGCTTGGCGCCATGGAAACCGATCAGCCGACCAACATCGTCACCCATTTCGAGGCCAACGCCACCTTCGACGAAATTCGCCTGATTCATCGGGGCACCGGCGATGGCTGGAAGTTCAGGGACCTGGCCCTGGCCAGCTCGTTTGAAGATTTTATTCAGCCGCGTTTCTGGCAGCGCAAATCGTTCGTGGTTTTGGTGATGGCGGTCCTGCTGGTGGTGGTCGCCGTTACGGTCCGGCTTTCGGAACGGCGGCGGGCCCGGCGGCAAATCCGGGGCTTGGAACAAGAGCGTGCCGTGGCGGCGGAGCGTTCCCGCATCGCCCGGGACATTCATGATGAACTGGGGGCTTGCCTGACCAAAATTTCCAAGCTCGCCGAGACGATGGAACAGCAAACCGAGAGCCAGCACCATCTCGTCACCCTGGCACAATCCATTTCCAGCACCGCGCGCGATACCATTCTAACCGTGGATGAGATCGTCTGGGCGCTTAATCCCAAAAACGACACGTTGAAAGAGATTGCCAATTATCTGGTGTTTTTTACGGAGGATTTTCTTCGCCCTTCGGGCCTCGCCTGCTGCTTGGACGTAACCCTGAACCTGCCGCACCTTCCCGTGACCGCCGAAGTGCGGCATAACATATTTATGGTCGTAAAAGAGGCGCTCAACAACGCCGTAAAACATGCCCATGCTCAGGAAATCAGGTTCGTCCTCAATTTTGCAGACCATAAATTGACCGTCGAGATCGCGGACGACGGCCGCGGGTTTTGCCTCATCCCCCCGCCGGCCGTCGGCAATGGCTTGGAATACATGCAAAAACGCATGAGCGCCATCGGCGGACAATTTTATTTGCAGGGCGAACCGGGCTGCGGCACAACCGTGAGACTCGAAGTAGTTTTTCAGGCAGGAAATAATCGCACCCAATGAACCAGCCCTTCCCCAAAAACAGTCCCTCGCCAACGCAGTTGAAAATCGTCATTGTGGAAGACGAAACCTGGTTGCGGGAAGATTTGGTCAAGAAGATCAATGCCACTCCGGGATTCCTCTGTATCAACAATTTTCGCACCGCCGAAGAAGCCATCGAACGGATTCCAGCCGACGCGCCGGACGTGGTGCTCATGGACATCAACTTGCCCGGCATGGATGGCGTGGAATGTGTCCGCCGTCTCCGGGGCAAGCTGCCCCAGGCCAAATTTATCATGCTCACGGTTTACAGCGAGAGCGAAAAAATCTTCGATTCACTTTTGGCTGGCGCGAGCGGGTATTTGCTCAAGCGCACCACTACGGCCGAGCTCCTGGCGGCGATCCAGCAGGTGCGCGCCGGCGGGGCCCCGATGTCGAGCAGCATCGCGCGCAAAGTGGTGGACTATTTCAATAAAATCGGCGAGCAAAAAACCGACACGCCGGCCCTGTCCCCGCGGGAGCAGCAAGTGCTGGAATTGCTGGCCAAAGGGGCCGCTTACAAAAAAATTGCCGATCAGTTGTCACTGAGCATTGATACCGTCCGGATGCATGTGAAACATATTTATGCCAAGCTGTATGTTCATACGCGCAGCGAAGCCACCGCCAAATACCAGCAACAATCTCAGTTCCGACCATCCTCGTGAACGCCTGCCTCAGGGCGCCGAAATGGCGGCGGGCGGTTCACTCACCAAACCGGCCTGGATCAAGTTCTCCAAATTGATTTGCGCCTCGGCACCTTCGGCGATGAGAATGATCTCGCCCTTCGTTTCGCGGTTGACCAGGCGCACGGCACAAGGAAGATTTTCACCTTGCGCGGGGATCAGGAAATTAAAAGCGGTATGGGTCGTCGCCAGTGGTTGAAAATACCACGGGCTGCTCACCGCGAAGTCGGTGAACACGGCCGCCACCGGCACCCCGGCCTGCTCCACGGCCCGGGGCAGGGGCGAATCGGCGGCCAGTTGAATGCCCTGGCCGGCCACTTGAAAGCCAAAGGCCCCGCGTTCAGCGTCCCAGCCGCCAAAGTAACGGCCCGGCCCCCAATAGACCGTTCCGTCGCGACGCGGGGCTGATTCCCGCCGGCCGGTGCGCGGATGCACCGGAAACCAAACCCCATTGGTCTGGCCATACCACTCGATCACGCCGCCATCGCCGCCCAGTTGCCGGCGGGCATCATTCTGGTTGGAGCGCATGGTGGCACCCTGAAATATCAGCATGCCGCCGTGCGCGAGATAACGGTCAAGCGCGGCCTGCAGCCGTTGGCCATTGCTGGTGACAAATGGCAGGGCGTTGCCGCGAATGATCACCGCCCCAATCTTGGCGGCATCCAGCGTCGCGAGCTCCTGCGCCCCAATGCACGGCAAAATGGGGCCGGCGGGAATGGGTGAGGGATGCGGAAAACCGGGTTCATCGAAATAAACGGCATGGCGCGCGCGGAGCGGGGGCGGGACGACCGGCTCGTCGGCTTGAACCACCAAGGCGGACGGCGCGTGCCAGATTTTTTTCGCGGCGCCGGTCACCACCGCGTCAGCCGTGGTATAAATGATTTTCACGCGGGGATCGTTCACGGTGATATGGGGCACCCGGTCGCGCACTTCAATGTCCATCGAGCCGCCGGGGGTGGGTTGGTGGAGTGAGGCATTCTGCCAGGTTGCCGGCAGATT
>Ga0302322_100004587_pt1 | contig 12027 bp, 11 predicted proteins | sample Fen_T0_2_FD_203757 | JGI IMG/M metagenome (GOLD analysis project Ga0302322, IMG submission 203757) | Peat permafrost microbial communities from Stordalen Mire near Abisko, Sweden - Fen_T0_2 | ecosystem: Environmental > Terrestrial > Soil > Wetlands > Permafrost | place: Sweden: Abisko... | reverse complement strand
GCGCAAGCAATCGACGCAAACAATAAAAAACCTTGCCTCTTTTCTACGGCTAATAGGATATTCTTTTCTTTCTGGCTTAACATCTGTCCCGCCTTCCCTATTCGCACGATTTGTTATCAGAATTTTTCTCAACAGGCCTACATCTATTTTTTTGTATTAATTTTTTGTTAACCGTTACTTTGGCAGTACACTGCGGCATATTTAACTTCTCCGGCAACGGAAGAAAATCTTTTATCCGCTTTAAATTACCTCTGGGCATGTCGCCATCATTATCTCTTATAATTTTCATTCGCCTTGTGCTGACTTTTTCCATAGATTCCATATTCTTTGTGGTGAAAATTTTATTTGTTTTATCCTGATTTTATCTGCGTTAATCGGCGTCCAAAATGTTTTGTGGCATTTTGTAACGGGCAGATCACGACCTGCCCTACATATTTTACCCATGATTATCCGTCCACTTCCTTTATTTTTCTCTGTGATAATCTGAGAAATCTGTGGACAAAATTGTTTTTCGTTTCTCTCCGTGAACTCTGTGTTCTCTGTGGTGAAATTTTTTTCTTTTACACCACGATATTAACCATCTTATTCACAATATAAATTATTTTTTTCGGCTGTTTACCTTCAAGGAATTTTATTACCTTCTCCAGTTCCACCACCTTCTTCTCTATCTCCGCCTGAGCCGCCCCCGACGCGACAACTAATTTATCCCGGACCTTGCCGTTAACCATGACCGCAATCTCGAATTCGTCGGCCTGCAAATAGGCCGGGTCGTATTTGGGCCACACCCGCTTTAGAATCGAGCCTTTATTCCCCATGATGCTGTTGACCTCTTCGCTCAAGTGCGGGGTGAACGGCGAAAGCAAGAGAAATACCGTATCCACGGCCTGACGATAAATGCTTTTGCGCAGGGCCCCCTCTTGCATGCCTTTATAAATCTGGTTGACCAATTCCATAATCCGGCTGATTGCGGTATTAAATTGGAAATTGCCTTCCAGATCATCGGTGACTTCTTTGATCGTTGAGTGGATTTTACGGCGCAGGTCTTTTTCAATGGCGTTTAAATCCGAAGTTTTGTCGCTGTCGCGGTATTCGCCTAAGGTGTCGACTAACCGCATTATCCTTTGGATAAAACGCGCCGTTCCCTGCAATCCTTCATCCTGCCACTCCGCTTCTTTTTCCGGCGGGCCAATGAACAGGATATAGAGGCGCATCGCATCAGCGCCGTATTTATCGATGATATAATCCGGGGCGACGACATTGCCCCGCGACTTGGACATTTTGGTGCCGTCCTTAACGATCATGCCCTGGGTAAAAAGCTTAGCAAAGGGTTCCTTGAAACCGACCAGACCTAAATCATAGAAAACTTTGTTGATAAAACGGGAATATAAAAGATGCAGGATCGCGTGCTCCACTCCGCCGATGTACTGGTCCACGGGAAGCCAGCGGTTGACGTCTTCTTTGACAAACGCTATTTTATCGTTTTTCGGCGAAATGTAGCGCAGATAATACCAGCTGGAATCAACAAAAGTGTCCATGGTATCGGTCTCGCGCCGGGCCTTGCCTTTACATTTAGGGCAGGTGGTATTTTTGAATTCCTCGACATAGGTCAAAGGTGATTGTCCCGTAGGCAAGAACTCTACATTTTTGGGCAGATGCACCGGCAAATCCGCTTCCGGAACCGGGACCTCGCCGCACTTATCGCAATAAATCATCGGGATGGGCGCGCCCCAATAACGCTGGCGGGAAATCAGCCAGTCGCGAAGCTTGAAATTTACCGCGGCCTTGCCGATGTTTTTCTGTTCCAGAAAAACATTCATTTTTTCATAAGCCTGCCGGGAAGCCAGGCCGGTGAACTCTCCGGAATTCACCAGGATACCTTCATCTTCGAATAGCTCCTGGCTCTGGGCTCTGGGCTCTTCGGTGTTTGGTTTTATCACTTCTATTATTGGCAAATTATACTTTTTGGCGAATTCGTAATCTCGGCCGTCATGCGCCGGTACGCACATAATCGCGCCGGTGCCGTAGCCGGGTAAAATATAGTTGGCGATCCAGATGGGAATTTTTTTGCCGGTAAACGGATTGACCGCGTAAAGGCCGGTGAACATCCCTTCTTTTTCGAAACTATCCACCAGTTTTGCCGACAGCGATTGGTTCTTTACTTTTTCGATAAATGCTTCGATTTCTTTTTTATTAGGAAGGTTTTTTATCAACTCCGGCAAAAGGCTGTAATCATAGCTCAGCCCCAAAAACGTCGCGCCGAAAATCGTATCGATGCGAGTAGTAAAACACTTAAGTTTTATATCCGAACCATCCACGCCAAAGATAATTTCTGTGCCTTCAGAGCGTCCAATCCAATTAGTCTGCATCGTTTTGACGCGCTCCGGCCAATTTTCCAGAAGCTTGATATCATCGAGGAGCGCCTGCGCGTAAGCGGTAGTCTTGAAAAACCACTGGCGCAGTTTGCGCTGAATCACTTTAGTCTGGCAGCGCTCACAACCGCCGTTAACGACCTGCTCGTTGGCCAATACGGTCTGGCAGCCTTCGCACCAATTGACAAAGGCTTCCTTGCGATAGGCCAGTCCTTTTTTATAAAGCTGCAGGAATACCCACTGCGTCCACCGGTAATAATCCGGCAGGCAGGCAGTGATCTCCCGGTCCCAATCGTAACCGATACCCCAACTGGCCAATTGTTCCTTAATGCGCTTGATGTTTTTCAGCGTCCAGGTTTCGGGATGGATTTTGTGCTTGATCGCCTGATTTTCCGCGGGCAAGCCGAAGGCGTCCCAGCCCATCGGGCTCAACACATTCAAGCCCATCATCCGTTTGTAGCGGCCTACCGCGTCGCCGATAACGTAGTTACGGGCGTGCCCCACGTGAAGCTCGCTGGAAGGATAAGGGAACATCACCAGGCAATAATATTTGTTGGGCATATCCTTATCGACAGCCATATTAAAAAGACGGTTCTCTAGCCAATATTTCTGCCATTTCTGGTCGATTGATTTGTTATAATCCATCCTCTCTCCTTAGATAAAAAATATGTCTACAGATTTCGCTGCCCCGTTACCCTAAATAGTTTTATTAAGATTCGGGGCGTCCCGCACCAAAATATATCATTCAAGATAACGGGACTGATTATTTAGATTGAAAACTAGAAAGATTAATTTCCGAAACAAGAGTTAATACCTTTTATGCTTTTATTTTTCTTTTTGTTTCAGCAAAATCTGAGCAATCTGTGGACAAAATTTTTTGGTTATTTGTTTTAACTATATTTTCATAGACAAAATTATTCTGCCCCATAAATCCCATTAATCCTGCCTACTCTTCCTCTTCAGTATCGCCATACTCAAGAGAACTGTAAATTTTACGCGTGGTTTCCAGATTGCGCAAATCGTCGGCGTCACAATCTTTGGGCGTTTCTAAAATAAACGCCGCGTCTTTTAACGACGGGTGATTGAGAATAAAATAAAACCCGCGCCGGCCGATAAACCCGTCGCCGATGTCGCAATGGCGGTCGTGGCACGAATTAAGTTTTTCTTTGGTATCATTGATATGCAGCACCTTAATACGATCGACGCCCACCTGCTCCTTGATTTCATCAAGCATCGCTTCTAATCCCTCCAGGCCGTCGATTCGGTATCCGGCAGCCCAGGCATGCGCCGTATCCAGGCAAACGCCGACTCGGTCAGTCCACTTAAGCCGCTCGAAGATAAAATTAAAATGAGAAAATTTATAACCGAGCCACGAACCGGCGCCGGAAGTATTCTCTAAAAGGATTTTGGTCTTTACATCTTTTGTCGCGGATAAAATTTCGGCCAGCGCCTGGTGTATTTTAAGCAGCCCCGCCCGCTCGGTCAAATCTTTATGCGACCCCATGTGGGTTACCAGATAATCCACCCCCAGGGTATCCGCCTCGATTAAATCTTCAATAAATTCCTTGATCGTCGCTTCATGAAAACTGTCCTGCGCCGCGGCTAAATTCAATACGTAGGAAACGTGCACAACGACCGGGTTGATGCCGTAATGTTTTACTTCTTTTCTGAACTCTTTAATTTTATCCGGCTCGATTGAAGCCCTACGGCGCTGGCGGGGATTGCGGGAGAAAAATTGCATCGTATTACAGCCGAGCTCTTTGGCCCGGCGGGGAGAATCGGCGATATCGCCGGCGATAGAAACGTGAACGCCTAATTTCATAGTAAGTAGAAAGTAGAAGGTAGAAAATAGCGAGATAAAAACATAATCGTCTTTCGTTAATGGGTTGCGCGGCTGGAAACGGCTTGTGTTTTTCGGTCAGGATTGTTTTTATTTTTTGCGCAGCAAAAAATAAAAACATGGAGCTGGAGAGAATTGAACTCTCGACCCCTTGCATGCCATGCAAGTGCTCTCCCAGCTGAGCTACAGCCCCGATTTAAAATGTAGTTATATAGGTTTTTATTTCCTTGATTTTAAATCGCACTGAGTGGAACGAAGTGCCTATAAAATATGTAAAATCTTATCATTTTAGTCTTAAATTGTCAATTGACAAAGAAAAATGGGAATGCTATGATTGATAGCTGGAAAAATATTCGTTCTTTTTTTATTTTTCCGGCTCTGAGAAAAAATGTCGTTTCGTATTACAAACACTCAGATAACGACATTTTTTCTCTATTTAATTCAAAAAATTATGCTTATACGCATAATTTTTTGAATTAACGCCGGGGTGTTGGCAACCGCGGTCGTCCGAAGGACGACTTAGTTTCTGGTTCGCGGTTCCCAAATTGGTTACGCCCGGCGAATAAACGCAGCAGCAGAGAGATAACTTTAGTCGTAAGCTGAAACTTTACGCCGGGGTGTTGGAATGGCAGACAATCCGGTCTCAAAAACCGGTGGGGGCAACCCCGTAAGGGTTCAAGTCCCTTCCCCGGCAGGTTTTCTTTAATCCGTAGGCTTTGCTGTCAATATCGGGCTCATCGTAGTCCGTAAGCCTAATACATTCTTGGTACTTGTAAGCCCTTCGGGCGCTCCGCCGATGGCGGAGACAAGTATCAAGTCCTCCGCCAAGCCTTGCTTGGCGAGATCTCGCCGTATGCAATACGGCGGACTTCCCCGGCAGTTTTTTTCGCTTCGCGAAAAAACTGTTTCCCTCGGAAAATTGCATAAAAGAAGCGGAAAAACTCAAAAACAAAGTATTCTGTTTAAATTTTACCATCATTATGAACCAGAAAAATTTTACCAATATTATTTTGATTATACTCATCCTTGCCGTTATTGCGATCGGCGGATATTTCCTCTTTTCCAAAAAATCTGAGGCCCTTGCCGAAACGCAACAATCCAATATAATAGAAAGTAATTTTCAGTACGACGAGGTGATAAAAAGTAAAATCGGTATTAACGGCGGATTAATGCAAAACGCGGACAAATCAATTACCGTAACCATTCCTCCCTTAAAACAAGAAAGAGAATTTATCCTGAGTTTTAAGAAAAGTAATTTTAAAGTAATATCCGGCACACGTTCACCGGTAACAATCAGCATTTATCCCAATATAAACCTCATGGATTCCCCGACGCCGATAAAGATAAGAGTAAAATATGATGATAAAATTGACATACCTACACCATATATACCTGTGCCATATTTTATTGATGAAAAAAATAAGCTGGACGTGGCACAGCTGAGTGAGCTGGATCAAGAAAACCATTATTTTACAATAGATACCTTTCGTGGCGGCGATTACTCCTGGATTTATGCCACCGAGCAATTGAAATAATTTGCTGCCACCCTGCAATCGTTAACCCCAATACTATTCGCCAGCGTTTTATTTATATTTTTTCGTGCCTTAGCGGTGATTAAATATTTTGTTTTCGTTCAAAAAAATAAACCGCCGCGGGAAAAGAAACGGAGTGGATTGACGATATTGCCGATAGGCGTCGCCAAAACGTTTTTCCAATTCCGGGCCTTCGATGAATTTCAGTTCCGCTAATAATAAAATAACGAGCAGTGCCGCCGCTAAAAAAGCGCCCCAGTGATTGCTTAAAAACGCCCAGCCGGACATATAAAAAAAGAAACCCAGCATCATGGGATTGCGCGTATAACGATAAGGGCCGGTGGGCAAAAATTGTTTGGTGGGGACAACCGGCACCGGCGTGCCTTTGCCGCGGCTTAATTGCCAGAAGATTGCCCAAAACATCCAGGGAGCGCCGAAGCCAAAACAGATAAACGCACCTAAATAGAATATAAAAACCGGCATCAACAGATTTGAGCCGGATAACTTACCGGCCCACAAGATAAACACGGGTATGATCGCGACAAAAAGCGTCCCGCCAAAAATCATTGCCAGCACACGCGTAAAAACACTGTGCTCTTTTTGCCCCTGTCTTACCAAAAACTCGATTAATTTGCCCATAAAGACACACGCCTTATTAACTAAGACTCTCAGCGCTATAGCGGGCGATTAATCCCGTACGCACAGCATGCCTATAAGTTGAAGTAAATAACTTACAGGATAAAAAAATATACAAAACGGCTAAAGCGATGCTGATAAATAACCCCGGCCAGAAAACCGCGCCGCCGACGACAGTCGCGCGCAATGCCGCAAAGGCATAAGATGGCGGGAGTAAATGGGAGACGTATTGCATCCACCCCGGCAGAATAGTTACAGGATACAGGACGCCGACAAACGGCGAAACTATCGCCGGAATCGGCCAAATAAACCACTCCGCCGCCGGGCCCAGGCGCAGGACAATCGCGCTGGCAATAATCCCTAAAGCGATGCCGAACATAAATAAAATCAACAAGCACGGCACAATCACCAAGCCATAACTTAAAAAAGATAAACCAAAAACCACTACCGCCAGAAACAACATTACAGCAATACCTACCAAGCTGTTAGTAATACTCGATACTACAAGCCCCGTCAAATACTCGCTTATCGTAATCGGCGTAGAAAACAAGTTAAGAAAATTATGCTACCAGATATCTTCAAAAAATGCCGCGGTAATCCCCTGCATAATGCGAATAAAAAAGTCCCATAATAAAATCGCGCCCAGCATCGCGGGAATAAAATTAAAACCCGCGGCCGCTACGGTATTAAGATACCGCGTCAGGAATCCCCACATCACAACGTCCACCGCCACCCAGATAAATAACGGCATGAAACGCGCAAAGCTGGCGCTCACTAAATAAAACTGCCGCAGTACTATCGCAAACACTCTGGTAAAATTCATTGTTTACTCCATTAAGGTAAGCGGTTCACGAGCTACCGTAATAAACAATTCCTCTAAATTAGCCTTGCCGTATTCTTTGGGCAAAATCTTAGGGTCACCCTCCAGAAGGATTTTACCGTGGGAAAGAAAAAGTACGCGGTCGCATACCTCCTCCACTTCATACATATTATGCGAAGTCCACAATATCCCGGCGCCGTCCTTTACCGCAAAATCGCGGATGACTTCCCGGATATCACGGGCCACTGACGGGTCTAAAGAAGCGGTGGGCTCATCCAATAAAAGCAAATTCGGTTCATTCAGCATCGCCTTAGCCAGGCTCACCCTGGTTTGTTCGCCTGAAGACAACACCCCGCATTTAGTAAACCGGAATTTTTTAAGGTCGAAACGCTCAATCAAGCTGTCGATGCGCCGCTTAAAGTCTTTTACGCCGTATAATAAAGAGAAAATATGTAAGTTCTGGTAAACCGTCAAATTACCGGGCAAGGGCGTATAAACGGCAGAAAAATTTGTGCGCCGTAGAGCCAGGGAACGGTTAACGGCGATATCCGTACCATTGATCGATACCGCCCCGGCAGTAGGCTCAAGCACACCAAGAACCATATTTATCGTAGTAGTCTTACCCGCGCCGTTAGGCCCCAATAACCCTACAATCTCGTTGGCGGCCACAGTAAAAGAAACATCATCCACCGCTATCGTATCGCCATAAAGTTTTTGTAAATTATTAACCCTGAGGACACTTTGTTTCATTGCAATCCTTTATTTAAGCTTGAAGCTACACCGGCTAACACCAGCGGAATCTTGTTGTTCGCTTCGTCGGAGCGCCCGCAGCAGCGAGGTCTCGTCCCGGCGCCGCTAAAACGGCGCCGGGCGGAAAAATCTCGCCGAAGCCCTCGGCGAAGGCGGATTAAAAGTAAAATACTCTCCAAGCTTTTTGTAGACTCTGCCGGCAAGTAATTCATAACCCTTAGCGTTAGGATGGATCCCATCCGAATTCATATCGGGATTGGTTAAAATATTATCGTAAAAACCTTCGATAAAAATTGAACCGGTTTTTTTCGCCAGCTGCCGGAATTTATCCCGGTAGCCGGCCATAACAAAACCGGAGCTTATATCGCACAAGGCGACGGCGGCTCCGGCATTCTGGCTTCCGGCGATTATCGTCTCGACATTTTTCACGGTATCGCCCATCGGCAGGCGTTGTAAAAAATCATTACCGCCCAATTCCACGATTACCAGAAACGGTTCTTTACGCAAAACATCCGTATCCAAACGCGTCAGCGCCGCGCCGCTCGTCTCACCGCTCGCGCCGGCGTTTAAAACCTGCCGGTTAATCAGTTTTGTCAATACCGCGGGATAGCTTTCGACGTCGGAAGCGCCCTCGCCCCGAGTAAGGCTGTCGCCGAAACAGATAATATTTTTCCCTTTGGAATTTAAGTTTTTTATTACCTCTTCGCGCCCACAGCCGGCTAACGCGGCAATAACAATAAATAAAATAAAACATACGTAATACCATCGCCTATTCATCAGTTGATTTTACCATATAATTTGAATTTAGTTCAAACTTAACTATAACGCCAGACAAATGTAAAAGAATACCGTATTTTTTTGTTTTCCTTCCCGATCTTCCCATCTTCCTGTGAATAAAAACGTGTTTTTCAGTTTTGTTATCGGGTATATCTGTTATAATTATATTATGCCTGAGTTTATACTTGACCGTTTCCAGGAAGAAGCGATTGCCGCCGCGGACAGCGGTAATTCCGTTATCGTCAGCGCCCCTACGGGAGCCGGAAAGACCCTGATCGCCGAACGGATCATCGAAGGATGCATCGGCCGCAACCACGGCGTGATTTATACCGCCCCTATCAAAGCCCTTTCCAACCAGAAATTCCGCGATTTTTCCAAAAAATACCCCGAGATGGTGGGGATCCTCACCGGCGACGTCAGCATCAATCGCCACGCGCCGATTCTAATCATGACCACGGAGATTTTCCGCAACGCCATCCTGGTCGACCCCAATGAATTCGCGCAACGCGAATGGGTTATTTTCGACGAAATCCACTATCTCGACGATATCGAGCGCGGCACCGTATGGGAAGAAGCGATCATCCTGCTCCCGCCCAATATGCGCATGCTCGCCCTTTCGGCGACTATCCCCAATATTAAAGGATTTACCGACTGGCTTGCCAAAATCCATAAATGGCCGATAAAAACCGTCATCGAAGAAACCCGCCCCGTGCCTTTGCATTTCTTTTTCCAATGCAACAACGAAGTCTTTACCAGCCTCGATGAATTAAAAAAACTCGACCTGCTCACGGTAAGCCTGAATAAAAAGATACCGGACAGGAATTCTCCCCAGGGCAGGTTTTCACCGATAAAAGCCAACCGGCTGCATCCGTTGATGCACTATTTAAAAAACAATAAAGCCGTGCCTTGCGTTTATTTTTGTTTTTCCCGGCGGCGCTGCGAAGAGCTGGCGGGAGAAGCCTCATTTTTCGATCTTCTAAACGCCGAAGAAAAAATCCGAATCACCACGCTCTTCGACGAACTGGTGGATAAATTCAACCTGCCTTTGGCGTTCACCAATTTCCTGCATCCCCTGATACAGAAAGGCATCGCCTACCACCACGCGGGGCTGCTGCCGACCTTAAAAGAAATCATCGAACGCCTGTTTACCAGCGGCCTGATCAAGATGATTTTTACTACCGAGACATTCGCCCTGGGAATAAATATGCCGGCTAGATCAGTGGCGTTCGACGATATGAGCAAATTTTACGGCTTCGGCCACCGTTTTTTAAAAACGCGGGACTTTTACCAGATGGCCGGCCGGGCCGGCCGGCGCGGTATCGACACCGAGGGGTTTGTCTTTTCCCGGATAAACCCTAATTATATCGATATGCCCACGCTGGAAAAGATTATTTACGGCCAGTACGAACCCATCACCAGCCAATTCAATTCCTGCTACGCGACGGTCTTAAACTTATATAAGATAATGGGCGAAAGAATATACGAGATCTACCCGCTTTCTTTCCATTTTCACCAGACCGAAGAGTGGCGCAAAAAAGAAGCCCTTCAACTGTTAAAAGGCCGGGTCGATTTGTTAAAAGATATGGGCTACATCCAGGGCGGTAAGCTTTCGCTCAAGGCAGAGCTGGCTTCGCAGGTATATAGTTTCGAATTGACCGTGGGCGAACTTTTCGAAAAAGGGTTTTTCGAGAGTCTCGGCGAAGAAAGCTTGTTCATTGTAATCACCGCCCTGGTCTACGAACCGCGTAAAAATGATTTCCGGCCCCCGCTCAACAAGCAGCTGAAAAAACTTAGAAACGACCTGTCATTTTTTACCCGGGATATTCAAAGAATCGAAAAAAAATTCAAAGTGAATCCGTTAAGTAAAATATTTTATTTTCATTTAAGCGAAGCGGGGCGGGCGTGGTTTCAGGAAAAGGATTTTTACAAAGTAACGCAGATTTGCAAAGCCGACGAAGGCGAAATCGTCCGGTACTTTCGCATGGGCATCCAGGTATTACGGGAAATCTATCACTGCCCGGCAGTCACCGCCAGCCTTAAAGCCAAAGTCTTCAACTGCCTTAAACGAATCAACCGCGACGTGGTCGACGCGGAGAAACAATTGCGGCAGGAAATTTAAGAAGAATATTGTCCACAGATTTCTCAGATTGTAACAGATGAATATGAAAAAATAAAAACAGAAAGAAAATACAAATATTGTAGGGGCGGGGATTGCCCCGCCCGTTAACAAATATGTAGGGATAGGGCTAAGCCCTGTCCGTTACAGAATAACAGGATAATTTTTAACAACGAATATCGCGAATTACACGAATGGAAAAAAATTGGTGATTAAGTCGACCTAAAAATTCATATATGAAAACAATGTGAAATTTATAGGGCGAACACTTGAGGCAAGTAAAGAATAAATATACTGGGCATGAAGAAAAAAGCAATTGAAGTTTGCGTGACGAAATCATAAAAACATATAAAATCACGGATAAAGAAATAATCGAATTCTGAACGCTTTGAAAAATCGGTGGACAATTTTTGTCTTTTCTTCCCTATCATCTTCCCAAACTTCCTATCTTCCTGTAAATTATTTTTTATTCGCGTAATTCGTGTAATTCGCGCCTTCGTGGTAAATTTTTTGGTTTTCTTTTTTTCACTTTGTCCCCTTCGGGGAGGCTCCGCTTGGCTACGCACCGCCTTGGCGGGAAAAATATTATTGGATATTTGGTATTTTGTAACGGGCGGGGTAAACCCCGCCCCTACAATATTTTCTCTGTGTTTTTTATTTATTCTCTGTGCCCTCTGTGGTGAAATTTTCTTATTTACGGCTACAACCGCAAAAGCCCTTCCACATATTCTGCAATGGCCAATGACGCAGTCAGTCCCGGCGACTCGATACCGATCAGATTGACCAAACCGGGAAAACCTTTTAAACTTTCTTCATTAATCACAAAATCCCGGAAATCATCATCCGGCCCCTGTAACTTAGGCCGGATTCCCGCGGTATCCGGCGTCAAATCATCTTCTTGTAAAAAAGGAAGGAACTTCGCGGCGGCGGAACAGAAATCTTTCCTGCGGCGCAAATCAACTTCATAATCGAATTTATCTCTTGCCACGTAAAGCGTATCCGGCCCCAAACGCAGGCTCCCGGCTAAATCTTTGGTAACATGCACCCCTAATCCGGCGGCTTTCTCATGAGGAACCGGATAAACCAAGCGGCGGACTAAACCGCATTTAAAAGAATTGCCGACCCGGAAATACTGTCCTTTGCAATATTTTAAGCGATACCCTTCTTTATCGACATCAATACCCGGC
>Ga0302322_100004586_pt1 | contig 12028 bp, 15 predicted proteins | sample Fen_T0_2_FD_203757 | JGI IMG/M metagenome (GOLD analysis project Ga0302322, IMG submission 203757) | Peat permafrost microbial communities from Stordalen Mire near Abisko, Sweden - Fen_T0_2 | ecosystem: Environmental > Terrestrial > Soil > Wetlands > Permafrost | place: Sweden: Abisko... | reverse complement strand
AGGCCTAAGCCAGCAAGGCCAACGTGGACGAGGATGGCGTTGGCACCATCGAGCTCAGCGACGGCCAGCTCTACTACGTGAGGCAACCGTGAACGGTCACACCCTCATTCCGCTGGATCGGCTCAAGCCGCGCACCAACCAGGTCCGACGCGAGTTTCACCGAATCGGCGAGCTAGCGCGCCAGATCGAGCTCCACAAGCTGCTCCAGAATCTGGTCGTGCGCCCAACGACTCCGGAGGGCTACTTTGAAATCGTCGCAGGGGAGCGCCGCTACCGCGCGCTCAAGCTTCTGCAACAAGAAGGCCGACTAGCGAGCACAGACATTCCCTGCGCGGTGCTCGGAACCGACGGATTCCTCGAAAATATCGTCGAGAACGTCGCACGTGAGGACGTGCCGCTCTGGGACCTCGGTCGTGCCTACGTCACGCTCTCCGACTCGGGCCTCACGCAAGTTGAGATCGCCGAACGAATCGGCCGCACACAAGGACACGTCTCTACGGCGATCATTTTGGCAAAAAATCTTGCTCCGGCCGTGCTCGAACGACTGGCCAAACTGCCCAACGCTTTTCCGGTGCAGCGGCTCCTGCGACTAGCGCGCCTGGTGGACGAGCACGGCGACCCGGACGAGAAGTCCCAGCAGAAGCTCTTCAAGCAGATGCTCGAATCCCCGGGAAGGCGTGGCCCCAAGCCGGGGGCGCTCGTGAGCCAAAAGCAAACGGTGTGGACGCGCTTCGAGAGCCTCAAGCAAGGCAAGCAGAACCGCTTCGTGGATCCCGTCTACAAGCCGGTCATCGACGCCGTGGTGCGCTACTTGGCAGGGGAAACCAAGGGGATCCACGTATGATTCCCCGCTTTAGGCTCACCAGCGCTCTGACGCGCGCGTGGGCGCTCAACCGCGAAGCTCGGCACAAGCTCGCACGCTGGCTCGCGCACAAGTTCGGGAAGACCGGCGTCGCGGTGGTCACTGACCGCTGCTTTGTCGTCGCTTGGGTCAATCCGCTCGGACAGATCAAGTTCGCCGTCCCGCCGTTCGAGCGCGTGGAGCGGCACACGTGCGCGAACAATCCCTCGTGGCGAGACTGCGAGTGCCGGCGGTGGTTCGATCCGGAGAGCGGTGGGCCGTGGGGGCGTCGGCAAACGCCGGAGCATCATCCGCTGTGCATCTTTGATCCGACGTCGCTGCGGCGGTGGCGAGAGGTAGATATTCCGGACAAGGTCGTGAAGCAGGCGATCGATGGCGGGTTTCTCAGCGGCGGTGTTGGCACAGATAGCCCGACAACCTCGACTTGAGGTTTGCGCCAACCACGCTCACCGAAATTAACGACCTGGCTCGATCTTGATTTGGCATTGACCTTAGTCACGAGTGATTTGCGGGAACCATAAAACCAAAGGAATAGATTCCCGTCACTGGACTTCCGAGACGCACTGTCCCGGTGGACGCAATTGTTGCCTCGAACTTGGCTTTGAGCTTGGCCTGCTTGTCTAAATCGGCCACGGCCGAAACTCCAGCATCAAACGCCGCCTTGAAAGCGGCCTTGTCAGTAAGTTCAAATGAGTCAATTCGGAAAGCCGAGAGGTTGGCGATCAACCGGAACGTCTTGTGGTCATCAAGCCATACTCGACATGATTTTGTGGCGGCGTCCTTGATATTGTTGACGTCGAACGCCAGTAAGTCCTGCTGGACAGACGCCGGTATCGCAACCTCCACGTAAGTCCCGGATAGCTTGACCTTGGTCGTTCCTGTGCTCTTTAGGCTGGCCTGAAAGCTCGCAGCGAATTTCTTGCCATCGTCAGTTGCAGTGGCCGCCGCAGCCGGTGCAGCCGCCGCAGCCGGTGTGCCCGCCGCAGCCGGTGTGCCCGCCGCAGCCGGTGTGCCCGCCGCAGCCGGTGTGCCCGCCGCAGCCGGTGTGGCTGCGTCATCGAGCAGGGAATCCCCCAACCCAGCGGTCAGGTTCGCCTCTACTAAGTCACTTGAAGAGATTTCAAACGTAAACGGATTCTCCGCATTAACCTCCGCTGTTCCAGTACTAACCAGCGCAACGTCTGCGCATCGCGCGGGAACCTGTCCGGTCGTCTCAGAAACGCCATACACGCCACCGAGGAAAGTTTCCCATTGCTCCTTGCCATCCTGCGTCGGAACAATGGTTCGCTTGCTAAGAAGTACTAGAGCTGGGGTATCACGCGAGAAAACTTTGCACTTGCTATCGGCGGCGGTCCCGCACGCGTCGGCGTATGGCACCTTCGTTGCTCCGAACTGAACGCCGCCCGCGCCGCAAGCGACGCTGATCGCGGCAGCCACTATGATGATCCCAAGGCAAGACACTATTCTCATATTCCGCCCGCTATCACGCTTTCCGAAGCGAGGACAGGCCGGGGCTCCTTGTCCGACAAAACTACTACTAACGCTCGCGCGTGTCGAAGCACTTTCGTCGCGCGTTTCCTGGTGAGAGCTGGAGCAACTCTTGAACCGCGGCCGCGCTGCGCGCCGACTTCGAACTGGAGCGGCTTGCCGTTCGTTGACAAATCCTCCGCCGCAGCCGCCCGTGATAACTTCGCGACCACACCCGAGGAGATTATGAGATGTTTGACCCGACGTTGAACGGCGTGATGGCGCAGGTCGAGGCCGGGAAGATTGTCCTGCCCGCGATGCAGCGCCCGTTCGTATGGAAGGACGATCGGATCACGAAGCTGATCGACAGCATGCTGCGCGGGTTCCCGCTCGGAACGGCGCTGCTCTGGAAGACTGCCACGATGCAGCGGTTCCGTCGCTTCCAGAAGGACGTGCAGCCGGACGCTGGAATCAAAGTCGACTTCGACAGCGACGACTCCACCGAGCGGTACCTGGTTCTCGACGGCCAGCAACGACTGACAAGCCTCTTCGTCGCGATCGCCGGCACGTACGACGGCAAGAAGCTGTTTATTGACGTGCTGAGCGGTGTGAAGGGCGATAAGGATCCGGGAGACGCCTATTGGGACTGCCGCTTTCTCACGGAGAAGGACGCGAAGGAGCTGAATGCTTGGCCGCGGCCAGCGGGCGAGAACAGTGGCCCCGCCGAGCGCGCCGTCTTCGTGAAGTTCCAAGACCTGACGAAGCTTGCCGCTGCGCGGGCCGGCGTCATCGCGACGCAGCGTGCCGCCGAGCTTGGTCTCGATACGACGCAAACGACGCGGATGACCACGAGCTACCTGCAAGGCGCCACCGTCCTGGCAAGCAAGACGGCGCTTCAGATCCACCTGATCGACGAGGACGCCGGGGAACCAATGCCCGTCGAAGAGATCCTCGAAGTCTTCGTTCGGGTGAACTCAGGCGGGCTTGTGCTGCAGAAGTCCGACCTGCTCATGAGCCTGCTGGATCTAAAGTGGAACGACATTCAGCCGGAGCTGTACCGTGCGGTGAAGGAGATAAACACCGCGCGCCCATTCAACATTACCCGCGATGACGTGCTCAAGAGCCTGCTACTTGCCAGAGGTTCGGAGACACGATTCGACCGGCTCGTTGCCGACCGAGGGCGCGTCGAAAACCTCGCTGCCGACCTTCCCAAACTCCTCCCCTCGGTGCAGGCCGCATGGCAATCGTTGACGCTCCTCCTAATGGACCAGTGCAAGATCACGTCGGAGCGATTTTTCCGAGGCGGGCACAACTCGCTCCTGCCTTTCGTTCTCTACTTCGTCGCGAACCCGACGCCGGGACCAGCGGAGAAACGACGCTTGGTGGTCGCGGTATACGCGGTACTGATGAGCGGAGTCTTCGCCGGTGCCGAAGCACGCATGGGCGCGTTCGCGCGTAAGGAATGCGTGAAGGGCACCCCCTTCGCATTGGAGAAGCTCGCCCGACTCGTGGCCACACACTATGGCGTGAGCTCGCTCGAAACCCTGTTGTCGCGACATCTGGATCTTGCCCTCAATATCGCGCACGGGGGCATCACGCTCGACAACAATCCCGAGAACCTGCAGCGCGATCACATCTTCCCGCGAGCGATGTTGGAGAAGCAGGGTTCGCCGCCCGAGAAGACCAACCACTACGCGAACTTCCACTTCCTTCGCGGCAAGGACAATCTCAACAAGTCCGACACCGCGCCGCACGATTGGTTCAAAAAACCAGGGGATCAGGCGTCGTACTCCGATGACGACCTCAAAGAACGGCTGCTCACGTGGGATCTCCTTCAGCCTGGCCAGTTCCCGACGATGCTCGAAGAGCGCACGAAACTGATCCATGCGCGGGCGCTGACGCTATTCGGGATGAAAGCCGCCGACTTCGACGCCATGTTCGTAACCACGTAGGCAGATAGCGAACTCGATGGGCGACATCTTTCTCGGATGGGACGTCGGCGCATGGAACTGCGACCGAAACCGGAACAGTCGCGACACGCTCTGCGCGCTAGAGCTCCGTGAGTCGCAGCTGTTCGTAGTCGGCAGGCCCCGTCGCAGCAACTTCCGTGAACAGCTAGTGGCTCATAACGGAGATGCCCTCGTCGATGCGCTATTGAAGAAGCTCGAGGTGGGCACCGACGTGTCGCGTCATATCACGATCGCGATTGATACACCGTTGGCGTGGCCAAGGCCAATGCTTGAACTCGTCACGAGCGGCGCGTTCTTGAGCGTCCCGCCCGAGGCGGACAAGAACCCCTACCTCTTTCGCACGCAAGAGCTCGCCCTGTTCACTTCAGGGCACCGTCCGCTTTCCGTGGTGCGCGACATGATCGGAAGTCAGAGCACGAAGGGCATTCACTTCCTGCGACGGGCGCGGCTCCCTGCTTCTGCGATCGGCGTCTGGAGCCGCGGGTCGACCGTTGCGATCGAGACTTACCCGGCGGCAGCAGTCCAGGACGGCGAAGTCGATCGGCTCACCGCGCGATTGTTCAATGGTGTCCTCGATCGAGAGAACCAGCAGCGAAGCGCCGCCTGGAAGAGCGACGTTCGCGACGCAATCGCATGCGCAGTCGTCGCGTGGATCCATCGGCACCACCCTGAACGTCTGATCGCGCCGGGTAAAACAGCGGAGGTTGCCGAAGGATGGATCTGGTTGCCCGCGTCAGCCGCGGCATTGCGACAGAGCGCACGGTGAGGCAGCGCAGCCACGTCCTTACCTCTGCGACGGCTGACGGGCCTCGCTGCGCACCTTCCGGCCCGATCCTCGCAAGACTTCTAAATGATTCGGAAGGCGGTGAGGACCTGACGCCACGCCACCACCGCTTGTTTTGCAACTTCGAGCCCGTCGAGAATCGCCTGAGCGTGACGAATCTTAAGCACAATGTTCCAACCGCCATCGCAGGTTCGACCCGAAACGCTGTCAAACGTTGGCCAGTGACCACTCCGCGGATTGTGCTGATGTCCAGGAAGCGCGTGCTTCTCAAGATTGCAGAGGTCGGCAACAAGGGAAAGCGTTGGGGACGCTGTGATCGCACTTTCAACAGCGTGCGGACTGATACCGTTGGGCCGCTCTGCGCGCAGCGCGTCCTTCAGATGGTAACATTGAACGTAGAAGGCATGAAGGTCTCCGCGTCGCCTGCCAATGGTTTCCTGATTGAGTGGCTCGGCAGTTGGTCGCGTGAGTCCATCTGCAGTCGCCTGAATGGCGTCCCATCTCTGTCTCCAGCCACGGACTTGATTGCCGGGGGTCAGCTCAGCTTCGACTGTCCCCCCGGTGATTTGAATTTGGCCCGTCTCGCACGTGATTCCAAATGACCGAGACCTCGAAGCACACGCGGGACACGGTAGGCGGGGTTCTGTGTTGAAGGACGCGTCCAGCTCTCCGTTGCAGCCACCACATCGGATCCAGCGGCCTTCGGGCTTGTCGCGGTCGTTCATCGAGTTGGCAATTCGGTCAGATGTCATCGTACGCCCAATGTACCGGCCGTTCAGCTGTGGGCGCCAGAGGAAGCGCGCAGCGCGAGCGGTAAGCCCGGCGCGCAGGATGATGACGAAAGCGCTACTTCCGCGTCAATATCGTATCTAATTGTCCCGGCGGGAACAGCCAACCCGCGATCGCGGGATCACTTAGCTCGGGTATCCGCAGGTCCTCATGGGCGGCAGCGATTCGTCCGGCAAACGCGTGAACTGCCGAGAACATAACTCGAATCACGATCGTCGCTTCGCCAGCGAGCGCCCCAAGGAACCCGATCAATCGCTCGCGGCCGTCCGTCGTGCGCCACGAAAACAACGGGTCGAGTAGCAGCCCGTGAACGAAAACGTTGCGATGCTGAAGAAATTCATCGAGCTTCGCTTCGAAGTCGGGAGCGATGTCTGCACGCCGCCGGAGCTCGTTCAGCAGGCGGCCTAGCGTCGCACGCCGCAGGCCGGTTTCATCGGACGCGATCGACTCCAAAGTCATCTGGCTCCCAGGGGAAAACGCCAGCTGGAGAGCATTCTTCAAAATCGACTCCGCGTGCTGAACGAGTCCGATACTGATGCCCGTCCAAATCAACGCTTCTCTTTCCTCGGCGGAAAACGACTCAAATCCTGACATGGCCACGCCCGCGAAACTACTTTCGCTGCTTCTTCCCGTTCTTTTCAACGAAATCTGCGAACGCTTCAAGCGAAACGCCGTACCAATCCTTTCCATTCTTGGGCGACCAAAGAACGCTGCTCGGTTTGACTCGTATATGCCCAACAACACGCTGTTCGGTGTCTACGATTTCATGATCTTCAAACTTGCGGGGACGAAACGAATTTAGCGACATTATTTTACCTCAGGGTGTTGACTAACGATCAAACGGAAGCGTCTTTAAAAAATCCGCGAGTCGCGACGCTTCGCCTTGGGACAGGTCCGCGGGTAGTGCGAAGGAGACGGTCACGCCCGGCCTAAGCATAAACGGGTGCTCGACGAAGTTCTGCTGCAAAGCAGGTCGGTCAGCCTGCTGCGGCGGTGTAGCCGCGCGATCCTTGGTGCTCGAAGGCGTTCGAGCACGCTTGCCGACCAAACTTGAGTCTTCTTGCCATAAGAACCGTGAAGGATGACCCTTTCTTCCGACGATGAACTCACCGGCCCCAGCAGTGTCTAGATCTCGAAATACCTCGACCATCGCCGACCGAGAAACCTCAATTCCTTGGCGCGTCAGGACTGCGACCATCGTGTCGAGCGTGGTCTCGCTGGCGTTATTTTGTCGCTCCGCGAAATGATCAAGGACTGCCTTTGCAATCGCGGACTTGACGTAGAGCGTCTGGAGTTTGGAGGCGTCGGCTGGCATGGCGAATACAATAACCATACACCATATCCGGCTCACGTCAAGCTTTAAGGCATAGTTTTATTTCTTATGGCGGGCGCCTACGGGCGCCGTCGGGCATCGCGAAAGCGCTACTCCTCCTCGCGCGGTCAGGCGAAGGGGCTTCATGGCCGATGAGAGTGGACCGTCCGACTTGTGTTTGAGCCTCTGCCGCGCGACCCACGCGGGACGCTCCGAAGGCCACGCTTTTAGCCCAGCTTTTAGCCCCGCCCATCTGACTCGAGCGATCGACTATTCCCCGATCTCGAATCAAAGCGCGCCGAGCTCGGCCAGCACGCGACCGAACTCCGCGAGCGCGCCATCATCTTTGCGCACGTTGCCAGAGCTATCTGCAACGACACAAAGTGCAAGCTCCTGAGCTTCTGGCCCGAGCGTGCCGGCAAGTGCTCGGCGAGCGAGGCCGCGTAGGCGTTCCCGAACACGCTCTTTTTTTTCTGCCGCTTGCACGTGCAGATCGCGTTCCCGCTCGACCTCGGCCTCGTTGCGTTCCGCGAGCACGTAGATTTCATAGAGCGTCGCGGCATAGCGGCGATCTGAAATGCATCGAAGGCGGTCCAACCCATTCACGCTTTCGGGCTGAAGCAAGGGATCGAACGGATACTGCTCGACACCGCGACTTCCCGGCCGTTCGCCTGTCTTTCTTTCGCCCCTCGCAGTCATCCCGCCTCCCGAATCGACCGACCTTCCCTCACGCGGGCCAGAACGGACGCCGCGCGTGGACTCAGGTTCGCCTCGGTCTTCGCGAGCGGCTTCGGCCTGTTCGCGTCCACTACTTTGAACGTCAGCAGGGACCCGAGCCCCTTGCCCTTCGCCCAATCCTGCTTCGCGACAGCGCGCACGACGTGCACGAGATCCGCCTGCGAGTAGCCGGCGGCGTAGAGCGCCACAGCGTGCTCCACGGCGTTGTCGTGCGCGTACCGTCCAAGCGGCTGACTCGGGCAACCCCGCGCAGTAGCGAACGCCCCTGCCACGGCTCTCACCTCGGGCCATTGGTCCGGTCTCAGCGTCTCAGCGAGCTCTGGCCTATCCATTACGAGCGCTGCGCGGGTGCCGATTTCGAGCCGGAGTGCTTCCTCGAGCGACGCCGGCAGGCGCTCCGCCGGCTCGCCGTCCTCCGCCCTGCTCCGCCTGCTGCCGTTTCCGTTCCCTGCCCCATCGAACGTTTCCTCGTCATCTTCGTCTTCATCCGTTTCACCTGAAACGCTCGATGAAACAGGCGGTGAAACGCTCCCGCCCGCGGGCTTGTCTTCTGCAGGATGACGAAGAGGATCTATTTGATCTTTCTGATCTTTCTGAGAATGCGGAGGATCTTGGCTTCTGTCACCGCGCGATGCTGAAACGCCCGGTGGAACGCCGAGTGAAACGGGTAGTGAAACAGCCTCGGGAACGGCTGAAACCGGAGGTGAAACGCCAGCCTGAGCATTTCGTTCGTTTCGCTTGCGCTCCCGGTGCTCGCGTACGCGGTTGGTCGAGGTCTGCCTCGGCGTCGGTTGCACTCCCGACGCCGCGCTCTGCTCGTCGGACAGTACCGGCATTCGAGCTTGTGAAGCCGGGCGCTCGGGCATGGAAATCGAACGACCGTCTGATTCGAGCACTCCGTCCCGAAGTAATTCAGCGACCGCCTGACGCGCGAGCGCCGCCTCCGGCTCGTGCGCGCCGAGCGCGCGGATCAGGGCGCCGATGGGATCGTCTCGGTCGACGATGAGCGTCCCGTCGGGCTCGGCCCGCTTGCGAAGGTATTCGCGCACGGCTCGCTGCATCAACGGCCAAAGTAGCTCGTCGAGCGGCTCTCGAACGTGCTGTTTGATCCACGGCTCCCTTGACCAGTCTCTCGCTTGTCGCTGGTTCATGGCGTGAATACCTCCTCGATCAATTCGTCAACGGCACGAATCGGAGTCACCGGAAACGCGATGCGTAGCCGACGGAGCAAGTACAAGCGCGCGAGATCCCCCGGGAGAGAGTCATCGAACGCAAGCCGGATGGGCAGCCCGCGCCTTTGTGCGTATTCGCGAGCGATTGCAAACGCTGAGGCCCGTATTGGATTCATCCCGATCCCTCCTTCCCGGGCTGAACCAACGGCCAAAGGCGTGCGCGATCAGGCCAGTCGAGTGCAAAGGCGATCAACTCACGCGCAAAAGGACGGCACTGGGGCTGCAGCGCAGGGAGCAGGCTTCGGATCGCCTCAAGTCCGGCGCGCTCTCCGGCTTCATCAGAGCTCGAATAGAGCTCCCAGCAGGCGCTGATCGCATCGAGCGCTCGCTTGTCCTGCCCCGTCAACGCACCGAGTGTCGGCGAACCATCGCGGAACAGCGCGATCCGCGCGGGGTTCGAAGGGTCTCGCAAGCAGGCGCGCAGCCACTTCTCCCACGTCTCCCTAGCCATGGTCATCGCCTCCTCCTCGAATAGTCGGTTCTCGCCGAACGAACATGCCTCGTCCCCTATTCAACCGCGTCATATTGCCTCCTGAGCACCGCGTTGCCCGCGAGCTTTTCGAGCGCGCTCACTTCGAGTTGGCGTACCCATTCGCGAGTGACGCCGGACATTTGCGCGACTTCTTCGAGCGTGTGTGGACCTTCGTTCGCCACGCTGAGCGCGCAGTCTCGCAGCGGGTCCACGTGATGCTCACCCGGTTCGCGATGGGCCAAGTGATAGCGGCAGTCGGTGTTTGTGCACCGCACATCGTTGGCCGGTGTTGTGCACTCGGGAACTGAGCCAAAACGCGGCAAGCGGACGACTGATCGCGCGACCTGAGGCGGCGTCGCTTTGACTCGGTCGTTCATTGCGTCCACTCCCCAAACAGCTCGCGTTGCTGCTCGAATGGCAGGCAATGCGGACTCAGCCAGATGCGTTCGCGCCGCTTGTTGTGATTGTCGGGGTTTCTGACCCCGTAGCCGCCGTGCGCCTTCCAAGCGTGCACGCGCCACGAACGCGGCATGGCGTGTTCGCCTTCGTAGCCACAGAGCGCGATGCGCAATCGCGGGTCGTCGCCGTGCTCGAGGCACCATTCGCGCACGGCGCGCGAAATGCTGAAGTCGTCCAGGGCATAGATCAGCCGCGTTCCGCGGAAGTCCGAGCTGTAAGGTGGGTCGAAGAAGAGCGCTGCCGGGCTCATGCCGCCAGCCGTACCGGATGACGAGATGCCAAGGACGCTGTCGCCCAGCACACGCTGCCAGTCGCCGCAGCACACGCGCACGCGTCGCAACCGGCTGGCGAGCTCGACGAACCACTCCGAGCACGGAGCCTTGCTCAGGCCCTGAGTGCCGCGAGCGTTGCCAATCCCGGGCAGACGCGTGCGGTGCGCTCCCTTGGCGCCTGCGACCGCCGGCATGCGCCTTCCGGGACCGCGGCCCGTCTCGCTGCACCACCCGTCCCCGATCCACTGGGACACGCCCCACACCCACCAGCCGGCGATTCGAGCGTCGAAGTATTCGGGGTCGGCGAGCATCCGATCCCGAAACTCGACCTGCGCGCCGAGCCAGGCATGGCGAGCGTGGAGATCGGCTTCGTTGACTGGCCAGTCTGCATTGGCCGCCACCTGTTCGGGGTCGGCTCGGACCGCGCGCCAGAAATTGCTCAGGTAGCAATCCCTGTCGTTGACTGTCTCGTAGTTGCCCGGGCCGCCCGGCCGCCCCAGAAGGACGGCCAGGCTGCCCGCAAATGGTTCGACGTAGTTCGGAACCGAGGGGTCGAACGCGCGCCACAGAATGGGCGCCACCCGCGACTTCCCCCCGAACCAGGGGAAAGGCGCTTGGAGTGCCCTCCGCATGGGAGGGCCTACAACTCTCCGTCCAGACTAAACGCGAGCGCCGCCGCACCGGACGAACGGGCAGCCTGCTCCCACAGTGGGTCGACGTCGTCGCTGGCGTCGTCACCTTGCCTTACGGCAAGTTCTGCGGCGCCTGGAGGCGATTCTCGGCTATTTTCCGTTTCGTAGCTTTCGCTGGCTGCGCTAGAAGATCGCTGAATGTTCGCAGAGTCTGGAGATTCGCCGCTGTTCAATTCCCGGCGCCTCCACTGTAAGTCACTGAATTTATTGAATTAGTATCGTCACAAATCGGGTATTGCACCCGGTGCCTGCGCTCGGCCGCCGTGACTCGCGTCGTGGCGCTTTAGATCACGGCGGCGGCGGCGGCTAGAATAGCGGCCATGCGTTCCGCCGAAGCCGTCGCCGTCGATGCCCTTTCGCTGCCCGTCAACGAGCGGGCAGCGCTGGTCCTGCGGCTCGCCGAGAGTCTCGACGAAGATCACGATCCCGACGCCGAGAACGCCTGGGCCGCGGAAGCGGGTTCAGCGTGAACGCGCGCGGCCGACTCGTCCACCATCTCGAGGTTCCGTGAGGAGGAAGGCATACTCCACCTCTACCAAGGCTTCGGGCAACCGGCTGGTTCCGTGGCTCGCCGCGGAAGGACCATTGGCGTATTCGCCCGAGTTGCCACCCGGGCGTGACAGCTTGTTCCAGTACGGATGGGTATTGCCACAGGTGTGTAGGCCCGGTCTTCGGCGGCATGCCTATTTCGGTGCGGTGCCACGCGAGGCCGCGCACGACGTGTTCGCGTTTTGGCGAGACGCTCGCCGTGGCATCGTCGATCGCTCCGCCCATCACGAGGGGACGCTCGTCGGGAGCCGCATTGAGGCTCCGATCGCGGTGTATCGTCACAGCGGGCCACGTGGTGACAGGGTCTACGTCTTCATTCAGCACGGCAGCTATCAGTGCATTCCGATCGTCGAGCAGCCGGAGCTCGAGGCGGGCTATGTGCATCTGCACCGTGGCATTGGCGACGAGAAGATTTTTCGCTGGCGTTCCT
>Ga0302322_100004583_pt1 | contig 12030 bp, 12 predicted proteins | sample Fen_T0_2_FD_203757 | JGI IMG/M metagenome (GOLD analysis project Ga0302322, IMG submission 203757) | Peat permafrost microbial communities from Stordalen Mire near Abisko, Sweden - Fen_T0_2 | ecosystem: Environmental > Terrestrial > Soil > Wetlands > Permafrost | place: Sweden: Abisko... | reverse complement strand
AGGATAACGAGGTCTCGCTGACCTATCCCCAGTTGCTCGCCACCGTCGACCAACTGGCCAAGCGCCTGCAGGCATCGGCGCCCCGTGCCATCGGCCTGCTTGCCGACAATAGCGCGGCCTGGGCCCTGGCCGACCTGGCTGCCCTGGCCGCCGGCATCCCTATCATTCCGTTACCGCTGTTCTTTGCGCCGGGCCAGATCGCCCATGTCATCCGCACGGCCGGCATCGATCAGGTGCTGACCGACCAGCCGGCACGATTGGCTGCCGCCCTGCAGCTTGACGCGTTGGGCAGCGAACCCTTCCACGCTGCGCTGCAAATGGTTCGCCTGCCCACCGCAGCGGGTAGCGAACTGCCGCCCGGTACGCTCAAGGTTACGTTCACGTCAGGCACCACGGGCGAACCCAAGGGGGTCTGCCTTGGCCGGGAAGAAATGGAAACAGTGGCCGAATCGCTGCGCCAGGCCAGTGCTGCCGGTAGCGATGACCGCCACCTGTGCCTGCTGCCACTGGCCACCTTGCTCGAAAACGTCGGCGGCATCTATACGCCACTGCTGGCCGGCGCGACCATTTGCCTGCCCGGCCTGGCCGAGGTCGGACTGGCCGGCAGTTCCGGCCTGGATGTCGGTCGCCTGATCGCCGCCCTCGGCCAGTGGCGGGCAAGCAGCGCCATCATGGTGCCGCAGATGCTACAGGCCGTCGTCACCGCCGGTCAGGCCGGCGTGGCCATGCCGTCAAGCCTGCGCTATCTGGCGGTTGGCGGCGCGCCGGTGGCCGTCCGTCTGATTGAAGACGCGCAGGCCCTCGGCCTACCTGTCTTCGAGGGTTACGGCTTGTCCGAATGCGCCTCGGTGGTTGCCGTCAACCCGCCGGCCGACAACCGCCCGGGCAGCGTTGGCCGTCCCTTGCCACACCTGCGACTCGCTTTCGCCGAGGATGGCGAAATCCTGATTCACGATGTCTGCTGGCGCGGCTATCTGGGCGAAAGCGCCACACCGGGCGACAAAAATTTCATCGCCACCGGCGATCTTGGCCATCTCGACGCTGACGGTTTTCTCTACCTGACCGGCCGCAAGAAGAACATCTTCATCACCTCCTTCGGCCGCAATGTCGCGCCGGAGTGGGTCGAGCGCGAACTGGTTTCGCGCTTTCCCATCCTGCAGGCGGCAGTTTTCGGTGAGGCCCGGCCATTCAACAGCGCCGTGATTTTTGCCCACCCGACAACCACGCCGGAAGCCATTTCCGCTGCGCTGGCCGAGGCCAATCAACAACTGCCCGACTATGCCCGCGTTCGTGCCTGGATACCGGCCAAGGCGCCGTTCACGCCGGACAACGGCATGGCGACGGCGAACGGTCGCTTGCGGCGCAGCGGCATTTTCGGCGCCCATGCCGAGCAGATCGAAACCCTCTATCAACTTTAAACCCGACGACATCCCATGACTTTCTACCAGCAACTGCAACAGGCCACCGCCAACGAACGCGGCGCCCTGCTCTCAGCCCCGATCATCGGGGCTGCCATGACCGGCCAGGTCAATCGCCAGCAATACGTCAGCTTCCTGCAACGCGCCTTCCATCACGTCAAACATACCGTACCGCTGCTCATGGCCTGCGGCGCCCGCCTACCGGATACGCAGGAATGGTTGCGTACCGCTGTCGCCCACTACATCGAGGAGGAAATTGGCCATCACGAATGGATCCTCAACGACATTGCGGCGGCCGGCGGCGATGCCGAAGCGGTGCGTTTCAGCCAACCCGATTTCGACACTGAGGTCATGGTCGCCTACGCCTATGACACGGTGATGCGGCGCAACCCGGTCGGCTTCTTCGGCATGGTCTATGTCCTCGAAGGCACCAGCGTCAGCCTGGCCAGCAATGCCGCCGGTGTCCTGCAGCAGGCCCTCGACCTGCCGGCCACGGCCTTTTCCTATCTGAGCAGCCACGGCGCCCTCGACATCGAGCACATGGGGCATTTCGAAAATCTGGTCAACAAGCTGGATAACCCGCTCGACCGACAGGCCGTCGAAGAGGGCGCCAAGGTTTTCTTCCGCCTCTACGGCAACGTTTTTCGCAGCATTCACGTTGGAGCACAAGCATGAATATTTCCACCAGCAACATCCTGATTACCGGCGCCTGCGGCGGCATCGGCGGCACCATCGCCCGCCAGCTGGCGGCTCGGGGCACCTCGCTGATCCTCGTCGACCGCGACATCGAGCGGACCGAACAGTTGGCCGTCGAACTGCGCGCTGCCGGCGCCAAGGTCCTGGCACTGAGCGGCGACCTCACCGAAACGGCCGTACCGACCCGCCTGGTGGCCGATGCCATCCGCCTGGCCGGCGGCATCGACATCCTGATCAATTGTGCTGGCGTGCAGAATTTCGGTTTCTTTGCCGACGAAGCCGCCGCCGACACGACCACGCTGTTCAACGTCAACACCGTCGCCCCGATCAACCTGATCAATGCCGTGCTGCCGCACATGCTGGCGAAGAAGCGGGGACAGATCGTCAATCTCGGTTCCATTTTCGGTTCCATCGGCTTTCCGTGCTTTGCCTCCTATTCGGCCAGCAAGTTCGCGCTGCGCGGTTTTTCCGAAGCTCTGCGTCGCGAATTGACGGGCACCGGTATCGGCATCACCTATGTGGCCCCGCGCTTCACCAAGACGCCGTTTAACCGCAGCGTCGTCACCCGCATGGCCGACGCCCTGAAGATGAACCAGGACGAACCGGAAAGCGTGGCCGCCAGCATCATCAATGCCATCGAGCACGACCGTCTGGATCGTTATCTCGGCTGGCCGGAAAAGCTGTTCGTACGCATCAACTCGATTTTCCCTCGCCTGGTCGATTCCTCGCTGATGAAGCAGGTCGACCAGATGCGCCCCTTTGCCACTGAAGCCGGCCGCTGATCCGGCCTGATTACGGAGAGTCACCCATGTTTTGCAAAACCATAGCCAGCGTACTGCTGCTCAGCGGACTCAGCGCCGCAGCCTTTGCCGCCCCAGCCAATCTCGACGATGCCGTTTTTGATATCGCCCATCGCTGGGCCAAGGTCAGCTACCAAACCCCCGAGGCCGACCGCGAAGCTGCCTTTCGCGGCGTAATCAGCGAGGCGCAGCAAGTCGCCCTGGCCTTCCCCGGCAAGGCTGAGCCGCTGGTCTGGCAGGCCATCGTGCTCTCCAGCGCCGCCAAGGCCCAGGGTGGCCTGGGGGCGCTGAGCAAGGTCAAGGAAGCCCGCGATTTGCTGCTGACCGCCGAAAAGATCAACCCGATGGCCCTCGACGGTTCCGTCTATAACTCGCTGGGCAGCCTCTACGCCAAAGTGCCGGGCTGGCCGGTCGCTTTCGGCGACAAGAAAAAGGCCAGGGAATACCTGGAAAAGGCGCTCGCCATCAACCCGAACGGCATCGATCCCAATTATTTCTACGCCGATCTGCTGGCCGAGCAGGGTGAATACGCCAAAGCGGCCGAGCACCTGAAACGCGCTCTCGCTGCTCCGCCCCGCGCTCACCGCGAAGATGCCGACGCCGGCCGCCGCCAGGATGTCCAGCACCTGCTCGACAGTATCCGCCAGAAGCACGGCGACCAACTGGCCAGCAAATGATCTCCCCATCGCTGTTCAATAGGGATAACTGCTCTGATGTGATCGACATGGTCGTCTGTACCCTGTTCGTGACAGCCAGTATTTTCGGCAGCTCCTGGCTACTCATGAGTCTGGCTGGTGTCTGGTCGCCGGTCTATCGTGGCTAGAAACAAACATCAGAGAACAAACAGGTTACCCATGAAAATCACACGCTGTATTGCGCTTCTCGCCAGCCTGCTCGCCGGATCGGCCATGGCCGATGGCGACAGCCTGACGGTGCACCTCGACGGACTGAAAAACGCCCAAGGCAATGTCCGGATTGGTCTGTATGCCGATCCGGCCACGTTCCGCAAGGAAGCACAGGCGCTGGTCATCCGGCAAATCCCGGCCAGTCCGGGAAGGCTGGATGTCCGCTTTGCCGACCTGCCGCCCGGGCGTTACGCCATCATGGCCTACCATGACGAAGATGCAAACGGCGAACTCAATCGCCGTTTCGGCATGTTTCCGACCGAAGGTTATGGCCTGTCGAACAACCCGAAAATTTCCGGCCCGCCGGCCTTTGCCGACAGTGCATTTGAAGTGCTCGGCGCCACCGAAATCTCGATCGACATCCGCTATTGAATCCGCCTCCAGCGCCCAGGCCCCAACAGGATCGCCTCTACCTGGTAGCCGAGCATGCCTTGAGCAATGTCACGGTCGACCGGGAAAAAACGTTTGATTTGAGGATTTCGGGGTCGGGCTGGAAAGCCGCAGCCAGAGAAAGCCGAGCCCGCTCGCTGCCAGCGAGGCAAGCAGGATGGCCATTTTCGAGGCATTGACGAGGTTGGCATTGCCGGCAAAAGCCAGGTTGGCGATGAAGATGGACATCGTGAAACCGATGCCGCCGAGCAGGCCGGCGCCAAGGATGTGGCGCCACTTGAGGTCGGCCGGCAGACGGCAGACACCGATCGTCACGGCCAGAAAACTCGCCAGGAAAATGCCGAGTGGCTTGCCCATGACCAGCCCGCCAAGAATGCCGGTGCTGTTGCTGGTGAGCAGTTCCTGCGGCCAGCCGGCGCCAATGACGATCCCGGTATTGGCCAGCGCGAAAATCGGCAGGACCAGAAAGGCCACCGGTTTGTGTAGTGCATGTTCCAGGCGATGCGACGGGGATGTCTCGTCTTCGGCACGCCCCGAGAACGGAATGCTGAAGGCCAGCAACACCCCTGCAATGGTGGCGTGAACGCCCGATTTCAGCATCAGGAACCACATCAGTGCGCCGCCCAGCAGATACGGCAGCAGGACCATGACCCGCAGGCGGTTGAGGAGCACCAGCCCACCGAAAACAGCCAGCGCGGCCAGCAGATAGGCAAGCGAAAACTGCGCCGTATAAAAAATGGCAATGACGATGATGGCGCCCAGATCATCCATGACGGCCAGCGCGGTCAGGAATACCTTGAGCGACGCCGGCACCCGACTACCGAGCAAGGCCAGTACGCCGAGCGCAAAGGCAATGTCGGTCGCCATGGGGATTCCCGCGCCGGCCTGCGTCGGCGTATCGGCATTCAGGGCAAAATGAAATAAAGCCGGAACGACAATGCCGCCAAGGGCGGCGATGATAGGGAGCAACGCGTTTCTGAAATTCGACAGTTCGCCGACGTACAGTTCGCGCTCCAGTTCCAGCCCGACAAACAGGAAAAATACGGCCATCAGCGCGTCGTTGGCCCAGTGCTCGAGACTCATGCCAGCCACGCTGATATGCCAGAAATCGAGATAGGCCGGCCCGAAAAGCGAATTGGCGGCTAAAAGCGAGAGGATCGTGCAGAAAATCAGTAGGATTCCGCTCGATTTCTCGGACGCGAAGAACCGCTCAAAGGTGTTGGAAAGTTTTATCTGAAGACCGGTCATGCGCTTCTTTCGGCAGGGTCTATCGGCAGGCGACTGCGATGGGTTTTCCGTACTTTACCCGACGACGAACGAGCCAGCACCGGCGCTCATGGACGGTACGTGAGCCGAAGGATAGGCATAAGCTACATTTTTTTACAATTCATGTCATCGAACTGAATCTAGACAGGCCAAGGCTTTGCCGGGTGCGTCGTGCCATGCCGCATATCTCTATAACTTTCGCAATATATTTTGGTCACCGTGCTTTGGCTAGGATGGACAGAGATAAAAAAGGGGCGGGGAACAACAATGCGAACACAACAAAACCGGGCCAAACCACGGGATATTCAGCTTAGTCGCGCGCCGCGCCCGGAATACGTCGCCGCCATCCGCTACCTGGATGGCCGCTGCGACCTGTTCCACATCCGTAATGCCGACAACCTCGCCGATGCTCGCCAACTGGTCATTTCCGAAGTGGGCGACGTGCAGTCTGTGATGATCGCGCTACGTCACTGAGGGCTCAGCAAATCCGCGGCAATTGTTCGCTGCTCAACCAGTCCACGATGCGCCTGCCGCCAAAACCGGTCGTCATCTGAACAAAATTCTGCTCGTCCGCATGCACCGTGCCGACAATGGCCGCCGCCGCCCCCAGCGGGTGAGCGCGCATTGCAGCCAATAGCTTCTCCGCATCCTGTTCAGCACAAATCGCTACCAGTTTGCCTTCGTTAGCGACATAAAGCGGGTCCAATCCGAGAAATTCACAGGCGGCGTTAACCGCCGGCGTCACCGGCAGCGCTTTCTCCTGCAACATCATGCCAACGCCGGATTGCCTGGCGATTTCGTTCAGGGTGGTGGCCAGCCCACCGCGCGTCGGGTCGCGCAGGACATGGATGTCGGCACCACACGCCCGCATCGCCTCGACCAAGCCATGCAGGGCTGCCGTGTCGGAAATAATGGGCGACTCGAAGCCAAGGCCCTGGCGCACCGTCATGATCGCCATGCCGTGATCGCCCAAAGTCCCTGACACCAGAATGACATCCCCCGGCCGGGCGGAGCGGCCGGACAGTTCCCGCCCCGGCGCCACAACACCGACGCCGGTCGTCGTGATGAACACGCCATCGCCCTTGCCACGTTCTACGACCTTGGTATCGCCGGTCACCACCGGCACCCCGGCCGCCTTTGCCGCCGCCGCCATGCTTTGCACGATGCGCGCCAGATCGGCGAGTTTGAACCCTTCTTCAATGATGAAGCCAGCCGATAGCCATAAGGGTTTGGCCCCCATCATGGCCACATCGTTGATCGTGCCATGCACCGACAGCGCGCCAATATCGCCGCCCGGGAAAAACAGCGGCGAGACGACATGCGAATCAGTCGCCATGACCAGTTTGCCTACACCGGGATGGGGGAGCAGGGCGCCATCGTCCCCCTGAGCCAGATATTCGTTGCCGAGATACCTGGCAAAAAGTTCCTCGATCAGCTGCGCCATAGCCCGGCCACCGGAACCGTGCGCCATATCGACCTGACCGTGCTTGATATCGAGCCGCCGCCCGTAATGCTTGCGGGGATTTGCGGAAGACTCAGACATCCTTATAGCGTCCATAGGTGTAGTGCGCAGCACAGGCGCCTTCAGAACTGACCATGCAGGAACCGATCGGGTTTTCCGGCGTGCACACCGTGCCGAAGATCTTGCAATCCTGCGGCCGCTTGATGCCGCGCAGGATGGCGCCACATTCGCAGCCCTGGTGATCGGACACGGATCGATAGCCGACCGAAAAGCGCTTTTCAGCATCAAATTCGGCGAACTGGCGGCGAATGCGCAGCGCCGAGTTGGGAATCACGTTCAAACCGCGCCATTCGAAACTTTCCCGCATCTCGAATACCTCGGCCGTCAATTGCTGCGCCTTCTTGTTGCCCTCGCGGTCGACGGCTCGCGAGAATTCGTTTTCGACGTCGGCCCGGCCTTCGTTAACCTGGCGGATCAGCATCTTGATCGCCTGCATCACGTCGAGCGGCTCGAAGCCGGCAATGACCACCGGTTTGCGGTATTCCTCGGCGAAGCACTCGTACGGTCGACTGCCAATAATGGTCGAAACATGGGCCGGCCCTATGAAGCCGTCGAGCCGCACGGCGCCCTCCTGGCCCACTTCCGGCGAAGCAAGAATGGCGGCAATGGCCGGCGGCGTCAGCACGTGACAGCACAGCACCGAGAAATTTTTCAGGCCTAGCGCCGCAGCCTGCCTGATCGCCACGGCGGTCGGTGGCGTCGTCGTCTCGAATCCGATGGCAAAGAAGACGACCTGCTTGTCCGGATTTTTTTGCGCCAGCGTCACGGCATCGGCACTGGAATAAACCATCCGGATATCGCCACCACGGGCCTTCGCCTTCATCAGCGACAGGCCGTCGGAAGCCGGCACGCGCAGGCAGTCGCCGTAGGTGCACAGCGTGACGCCCTGTTCCAGCGCCAACCGGATGGCCTGGTCGATACGGCCGATCGGCAGCACGCAGACCGGGCAGCCCGGGCCGTGGATCATCCTGACGTTGGCTGGCAGCAGGTCGGTAACGCCGTAGCGCGAAATGGCGTGGGTATGGCCGCCGCAGAATTCCATGAAATGGTAGCTCTGCGCCGGGTTTGCCTCGCGGCGGATGGCCTCGGCCAGGCATTTGGCGACCTCACCGTCGCGGAATTCGTCGATGTACTTCATCAGTGAACGGTCGGGTCGTCGCCCGCTGCCAGCTCACCCATCTCGGCAAACAGCTTCAAGGTCTTGGCAGCCTCTTCGGGGTCGAGCTTGTTTAGCGCGAAACCGACATGAACGATCACGTAGTCGCCGACCACCACTCCCTCGACCAGCGCCAGCGATATTTCCTTCTTGACCCCGGCCAGATCGACCAGGGCGTTGTCGTTATCGCGCAGTTCAACGACTTGCGCGGGAATGGCCAGACACATGGCGGCTCCTCAAACTTTCAAAATATTGTTCATCGCCGGCCGCTCAGGGCACGCAGAAAACCACGGCGGCTGACCGGCTTGCGCGGCTCATCACTGGCCGGTGCGACAGGGGCGCCAAGGCCCAGGGCCAAACGGGCATCGCCGGCCAGAAGGCGGGCTGCCGCCATGCCCGGCGCCTCGCTGATCGGCTGTACCAGATCGACGCATTGATAGTCGCCGAGCCCCGGGTCACGCGCCGCGGTAAAGCGCCAGTCCATGTGCCCGAGGGCCAGGTAGCGCTGCTGCCCGAGCGGAATGTCACCCCACAGTTCGCCGCCCCCGGGCAACAGAATAATGCGGACAAAACCCGGCGCAATCACCCCAGCCAGCCAGTCGCCACGCTCCCGGATGCACCAGCAGACCTCGCCCGTCAGCGCGGCATTCACCGGCAAGCCCTCAGACATGGCGGCGCAACGCTGCGCCAGCACGCTTGCCGGATCAAGCTGCCATGAGGCCGGCGCCGCTTTATCGCTCAAGAAATTTCCTTTGTTGAAACCAGTTCCGGCCAATTTTCGCCGCTCGCCTGCGGGTCGGCAAGCGCGATACGTCGGGCGACCCAGGCTTGCCCCAAAGCCAGACCACCATCGTTGGGCGGCGCATGGTGGGCTTCAAGCAGATCAATGCCGGCGGCGTCAAAATGGCTGCGCAGCGCCGTCATCAGTACAGCATTCATCGCGCAGCCACCACCGATGGCGATTTTTGCGCTTTTCATTTTTGGCTCTTTTCCCCGGTTGACCGTAAGAATCGCCCATTCGGCCAGGCCGGCCGCCACGGTGGCGTGAAAAAGTGCCGCGCCGTGGGCAGCGTCATCCTTGCAACCCATCAGGGCCGACAACATGGGAGAAAAATCGAGGACTTTGCCGTCTTCGAGCAAGGCATAGCCGCCGGGCAGCGGCTCGACCGGGCCATATTTGGTGGCCAGACCTTCGAGTTCCATCGCCGCCTGACCTTCAAAATGCATCAGGTCGCGCACACCGAGCAGGCCGGCGGCAGCGTCGAACCAGCGGCCAAGGCTGGTCGTCGGTGGGCAGCGCAGTTGGCGGGCGAGCATGGTGAGCAGCGGGCCGGGATCGCGCGTCGGGTAATACTGCTTGATCCAGCCGCCGACCCGGTAGCCGAAGCCGGCGCCGTGCAGGGCAGAGACGGCCATGCGCCAAGGCTCTTTCGCCGCGCGGTCGCCGCCGGGCATGGCCAGCGGGCTGAGATGGCCGAGGCGTTCGCAGCTGGCACCGTCGAGGCAGAGCAATTCACCGCCCCAGGCACCACCATCCGGGCCAAGGCCGACACCATCGAGCGCCAGGCCGATAATCGGTTCGTTGACACCCTGTTCGGCGCAGATCGCAGCAATATGGGCGTGATGATGGCCGACGGCGATGGCCGGAATGCCGAGCTTTTCGGCCAGGCGCAGGGCTAGATGCGTCGACGGAAAATCCGGGTGCAGGTCGTGGGCGATCAGCTCGGGCCGGACATCAAGGATGGCCAGCAAGTGGTTGACCGTCTCTTCGAGAAAACCGATGGCGGCGGCGTTATCGAGGCCGCCGATGTGCTGCGAGAGGAAGGCCTGGCGGCCTTTCATGACGCAAATCGTATTCTTCAGGAAGCCGCCCAGTGCCAGCACGGTCGGGCCGTCATCGGCCAGTTGAATGGGTACCGGCACGTAGCCGCGGGCGCGGCGAATGAAGGCCGGGCCGGCGCGGACGACGGAATCGTCGCAACGTATGACGATATCGCGGTCGTGGAGCAGGTAGGCATCGGCGATGCCGGACAGACGTTCGAGCGCTTCGTCGTTGGCGATGACCAGCGGTTCGCCCTGCGGGTTGGCGCTGGTCATGACCAGCAGCAGGTCTGAGCTTTCATTTAACCAGTCTGTGCCGGCCGGGCGTCCCGCCGCTTCGTGCCAGAGCAGCAGATGGAGCGGCGTGGCCGGCAGCATGACGCCGAGCCAGGCGAGGCCGGGGGCGATGCCTTTGAGTTCGCTGCCACCCTTGGGGCAGAGGACGATGGGTGCGGCAACGCTGTGCAACAGCGCCAGTTCGTCTGCACCAATCTGCGCAAACTCGGCCAGCAAGGCGGCGTTGAGGCCCATTACCGCGAAGGGCTTTTCCTCGCGCTGCTTGCGCTCGCGCAGTTCGGCCACGGCGCTAGCGTTGCGCGCATCGCAGGCGAGATGGAAACCACCCAGACCCTTGATGGCAACGATCTTGCCATCGCGCAGCAGGCGCAGGGTTTCGCCGATGGGATCGCCAGCCAGCGGCTGGCCGGCCGCATCGAGCAGGCTCAGTTGCGGGCCGCATTCGGGGCAGCAGGTCGTTTCGGCGTGAAAGCGGCGGTCAACCGGTGCAAGGTATTCGTCGTTGCAAGGCGAGCAGAGCGGGAAGGCGACGAGGCTGGTCTGCGCCCGGTCGTAGGGAATGCGGAGGCTGACCGTGTAGCGCGGGCCGCAGTGGGTGCAGATGGTGAAGGCGTAGCGCCAGCGGCGGTTGGCCGGGTTGCAGAGGTCGGCGATGCACTCGGGGCAGATCGCGGCGTCGGGGCCGATGGCCGTTTTGACTTCGCCCGATTCGCTATCGAGGATGACAAAGCCATTGCCTGCCACCTCGGCCGCTTCGTCTTCGATGGCATCGATACGCGCCAGACGCGGCGCTTCCTGCGGCAAACGACTTTTGAATTTTGGCCAATTTTTCCCGTTGACCGCAACCATCACCCCGGCGCCGTCGTTACGCACCCAGCCGGTCAACCCAAGTTCATTGGCCAGCCGCCAGACGTAAGGACGAAAGCCGACGCCCTGCACCAGACCTCGAATGCGGAGCAGGCGGCCGGTCATCGGCGGCCTACTTTGCCGCCAACTGGCGCTCCAGATCGGCTACCCGGCGCTTCAGCCCGTCGACCGATTCGGAACGCTTGGCGCGCTGCGCATCCAGCCCGGATTGAATCCACTCAAGCCAGGCGCTCAGGCCGTCACCGCTGGTCGCCGAGACACGGAAAATGGTGAGCTTCGGATTGACCCGGCGGGCGTTGGCCTCGGCCAGGTCGGCATCGAATTCGAGGTAGGGCAGCAGGTCGCACTTGTTAAGCAACATGACGTCGGCCGCAGCGAACATATCGGGGTACTTGAGCGGCTTGTCCTCGCCTTCGGTGACCGACAGGATGGCGACCTTGTGGTGTTCGCCGAGATCGAAGGCAGCCGGGCAAACCAGATTGCCGACGTTCTCGATCAGGAACAGCGATGCATCGGCCGGCTGCAGGCGCTGCATGGCGTGGCCGACCATGTGGCCGTCGAGATGGCAGCCCTTGCCGGTGTTGATCTGCACGGCCTGAACGCCGGTGGCGCGGATGCGCTCGGCGTCGTTGGAAGTCTGCTGGTCGCCTTCGACGACGCTGATGGCGACCTTGCCTGTCAATAATTCGATCGTCTTGACGAGCAGCGTCGTCTTGCCAGAACCCGGACTGGAGACGAGATTGAGCGCAAAGATGCCGTGATCGTCAAAGTACTGGCGATTGGCTGTGGCGTAGGCGTTGTTCTTGGCCAGGACGTCCTGCTCGATCTGCACCATACGCGCCTGCGACAGGCCGGGCGCGTGGGCGCGGGCCGGGCCGGTGCCGTAGTCGAG
>Ga0302322_100004580_pt1 | contig 12032 bp, 10 predicted proteins | sample Fen_T0_2_FD_203757 | JGI IMG/M metagenome (GOLD analysis project Ga0302322, IMG submission 203757) | Peat permafrost microbial communities from Stordalen Mire near Abisko, Sweden - Fen_T0_2 | ecosystem: Environmental > Terrestrial > Soil > Wetlands > Permafrost | place: Sweden: Abisko... | reverse complement strand
CTCGGACGCGGTACCACTGCTGGAGCAGGACGACACGAGGGCCGCACTCAGCAGGATGGGTACCGCAAGCAGTGACTTGCGCATGTGAACTGTCCTTCCGTGGATGGCTTGGTGCTCGGGAACGTAACGGCGCAAAGGCGCGGTTCCGTGACGGCGGCACCAACGGCAGGGAAACTCGTCATGCACTGATTGCGCCACCTCGCGCGCTTGCGCTCGGCGTCACCGCTTACCGTTGACGGATGCGTCAGCCCGTCGTCACCCGCGCCGTCGGCGTCGCCTGCCTGCTAGCGGCGATGTTGGTCTGCGCGAGCCTGCCTTCCGCCAGTTCGTCGGCCGCGGCTCCGTCGGCTGACATAACTCCCGGCGATCTTGCCCATGTCGGCGACGCCGGCCAGGTCATCATCGTCACGGCCCCTTCATGGCGGTCCACCGAGGGAACGCTGCGCGCCTTCGAGCGCGACGGCTCCGGCGGATGGCGCGAAGTCGTTCCGGCCACCCATGCCTGGCTCGGATACGGCGGACTCGTCCCCGGCGCGCAACGCCGGCAGGGCACCGGCACGACGCCGGCGGGAACGTACGCCATCACCAGCGCTTTCGGACGGCTGCCGGATCCCGGGACTAAGCTGCCGTACCGCAGGTTCGACACCAACGACTCGTGGACCTACGACCCCAGCCATCCGTTCACCTACAACGTCTTCCAGACATCGGCGATCGACTGGCGTTCGTATGGCGGTTATGCCGAGCATCTGTGGGCCAAGGGTCCGCAGTACCGCTACGTCGCGGTGCTCGACTTCAACCTGCCTTCCGGACCGATCACCACCGGACCAGGCGGCATCCGACGCACCGCGACGCCTCCGAACACGAAGCTGGGCGGGGGGATCTTCCTGCATGTGAGCAAGGGCCGCACCACCGCAGGCTGCGTGTCGGTTCCGGTGGGCACGATGCGCCACATCCTGCAATGGCTCGCGCCCGGCCGTCATCCGGTGATCGTCATCGGCCCGGCATCGGAGATCGGTCGGATGTAGTCGCCTACTCGGGACGGTTGGTGAGGCCTGCCGATACGCGGCCTACCAGGTATGGCTCGCGGACGGTGTCGTACATGAGGTGCGTCATCAGGCCGGATCTTGCGTGCGGCAGGTTGTGGCAGTGCCACATCCAGATCCCCGGGTTGTCGGCCACGAAGGTCAGCACGTAGCGCTCGTGCGCAGCCACCTGCAGCGAGTCGACGATCCATGGTGCGCCCGTCGACGGCACTCCGTTGCGCGACACCACCAGGGCGTGATGCCCGTGCAGGTGCATCGGGTGAGGCAGGTTGGTTTCGTTGTCGATCTCCACGGACACGACGTCGCCGAGATGCACGACGAACATGGGCACGTACGGGATGAGCCTGCTGTTGATGGTGAACCACTCGTCCTGCTGACCATCGAGGAATCCCGTGGTCTGCCCGATGCGGTAGGTGAAGCGTCGTTGCGGGCGGCCGAACTCGGCGGCGGCCTGCGCACCCGTTCCGGGCTGGCCGTAGGACAGCGCATCGAACTGCGCGTGCGCGCCGAGTTCAGGGAGGGGCCCGGGGTCGCTCGGCGCAAGGACCCATGACGGACCGCTGAGCATCCCGATCCGCACGGGCTCGCCCACGGTGACCAGCAGGTCGGCACGACCGCCCGCCGGCACCAGCACATAGGTGTCCTGCAGGTCTGTGGCGCCGGGCACGTCAGTGCCGTCGATCGCGGCCACCCGGAACGGCGCCGATGCCGTGATCAGTGCGGGTCCGTTGTCGGCGTTGACGAAGCGCGCCCGCATGGTCGTACCTACGGGCACGGCCACGAACTGGCTGCCCGTGAGCCCGTTGATCGTGGTCGACGTGCCATAGGTGTGGATCACGGCGACCTTGTCCTCGGTCGCCAGTGACGCGGCCGCCGGATCCGGCCGCGGCAGGACGACGAGGGCGCCCAGCAGTCCCTGGGCGACCTGGTCAACAGCATCCTGATGCGAGTGATACCAATAGGTTCCGGCATCGGGGACGACGAAGCGGTAGATGTGCGTCTCACCGGGCAGCACGGCGTTCTGGGTGACGCCGGCCACGCCATCCTCCGCGCCCGGCACGTCGACGCCGTGCCAGTGGATGGTCACGCCGCGTGCGATGTCTTGGTTGGTCAAGGCCACCTCGACGAGATCGCCCTGGGTGACGGTCAGGGTCGGACCCGGAGTCGCGCCATTGAACGTCATGACGGCACGCGGACCGCCGTCGATCACCTGCTCGCCCATCGCGGCCACGAGCGAGAAGGAATGCGCGGGTGTGCCCGTCGGCCCGTGCAGGCTCGCCAGGCTTGTCGTGGGCCGCTTCATCGGCGCACCGCCACCGAGGTCGGGCACGCCCATCGCCATCATCGAGTAGGACCGGGGCATGAGACTGGCCAGGCACTGCTGATGCTGCCGATCCCCGTGCACCCGGGCGCACGCGTTCGCGCGGTGGACGGCCGCAGGAGCGCCCCCCACCTGAGCAGCGGTGGCCAGTGCCGGACCGAGACCGGTCAGCGTCACCGCGATGATCGCGGCGACGACGACCACGCCCCGGCCCAGCACGGGTGCTACTTCACGTCGACGAGCTTGTACATCCCCATCAGCGCATGCGGCATGCCGTCACTCTCACTGGGCATGAAGCAGGTGAGGAGGTACTTGCCGGCCGGCAGCCCCGCCTTGATCGCCACGGTCACCCCTGGTGACATCACGTCGAAGTTCAGGTTCGGCCCGGTGAAGAACTTCGGCTCCGCGGGACTGTTCAGAGCCTTCTTGACCATGGCGTTCGTCGTCGACGGATCCACGCCGGCCATGTCGAGGAAGTGCAGCTCATGGGACTTGTTGGTGAACCGCAGCCAGCTGATGGCGCGCCCACCGGGCTGGTCGAACTCCCAGTGGTTGTGCCCCACGGTGCCGACGGCGCGCACCGCGGCCTGCGTCGAGTGCAGGACGGCATTGCGCGGCGCACCGGCGACCGTGAACGCGACCGGCTGGGCCAGGCCCATCGCGGTCGCATTGACCGCGATGGCGTAGTAGTTCCCGGCCGGCAGGTTCACCTGCCAGACCATGCCCTTGTGCCCTCCGCCGTAGACCGTCCCGATCGCGTGGATCGTACGGATGGCCGACACCGCGGCCGCCGCGGCGGCCGGATCGCTCGGGTCACCGAAGAGCCCCGGCACAGCCGCCAGCAGTTGGTCGAGGTGATCGGTGCGGATGATGCTCAGCGTGTCCGGCCCACCCTGATCCCCGGGGATGACGATCGTCTTGCCGACGCGGAACTCGACGACACCGGGGCGCATCGTCGCCTGGCTGATCGTGGCCTGGTCGCCACTGAAGGCGATCGTGACAACCGGCGGGGAGGACTGGGGTGCCGCCCCGGCCGGTCCGCCGATCGTGGTGAGGGCTGTGGTGATGAGGGCCAGCGCGCCTGCGCCCGCCCAGAGTCGTGTTCTCATGGAGTGCCTCCTCAGGGCCACCCGACGACACCGAGCACAGCGTGCCGCGCGCGAGCCATTTGCCCGAAATATGACAGTCTCGTATGGATTGATCAATATGTCGGAAGATAGATCCGGGGCCGTCCCTCGGGACAGTGACCAGCGGTCCCCCATTTTCGGGACACGTGCTCAGGACACATGCTCGGCGCGGGCGCGCATCACACCCGCGGGCGTTAGGCCAGGCGGATGTCGAACAGCACCGGGAACTGGTCGCGCCAGGCGGCCGCCGCGTCCGGGTCGATCTCGACGATGACGACCTCCTCGGCGGTGCCCGCCTGGGCGACGACCGCCCCCCGCGGATCCACCACAACGGAGTGACCGCCCAGCTCGACGTCCAGTTGCGTGCCCACTTCGTTGCAGGCGATGAACCAGGTCTGGTTCTCGATCGCCCGCGCCCGGGCGAGGACATCCCAGTGCTCGATGCGGGGCGTCGGCCAGCCCGAGGCCAGCAGGATCGCCGTGGCGCCGCCCTCGGTGAGCGCCCGGAACATCTCCGGAAAGCGCATGTCGTAGCAGGTCGCCAACCCGGTGGGGCCCAGCGGCGTATCGACGACGACGAGTTCATCGCCGCTGCTCATGAGCACCGTCTCACCGCCGTCGAACCCGAAGAGGTGGATCTTCCGGTACCACACCACGAGTTCCCCGTCGGGAGCAAAGAGCACGCTGGTGTTGTAGTGCCGACCGTCATCGGCTACCTCGCAGAACGAGCCACCGTGCAGCCACACCGCGTGCTCGGCCGCCATCGCCGCCAACGAGGTGACCAGCGGGCCGTCGATCGGCTGGGCATGCTCGCGGGCCGCCTCGACATCGAAAGCCCCGACGTGCCACAGCTCCGGGAGGATGAGCATGTCGACGCCAGGCGCGGTCCGGTCGATCAGGGCCAGCGCCCGGGTGACCCGTTCGTACACCGGCTCGGCGGTCGAGCAGTCCAGTTGGAGCAGGGCTACGCGCACGGTCACCCCCGCACTCTACGACGGTAACTCCCAACGGACCGCGGGCACTCGCTAGCGTGATCTCATGGCTCCCCTCACCGATGGCCCCACCGTTGCCGAACTCCTGGATATCTGGCAGGAGGCCCTCACCACCGTCGCGGACCTCGCCGAGTCCCTCACGCCCGAGGAATGGACGCTGCAGACGCCGTGCCCGGGCTGGACCGTCTCCGACGTCGTGGCGCACGTCATCGACATCGAGCAGCTGTTCGGTGGCGAGGACCGACCCGACCACGAGCCCGACTGGGCGACCCTCACCCACGTCAGCGGTGACTTCAGTCGCATGACCGAAGTGGGCGTGGACGTCCGACGGGGACGCACGCCGGAGGCGCTGGTCGGGGAACTCCGCGACACGATCGCGCGACGTCGCGCCCAGCTCGATGCGCTCCCCGAGGGAGCCGAGGTCCTGGGCGTGTCCGGCCGGCCGACGACCCTGGACCGATTCCTGCGCACCCGGACCTTCGACACGTGGGTGCACGAGCAGGACATCCGCTGGGCCACCAACCATGACGGTGGCTGGAACACGGCACCCGCGGGTATCTCCTTCAGCCAGATGATGCGGGCTCTGCCCGTGGTGTGGAGTGCGAACGTCGAGGCACCCGTCGGCGCCGTCCTGCAGTTGACCGTGATCGGGCCCGACATGCATCACGTCTCGCTGGTCACCGTCGGCGAGGACGGCCGCGGCGTTGCCGCACCGGAGGGCACCCGCCCGAATCTCGAGGCGGACATGACGTGGGCGGCCTACATGAGGTTGTCCGCAGGTCGGGTCGCGGTCGACGACCCCTGGCTGAGCGACAAGCTCGAGATGATGGGGGACGCAGAACTCGGCAAGCGCCTGCTGCCCGGGCTGGCCATCACGCCCTGAGCCCGGACCGTCCTGGATCGTCGAGTCGCTAGAGCCCGCGCTCGACTGCGATCGCCATCGCCGGATCGTGCAGGAACTCGGCGACGGACTGCAGCGTCCGCGACCCCAGCGCGCCGTCGACGATCCGGTGATCGAAGGACAGTGACAACTGCATCACCGGACGGGCGACCACCACGCCGTCCACGACCCACGGGCGCTCAATCACGCGACCCATGGCGAGGATCGCCACCTGGCCCGGGGTGAGGATCGGCGTGCCGCCATCGACCCCGAAGACGCCGACATTCGTCAGCGTGATCGTGCCGCCGGTCAGGTCCGCGGGAGTGGAACGCCCCGCTCGTGCAGTGTCGATCAACTCCTGGATCCGCCGCGCAAGCTCGACCAGCCCGAGGTTGGTCGCACCCTTGACGGTGGGCACGAGCAGGCCTCGCGGAGTGTCAGCGGCGATGCCCAGATTCACCTGCGGATGCACGATGACGTCGGCGCCGTCGGGGGTGTCGACCCACGACGAGTTGATGCGGGGGAACTGCCGCGCAGCCCTGATCAGCGCAGCAGCGACCAGCACCATCGGCGTGATCCGCACCTCCGCGTGGGCCGGGTCCTCACGCAATCGCCGCACCAGTTCGACGGACCGGCTGACGTCGACGTCGACCCACTCGGTGACATGCGGCGCGGTGAACGCCGACTGGACCATCGCCTCGGCCATCGCCCGCTGGACTCCTCGAACCGGCACGCGGTCACCGGCTGCAGCGGTTGCGGCCGTGGGTGCGGCGGCCCCGACCGAGCGCAGGACGTCTTCCCGGGTCACCTCGCCATTGGCGCCTGACGGCGTCAGCGTGCCGATGTCGACGCCGCGTTCGCGGGCAAGTTTGCGCACGAGCGGCTTGGCGCGAACCGGAACGGTCGCCGACGGCTCGGCGGGTAGTGGCTGCACAGCAACGGGCTCGGCGTCCGGGGTCCGTCGAGCGCGTCGACTTGTCGAGACCTCGGAGCGCACTCCGTACCCGACGAGGACCGGAGACCGCTCGGACTGCGGGGTCACCGGTCCCTCTCCGGCGATCGAGATGAGTGGCGACCCGACGGGGACGATCGCCCCCTCCTGGACGTGGAGTTCCTCGACCGTCCCGGCGTACGGACACGGCAGCTCCACCGAAGCCTTCGCGGTCTCGATCTCGACGATGACCTGATTGACGAGCACGTGATCGCCCGGCCGCACATGCCAGCGCAGGATCTCGGCCTCCGTGAGGCCCTCGCCCACATCGGGCAGCGAGAAGACCTGGTGCGTGGTCATGAGAAAGCCATCGCTCGGTCAACGGCGTCGAGGATGCGGTCGAGGTCCGGAAGGAAGTGTTCCTCCAGGCGACTCGGGGGGTAGGGGACGTCGTAGCCGGTCACGCGCAACACGGGGGACTCGAGCGAGTAGAAGCACCGCTCACTGATCCGTGCGGCCACTTCCGCGCCGATGCCGACATTGCCCGACGCCTCATGGACCACGACCAGTCGCCCCGTGTGCTCGACGGACTGGGCGAGCGTGTCGATGTCCAAGGGCGACAGCGACTGCAGGTCGACGACCTCGATGGACGCCTCCTCCGACGCTGCGGCCGCCTCCAGGCAGGTGCGCACCATCGGGCCGTAGCAGGCCAACGTCACGTCGGTGCCCCGCCGCAGGACCCGGGCCCGCCAGGGCGTGAGCACCTGTCGGGGGTCGGACGCATCCAGGGTCTCGTCGACCTCGCCCTTGTCCCAGTAGCGTCGCTTCGGCTCGAGGTACACGACGGGGTCGTTGCAGGCGATGGCCTGCTGGATCGTGATGTACGCGGCCGCGGGATCGCTCGGCGCGATCACGCGGAGCCCGGCTGTGTGCGCGAAGTAGGCCTCGGGCGACTCACTGTGATGCTCGACCGCACCGATCCCCCCACCGAAGGGGATCCGGATCACGATGGGCATCGCGGTGACGCCCTCCGACCGCCGGTGCATCTTCGCCACCTGCGACACGATCTGGTCGAAGGCCGGGTACACGAACCCGTCGAACTGGATCTCGACGACCGGCCGGTAGCCGCGCATCGCCAGGCCGACGGCTACGCCGACGATCCCGCTCTCGGCAAGGGGGGAGTCCATGACGCGGTGCTCGCCGAAGTCCTTCTGGAGGCCATCGGTGATGCGGAACACGCCACCCAGGCGCCCGATGTCCTCGCCGAACAGGACCACCTTGCGGTCGCGCTCCATCGCCTTGCGCAATCCTGCATTGAGGGCCCTCGCCATCGTGAGCGTCGTCATGCGTGCGCCCCGTCCGCGAAGGAGGCCTCGTACGCCAGGAAGTCGCGGCGCTCCTGGTCGAGCAACACATGCGGCTCCGCGTAGACGTTCTCGAAGAGCGCCGCCGGGGGTGGATCGGGCATGGTGCGCACGCCGTCGCGCACGAGGTTCGCCAGCCCTGCTGCCTCGTGGTCGACGGTGTCGAAGTAGTGACGGTCGGCGATGCCCTGCCGGGCAAGGAAGACCTTCAGCCTCTCGATGGGGTCGCGCAGGCGCCATACCTCGAGTTCATCGGCATGTCGGTAGCGGGTGGGATCGTCCGACGTGGTGTGCGCGCCCATGCGGTACGTGTAGGCCTCGATGAAGGATGGCCCCTCGCCGGCGCGGGCGCGATCCAGCATCGCGCGGGTCACGGCCATGACCGCCAGCACGTCGTTGCCGTCGACCTGCACCCCGGGGAATCCGAAGCCGCCCGCGCGCTCGAAGAGCGGGGCGTCGCTCAAGCGGTCCCGGGTCGAGGAGATGGCCCACTGGTTGTTCTGGCAGAAGAAGACCACGGGCGCATGGAAGTGGGCCGCGAACACGAAGCCCTCGTTGACGTCGCCCTCGGCCGTGGCGCCGTCACCGAAGTAGGCGATGACCGCTGAATCGGCGCCGTCGAGCTGCACACCCATCGCGTAGCCCACCGCATGCAGCACCTGATTGCCGATCACGATGGTGGGCAGCGCGCACTGGTGCTTGTTCGGATCCCAGCCACCGTTGGTGACACCGCGGTACATGGACAGCATCTCGAGGGGGGCGACGCCCCGAGACCACGTGACGCCGTGGTCGCGGTACGTCGGATAGGCGAAGTCCTGGGGCTCGAGGGCGAGACCCGAGCCGACCTGCGCCGCCTCCTGACCCTGGCAGGGCGCCCACAGTCCGAGCTCGCCCTGGCGCTGCAGCGCGGTGGCCTCGGTGTCGAGCCGACGGACGAGAACCATGTCGCGGTACAGGTCGCGAAGCTCCGCATCCGTGAGGCTGATGTCGTAGCCCGGGTGCGGTACCCGCTCGCCCTCGGGCGTCAGGAGTTGCACCGCCTCGGCGGACCTCCCGCGATCGCCTCTCACGCTCGCCATACTCCCATCGCGACGCCGTTCGGTACACGCATTTGCCGAGGACGCCCCCTCTCCCTCAATGGGGAAGCCGCCTCGCCCCGACGGGGAAGCGTCTTGCCGTGGGCGGACCGTGGTGCACAATGACCCAATGCCCGCAGCAGCAGAGTCCCCGACCACCATCCGCGTCTTCCTCATGGACGATCACGAGATCGTCCGTCGAGGCCTGGCCGATCTCATCAGCCTGGAGCGCGACATGGAGGTCGTCGGCGAGGCCGGCTCCACCTCCGAGGCGCTGCACCGCATTCCGGCCGCCCGCCCGGATGTCGCCGTGCTGGACGTGCGGCTCCCCGATGGCAGCGGCGTCGAGGTCTGTCGCGAGATCCGGTCGAGCATGCCCGAGGTCCACTGCCTGATGCTGACGTCATACGCCGACGACGAGGCGCTCTTCGACGCCATCATGGCCGGGGCATCGGGCTACGTGCTCAAGGAGATCCGCGGCAACGACCTGCTCGACGCGATCCGTCAGGTGGCGTCCGGGAAGTCGCTGCTCGATCCGGCCGCCACGCAGCGGGTGCTCGAGCGCCTGCGCAACGGGGAGCAGCACGACAGCCGTCTCGATGCCCTGTCAGACCAGGAGAAGCGCATCCTCGACCTCATCGGCGAGGGTCTCACCAACCGCCAGATCGGCGAGCAGATGCACCTGGCCGAGAAGACGGTCAAGAACTACGTGTCGAGCCTGCTGGCCAAGCTCGGGATGGAGCGCCGCACCCAGGCGGCGGCCTACGTGGCCCGCATGGGCGCCGAGCACGATCACCGCTGACTCAGCCGACTGCGCGGCGAAGGCGCATGGCGAACGTCCCTAGAACGGCACGCACCATGTCAGTCGCGTGCCGCCCTCGTCGGTCACCCGCTCGAGCCGGCACCAACCACCCAGAACCTGTGCGCGCGCAGCGATATTCGCCACACCCGACCGTCGACCGGGTCCGTCCTCACTGATACCGATTCCGTCGTCGGTGACGATGAGCAGGACGTCGCCGGAGTCGATCTGCACGACGACGTCGACGCGCTTTGCATGCGCGTGCTTGGCGGCGTTGGTGAGAGCCTCACGCAGGGCGGCGACGAGATGGTCGGTCGCCTCGGCGGTGAGCATGGAGTCCACCGGGCCGACGAACCGCACCGCAGGCTCGAAACCGAGCAGGGCGGCCGACTGCGACGTCTCGCGCAGGACGCGACCGCGAGCACTCGCCGTCGGACCCTCGACCGGCTCGTGCAGGGCGAAGATCGTCTGACGGATCTCCTTGATGGTCTCGTCGAGTTCGTCGACTGCGCGCGAGACGCGCTCGGCCGCAGCGTCGGGCACATTCTCGATGCGCGACGTGCCCTGCAGCATCATCCCGGTGGCGAACAGTCGCTGGATGACGAGGTCGTGGAGGTCCCGCGCGATCCGGTCGCGGTCCTCGTACACCGCAAGCCGCTCGTGCTCGCGGCGCGCCTGAGCGAGGACAAGGGTCACCGCGGCCTGCGACGCGAACGACCCGGCGAGCTCGAGAGCATCGGCGGGCACCCGTGCCTGGGCGTCGCCCCACAGGAGCATGAGGACGCCGAGCACGTGGTCGGAGGTCACCAGCGGGATCACGACGGCCGGGCCGTGCTCGGGCGACTGCTCGCTGTCGGCCAGGACGCGAGCCGTGTCGCGCTCGATCCGGCTGATGCCGTCCTTGAACGCCTGGTGCGCCACGGAGTGCGCCGGCACGCGCTGGCCACCCCAGCCGCTGATCACCTCGAGCAGCTCAGTCGCGAAGGCATCGCCGTCGTCGTCGCGCCCGTCGACGATCTCGACGACGAGCTCGTCATCCTCATCCGGAAGGGCGACGAGCGCGACGTCGGCGCCGGTGAGCGTGCGTGCCCGGTTCGCCACGAGCGACAGCACCTCATCGGCATCGCTGTCGGCGAGGACGGCGTTGGCGATGTCCGTGACGGCCTGCTGCCACTGCTCGCGCTGACGCGAGCGCTCGTACAGTCGGGCGTTCTCGATCGCGACCGCCGCCGCGGCCGCGAGGGCCATGACGGTGCGCTCGTCCTCCGAGGTGAAGCCGGCTCCGTTGCGCTTCTCCGTCAGGTAAAGGTTGCCGAACACCTCGCCGCGAACGCGAACGGGAACACCGAGGAAGGAGTTCATCACCGGGTGACCGGGCGGGAAGCCCGAGGACTTCGGATGCGTCGTGAGGTTGTCGAGCCGGATCGGCACCGGGTGCTCCATGAGCAGACCGAGGATCCCTCGCCCTGTCGGCAGGCTTCCGATCACGGCCGAGGTGTGGGCGTCGATGCCGACATGGATGAACTCGCCAAGGCGGCCATCGTCGTCCAGGACGCCTAGGGCGCCGTACGAGGCATCGACGAGCTCGACGGCCGCCTGCACGATGCGCCGGAGGGTGGCACCGAGCTCCAGCCCGGCCGCCACGGACACGACAGCGGTGAACAGGCCGCGGTCGCGTTCCTCCCTCATGCGCTCACCCTCTCACGCCCCGGTCCATGCCCTGTCTACTTGCCCGGCGGGGCCACCGCGACGCCGATCGGCAGTCGCGGCAGGAGCGCCGCCATGTCGTGCAGGTCGGTCTCGGTCCGCCATTGATCGGCGTACCAGCCACCGTCGGCAAGGAGCTGCTCATGCGTGCCCTGGGCGACCACCCGGCCGTCCTGCAACTCGATGATCCGGTCGAATCCCTCCAGGCCCGTCAGCCGGTGGGTGATGAGCAGCAAGGTGTCGTCGCGCAGCGCCTCCATGATCGTCTCGGTCAGGGACTGCGCCGTCGGTCCGTCGAGGTGCTCGGTCGGCTCGTCGAGGATGACGAAGGAGCGGCCAGCGAGCAGGAGCCGCGCGAGTGCGATGCGCTGGCGCTCCCCGCCGGAGATCGAGGCGCCGAACGACCCGACGACGGTGTCGACCCCCTCGGGCAGCGTCGCCACGAACTCGCCGAGATGCACCCGATCGAGGGCCTCGACGATGACGTCATCCGACGCACTGGGGTCGCCGATGCGGACGTTGTCGGCCACGGACGTGTCGAAGATGTGCGCCTGCTGGGTGAGCATGCCGACCACGCCGCGCACCGCGTCGCCGTCGGCGGCGCGTACCTCCACACCGGATAGCCGTACCGAACCGGCGTACGGCAGGAAGCCCATGAGCACGTTCGCGAGCGTGGACTTTCCCGCGCCGCTCGGTCCCACCACGGCGACCCGCTCGCCCGGGAGCACCGTCAAGGACAGGTCCTCGATCGCGTAGATCGGCGCCTCGTCGCCCGCGGACGGGCCCCATCCC
>Ga0302322_100004579_pt1 | contig 12033 bp, 9 predicted proteins | sample Fen_T0_2_FD_203757 | JGI IMG/M metagenome (GOLD analysis project Ga0302322, IMG submission 203757) | Peat permafrost microbial communities from Stordalen Mire near Abisko, Sweden - Fen_T0_2 | ecosystem: Environmental > Terrestrial > Soil > Wetlands > Permafrost | place: Sweden: Abisko... | reverse complement strand
CCATTGACGGAGTTCATGGTGAGGCCGTAGCCATGGGTGTAAATGAGCTTCTCGTTGATCCAGTTGCGGCTGCTGACGGGTAGCTTTTCGACGTTGAGTTCGCGGGCGGCAAGCATGACCTGGCGCATTTGGCCGTCGATCTGGTAGCGGTCGATGTCGATGTCGGGGAAGTCGTAGTAGGTGCGAATTTCCTGAAGCTGGCGGAGTGTGTCCTGGAGGGCGTGCCAGTCCCAGAGGCGGATGTTGCGGAGGGTCGGCTGATTGTTGGCCGGATCAGTGGCCTCGACGGTGGTTTCGGCGGGAAACTTGCGCTGATCGAAGCGGTCAAGGCCAAATGCCTGGCGGGTCATCTCGATGTTGTGGGCGATGTAGGGCTGCTCGCGGACGAGTTCGTTGGGCTTGACGAGGAAGCTTGAGACGTACCAGCCGGCGATGCCCACCACGACATAACAGACGATGGCGGGAAGCACGGAGAGGACCAGCCAGAAGATGCGCGGCCTGACGAGGCCGCCGATGAGGACAATGCCTGCCCCCAGCGCCAGGAGGAGCGAGACGATGAGCAACCCGGTAAGGGTAACGTGGGCGTCAGTGTAGGAAACGCCGTCGAAGATGGTGTGGTGATCGAAGAGCTGGGTAAAACGGCCTAGATAGACGCGCGCGGCGAAGATAAGCAGGAGGGGGGCGAAGGCAATGGAGAGTCCACGCAAAGGCAGTTGGCGCAGAGTAGAGACGCCCTGCGTGAGGGCGCGCGAGCTGCCGGCGATGACGAGGAAGAAGACGGCGATCAAGCAGGCGAGGACGCCGAGGGCCGTGAGCCAGCCGAGGAGGAGTTGCCAAGCGGGCAAAGTGAAGAGATAGAAGCTGAGAGGCCGGGAGAAGATGGGATCTGCCGTCCCGCCAGGAGAGGCATACCACCAAAGTGCCAGCGTCTGCCACTGGGCCGCCATGGCGGCGCCGCTGATGAGCGCAACGACCAAGGAGCCTCCAATCGCCAGCAGATTCATTACGGGCTTGATCGAGAGATTGACCTCGCGGCCGGCGAGGATGATCTTGTGATCGCTGGGCAAATCGTGGCGATGGGCGAACTTGAGAAGCGAGAATGCGCCGAAGAGCAGGAGGAAGGTGAGGACAAAGAAGCCCAGGAAGATGCCCCACTCGAGGCTGCGGGATTTCCAGAAGAGATCCTTGTAACCGAGGGAGCTGAACCAGAGCAGGTCAACCCAGTAGGAGATCAATGTCCGGCCAAAAAGGAGTACGACGACCAGGGCGGCGACGAGGAAGAGCCACCCTTTGCGGCTACGGGGCCGCGGCTGATCCAACTTTTCCCAATCGATTGTCTCGGGCAAGGTTCTACACTCCGTTCTTTCTGGCACTGGTGATGGGAGAACCGCAACCTGGTGCTCCATCTCCACTTTAGACCTGTCCGAAGGGTTTGACACACGCCGTTGATGTTAGATCGTCATGCCTTTGATTGCGCGCTTTGCGAACGCCTCTTCGTAGACAGCGGCGTATTCGCGGGCAGGCTGTTCCCAACTGTAGTTCCGAGCCATTCCGTTGCGCATGAGCCGAGTCCAGGCTTTTTTGTCGTCAAAGGCAACGAGGGCGCGGTCGATGGCGGCGAGCAGTGCTTCCGGGGCGAGGCCCTCGAATTTGAAGCCAGTGCCTGTTCCCTGCTCCGGGTTCCACTCATCGATGGTGTCGTCGAGACCTCCGGTGGCGCGGACAACCGGGACTGTGCCGTATTTGAGCGAGTAGATCTGGTTGAGGCCGCAAGGCTCGTAACGCGAGGGCATGAGGAAGATGTCGGAGCCGGCTTCGATCTTATGAGCGAGGGCATTGTCGTATCCAAGATGGACAGCGACGGTAGCGGGGTGGCGGAAGGCCCAGCCGCGGAAGAAGCGCTCGTAGAAGGCATCGCCTGAACCGAGGGCCACCACGGCGACCTCGCGTTGGGCCAACTGTTCGGAGATCTGAGCGACGAGATCAAAGCCCTTTTGGGGGGCAAAGCGGGAGACGATGCCGATGACGGGTACGGAAGCATCCACGTCCAGCAAGCCGACGGCCTGAAGGAGATCGGCGCGGCATTGCGCTTTTCCAGCGAGGTCCTCAGGGGAATAATGTGCCGCGAGGTGGGGGTCGGTAGCTGGGTTCCACTGCGCATAGTCGACGCCATTCAGGATGCCGCGCAGATCGGCGGCACGACCGTGGAGAATGCTATCGAGTTTTTCGCCGAACTCGGGGGTCTGGATCTCTTCGGCATACTTGCGGCTGACGGTGGTGAGGATGTCGGAGTAGACGATGCCGCCCTTGAGGAAGTTGAAGTCGTCGAAGTGCTCGACCTTGTCCATGGTGAAGATTTCCCATGGAAAGAGGAGCTGCTGGGTGGTGACAGGCGGGAACCAGCCCTGATAGCCGGCGTTGTGAATGGTGAGGACTACTCCTGCTTTACGGAAGAGAGGATCAGCGGCGTAGACGGTGCGCAGATAGACGGGGATAAGCGCCGCCTGCCAGTCGTGAACGTGGAAGATCTCGGGAACACCGAGAAGCTTGGATGCCTCGAGGACCGCGCGGCAGAAGAGTCCGAAGCGTTCGGAGTTGTCGGGATAATCGCCTGCAGCGGTTCCATACAGACCGGGACGTTCGAAGAGCTCAGGGCAATGGACGAAGTAGAACTGCACCCCATCGCGCAGGCCTCCATCTATGATGCCGACGAAGCGGTTGTAGTACTGAAAGGGGATGGTGATGGAGCGGACGGCGTAGCTCAACTCCGAGGGGAGCTGGCGCCTTATGCCGGCGTAGAGGGGCAGGTAGACGGTGACCTGATGTCCCAGCTTGACCAACTCCGGAGGCAGGGCTCCGACCACATCAGCGAGGCCCCCGGTCTTTGCAAAGGGGACGCACTCAGAGGCGGCAAAGACAATGTGCATGACGAGATCTCCCGGCTCGCTCTCGAAACAGCTTGCATCGAGCAATTAGTGCTGCCAAAGGGCAAGTCTACTATGCTGCCGCCGGTTGCCGGTATAGAGTGCTGCACGCGAGCGTTGGTGTTCATAAAATGTGATGTCTCCGAGATTCACTCAAAAACAACAGCAGATCCTTCGACTCACCACCCCCAGGCTGAAGAGTACGCCTGGGGCCCCGTTCGCTCAGGATGACCGCAATCATTTTGCTGTGAACTTTTGGAGCAGGACACTAGGATGGGGATCATGACCAAAGCAAAGCCCAAGCTCGGACAGAACTTTCTAAACGATGGACAGGCCGTTGAGAGGATTGCCAATGCGTTGGGGGATCTGACAGGGCGAACAGTGATCGAGGTTGGCCCGGGGCGCGGAGCGATCACCCATGCACTGGCCGTAAGGGCCGCACATGTGGTGGCCGTTGAGTTGGATCCTGTAATGGCCGAGCGGCTGCGCGCCGAGTTCCCTGCAGATCGGGTGAGCGTTGTGAACCAGGATGTGCTCCAGTTTGACTTTGCCGGCGCTTCGAAGGCAGCGGGAGAACGGCTGGCGGTCTTTGGCAATCTGCCATACGGCATTACCTCGCCCATCCTGACGAGGCTGGCTGCGCAAAGCCCCGCACTTGATTGCGCGGTGTTGATGGTGCAGCGGGAGGTGGCCGATCGAGTGGCTGCGGCGCCGGGTTCACGCGATTATGGGGTGCTTTCGATCTCAGTGCAGTTGCATGGACCAGTGGAGAAGCTCTTAACACTGTCGCCAACGGCCTTCAGCCCGCCACCCGAGGTTTATTCAACAGTCTTTCGCTGGAGGTTCAAGCCGCGCTTTGCCGAGCTTGGCGTCGAGGAGACAGGGTTCCTCCGCTTTGCGCGGCTGTGTTTTGCGCAGAAGCGGAAGACGCTGGCGAATAATCTTCGAGCCGCAGGAGTGGCCGCGCCGGAGGTGAGTGCGGCGCTGGAGGAGGCTGAGATTGAGGGACAGGCGCGCGCCGAGTCCCTATCGATCGAGAGGCTGGCGAGACTCTGGCGGATTCTTGAACTGAGAGGGGCTACCTCGACCGGCGAGATCGCCCCCGAATCGGAGACTCGATCCTGATTTCGAAGTGCGACATGGAATCGAGTTTAGTGGTGTCCACCGCCGCTGCTGCTGGGGTGAGAGCCTCCGCCTCCGCCGCTGGGGTGAGAGCCTCCGCCTCCGCCGCCGCCACTACTGACGTGAGGGCTGCCACCGCCTCCCCCGGAGGGACGGCTGCCCGAAGAAGCACCCCCGGAAGGACGGCTGGGCGCGGGCGCTGACCGGCTGGGAGCAGATGGATGCAGGCTTCCGCCTCCGGACGGCTGAGGCACGTACACGCTCGATGGACGGCTGGGGACCATGATTGGGTACGGGCGACTAGGGATGGCGCCCGGAGTCTGGCCTGAATGCACACTGGCAGGCGTCCCTGGCCCGGTGTAGACGGGCTGCGAGGAGTTCACGAATCCGGAGGGCGGGGCAGTCGAGCGACCATAAGCTGGGCTTGGCGCAAGAGAGCGCAACGGCTCGACTGAGTGACCGGCGATGATCACCGGAGTATTTCTATTTCGCACGGGCAGGCCCGTGGAGCCTCCCGGCGGACGGCGGTCTACAGAAAACACCGGATAGGGAACGGGCGAATGGCCGCCCTTGCCGGGTTCGCCGATGACTCGATGCGGCTGGCCGGGATGTGGGCGCTTGGGAAAGTGGTAGCCAACGGGAACATAGCCAACATTCGCGACCCATCCGCCACCACCCCACCAGGGCTGGCAGACACCGGGGGCCCATCCCCAGCCAAAATCGTTGTAAAAATTCCAGGCTCCGCATTGAAAGGGCATGTATCCCCAGGAATTGCCGGAGACCCAGATGTATCCGTAGCGCGGAGTCCACATCCAGCTTCCGTTGCCGTAGGGGTCCCATCCGGCATTGGCAGCCTCGTAGGGAGACCAGACATTTCCCTGCCCGGGAACGCTATACCAACTGCCGTTGGCATCGAGGTCGTTCCAGGCTGGGTTTTCGTTGTTCGTCAGGGTGCTGGCTGCCCCTGTGCGCGAAGCGGCTTCGGAGGTCAAAAGCTGATCGCGGTCGGAGTTCCATGTATCCCAGGAGTCAGGCTCGATATTCTCAGAGAGCGTGTATTGGGTTGAATCGGAAGCGCCCAGAATCAGGCTCTCTCCGCCGTGCAGTTCGACTGCCAGTTGGCTTGCCTGTTCAAGGCGAGCGTTGCCGGAGAAGACGGCAAGAGTGCCCGGCGGGTTATCCAGGTTGATTCTGAGTACGGTGAAGCCGACGCATGTGACCAGGCTGTCGTTGAAGCGGACCCGGATGTTGTTGGAATTACCCTGCCCCTGAAGCTCAAAGTAGGCCAAGCCGCGTTCGAGGGCAATTTCGGTTTCACCGCTGCTGCTCTGTCCGCCGAGAACTGTGAGGGTCACCGAGCCATTCGGCGAAAGGCGCGCAACACTGCCGTCGTCAAACTGCAACTCCGCCCGCCCGTCATCCCCAGTGACGATCTGGGATCCTTCAAAGAGCGGAGTGTTCAACAAAGCGGGGTCGGCGATTACCTGGCCATCCTGGACGATCCTCACATCCCCATCCACACTGCTTAAACGCGCGGCGCGTCCGGCGTCTTCGGCGCGAAGCGCCGGCAGGATCAGCATCGCCGCAAGGGCAACGGAAACCATCCCTACGCTGCCCGGATTACATCCGAAGAACCCTTTGGTATTCATCTGGCCCGCCTTTCAACGTACCCGGTCTGAAAAGCCAGTTCAGCCTTTCTGGCCACCAACAATGTTATGACACATTCGAGGAGGCAAAGTCGCGCCCATTGCTCGCCTCAGGCCAGATTATTCTTCATGCCTGGCCAAGAGCAGCCGGGCACGCTTTCTGACCCTGTCCATAATGGCAGGGTCAGCTACCAGGCGTTCGAGAGTTGCGCGAATGACGCCGATCTGCTGCACGCGGCCGTCTTTCACCGCTTCGGTGAGATACTCCAATTCGCGATCGAGGCCGAGGCGGTCGTACTGGAGGAGCTTTTCAATGCGGGCGCCAGCGAGGATAGTCCCGGCGACGGCCACCAGCGAGTCGCCAAGGGCTTGAATCTCTTTGTCTTTTGAGTAATTGAACAGGCAGGACCCCTCACCTTCGGGGCCGGCATAGCTCAGTTTTTTCCACCCCTGAAAGGCGACTTTCATATGGCTATCGCACTCCTGACTGAACCGATTGTGGCGGCGCGCAGTCTGAAAGAGCCGTTTGGCAAAGGCTGGGCTGAGCTGGATTTCGCGGTCCAGTGCCGGGGGGTCGATGGCCGGCTCGGTGAGTTGAACAGTTCCCTGAGGGGGGGCTGGGGGCGGACTGCCCGGTTCGGAGTGAAAGTGCCCGCTCCCGTCCGAATGGACGGTGAGTTCCCAATGCGCCGGGGTGAGCGCAGGATTGGTGAACTCCACGTGGACAACGGGACCGGACTCGGCTTGCGCGGCCAGGCTGCGGGCAAGCAGGACGAAGACGATCAGGGGCCAAGCCGGCACTCTCACCCTCATCTTGGAGCCCCTTGCAGCGCCAGAGTCTGCGCGGTGTGAATGTGGCATATCGCAATGGCAAGGGCATCGGCAGCGTCCGCGGGCTCGGGAATCTCAGCCATCCCGAGGAGGCGGGCGACCATGAACTGAACCTGATGTTTCTTTGCCAGCCCATAGCCAACGACGCTGGACTTGATCTTGAGCGGAGCGTATTCGGCGACCGGCAGCCGCCGAGTGGCAGCGGCCAGCAGCGCCACGCCGCGGACCTGGCCCAGTTTTAAGGCGGATTTGGCGTTCACGGAGTAGAAGACCTCTTCAATGGCGACCGAATCCGGGCTCCATCGCTCCAACTCGGCGCTCAATTCGCGATAGACCTGCTCGAGGCGCACGGGAAGAGACTGGGTCTTTACCAGGCGGATGGCTCCCATCGCCTTCAGAGTCAATTTAGGCTGGCGAGATGAGTCATCCGATTCGACCACGCCAAAGCCGGTGATCTCGGTTCCACAGTCGATTCCAAAGACCCGCATGGGCTTGAGTTTAACTCAGCGATGCCACCGAGGCGCACGCTGGTGAGCAACCAGCTCTGGCCACGAGGCTCCTCAACGCAACGGCGGCCTGAGCGCGATGCCCAGGCCGTCGCCGGTGATCTGTTGGTATTGGACTAAGGCCATCGCACTTCTGCGAGGCCCCGGGGCGCATTCACCCTTGCGTTCTCTCGTCGCAATCCGGTTGTGGCGATACCCGTTAAGCCGGGCTTCTTCGGCGACCAACCTCGTCGCATATGTGAAGAATCGTCAATTTGAAGTGCAAAGCCTGAACGCAGACTACGGTGAATTCGCGGTAGCGTCCCCTGCGGAAAAGGATCAATCCGCTGGGGCGACTTTGGGGCTAAAGCGCGATGCCTTAGGCCTCAGTCACCTCACGTGCGAAACAACTGCTTGAGACTTTCTGCATCTTTATGGATCTACCTCCTTTCCCGTGTGAAGATAACCTATTCCTCCCTCCAAATCGTGTCAAGAGGACTTTTTGTTCGATCGCAAGGAGGCGGGTTCCATTCCGGGCCAGGCGGTTTACCGACCAGAAGAAAGAAGTTCGATTTCAGTTCGTTCCCGTTACCAGCTATGCATCCACTCTTCGTCGTGGCCGAGGCGCACCGGCGTGCCAAAGAGACCGCTCAATCGATCGGCGGTGAGCAATTCATAGCGAGACCCGTCGGCAACAATGCGACCGGAGCGCATGAGAATGACGCGTTCAACTTCCGGGGGAATGTCACCGAGATTGTGGGTGACAATCACGATGCCGGTGCCTTCGTAGGCCAGACGGCGGAGGGTATCGCGCAGATCGCGCTGGGCGGAAAGGTCAAGGGCGTTGGAGGGCTCGTCGAGGAGCAACTGGCTGGGGCGGTGGACCAGGGCGCGCGCAATGAGGATTCGCCTCTTCTCACCGGCCGACATTTCACCAATAAGATGGTCGCTGAGATGCAAAGCCTCCATGCGATCGAGAGCCTCAATGGCCCGGTCGCGCATCTCGTCAGTGACGCGGAGATTGGGCCAGATTCTGGAGGCTGAGAAAAAGCCCGCGACGACGGCATCGAGGCCGGTAGTGTTGGCAGTCCGCTCGCTGGGCATATCGCCACCGAGAAGGCCGGAGCCGACTATACCGAAGCGCTTGCGCAGTTCGTTCACATCCCAGCGTTCACGGCCAAAGATGCTGACCGACGATCCGGCCTTCGCAATTGGATAGAGCTGGCAGGTCATCGTCAGGATGAGCGTGGTTTTGCCGCAGCCGTTGGGCCCCAGAATCGCCACGTGCTCCCCGGTTCGTATGGTCAGGTCGATGTCCCGCAGGACCACACGGTCGCCGCGCGCCACACTTACCTTGCGCAGCTCAAGAAATTCCGGCTTGGTGTCTGCAATGACCCCTTCCGGAATCAGGTCGAGTTCGTCCATCGTGATGTCCATGCAAATAGATTATCGAAAGAAAACTGGGAGTAAAGGATTCGACAACAAGAAGACCGCGAAAGTATCTGATAAGTTACCTGCGAAGCGAACTTCGGAGGAGCCTATTCGACGGTTGCACGGCCGCGGCCGCCGGACTTGCTTTCGTACATTAGTTTATCAACCCGGCCGATGAGTTCTTCGGCGGTCTCACCTAGACACGCCAGAGTGGCGCCAATCGAGACTGGAATCGAGATGACTCTCTCGTCATCACATTTGATGGAGGTCCTTGCGGTCATTTTCACGCATCTTGCCGCCAGGTCCCTCAATGTGGACCGGCTGACACTATGAACGATGGCCAGAAACTCATCGCCACCCCAGCGGCCAATGATGTCGCTGTTAGGGCGCAGGGAAGAGACGAGGGTCCCGGCTACCAACTGAAGAGCGCGGTCGCCGAAGTTGTGGCCGTGGTTATCGTTGATCTGCTTGAATTCGTCCACATCAATGAGCAGGACGCCGAAGGGATCCTTGTGTACGGCAAACTCGCTCAATGCGGAGTTGAGAGACATCTCGAGATAGCGGCGATTGGGCAGCTGGGTCAGGTGATCAAGAAAGGCGAGGCGGTTCAAAGCAATGAGTTTGCGCCGCTCTTCATTCCGAACGGTGTTATCGCTGAAGATCTCTATGGCTCCGACGATCGTGCCGGCGGCGTCGCGAATCGACTGCACGCGCACGTTGACCGGCACCAGGCGTCCCTGCTTCTGGCGAAGAAAGACATCGGCGGAACGCTCTCTCCCATCGGCAATGCTGGCTGTGAGCGGACAACCATCCTGGCAAAGCCTCTTGCCCTCATAGTCAACGTGGCACAATATATCGTCCTGGCATTGCCTGCCCAGGATCTCCTGAGCCTCATACCCGGTCAATCGCTCGGCGCCACTGTTCCAATAGAGAATCCGGCGTTCATTATCGACAAAATAGACGCCATCGCTGATATGGTCGAGCAGACCTTTATGGAAGCCGGGTTCGGAGGAGGCAACCTCAATATCGTGGGCATCGGGCGCGCGAGTCATTGCTGTATTCCTGCCACATTATTGCACTGAGGCTCGATACTTGGCGCGGGGACGCGGTGGGTACGACTTACAGGAGTAGCGGCGTGACCGATCTGGAGGCGATCGAGCCGCCACACACCTGCTAGATTAAATAGATCGATGCTCGAAAACGACATGTCCGACGCTACCCAATTTGTCGTTCCCCGCGGCTTTCGCTTTAGCGCGGCCAAGGCGGGGCTCAAGAAGAGCGGGCGCACCGACTTTGCCCTGATTGTTGCCGACCGACCGGCGAATGCCGCTGCTGCATTCACCTCGAACCGCGTCTGTGCGGCTCCGCTGATGGTGGGCAAGGAACATCTGCGGCGGAGCGGAGACAAGGTGCGCGTCGTGGCCATCAACGCAGGAAATGCCAACTGCGCCGCGGGCCAGGCAGGCCTGGATGCCGCTCGCGCTACCTGCAAGGCCGCCGCAGAGGTCTTCGGATGCAAGGAAGAGGAGGTTTTCCCTTCCTCGACAGGGATCATCGGCGTCCCGCTGCCCTGGGAGAAGTTGGCAGCCGTGCTTCCCGGGATGGCGGCTGGCCTGGGCGCAGAGTTTGAAGCATTCGAGCGGGCGGCGCAAGCCATTCTCACCACCGACACAGTGGAGAAGACAGCCTTTGCGCGGCTGGAAATTGAGGGAAAGAGCATTCACCTTGCGGCGATGGCCAAGGGCGCGGGGATGATCCATCCGCAACTGGTTCCGCACGCAACGATGCTTGTGTACATCCTGACCGATGCGGAGATTGAACCGGCGGTGCTTGACGGCTATCTGCGAAGGGCTATCGAGGTAAGCTTTAACCGCATCTCAGTGGACGGCGACACCTCGACCAACGACACCGTGCTGTTGCTGGCCTCAGGGGCGAGCGGAGTAGCGGTGGGTGCTGACAATGTGGAGTTCGCCGCCGCCCTGACGCAGGTTGCGACCTCGCTGGCACGACAGATTGTGGCTGACGGCGAGGGAATCTCGCATGTGGTGGAGTTGCGCATTGCAGGTGCTGCCAACGACCGGGAGGCGCTGCGCGTGGCCAAGGCCATCGCCCATTCACCGCTGGTGAAGACGGCCTGGGCCGGATGCGATCCGAACTGGGGGCGGTTGATGTCGGCGATTGGCTCGTCGGGCGCCCAGGTGGAGGCGGAACGCATTGACATCCGATTTGGCGAGTTGCCGATCTGCCTCGACGGAGGGCGCGCGGCGGAGTTCGACGAGGCAGCAGCCCACAGCTATATTGCGCAGCCGGAGTTCTCGATCACGGTGGAGCTCCACCAGGGAGATGGTTCATGCGTCTTCTGGACGACCGACCTGACGGCAGAGTATGTCCATATCAATGCAGATTATTCAACCTAACGTGGGAAAAGCTCCCAGACCGGCCGCCTGACGAGAGCTCGAATTGCGCCCGGCCTGTTGTGCACGCCAGGAGATTGCCTGCATGACCATGAAGAGCATGAGGCAAGTGGCGAGTGCGCCGCAGGTGTCGAGCAAGACATCGCTGACACGCCCGTATCGATTGGGAACGAAGCACTGGTGAATCTCGTCAGCGCCGGCCAGGAGGAAGGTGGCCAGGATTGCCCCGGCGTGGGCCCGCAGTTGGCGCGAGAGCGAGGAAGATGCGCTGCGGCTCACTCTCCAGAGAGTGCGAAAACAGATGAGAGCGAATAGGCCGCAGCCGACGAAGTGACCCACTTTGCGGATGAGGTGGTGAAGGAGAAACCACTGGGCATTGGAGAAAGTGCCACAGAAAGCCTCAGCGACGCGGCGCAATGGGGCGCTGGTGTGCTCTCCACCAAGCCATGAGGTGGACTCGAAGGCAAATACGGCCAGACAGACGAAGACAGGCAGCCAGGTGCGGAGATGGGTCATCGAGGATCGTGGCAAAGCCAGCAGCGGCTGAGAGAGAGTACTTCCAAAGTCCAGGGAAGATGAAGCCATGATGAAATCTCCTAGAAGCCGGGATACGGGATTGAGACACGCAGGTTGAGCGCTCTCCCGCGGCGGGATGTTGATTCTTTCGGCTGCACGGAGGAAACCTTGAAGTGGGTGCAACTGTTTGAGATTTCTAATTCTGTGTTGTCTTGAAACGATACACATGTTCGAAGCGATGGGCTGGTGAGCGATTCTCCCCCAGGGCCAGGCGCGTTTACAATCGCAGGAACGGAAGAGGTCACAACAGGAATGGCAGAGAGAGACGCGAATCAGGGAGATGCCGGCACTGCGGCTGCGGCGAAGGGGTTCTCTTTGATCTCCGATGAAAAGCTGCTCGATATTTACGGCTCGATGGTGAAGAGCCGGATGCTTGCCGAGCGTGTGTGCACGATGGCGCCGGAGAGTGAGGAGGCCAGGCGCACCAAGGCCGCGATAGGCCGCGAGGCAAGCACCGTCGGCATCACGATCGATCTAGGTTCAGAGGACACGACTGTCCACCCCTATGGCGCGTTGGTGGTGGATTTCATCAAGGGCCCGCCGCTCAATACCATTTCCGGGGAAAGCAGGAACGGCGCAAAAGAACTCAGCATTGAGGCTCGGT
>Ga0302322_100004577_pt1 | contig 12035 bp, 9 predicted proteins | sample Fen_T0_2_FD_203757 | JGI IMG/M metagenome (GOLD analysis project Ga0302322, IMG submission 203757) | Peat permafrost microbial communities from Stordalen Mire near Abisko, Sweden - Fen_T0_2 | ecosystem: Environmental > Terrestrial > Soil > Wetlands > Permafrost | place: Sweden: Abisko... | reverse complement strand
CAATGAATGTGGATCCGGCCGTCGGGTATGATGACATCGCGATCATCCCCCTCGGCAAATGTGACATCATTGATAATGACCAAAGGATGATCCAGCGGGCCGGATTTTCCGCGAATGACCAGCGAACTCAAATCTTTGGTTTTTGAAGTGGGAACCACCGCGGACGCAAACAGCCGCATGGACGATGGAAAAAACGGGTCGCGTCCATCCTTGGGACTCGCCGGCTGATTGAAAATGGAACGTTGCACGGACGGGAGGGCGGCGGGCGGCTCATTCGTTCCACTCGCAGCGGCCGGAAAAATCGCCGCGGCCAGGCAGAAACACCAGGCAGTCTGCCGACTGATCAAACTTTGCTTTTTATGTTTCATGAGATTCAAGAGGCGTTGGGTTTCACCAGCGCGATGACGTCCACGTTGAAGGAAAGCAGCTCGGTGTCGATGCCGGCCGGAATGATGTTCAGATTGACCAGCCGGGCATGCGGAAAGGCGTTCTCAAAATCCGCCAGGAATTTTCCCAGGTCATGGTAGAACGCCTTGCCTGAAATGTTGAAAGTGATCTGCGTGTAGGGAAACGCCGGCAACAATTCCACTTCCCCGGCCTTTGGCGCTGCGATTTCACTTAACTCCACCCGGTATGGCTGTTTGAACTGCCGCATGGTGCCATAGGTCCAGGAATACAAATCGCCCGAAGCCATGTCCGCTTCAGCGCTCGCAAGTTCAGCCGTCGCCGCCGCCAGCTCGCGGGCGGTCAAAGCGGAATTTTTTATGGCTTTTTCAATTTCCTGAAATTTGTTGTTCGCCGTCTGGCGATTGGCCGCCACTTTTGAGAGCGTGTCATGTTGGGCGCTGATCAAACCCAGGTAAATCAAAGCCAGGCCCACCATCGTGCTCAATACGACGATGATGAACGGGATCCGTCTTTCTTTAGGCAGCCATTTCATCGGTTTTTTGGGGGTAGCGCACATTCCAAAGTGAACAACTCAAACGTTTTGCCGTCCGGTCCGGTCTGGAGCGGCGACAGGCTGGTGAGTTGAACGCCATTGGTCTTGCTTAGAATTGCCTTGAAATAATCCTGGTTGGCCAGGCTCTCCTTGAATTTGTTGACCTGATCTCCGGGAGACGTGCTGACGTCACGGGCGTCGATGCTGAAGAGAATTTTTTCCGTGGCCGAGGCCGCGCGTCCCGGAGCGCTGTGATCTTTGCTGGTCGTTCCCGCATCAATGAAGTAGGACTGCCTTACCTTCACGCTCGCGAGTTGCACGCCATCAAAATTCAACCTTTGCAGTGCATTAAGAAAATTACCCTGCAGAAAGCGCGCGGCGCTCAATTTTTGCAGCGCCGCCAGTCGGGCCTGTTCGTCGGAAATTTTTTTCTGGCTGTCCAGGACGACCTGCCACTCATTGGTGCGGGTTTGGATCTGCGACTGGATTTGGTTCAATTCGCTTTTTCGAATGACCACTTCCAGCTGCAGCGAACTGCTCCAAACCAAAGCCAGCACCACGAGAAACGTCCCGGCATAGACCGCCCGCTTGACCGGATCCCGTCGGCGCAAATCTTCCGCGATTTGAGCCTCCGCCAGCAAATTAAGTTTTATGGGCATAACTTGTTAGAATCAAATGGCCGCCTGGGCGGCCCCGATGGCCATGGCCAGCTGCGGCGCGGCATGTTCAATCTCCACCGCCTGCTGCCCCTGCAGCGCGAGCTGGAGGAAGACGGTGGGATTCCAGGTCTTGCACTCCACAATCATTTCCGACCGCAGCATCTGCAAAATCATTTCGGACCGCACGGAACCGCCGCTGAAGTAAACCTGCGTCACGGCGCGATCCGCCTGGTGCTCAAAAAAATCGAGCGACGCGCGCAGTTCGCGGCCCAGCGGCAGCACATGTAATTCAAGCGCCGACAGGATTTCCGGCGCCATGCCCACCTTGATGCTTTCGGCCTCCGCATAGGAAATGCTCATCATCTCGGCCAGCCCCGCCGTGAAGGTGTCTCCGCCAATGTTCACGACGCGCATCAGGGCAATCTCGCCGCAATCCAGCACACAAATGGAAGTCTGCTTGAATCCGATGTCCACGAGCGCCACGGATTCATGGTTATAAATTTCCGGGAGCGCCATTTCAAATGCGTTCACGCCCCCGACGAAACCGGGTACGATGTGGTCGCCCGCCAGGCCCGCCGCCTTGAGGGCCGCCTGAAAATCACCCACCAACGTCTGCCGCGCGGCCGCCACCAGGACTTTTAACTTCGGCACGCCACCCGCCTTCGCGGACTCTTCCGGCTTGTCCGCCAAGGGTTTCGGGGCGAAAATGTGGCAATCGAAAACGGAACCGGGCAAATCCTGCTGCAAATAGGCCTTGGTGTTGTTCTTGAGCACCAACCGCATTTCAGAGATCGGAATTTGCGGCAGGTCCACCTGCCGCACCATCGCGTTATCCAGGCCGACGGACAAGGTGACCGCCCTGGCATTCGTGCCTAATGCCGCCATCACGCCCTTCAAGTGTTCGGCCAGCAGTTCCGGGGAAATCTTTTTGTCGAAGATCGGCGTGTCGAGAATCGCGTAACGGGTCAGGTTCCAAGTATCGCCGCGCAACTCGAGTTGGACGGCTTTCGTCACGCGGGACCCCAAATCCACCGACACCACCCGGGTCTTCTTTCGCTTCCCCAAACTGTTTAAAAATGGCAGTGCCATGTTTGTTTTCGATTAAATGTTTCTGCGGTTAGCAGCACGCTGCTATGCAATACAATCTGCAGTGATTGATTTAGCAAACCCTGCGCCAAATGCATTTGATACAGAATTTTAGGCGGAAAACCTCCGTCCCTGTCCCGACTCAGGGCGGCGTGTCTTGAAACTTATGCACGGAACTGTATGCACGCAACTGAATTACGGCTTCCAAATCATGTCGGCCACGGTCTTGCCGGCGGGGATGAAAGGGATGACGTGCGTGCTATAGGGCGTCACCACGTCGAGGACGTAAGGCTCCTCGGCGTCAAGCATCCGCTGGATGGCGGCGCGCAAATCTTTCTTGAACATCACGCGCTCGCATTTTACGCCGAAGGAATTGCACACCCGGACGTAGTCGGGATAAATTTCCGGGCGATGTTGCGGGTCACCGAGATAGGTGTGGCCGCGATTGCCCTCATAAAAGTTATCCTCCCATTGCACGACCATGCCGAGGTGCTGGTTGTTTAGAATGATCGCTTTCGCGGCAATTTTCTCGACATGCGCGGTGGCCAGCTCCTGGATGTTCATCAGGAACGATCCGTCCCCGTCAATGTCAACGACCTGCTTGTCGGGCAACGCAACCTTCACCCCGAGCGCGGCGGGAAAGCCGTAACCCATCGAGCCGAGGCCGCCGCTGGTGATAAACTGGCGCGGGTATTTGTATTTATACCACTGGCCGGCCCACATTTGGTGCTGGCCGACGCCGGTGGTGATGTAGGCCTCGCCTTTGGTCAATTCGTAAAGGGTCTCGACGACCATTTGTTGGAGGATGACTTCACTCTCGTTGCCCTGCATGTGGTCCACCATGTGGTCGCTGTTGGCGATTTCCGGAGTGATGCGATAAGCGAAGGGCGCCTTCTTCTGCCATTCGGCAATCTGCGCGAGCCAGGCGGTGTGCTTTTTTTGAACCGGCCGTTTCGCCACCAATTTGTTCAGCCGTGCCAGCGCATCTTTAATGTCGCCGACCACGGGCAGGTTCGCCTTGCGATTTTTGTTCAATTCTGACGCGTCGATGTCCAGATGAACGATCGTGCCGTGCTTGCAAAACTCCTCGAACTTGCCCGTCACGCGATCATCGAAGCGCACCCCGAACGCGAGCAGCAAATCCGCGCCGTCCTTCAGCTTGATCATCGGGTCGTTGAAACTTTTGCGGTATTCGTATTCGCCGTTCACCGCCCAGTTCGCCGAGGCTGAGCCGTGCATGCCCAGCCAGCGCAATGACAGCGGATGCGTCTCGGGAAAACCGCCGATGCCCATGAGGGTGGTGGTGACCGGAATGTGGGTCGCCTCGGCGAATTTTTTCAGCTCCGCCGCCGCGCCGCCGGTGATGATGCCGCCGCCGCAATAAATCACCGGCCGTTCTGCCTTTTCCAGCAGGCCGATGATTTCATTGAGTGCGAGGTCGTCCGCCTTCAAATCCGGCTGCGTGTAACCGGGCAGGCCTTTTTTGATTTCAGCCAGCGTCGGCCATACCGGCTGGGCCTTTTGCTGCTGGATGTTTTTAGGGAAATCAATCACCACCGGGCCGGGCCGGCCGGATTGCGCGATATAAAACGCCTCCTTCACAATGCGCGGAATGTCATTGATGTCGGTGATCAGGTAGGAATGTTTCACAATCGGCAGCGTGACCCCGATGATGTCAGTCTCCTGAAACGCGCCGCGGCCAATCATGGCCTGCGTCACCTGGCCGGTGATGGCGATGAGCGGGCAGGAATCCATGTAGGCATCCGCGACGGCGGTGACCAGGTTGGTCGCGCCCGGACCGCTGGTGCCCATGCACACGCCGGCCTTGCCGGTCACGCGCGCGTAACCTTCGGCCGCAAAACTGCCGCCCTGCTCGTGGCGCGGCAGAATGGTGCGGATTTTCGACTTCGTGAGCGACTGATGAATTTCCATGCTCGCGCCCCCGGGATAGGCAAAGATGACCTCCACGCCTTCGCGCTCCAGCGCCGCGACAAAAATGTCCCGGCCCCACATGGCCGGGCCGACCTCGGCGCGCGTCCGGGGTTTTACGGCGGCGGTTTTTTGCTTTGCGATTTGAGTTGTCTTGCTCATGTTTCTTTCGGTTTTGGCGGCACGGCCGGGTTAACAAAAAACCCACAGCCGTTTCCAGCCGTGGGTTCTTGTTAAAATTGATTTCAACAAGCGCCAACGGCGTCGTTAACTACGACGACCAGAATGACAGCCTGCGATGCGTTTTTCAACATTGCTGGAGACTTTATTATTTCGGCGCCAAACGGTCAAGCTTCGATTGAGCTTCGATTGAGCGTTCGGTTTTTGAGTTTTTTGAAACCCAGCCGCCTGGTTTTGGGCGCAGCTTGACACTGCCCCCCCGACTCGACTGGGCTGGCGGAGCGCCGATCTCTGCTCTGGCGTGGTTCTGAGGTCTTCGCCACATCTGCCGGGTCGAAGACCGGCGCTCCGGGGGGCAGAGTCAAGAGGCGCCGCCTGATTTTCCTGACATTTTCACCACTAGACAACGCCGGTGGATTCGGGCAGGATTTATGGATGGAGCAGATCAATTCGATTCCGGAACCGCCGGCGGAAGTTGAGAAGCCGGCCCTGTCGCTGATGGCACGGATGTTCAATGTTTTCACCGATCCCGGTGAAGTTTTTGAATGCATTAGGAACAGCAAACCAGCGGCGGCCAACTGGCTGGTGCCGGCACTGGTTTATGCATTAGTGGGCGCGCTCTCCGCCCTGGTCATCTTTTCCCAACCGGCCATCGTCCAGCAGATTCACGACCAGCAGGCTGCCGCGATGGATCAACAGGTCAAGGCGGGCAAGATGACCCAGGCCCAGGCCGATCAGGCGCTGGCCATGATGGATAAGTTTGCCGGGCCGAACATGCTGAAAATATTTGGCGGCTTGGGGGCGGCGTTTGGAAGTTTTGTCCATGTTTTTTGGTGGGCGTTTGTCTTGTGGCTGATGGCGCTGCTGGTTTTGAAGCAGAAAATCCCATTCCTCAAAATGGCCGAGGTCGCCGGCCTGGCCACCATGATCATGGTGCTGGGAGGGGTGGTCACCACCCTGCTGACAGTCATTACCGGCAAGCTCGGTGTCACGCTCAGCCCCGTACTGGCGATCGGCAATTACGACATGAAAAACAAGCTGCACCTGTTGCTTGCCGCCCTCAATGTTTTTAACTTCTGGCTGATCGTGGTATCCGCCTGCGGGCTGTCTCGCTTGACGGCCACGTCCTTCACGAAGGCGTTCCTGATTGTGGGAATTTATTGGCTCGCCTACTCGCTGTTCTTCATTTCAATCGGCATGGGCCAGTTTGCGTTGTGACCAGGAACTGCCGGAACTAAAAATCATTAAATTTATTCAAGCATGCCAAATCCCAAAAAGCGGAAAAAAATCCTGATTCTGTCGGCAATTGGAGCCGTCGTCCTGGTGTTGATACTTTGGGCCGTCTTCAAAAAGCGCGAGCCGGTCATCACGGTGCAGACCGACAAGGTCGCCCGCCGCAACATCACGGAACTGGTCGTGGCCAACGGCAAGATTTATCCCGTGCTGCAGGTTCACATCAGCCCGGAGGTGAGCGGGGAAATCACCGCGCTGGCCGTCAAGGAAGGCCAGCGCGTCAAGCGGGGCGACCTGCTGTTGAAAATCAAGCCGGACTTTTACCTCGCCGCGCTCAATCAGGTGAAGGCAAGCTATCAATCCTCGCTCGCCGGCAAAACCCAGGCGATCGCCAATCTCGAGAAGGCCGAGGCCGACTTCACGCGCAACAAGGAACTGTTTGAACGCAAACTAATTTCGGATTCGGACTACATCGGGTTCAAGGTGGCGCGCGACGTGGCCATGGCGCAGGTGGAAAGCGCCGACGACCAGGTCAACGTCGCCAAGGCCGCCGTGGACAGTTCGCAGGATTCGCTCAACAAGACCACCATCACCGCGCCGCTCGATGGCACGATCACGACGCTCAATTCACAGCTGGGCGAACGCGTCCTCGGCACGGTGCAGAACGCCGGCACCGACATCATGATCATTTCCGACTTGAGCGAGATGGAGGCGCGCGTGGACATCGGGGAAATGGATGTCGTGCTGCTCCAGGCCGGCCAGAAGGCGAAGCTCGAGGTGGACTCGTTCAAAGACAAAAAATTTAACGGCGTGGTCACCGCCGTGGCCAACTCGTCGAAAGATTTGAACGCCAGCGCCGCGCTGGGCGGCAGTTCGTCGTCCAGCCAGGCGGCGACGCAGTTTCAAGTGCGCATCCGCATTACGGACGACGAGAAATTCCGTCCCGGCATGTCGGTGAGCGCCGAAATTGAAACGCGCGCCCGCACCAACATCATTACCGTGCCCATCGCCAGTGTCACCACGCGGGTCATCAAACCAAAGGCGGGTGCCGAAAACGGCAAGTCGGGAACCAATTCCGTTGCGACCAATGCGGTGGCGACAGCCGGCAGCGAGACCAATTCCGTCAAAGCCGGCAAGAAGACGGATGACAAAATCAAGCCGGTGGACGTGGTCTTTGTCGTTGACGGCGACCATGTCAAAACCGTGCCGGTGAAAATCGGCATCAGCGACGATGATTTCTGGGAGATCACCGAAGGCTTGAAAGAGGGCGAGGAGATCGTCATCGGCAATTACAGCGCCATCAGCCGCAGCCTCGACGACGGCAAAAAAATTTCCAAAAGCTCCGGCACCGATTCCGAGAAGCCCAAATCGTGAGCCTGATCCGCCTCCAGCATATTTCGCGGCGCTACCAGATGGGCACGGAAACCGTCTATGCGCTGCGCGGTGTTTCGCTGGAAATCCAGCGCGGTGAATATGTCGCCATCATGGGGCCGTCCGGCTCCGGCAAATCCACGTTGATGAACCTGATCGGCTGCCTCGACACGCCAAGCGGCGGCAGCTACGAACTGAACGGCAGCCAGGTCAGCGAGATGAACGAAAACCAGCTCGCCGAAATCCGCAACCGCGAAATCGGCTTTGTTTTTCAAACGTTCAACCTGCTGCCCCGCTCGGACGCGCTGCGCAACGTGGAGCTGCCGCTGGTCTATGCCGGCATTTCCTCCGCCGAGCGCCGTAAAATTGCCTTGGAGACTTTGAGCAACGTCGGGCTGGCCGACCGCGTGCATCACAAGCCGAATGAACTTTCCGGCGGCCAGCGCCAGCGGGTCGCCGTCGCGCGCGCGCTCGTGAACAAGCCCTCCATCCTGCTCGCGGACGAGCCCACCGGCAACCTCGATTCCAAGACCGGCACGGAAATCATGGCCCTGTTCCAGCAGCTGGCCGACCGGGGCAACACGATCATCCTCGTCACGCACGAGGAGGAAGTGGCCATGCACGCCGCGCGCATCATCCGCATCCGGGACGGCCTCATCGCCAGCGACGAGCCGGTGGTCAAATGATCCGGGCGCATGAACTTTATTACCGAACTGCGCGAGGGACTGCTGATATCGTGGAGCGCCATCCGCGCGAACAAGCTGCGTTCCATGCTGACGACGCTGGGCATCATTATCGGCATCGTCACCGTCACGCTCATGGGCACGGCCATCCAGGGGTTGAACAATTCATTCCTGAACAGCATTTCATCCATCGGCGCGGACGTGCTGTACGTGGATCGCGCGAGCTGGATCATCCAGTCGCAGAAGGAATGGATCGAGTCGCAAAAGCGGCCGGCCATCTCGCTGGCCATGGTCAACGCGCTGGAACGGCAGCTGAACCTCGCCACGGCGATCGTGCCCGTGGCGCAAAACCAGGAACCGGTCAAATACAAGAAGCGCAATTCCTCCAGCGTCAATGTGATCGGGACTACGGAGCAGTATCAGGTCACCGGCGGTTTGACGGTCGCCCAGGGCCGCTTTCTTTCCGCGGCGGAATGCAGCGGCGGCCGGCCGGTGTGCGTCATCGGCGCCGATGTCGCCACGAACCTGTTCCAGCGGGATCCGCCGCTCGGGGAAAAAATCCTGGTGGATTCGCGCGCGTTTGAAGTCGTCGGCGTGCTGGAAAAACTGGGCGGGCTGGGCGACAACGGCGGTGCGGACAACGAGGTGATCGTCCCGCTGCCCCAGTTCAACAACGCGTTCCTGGACCAGCCCGATTACGAAATTCAGGTGAAGGTCAAGCGGCTCGACCAGCTCGAGGACGCCCGGGAGGAATTACGCAATGTGTTGCGCAAGATCCGCCATCTGGCGCCGGGCGATCCCGACAATTTCAACATCAACCAGCAGGACCAGTTTCTGGAGCTGTTTCACAAGGTCGCCGGCACGATCGGCGGCGTCGGCTTGTTCATCACCGGCCTCTCGCTGTTTGTCGGCGGCATCGGCATCATGAACATCATGTTCGTCTCGGTCGCCGAGCGGACGCGCGAAATTGGCGTGCGCAAGGCGATCGGCGCGAAACGGCGGACCATCCTGTTGCAATTTCTGATCGAAGCGGCCTGCATCTGCCTGATCGGCGGCGTCATCGCGCTGAGCCTCGCGTGGCTGGCGACGCTGGCGCTCAATAAAATCATGCCGGCGCAGATGTCGCCGATGATTGTGGCCGTCTCGCTGCTGGTCTCGCTGTTGACGGGCGTGCTCTCGGGGTTTTTTCCCGCGTGGCGCGCGGCGCGCATGAACCCCGTGGACGCCCTGCGCAATGAATAAACGCCGCATCAATATTTTTGCCGAGGCGCGGGAAAGTTTCACCATGGCCATCGGCGCCATTGCCGCGCATAAACTGCGTTCCTGCCTGACACTGCTCGGCGTGCTGGTCGGCGTGTTTTCCATCATCGTCGTTATGACGGCCATGCGCGTGATGCAAAGCAGCATTGCGGCGCAGCTGAGTTCCCTCGGCAACCAGACGTTCATGATCCGCAAATGGCCGGCCATTTATTTCGGCGGCTCCAACGCCGACTTTGAAAAATTCTGGCGGCGGAAGAACATCACCTACCAGCAGGGCAAATGGCTGCAGGAAAAAGCCAGGTCGCCGGCCAGCATCGGCATTGAAAGCGTGTTCTGGTCGGGCGAAATCAAGACGCGCTACAAATCCAGCGCGCCGACGGTGCGGCTTTACGGCGAGACGCCCGGCGGCTTTCCGGCGCGCGGCTGGGATCTGCAGGAAGGCCGGCTGCTGTTCGATTCGGACGTGGACAACGGCCGCGACGTTTGCGTGCTGGGCAGCCTGCTCGCCACGAATATTTTCCCCAACCGATCGGCGGTCGGCGAACAGGTGAAGATTGACGGCATCAATTACAACGTCGTCGGCGTGCTGGCACCCAAGGGCGGCGCACTCGGCGGCGACCAGGACAATTTTGCCGTCGTGCCGCTGACCACCGGCCTGAACCGTTACGGCCGCTGGAACCGCAGCCTGAACCTCCTGGTGCAGGCCCGCGACCAGGCCAGCTATGCCGCCACCGTCGAGGAGGTGCGCGGCCTGATGCGCGTCACCCGCAAAGTGCCGCCGGGCGAGGAGGACGATTTTGAGACCATCTCGAACGATTCGATGATCGGCCAGTTCAACACCTTCACCGCCGCGGTTCGCATTGGCGTGGCGGTGGTGAGTTCCATCGCGCTGCTGGCGGCGGGCATCGGCATCATGAACATCATGCTCGTCTCGGTCACGGAACGGACGCGCGAGATCGGCATCCGCCGCGCCATCGGCGCCAAGAAACGGAACATCATGGTGCAATTCATCATGGAGGCCGTGGTGTTGTGTGAGATCGGCGGCGCCGTCGGCGTGGTGCTGGGCATCCTCGGCGGCAACGCCACCGCCATTTTTCTGAAGCTCCCGCCGGTCGTGCCCGTGGATTGGGTCATCATCGGCCTGGGCATCTGCTCGGTGGTCGGGATCGTGTTCGGGACGTATCCCGCGTGGAAGGCGGCCAACCTCGACCCGATCGAATCGCTGCGCTACGAATGATTCAGGATTTCGCCCCGGCCTTGACGGAGGCGTTGTAACGGCGCGTGGCTTCCGGCAGTTGATGCCAGAGCTTGATGGCCACGAACAAGCCCAGCGCCGCGAACGGCACCATGAACAACGGCCACCAATGCCAGTCGCGCGGCAGCAGCCAAAAGGATTGCCCCGCTTCCGCGTGTTCCTTCGGCGTGAGATGGCCGATGAAATAAGATTGAATGCCGCTGCCGAGATAGGTGCAGCCGTCCACAATGCCCGAACAGGTCGCCGTGGCTTTGCGCCCGCCGAAATCCGTGGCCGCCGTGCCCGCCATGAGCGAGGTGATGCCGACCGACGCCATCACCACCAGGACGGAAGCCCAGCCGAGGCCGAGCGGTGACGAAAACAAAACCGCCGCCATCACCAGGGTCAGCACCAGCACCAGCCCGCACATGAACGCGGCCGGCGGCGCGCGCCGCGATTGATAAAGGTGGTCGGAAACCCAGCCGCCCATGAACCCGCCCGCGATGCCAAAAACGCACAGCAGAAAACCCCAGTGATCCTTGAAAAATTCCGCGCCCGGCTGCCGCACCTCGGCGGCAAAAACGAAATACCATTGGGTGACGCCGTTGCGGAACACGCCGGACGTCAGCCCGATCAGTGCGATGAGCAGCATCAGCCTGCTGGCGAAGACTTTTTTCAGCAGGTCCAGCGTCGAAAGTTCGACGTGCATCTGGCCGGACGAGGCGTCGTGCGTGTCAAAGGCGGGAAAGTCCGCCTCTTCCGGCGTGTCCTTGATGAGCCACCAGTCCAGCAGCACCCAGAACAGGATGATGGCCGCTGGAATGAAAAAGACCGCCCAGGTCGCGTCCACGGCTTGGCCGCCGACCAGGACGTCCGTGGCAAAGATTTTCTGGAGCAGGTTATGGAACCAGCCGCCGGTGGAATTGGCCCTGGTCAGGTCAACGATGCGTTGTCCCCAGTCGAACGCGAAATAAACGCCGATGGAGATCAGCGCGCCGAAGATCGCGCCGAAAACGCCGCGTTCGCGCACATGAAACCAATAGGCCTTGACCTTGATGATCGACACCGCGCCGTAGCTCTGGAAATACATGTTCACGCCGTACAGCACGGAATAGGCGACGACCATGTTGACCTTGAGCCGCCCCACCACGACCAGATAGGTCAGCACGCCGAGCAAAATATTCGCCACGGACGAACCGATGGCGGCAATGAGGATCCCTTTTTTGCCGCCGATCTTGTCCACGAGCGGCCCGTTGACCAAAAATGAAAATCCATAAACGAGCGTGCCGACGGCGAAGATGGTGCCGAAATCCTCCTTGGTCATCAGCGTGCCGAGCGCGTTCTTGGAGACGTTGAGGTTGTAGCGGCCCATGTAGAGGAAGGAATAGGTCATGCCCAGCGGAAACCAGTTGATAAACCGGCGCAACATGAACCAGCGGCTGTGGCCGAGCGGATTGTTC
>Ga0302322_100004575_pt1 | contig 12035 bp, 10 predicted proteins | sample Fen_T0_2_FD_203757 | JGI IMG/M metagenome (GOLD analysis project Ga0302322, IMG submission 203757) | Peat permafrost microbial communities from Stordalen Mire near Abisko, Sweden - Fen_T0_2 | ecosystem: Environmental > Terrestrial > Soil > Wetlands > Permafrost | place: Sweden: Abisko... | reverse complement strand
CGTAATGCTGGCTTTCATGCGGCATGAGGCCGACATCCTCATCGCGACTACGATCATCGAGAACGGACTCGATATCCCACTGTGTAATACCATCTTCATCAATCGCGCCGACCGGCACGGACTTTCAGAGCTCTACCAGTTGCGGGGACGGGTCGGGCGCTCCGACCGTCGTGCTTATGCGTACCTGCTGATTCCTCCCGACCGCGACCTCACCGATCTGGCGCGACGAAGACTCGCGGCACTCAAGGAGTTCAGCGACCTCGGCGCGGGGTTCAAGATCGCAGCGCTCGATCTTGAATTACGCGGGGCTGGAAACCTTTTGGGGGGAGAGCAGAGCGGCCACATCGAGGCGATCGGCTTCGAGATGTACACCTCGATGCTGGAACGCACAGTGCGCGAGCTGAAGGGCGAAGTCGAACCCGATACTCCCGAGACGCAGCTCAACCTTGGCCTCAACATCCGTATCCCGGCCGAGTACATCGCCGAGGAGAACCAGCGGCTTCGCATGTATAAGCGCGTGGCCGGAGTCGAGACCGAAGCTCAACTCACCGACGTGGGCGCAGAGCTGGGCGACCGGTATGGCACTCCGCCTCCGCCGGTGCGCAACTTGCTGGAGTACGCCGAGCTGAAGCTGCTCTCACAGAGGATTGGGGTAGCGCAGATCGAACGCCGACGCGATGCCGTCAGCATCCGGTTCACCGAGAAGGCAACCATCGATCCGGAGCGATTGGCGCGGTTCGTTAATGGCGAGCCGGGCAGCCAGTTCACGCCTGCAGGCGTGCTGAAATTTACGCTGAAAGAGAAACAGCCCGAGCTGGTGCTCTCCCGCCTGAAGGCGCTGCTCGAGCAACTCGCTGGGGACGCGGTCGGGGTAGCGTAGGGCGGTGCGGCAGACCCTTGGGCGAGTTGTAGTGTTCTAGTTATCAATAACACAAAAATAAATTCATGCGTCATTTAGAATCAATGGTTTGGGAGGAAACTGCGTTCAAACCGTTGATAAATATGATAGTTATTCATATCCTAGAGTACCCATTGGAGTTAGCTGGCCTTGTTTTCGTCGTTTCTTCGCTTTTAGCGCTGAAGCCCTTGGCATCTGCTTCTTCCCCGGTGCTCAAGCGGTAACGGCGAGCGCGTCCGGACGCCGAAAGCCCGAATCCGTAATCGTCGATTTTCAAAGAAATACGTCACTCCGCAACCTGAGATGCTGAGGTTGCAAAGGACACTACTCCCTTGCGCCCACGATGTGTTCTATAGCGGGCGCGCAATGCGCGATAGGACGTGGAACACATCGCATTGTGATAAGAGTGGCACGGCGGTAATCCACGGATATAGGCTAGAAGCTCTTCAAGGCAGCGACCTAGTCGCGTGAAGGCGTTTCGTGAGTCATTGGCCGGGGAGCGGCAGTTTGTCGGGCCTGCTTGCTTGCCGGCGCCGGTTCGACGTCGGCGGGGCGAGTCGAGACCGACGTGTTTGTACTTGGAGTTACGTTCAATGTGGCGGAGGTTGACGTGTTGCCGTCGGTTGCGGTGATGGTGACGGCGGTGGGCCGGACGGTAAGCACGTTGGCGCCGAAGCGGATGGAAGTCAGGCCGCCACGGACATAGAGAGTCGAGGGCGGGGCCACAATGTTGGGATGATTACTGGTCAGTCGGAGGGTGACTCCACCGCTGGGAGTAGGAGAAGCGAAGGTGAGCGTACCTAAGGCGATGCCGACACGACGGGCTGTTGTCGGGTTAAAGACAAGCGAGCCGAATGAAACCTGTATTGGGGCGAAGGTCGCCGACACGGAGGTTGGGCCGTTGATGGTCACAATGCAGTAGTTCGCTTGGGTCGAAGCGCAGCCGGTCCAATGGTTCAGCGTCGAACCGACGGCGGGCGTTGCAGCCAGCGCGAGGGTGGTTCCGGTTGGATAGTTATGAGAACAGGCGCTGCCGCAGTTGATGTAGCCGTCTCCGCTGATTACGGTGCCACCGCTGCTGCTGGATGCGCTTAGCACCGAGGTAAGGCTGAAGGAGGCGGCGACGCTGCGCGCCTTGTACGTGCTGACGTTGCAGACGTTGCCGTGGACGGCATCGCAGCTGGTCCATTTGGTCAGCACCCAGCCTTGGGCGGGGATAGCCGTCAAGATCACTCCATTCAGGCCCGAGTAATTGTGCGAGCAGGTTGCGCCACAGTTAATAAAGCCGTCTGCGCTGGTAATGGCACCGCTGCCGGTCAGGGAAACCAACAGAGTCGCGGTAAACATGGCGGTGACGCTACGAGCGCTGTTCATAGTCACGGTGCAGGTGTTGTTTTGCGTGGTGTCGCATCCGCTCCAGCCAGCCAGCATCCAGCTCTGGGCCGGGGTCGCGGTCAGCACGACCGTAGTCCCGGTCAAGTAGTTCTGCGAACAGCTCGCGCTGCAGTTGATGTAGCCGTCGCTACTGGTAATCGTTCCGCCGAAGCCCGCAGTTACCGACAGCGTGTACACAGCGGTAAATGTAGCGGTCACGTTGCGGGCACGTTGCGGGCACGTTGCGGGCACTGTTCATCGTGACGGTGCATGTATTTCCCTGCGTGGTGTCACAGCCGCTCCAGCCGGAGAACACCCAGCCTTGGGCTGGAGTCGCGGTCAGGGTCGATGCGATCCCGTTCTTGTAGCTGGCCGAACAAACCGTGCCGCAATTAATGTAACCGTCACTACTGGCGATCGTGCCGTTGCCTACCAAGTTAGCGAACAGAGAGACACCGAGCCCCACATCCAAGCTGAATACCGTGCCATATTTGGTGGCACCTCCTTGGCTAGTTGTCCCGTAAAAGTTCCCGTCGGTACCTTGCACCAACCCTCCGAACGGGTGGGCGCCGTCAGTGTAGTCGAACTTGTGCAGCGCCGTTAGTGCACCTCCGGGTGTGATTTTGAAGACAGAGCCGCAGCCCAGGTAGCAGTTTTTGTTTGCCCCGCCTTCTGTAGCCCCGTAGAAGTTCCCGTCGGTAGCTTGCATCAGCCCCCCTGCGGGATATCCGAAAGGATCGTTGCCGTCAGCGCCGTCGAAGCTGTGCAAGGTGGTAAATGCGCCCCCAAGGGTGATCCTGAACACTGTGCCACAGGTGTTCACACAGTTGTGGTTAGTCCCGCCGGACTGGGTTATCCCATAGAGGTTCACGTCGGTGGCTTGAAGTAGCGGCCCACGGGGAGCAGCGCCGTCCGTACATCCACTTTGAGCACAGAAGTTGTAAAGAGTTGTGAGCGTACCTCCCGGAGTGATTCTAAAGACTGTGCCGTCGAAGCTTGTTCCGCCACTTGCGGTCGTCCCATAGAAGTTCCCATCAGTGGCTTGTATCAAGGCGCTTGGACCGTACCCGTCAGTGCAATTCGTATTAGCGCAGAAGCTGTAAAGCGTAGTAAGCGTACCGATTGGAGTGATTCTGAAGACGGTGCCGCCGTGGCTAGGCCCGCGATAGAAAGTCGTCCCGTAAAAGTTTCCGTCAGTTGCTTGCACCAACGCGCTAGGAGTGTCACCGTCAGGGCAATTGATATTAGCGCAAAAGCTGTAAAGAGTGGTCAGGTTGCCGCTTGGAGTGATCTTGAAGACTGTTCCACATTGGACCATGCAGTTGCCGTCGGCACCATAGGATGTAGTCCCGTAGAAGTTCCCGTCGGTGGCTTGCACCAGTGCGGCGGCCGGATATGATCCGTCAGTGCAGTTCGTTTGGGAGCAAAACGTGTAAAGGGTGGTCAGTGTGCCGCCTCTGGTGATGTTGAAGACGGTGCCGCAACCAATGGGCGGACAGTTGTTGGGCTGCCCGCCAGCGGCGGTTATCCCATAGAAACTCCCGTCTGTGCCCTGGACGAGAGATGCAGCAGGGCTATCACCATTGGTCTTGTTGAAACTTGCCAGAGTTGTGAACATTTGCGCAGACGAGGCAATCGCCGATACGCAAAATACAACGATGAAGAGGAACTTCTTCGAGGAAACTAGATTCACCACAGAGCCTCCTTTCGGCCTCGTGTGGGTGTTGAGCCTATGCGTTAGGCTCGAACGCCGGCCATTTCCATAAGTGCAGACAAGTCTCGGTTTGGTTCCAACAACTGGCGATTGTGAACCCGATTGTCCTCGGAAGCGAACTATTTCTCTTATATCCATTTTCCCCCGCAGTCTGTAGTCCGCCGAGAGTCGCGTTGCTCCTGACGCGAACAACAGATCCTTCGACTACGCGCTCGCCCGACCCGCAAAGAACGCGGGTCTAAGAGAGGCAGGCGAGCGCTTCGCTCAGGATGACAATGTAGTGGAATAGCGGATAGAAAGCAGATCCCCGCGGCCCGCAGGGATGACAAGCACAAAGAGAGGCGCTACTTGAGTCCGGCGTTCTCGGCGGCAAGGCGGGCGAGGGAGCTCCAGTCGAGGTCTTCCATACCGCGACCGATGGCGGAGAGGGCGTTGTCGTGGACCACGCTCAAGATGGGCATGGGGACTTCGGCGCTGTCGGCGGCGGCTTGCACGAGACGGACGTCTTTGAGGCCGAGACGCATCTTGAATCCGGCGGGCTGGTAGCGCTCGTCGGCAATGATGCCGCCGTAGGTTTTGTACACCGGAGCGGAGAAGAGAGTGTTGGTGAGCAGGTCGACGAATTCGTGCGGGTCGATGCCGTACTTGCGAGTGAGGGCGACGGCTTCTCCGAGCGACTCGATGACCGAGCAGATGAGGAAGTTACCGGCAAGTTTGACGACGTTAGCCATCTCGGGTTTGGGGCCGATGACAAAGGTGCGCTGTCCGATGGCATCGAAGATGGGCTGGGAACGTTCGATGTCGGCAGCGGGGCCCGCCACGACAACCACCAGTTTGGCAGCAGCGGCCGCCTCCGGGCGTCCGAAGACCGGGGCGGAGACGTAACTCTGTCCGCGCTGATGATGCTCGGCGGCGAGTTGCTGCGAGAGCGCGACACTGATGGTGCTCATGGAAATGTGAATGGAGCCTTGGGGCAACGTGCCGGCGATGCCGCCTGATCCGAAGACAGCTTCGGAAACGGCGTGGTCGTCAGACAGCACGGTGATGGCGACGTCAGCGCCGCGAGCGGCATCGGCGATAGAGGATGCGACGGCGATGCCGTCGGACTGAAGGGCCTCGGACTTCGCATGAGTGCGGTTCCAGACGGTGATGGCGTGTCCGGCGCTGTGAAGGTTGCGGGCCATGTGCGAGCCCATGTTGCCGAGTCCGAGGAAGGCGATTTTCATAGGTTCAGTGTAGATGCAAGGGGGAGTTTCGAGTTTCAAGTTGCGAGTTTCTAGAGCAAACACGAATTGCTTTTCGCGACGCGCGCGCCTAAGATTCGCGGCGTGGGGTGCGCTGTGACTGCGTCTTACCCGTTCCAGAGAATCTTCGTCAATCTTGTAGTGCTTGTGCTGGCGGTTGGCGCATACGCACAGGCTCCGCCCAAGTACGATGCCGCTGCAGAAACCAAACTGAAGGGCACGGTGCAAGAAGTGAAGCTTGTTCCTCCGAGCGGGGGCAAGCCGTTGGAGTATCTGACGTTAAAGAGCGGCGCTGACACTGTGGACGTGCTTCTGTGCCCGAAGAGCTTTTACGATGACATGGGAGCGAGCTTCAAGGCTGGGGATGAGATTGAAGTGACCGGCTCGAAGGTCAAGCAAGGCGGGAGCGACGTGATCCTGGCGCGCGAGGTGACAAAGGGGAACGACGTGCTCATCCTGCGATTCAAGGATGGAAAGCCGGCGTGGTGAGGAACAGTATCAATCCCACAATGTAGGACAGTTTATCGTGCCCACATTTGCCAACTGCGGGCAAATATGGGCCACCCACCTTTCCTGAGAGGTCCACAAAACAGATCCCCCGCCGACGCAAGTCGGCGAGGGATGACAAACCGTAACGGGTTTAGAGTTTTATGCGGTGCCGAGGCGGCGGAGCACGGTTTCGCGGAAGCCGCGGCTGAGCGTGAGCTTGGTGCCGTCGCGCAGCAAGATAGCGTAGTCGCCGTAGAGTGACGGCTTCAGGGTCTTGATGCGGTCCACGTTCACCAGCGTGGAGCGATGCACGCGCATAAACTGACGGGCACCTAAACGGTTCTCGAGCGCGGTAATGGTTTCGCGCAGGATGTGGGTGACGTTGCCGACGTGCAGACAGACGTAGTTCCCCGCCGATTCGGCCCAGTCGATCTCATTGGGCTTGAGGCAAACGATCTCTCCATCAGACTTCACGACGATGCGCTCGGGCGAATGCTGGCGGTTGTCGAGCTCCGCGAGCATCTCCAGTACGCGCTTCTGGAACATGGCTTCTGAGGGTTGTTGTAACTGGCGGCGCGCGTGGTCGAGAGCTTCGCCGAGGCGTTCCTTGCTGACGGGCTTCAGCAAGTAGTCGAGGGCGTGAATCTCGAAGGCGCGCATGGCGTAGCGATCATAGGCGGTAACGAAAACAGTGAGCGGCAGGTGTCCCTGTTTCTGCAATGCCTCGACGACTCCGAAGCCGTCCACTTCCGGCATCTGCACGTCGAGGAACACCAAGTCTGGTCTCTCGCGCTGGATGGCGGCGATGGCAGAGCGGCCGTCGCCGCACTCAGCCACAATTTGCAGGTCGGGCTCGGCTTGCACCAGGCTTCTCAGGCGACCTCGGGCAAGGGTTTCGTCATCGCTAAGCAATACTCGAATCGACATGATCGGTCGTGACCTCCTCAGTTCTGGTTCGATAGGGAACGCGAATTTTTACGGTGCACCCGCCACCGGGTGAGTCTTCCAGCATCATGGCGTGATCATCGTTGTAAAGCTGTTGCAAGCGGCCGCGAGTGTTGCGCAGGCCGACGCCTTCGGGCGGCATGAGTCCGCCACGGGTGAAACCGAGTCCGTCGTCGCGGATTTCCATCCAGACGTCGTCGCGGTCGCGCCAGGTGGTGATGCGAATGAAGCCGGGGGCGCGGCGCGGCCCGATGCCGTGACGGATGGCATTTTCGACGAGGGGCTGCAGAATCAGGTTGGGAACAAGAGTGTCAAAGGTGCGAGGATCGATTTCGGTTTCTACACGAAGGCGATCGTGAAAACGCACTTGCTGGATGTCAATGTACTTCTGCAGGAACGTGAGCTCCTGATGTAACGGTACTTCATGGACGCCGACGCCATCGAGCGACATGCGCAGAAGGTCGGCGAGCTGAAGGGTCATGTGCTCTGCGGCTTCGCCGTCGTGGCGAGCGAGCGCGGCGATGGAGTTCAGCGTGTTGAACAGGAAGTGGGGCTCGAGCTGGATCTTCAGCACTTCGAGCTGAGCGTTGGCGAGTTGCGCCTCAAGCTGCGAGGAAAAGAGTTGCCGCTCCCGATACTTGCCGTAAAAGGCTATGGCCTGGGAAATGAGCAGTATGTACCAGTAGCGCGGTAGATCCATGAAAACGCGCGAGAGCACGTGGGGGAAGTAGGGCATCGGAGGTTCCTTGATCCAGGTGATCAAGGGGCTCAATCGGGCGAGTGCGGCAGCGGCGAGAAAAGTGAGCACCACGCTGGCGACGATGTGGATTGGAAGAGAGAGCTTCCAACTGGCGCGGTCGAAGGTGTAGCGCCGGGACAGTTCATAAATGATGGGGGTCAAGAGCGACCAGACGAAGGCGATGGAGACGTTCCACGCTAGAAGCTGCGCCCAACTGATGGGTTCGCCCATTGACGCGGTGTACACGTGCGCTCCAGCGGACGTCAGGAAGGCGAGCAGCGTCCAGAGGACGGAGCCCACGACCCAAACGCGACTCCAGCGCTTCGAAGCTGAGTTACCCGACACCAAACTGGTTTCCCCAAGGCAGACGGCCGCCCGCCTTGCTGTCATAGACGGATTCCAGCTGAAAATGTTTCCTCAAAGTCAAAGGATGTAGAGGAGTGCGCATTGGTGTGTCCAGAAGCGGACACGATGTTCAACACCGGCCATAGCACGGGTACGACATAGCCCGTGTGTAACCCACCGTGCGACAATGACAGGTCGCGGCGGGCGGCCCATTCCATGCATGAGTTAGGCATTGCATCGTCGATTCTGGAGAGCGTGGAGAAAGAGGCGCAGCACCATCCTGGGTGCCGCATTTCCAGGGTGGGGGTCAAGATCGGTGAGTTGGCGGGAGTGGACGCGGACGCGCTGCAGTTTGGTTTTGAGTGCCTCGTCAAGGATACCGAGTGGGAAAAGCTGGTGTTGCAGGTGGAATGGATTCCGCGAGTGCAACGGTGTCTCAAGTGCCAGAATGAATTTCGGATGGCTGACTACGACCCGCAGTGTCCGAAGTGTGGAGAGTTTGCGACGCAATGCATTAGTGGTGAGGAGTTGGACATCGCTTACATGGAAGTGGATGAATGAGCCGCGTTGAAGTCGAGAAGAAGGTACTGAACGAGAACCAGATCCTAGCGGAGCAACTTCGCGAGCGCTACCGGGAACACGGGGTGCTGTGCGTGAACCTGATCAGCTCGCCGGGATCGGGGAAGACGCTGTTGCTGGAAAAGACGCTGGAGCGCTTCGACAAGGGCACGCGCGTGGCGGTGCTGACGGGAGATCTTCAGACTGAGAATGATGCGAAGCGGCTGGCGAAATACGGATTTCCGGTGAAACAGATTGTGACCGGCGGAACCTGCCACCTAGATGCGCGCATGGTGGAGAAGCACCTCGCGGATTGGAAGCTGGAAGACCTCGACTTGCTGATTGTCGAGAACGTGGGGAACCTGGTGTGTCCGTCGAGCTACGACCTGGGGGAAGCCGCGAAGATCGTGCTGTTGAGCACGACCGAAGGCGAGGACAAGCCACTGAAGTATCCGTCGATCTTCTTTAAGTCGGAGTTGATGGTGCTGACCAAGATTGATCTGCTGCCGTATGTGCCGTTCAAGGCTGAACTGGCGAGAGAGAATGCGCGGCGGGTGCATCCGGGGATGGAGATTCTTGAATTGTCGAGCACTACGGGCGAAGGGCTAGATGTCTGGATGAACTGGCTGGAAGCGCGGCGGGTTAAGGCGAAAGCGAAACCGATTCCAGCGTAGTTTGCCAGGGGTCCTTCGGCTCCGCTGCGCTGCGTTCAGGATTTCGGCTGCAGGCTCCCGTCACTTCACTCCTCACGCCTGCACAGCGCCTCAACTTGAGTGCGGCGGGCGCATGGCCTACGATGAGCCGTTACGATGGAAACCTTTGTTGGTCGGAGGGATAGCTCCGTGATGCGCCCCAACACGTCATGTCTCGCGCCAGTGTTGAAGCTGGCGGCACTCGTCTTCCTCATCAATCTCATTGCTCTTCCGTCGGTTGCATGGCAGAGCGACGAAGAGAGTGCGTCTGCGCAACAGCACCAGGGCTATCCGGTCATCGTCGATGGATACGAAGTTTTTCGCGTGCGCCAGAACCTGGGGGCGGCGACGGCGGAACAGCGGGCAGAGCGGATTTCGGGGGCACTGGAAGACCTGGCGAAGGCGCAGGATTTTAATCCAGAGAACATCACAGCCAATGAAGAAGGCGGAGTCGCTACGGTACGATACGGCGACCAGTTGATCGTCACGATCAATGATGCCGAGGCAAAGGCGACGGGCCTGCCGCGTAAGGCGTTGGCCATCCAGTACACAAAACTGCTGCAGGAGAAACTCGCCGTTGCGCGTGAGCAGCACACGCCACGCTACCTGTGGAGGGCGGCTGCCTACGCGACGGGAACGGTGCTGGCTTACCTGGTGCTGGTCTGGCTTCTGGTGATTGCGACACGAGGGATCGTCAGGCTACTGGAGACCTCGGCGAAATCGCGGATCAAAGGCATAAAGATCCAGCAGTCGGAGATTCTACGCGGAGAGCGCCTGGCGAGACTGCTGGTGTCGGTAGCGAGAACGGTGCGGAACGTGGCAATCGCTATTCTCACCTACCTCACGCTGGCGAAGGTGTTCAGTTTCTTCCCGTGGACACGAGAACACGGGGAACTGTTGCTGGGATATATCACGGGGCCTCTGGTGGCGATGGGTACGGCATTCTTAAACTATCTGCCCAAGGCGTTCTACATCCTGGTCATCTTCGTGGTGATCCACTTCGTTCAGCGGTTCGCGCACGTGATCGCGGTCGAGGTGGAGCGTGGGCGCATCCGAATCCCGAACTTCTATCCGGAGTGGGCTCAGCCGACGTACAAGATCGTCCGAGTGCTGATCTATGCGTTCGCTGCGGTGATGATTTATCCCTACTTGCCGGGAGAGTCGTCACCTGCATTCAAGGGAATCACCGTATTCCTCGGCGTGCTGTTCTCGTTAGGCTCCACCTCGGCGGTGGCCAACTTCGTAGCAGGCGTGATTTTGATTTATACGCGCGGGTTCCGCGTAGGTGACTGGGTGACGATCGGCGAGAACACCGGCGAAGTGGTGCAGACGTCGATGCTGGCGACACATTTGCGTACGATTCGAAACGAAGAAATCACGATTCCGAATTCGGTGGTACTCGGCAGCCACGTTACAAACTTCAGCTTGCAGGCGAACCAGCAGGGTGTGGTGCTGCATACCTCAGTGACGATTGGATATGACGCGCCGTGGCGCACGATCCATAAGTTGCTGATTGAAGCGGCGCTGAAGACGAAGTACATCCTGCACGATCCGGCGCCGTTCGTGTTGCAGGCGGACCTGCAGGACTCGTATGTGAAGTATGAGATCAACGCTTACACCGACCGTCCGCTGCTTATGCCGTACACCTACTCGGAGCTGCACGCCAACATTCAGGACAGTTTCTACGAGGCGGGGGTGGAGATCATGTCGCCGATCTTCCATGCGCTGCGCGACGGCAACCGAATGGCGATACCGGATGATTACCTGCCCAAGGGCTATCAGGCCAAGGGGTTTCGCGTGAAAAACATTGATGCCGACTCCGAGGGCGGGGCCCATTCTTGACATAGGGCAGGCAAGTCACTAGCGTTTGGAGAAGAAGAGGAGCCGTTCTGACTAGCAATTTCCAGCCGGTCGTGCCCGCCCGATACAAATCCGTCCTTTATTTGTTGCTCGTGATCGCGCTCGTGCAAATGGCATGGGCGGAGAAGATCAACGACATCCAGGCGCAGGGTTATGTGACGGACCTCGCGGGGGTCATCAATCCTGCAACGCGACAGAAGATCGAGTTGCTGGCGACGGAAGTGGAGCAGAAGACGGGCGACCAGATCGCCGTGGTGACAGTGAATTCGCTGGAAGGCCAGACGCGGGAAGACTACGCCGTCGATCTGTATAAGCACCTGGGCGTGGGGTCGAAGAAAGAGAATAAGGGCGTGCTCATCCTGATCGCGCCCAAAGAGCGACAGTATCGGGTAGAAGTGGGATACGGGCTGGAGCCGGTCATCAACGACGCGCGCGCGGGGGACGTTGGCCGGGAGATGGTTCCTGATTTGAGGAAGGCAGACTACGGCGCCGCAGCCTTGACTGGCACAACCGCGGTGGCGCAGTTTATCGCCGCCGACGCAGGCATACAACTGACGGGATTGCCGCAACGCCGGGCGCGTGCTCCGAAAAGAGAGGCACCGTGGTGGCTGCCGATTGTGCTATTTGGCGGTTTCTTTCTGCTGATTCGGGCGCTCGTAAGAGGCGGACGAAATCGACGTGGCCCACCGGGCTCCGGTGGCGGCATGGGCAACGCGCTGCCATGGATCCTGCTGGGCAACGCGTTGGGCCAGGGCGGCAGGGGCTGGGGCGGCGGATTTGGTGGCAGCTCCGGCGGTTGGGGTGGCGGCGGTGGTGGTGGATTTGGTGGTTTTGGCGGTGGATCGAGCGGCGGCGGCGGAGCCGGCGGAAGCTGGTAGCGCGAGCGGAGAGGGAAGCATGGCAAGCAAGCCTGACGACAAGTTGCAGACAATGGTGGACCGGCTGCATTATGCCTGCGGCGACGACCTCGCGGCCGTGGTGCTCTACGGCTCAGCGGCACGTGACGACTTTAGCGAACAGTATTCCGACGTGAACCTGCTGGTCGTACTGCACGCCATGAAGCCGGAGATCTATGCCGGGCTGTCGGGGGTGTTGGCCTGGTGGAGTCGCGAAGAGAAGCTGCGTCCACCGACGATTATGACCCTGCAGGAGTTGCGGGAGTCGGCGGACGTGTTCG
>Ga0302322_100004572_pt1 | contig 12039 bp, 10 predicted proteins | sample Fen_T0_2_FD_203757 | JGI IMG/M metagenome (GOLD analysis project Ga0302322, IMG submission 203757) | Peat permafrost microbial communities from Stordalen Mire near Abisko, Sweden - Fen_T0_2 | ecosystem: Environmental > Terrestrial > Soil > Wetlands > Permafrost | place: Sweden: Abisko... | reverse complement strand
TGGTCGGCCAGCCGCAGCAGAGCCAGGGTCACCGGGCCGCCCGACACCAGGGAGGCCAGCACGCACAGGACGACGGCGGTCTCCTGCTGGGCGCGGTCGTGGCCGGCGCTGTTGACGGCGAGGAACGCCACCGCGCCGAGGAGCGTCGCCGCGCCGAACAGCACGACGCCCGCCCGCAGGCGGAACCGGCGGATCATGGGGACGTCCCACCAGAACGGCAGCGACAGCATGCTGAGGACCGAGAGCAGCCCCAGTGCCGCGTCCGTCACAGCCCGCACCCCCCGCGCCGGTCACCCCGTACCGGTCACCTCGTGCCCGGTCGCCTCGCCCGAGGCCCCCGAGCCGCCAGGCTCCCCAAGCTAGCGGTCAGCTGCGCCGGGCGGGCGCCGACCGGGTGGGTTCGGCGCCGGCCAGCACATCGGGCACGTGATCGGGGACGCCGGTGGCGGCCACGACCCGGGAGGTCTCGGCGGCCAGGGCGGACGCCCGGTCGGCCCGTTCGAGGAGCCGGCCGACGACGGGCCGCGCCGCCTGCTCCTCCCGCCAGTGGGCCGCCGCCAGGCGCTGCCCGATCGCCTGCCGGGTGACGCCGAGCTTCGCGGCGATCTCCGACTGCGGGCGTCCCGGGTCGGCGAGGTCGATGGCCTGCCAGGCCTGCGGCGTCCGGGACCGCATGAGCGCGGCGAGCAGGTTGAGCACCGCCTCGGCGTCGGCACCGGCGAGGGGGTCGCCGGCCCGGACGGCGAGATGCTGCGGCGCTCGCTTGGCGGCCGTCACGGCGTCCCTGGCCAGCACGAACGCGTCACCGCGACCGGCTCGGGTGCTCGCGGGCAGCGGACGCTCGACAGGGCCGATGCCGAGGCCGATGCTCCAGTGGCCGTCGCGCACGAGGTCGAGGACGGCGTCGACGGCGGCCCCGGAATGCTCGAAGACGCCTTGGAACTCGTCACCGGCCGTCCGTTCGAAGCCGCGGGTCGCCGGGTACTGGGCCAGTCGATGCAGGGCGTCGTCCACGCGATCGGGGCCGCGACGACTGCGCTGCTGGTCGACAGTCAGAACAATGGGCACATGACAAGTCTCAAGCCTTGCCTTGTAGGTGTCAAGATGTTGAGAACGAACCATGTCAAGAGCCCAATGTCACGACTTCAGCCATTTCGTGCCCCCTCTATGGTTTGTATCATCTCATGTTCAGGTCAGGACGGTGCGGTCGCTGTGCCGCGACCTGCCTTCCCCGTCGGTGGCCCCGCGTAGGCTGTCGCGACGATGAGCACTCTGTTCGACGACCTCTCCCTGTCCGGGGGCACGCCCGACGGCGGCGCCCGGCCCGTCGCCGCGCCCGCCACCCCGCCCCGGCCCGAAGGCGCCCCCGGAGGCGCCTCCGGCGACGCCCCTCAGGGTGGCCGCACGGGCGGTCGCGTCCGCGGCGTCGGTGGAGCGCACCCGCTGCCCGGCCTGCCCGCCCTCCCGGCGACCGGCCCCGCGACCGGCCCCGCGACCGGACCGGAGAGCGGACCGTCGACCGGTGACCCCGCCGTCCGGCTGCGGCCCGCGCCGATCGACGTCGACGCCCTGCTCGACGCGCTCAACCCGCAGCAGCGGGCGGCGGTCGTGCACGAGGGCGGCCCGCTGCTGCTGGTGGCGGGCGCCGGTTCCGGCAAGACGCGGGTGCTCACCCACCGGGTCGCGTACCTGCTCGCCGCGCGGGGGGTCCGCCCGTCCGAGGTGCTCGCCATCACCTTCACCAACAAGGCCGCCGCGGAGATGCGGGAGCGCGTCGAGGCGCTCGTGGGCCCGCGGGCGTCGTCGATGTGGGTCTCGACCTTCCACTCCGCGTGCGTGCGCATCCTGCGGCGCGAGTCGACGGTCGTCGGCATGCGGCAGAGCTTCTCCATCTACGACGCCGCGGACTCCCACCGGCTGATGGCGCTCGTCTGCCGCGAGCTCGACCTCGACCCCAAGAAGTACCCGCCGCGCGCCTTCAGCGTGCAGGTCTCCAACCTCAAGAACGAGCTCGTCGACGAGGACAGCTACGCCTCGACCGCGGCCGACGGCACCCACGCCGACCGGATGCTCGCCGAGTGCTACCGGGGCTACCAGCGGCGCCTCCGCGAGGCGAACGCGATGGACTTCGACGACCTGATCATGACGACGGTGAACATCCTGCAGGCGTTCCCCGAGGTCGCAGCCCGGTACCGGCAGCGCTTCCGGCACGTGCTCGTCGACGAGTACCAGGACACCAATCACGCCCAGTACGTGCTCGTCCGCGAGCTGGTGGGCGGGCCGTGGGCGACGCCGGGCCCGGACGGCGCGAACCCGCCGCCCGGCGAGCTCACCGTCGTCGGCGACGCCGACCAGTCGATCTACGCCTTCCGCGGGGCCACGATCCGCAACATCACCGAGTTCGAGATCGACTACCCCGACGCGACGACGATCCTGCTGGAGCAGAACTACCGCTCCACCCAGACGATCCTGTCGGCCGCGAACGCCGTCATCGACCGCAACACCGGACGCCGCCCCAAGCGGTTGTGGACGGACGCCGGGCACGGCGAGCGGATCGTCGGCTACGTCGCCGACAACGAGCACGACGAGGGCGCCTTCATCGCCGAGGAGATCGGCCGGCTGCACCGGCGCGAGGGTGCGCGGTACGGCGACGTCGCGGTCTTCTACCGCACCAACGCCCAGTCGCGGGCGCTGGAGGAGGTCTTCGTCCGGGCCGGGGTCCCCTACAAGGTGGTCGGCGGCACCCGGTTCTACGAGCGCCGCGAGGTCAAGGACGCGCTGGCCTACCTGCGGGTGCTCGCCAACCCCGACGACACGGTGAACCTGCGCCGCATCCTCAACGTCCCCAAGCGCGGCATCGGCGACCGGGCCGAGGCGTGCGTCGTGGCGCTCGCCGAGCGGGAGCGGGTCGCCTTCAGCCAGGCGCTCGCCCGGGTCGACGAGGCGCCGGGCATCGCCACCCGCTCGGTGACCGCCGTCCGGGGGTTCCTCGACCTGATGGAGACCCTCCGCACCCTGGTCGAGGGGGGCGCGGGCGTGGCGACCGTGCTGGAGGCCGTGGTCGAGCAGACCGGGTACGCCGCCGAGCTGCGGGCCAGCGAGGACCCGCAGGACGAGTCGCGCCTGGAGAACCTCTCCGAGCTGGTCGGGGTGGCCGCGGAGTACGAGGAGGCGAACCCGCAGGGGTCGCTCGCCGACTTCCTGGAGCAGGTGTCCCTGGTCGCCGACACCGACGAGGTGCCGGACGAGGCCGTGGCGGGCGCCCAGGAGGGCCGCCCGGCGGTGGACGACGGCGTCGTCACGCTGATGACGCTGCACACCGCCAAGGGCCTGGAGTTCCCGGTGGTGTTCCTCACCGGCCTGGAGGAGGGCGTCTTCCCGCACCAGCGCTCCGTCGGCGACGAGACCGAGCTGGCCGAGGAGCGCCGTCTCGCGTACGTGGGGATCACCCGGGCCCGGGAGCGGCTCTACGTCTCCCGGGCCTCCGTGCGCAGCGGCTGGGGACAGCCGCAGTACAACCCGGCCAGCCGCTTCCTCGACGAGATCCCGCCGGCGCTCGTGGACTGGCGGCGGTCGGAGTCGACGTCGATGCGGCCGGGCTCGACGCCCGCGGTGGCCCGGCTCGCCCAGCGGCCCGGCGTCCGGTCGCCCGGGAACCGGGAGGTCGTGCACCTGGAACCCGGCGACCGGGTCACCCACGACACGTTCGGGTTGGGCACCGTGCTGGAGGTGCTGGGCGCGGGCGACAAGGCCCAGGCCGTGGTGAAGTTCCGCGAGGGCACCAAGAAGCTGCTGCTGCGCTTCGCCCCCGTCACCAAGCTCTGACCGCGCACCGAGCTCTGACGCCTTCCGGGCGCGTTGACCCGCCCCCGGGGATCGGACGAACACCTGAACCGGGTCCCGGGGAGGTTCGACGGTCCCGGATCGGTCCCCGCCGGGTCGGTTAGTCTCGACCCGCCCGGACGTTCGACGTCCGGGCCGGACGGTGTCCTGGGGTGGACACCGCCCACCAGCTGTCGCCCGAGGAGGACTCTGTGCCAGTTCGCATCGTCGTCGCCAAGCCCGGCCTGGACGGCCACGACCGGGGGGCCAAGGTCGTGGCCCGCGCCTTGCGCGACGCGGGCATGGAGGTCGTCTACACCGGTCTGCACCAGACGCCCGAGCAGATCGTGGAGGCGGCGATCCAGGAGGACGCGGACGGCATCGGCCTGTCCGTGCTGTCCGGGGCGCACCTGACCCTGTTCGCCCGGACCGTCGAGCTGCTCAAGGAGCGCGACGCGGGCGACATCGTGGTGTTCGGCGGCGGGATCATCCCGAAGGGGGACGTCCCGGCGCTGGAGGCGATGGGGGTGCGCAGGGTGTTCGGTCCCGGCACCTCGATGCACGAGATCGTCGACTGGGCCAAGGCCAACATCGGCCAGACCCAGCCGGTCTGACGCCGCCGGGCGGCCGGCGTCCCCGGCCGCCCCGCGCGAGACCTCGACGCACGAGACCGGCCGAGGTCGGGCGTGTTTCCGGACGCCGCGTGTCACGGATCACACGTGACGGCGGCCACTCGGTGCTGCGACGTGACGTGCAGCACGATGTGGCGTGCCGGAGGGGTGCCCGGTGCGGGCTAGGGTTACCTAAAAACCCGCCCGACGTTTGAGGACGGTCTCGTGGACCTGTTCGAGTACCAAGCGCGCGATCTCTTCGCCGCGCACGGCGTCCCCGTGCTGGACGCCATCGTCGCCTCCACCCCGGAGGAGGCCGGAGCGGCCGCCGAGAAGATCGGTGGTGCCGTGGTGGTGGTCAAGGCACAGGTGAAGACCGGCGGCCGGGGGAAGGCCGGCGGCGTCAAGCTGGCGCGCAGCCCGCAGGAGGCCGCCGATCACGCCGCGAACATGCTCGGGATGGTCATCAACGGGCACACGGTGCGCCAGGTGATGGTCACCCAGGGCGCCGACATCGCCGAGGAGTACTACTTCGGCGTGCTGCTGGACCGCTCCAACCGGACGTTCCTCGCCATGGCCTCCCGCGAGGGCGGCATGGAGATCGAGCAGCTGGCCGTCGAGCGCCCGGAGGCGCTGGCCCGCATCCCGGTCGACGCGCTCGACGGGATCGACGCGGCGAAGGCCGCCGAGATCGTCACCGCGGCGCGCTTCCCCGAGGACGTCGCCGAGGGCGTCTCCGCGGTGATCAGCCAGCTGTGGGACGTCTTCGTCGCCGAGGACGCCACCCTGGTCGAGGTGAACCCGCTGGTCAAGACCGGCGACGGCGCGATCCTGGCCCTCGACGGCAAGGTCACCCTCGACGACAACGCGAGCTTCCGGCACGCCGGGCACGCCGAGCTGGTCGACCACAGCGCGACCGACCCGCTGGAGATCCTCGCCCGCGAGCGGCACCTCAACTACGTCAAGCTCGACGGCACCGTCGGGATCATCGGCAACGGCGCAGGCCTCGTGATGAGCACGCTCGACGTCGTCGCCTACGCGGGCGAGCAGTTCGGCGGGGTCCACCCGGCGAACTTCCTCGACATCGGCGGCGGCGCGAGCGCCGAGGTCATGGCGAACGGCCTGGCGATCATCCTGTCCGACCCGCAGGTCAAGAGCGTCTTCGTGAACGTCTTCGGCGGGATCACGGCGTGCGACGCCGTCGCGAACGGCATCGTGCAGGCGTTCGCGCTGCTCGCCGAGCGCGGTGAGGAGATCACCCACCCGCTCGTCGTCCGGCTCGACGGCAACAACGCCGAGCTGGGCCGCCAGATCCTCCGCGACGCGGCGCTCCCGCTGCTCGAGCAGGCCGACACCATGGACGGCGCCGCCCGCCGCGCCGCCGAACTCGCAGCCCGGGAGGCCTGAGCGATGGCGATCTTCCTGACCGAGAACAGTCGGGTCCTGGTCCAGGGCATGACCGGCTCGGAGGGCATGAAGCACACCGAGCGCATGCTCCGCTCCGGCACCAAGATCGTGGGCGGCGTCAACCCGCGCAAGGCGGGCACCACCGTCGGGTTCGACGGCATCGAGGTGCCGGTCTTCGGCTCGGTGAGCTCCGCCGTCGACGCCACGGGTGCCGACGTCTCCGTCGTCTTCGTGCCGGCGCGGTTCACCAAGGACGCCGTCTACGAGGCGATCGACGCGAAGATGCCGCTCGTCGTCGTCATCACCGAGGGTGTGGCCGTGCACGACTCGGCGAGCTGGTTCCAGTTCGCCCAGAACGCCGGCACCACCCGGATCATCGGCCCGAACTGCCCCGGCCTCATCTCCCCCGGGAAGTCGAACGTCGGGATCATCCCGGCCGACATCGCGGGCGCGGGCCCGATCGGCCTGGTCAGCAAGTCGGGGACGCTGACCTACCAGATGATGTACGAGCTGCGCGACATCGGCTTCTCGTCCGGCGTCGGGATCGGCGGCGACCCGGTGATCGGGACGACGCACATCGACGCGCTCGCCGCGTTCGAGGCCGACCCCGAGACCAAGGCCGTCGTCATGATCGGCGAGATCGGCGGGGACGCCGAGGAGCGCGCCGCGGCCTACATCAAGGAGCACGTCACCAAGCCGGTGGTGGGCTACGTCGCCGGGTTCACCGCCCCCGAGGGCAAGACGATGGGCCACGCCGGCGCGATCGTCTCGGGCTCGGCGGGGACGGCGCAGGCCAAGAAGGAGGCGCTCGAGGCCGCCGGCGTCCGCGTCGGCCGGACGCCGAGCGAGACGGCGCAGCTCATGCGCGAGGTCATCCAGGGTCTCTGACGGGCCGCTGATCGCGCCCCTGGCGGGCGAACGGCTCCGGCCGGGCAGCGACTCCCGTCGCGGCCCGGCCGGAGCCGTTCCCGGATTGCGTGATCGTCCCGGATCGCACGATCACCGCGGGTGGGTGCGGGTGGGGGTCAGGACGGGAACTGTTCGGCCACGTACACCGCGGGGCCGGCGACGGCGAACGCGCGCTTCACCCAGATCGCGGGGTGCTGGCCCTGGCCGAGGATGCGGTAGGCGCCGCCGGTGAAGTCGTCGCGGCTGATGCGCTGCACGTTCTGGTTCTGCCCGTCGCCCCAGAGGTACTGCCCCCAGAACGCCGCGCCGTCCTGCACCGGCAGCTGGGTGGACGGCGCGTTGTCGAACGCGACGACGGCGAGGTCCCGCGGCTGCTGGCCCTGGTTGCGCCAGTAGCGGCGGGCCTGCTCGCCGGTGAGCACCCGCGCCCTGCGGACGGAGAGTGTCAGCCCCTGGTCGGTCTGCTGCACGCTGTCGAGGATGACGAGGGACATCGACCGGTCGCGCTCCGGGTGCGCCACGAAGTCGGCCGGGGCGCCCTGCGACGTCTTCACGACCGTGGTGACGGTCCGCGTCGGCGTGGGGGACGAGGTGGAGGGGGAGCTCGAGGTGGACGCCGCCGCCGTCGTCTCGGGTGCGGCCGACGTCGGCGCCCCGGTCGCCCCGGCCTGCTTGGCCGAGAGCGTGGTGTCGGCGGAGGACGGCGACAGCACGCCGATGACGAGCCCCAGCAGTGCCCCGCTGGCGAGGGCGGCCACCGTCGATCCGACCACCACACGACGGGCGGGCAGGACCACCCGGCTGGACCCGGTGCCTGACATCGTCACTCCTCGATCCCGACCCCCGGCCGCGGCCCGGTGTCTGCCGCTCCCGGCCGGCCGATCGCCCGGCATGCCTCGATCGGCATCCTGCCGCCCCCGGGGGGCCCGGTGGGCGGTCTTTACCGCGGTTTGAGGGACGCGGCGGTTTACCCCGCTGTGGGACGACTGCGTAACGTCCGGGCCGTCCCGGCGCGTCCTGCGCCGTCCCCGTCGGCGCCCGGGTCACGATGGACGGCGATGAGCTTCCTCCTCGAGCGTCCCTCGACCCCGTCCCGGTCCGGCTCCGAGCCCACGCCGTCGCCCTTCGCCGCGCCGCTCCACGCGGCCCTGCGTGCGGCGGCGGGCGGTCTGGTGCCCGTGGCCGTGCCGGTCGTCGTGGCGTGGGTGCTCGGGGCGGGCGGGCAGTCCGGGTGGGACGGGACGGTCCGGCTGGCCCTGGCGCTCTGGCTGCTGGGGCACCACACCGGCCTGACGATCACGGGCGGCCACGTCGGCCTGGTCCCGCTCGGGCTCGCCCTGGTGCCGCTCGCCTCGACCTGGCTGGCCGGGCGCCGCCTCGCCCGGATCATGGACCCGCGCGCCGAGCGGATCGCCGCCGGGGCCAGCCGGGCCGCCCCGGCCCGGCTGTCGGGCCGCTCGCTGGGCCTCTTCGTCGGCGCCTACACCCTGATCGTGGCGCTGGCCTCCCTGGCGGCGGCGATGCCGGGCCTGCGGCCCCTGTCGGCGCAGGCCGTGCTCGGCGCCGTCACGGTCGCCCTGGTCGGTGGCGGGACCGGTGCGGCCACCTACCGGTACGGCGGCCTGCGCCGCGCCGTCCTGGCCGCCGAGCGGCGCATCCCCGCGCCCGTGCGTGACTGGGTGCGGCCCGCGGCGACGGCGCTGACGGCGCAGCTCGTCGTCGCGTCGGTCGTCGTCGTCACGCTGGTCGCGGTCCACGCCTCGCAGGTCATGGCGGTGCACCGGGCGCTGCGGCCCGGCGTCTCGGGGACCGCCGTCCTCACCCTGGGTGAGGTGCTGCTGGTCCCTAACCTGGTGCTCTGGGCGGCGTCGGCGCTGGTCGGTGCCGGGTTCGCGGTGGGCTCCGGCACCTGGGTGGGGGTGACGGGCAGCCACCTCGGCCCGCTGCCCGCGATCCCCGTGCTGGCGGCCCTGCCCGTCGGACCCCTGCCGGGGGCCGTCACGGGGCTGCTGGCCGTGCCCGTGCTGGCGGGGGCGCTCGGCGGCTGGCTCATCGTGCGGCGCGGCGGCGACGCGACGGCCCGCGAGCTGGTGACCCGTGCCGCGGGCACCGGGCTGCTGGCGGGGGTGGGCGGCGGGGTGCTGGCGTGGCTGTCGGGCGGTCCGGCGGGGCCGGGCCGGTTCGCCGTCGTCGGGCCGTCGGCCCTGCTCGTCGGCGTGACCACGGCGCTGGAGGTGGGGGCCGGTGCCCTGGTGACCGTCCTCGCCGTCGTCGCGTGGCCGCGGTTCCAGGGCGCCACCTGGTGGGCGCGCCTGCGCGACGCCGCCGAGGCCGTCGCGGCCCAGGGCGACCAGGCCGGCCCCGCGGGCGGCTCCGCCGCGGGCGGCGAGGCCGCCGGTGAGCGGGAGCAGCCGGACGGCGCCGTCAGCGCCGCGTCGGGGACGGCGCGCCCAGACGGCGCAGCAGCTCCCCCTGGCGACGCTCGAACTCCTGGTGGCAGTGCTGCTGCTCCTGGTGCGTGATGGCACCGGCCAGGCAGCGGTCCTGCTCGGCGAACAGCGGGTAGAGCGCGATCTCGCCGAGCAGGTTGAGCACCATCAGCCCGCTGACGCCGATGGCCAGGATCACACCCACCCGGCCCGGCGCCGGGTGCCCGGTACGGCGGAGCGCCAGCAGGTCGCTGAGGGCTCTGATCCCGGCGTAGATCGTCACCAGCCCGAAGCCGATCGCGGCGAGCCGCCACGGCAGGTCGAGCGTGCCCGCGACCAGGAGGGTGGAGAGCAGAGCGACCGTGAGGAGCCGGCTGTGCCGCGCCACCCTCCCGACCAGGACGCCCGTCGTCACCTGCCGCCTCCCGCACTCGTGTCGTGGTCCGGGGGATATCGTCTCCGATCGTGGAACCCGGGCGCAGCGCAACGTCGAGGCGGGTCGTGGTGCTCGCGTCGGGCAGCGGGACGTTGCTCCAGGCACTTCTTGACGCGGTGCCCGCCGGCGCCCGACGGGACGTCCCGCCGGACGGCGTTCGGGGCGGCGCCCGCTGGTCGGTGCGCGGCGTCGTCAGCGACCGCGGTGACGCCCGTGCCCTGGTCCGGGCCCGCGAGGCGGGGGTGCCCACGGCGACCGTGGCGCCCGCCGACTTCCCCGACCGGGCGGCCTGGGACGGCGCCGTGGCCCGTGCCGTCGACGTGTTCTCGCCCGATCTGGTCGTGCTGGCCGGGTTCATGCGCATCCTCGGTGACCCGTTCCTGCAGCGCTTCGGCGGCCGGACCCTCAACACCCATCCCGCGCTGCTGCCCGCCTTCCCGGGGGCGCACGGGGTGCGCGACGCGCTGGCGTACGGCGTCCGGGTGACCGGCGCCACCGTCATCCTCGTGGACGCGGGCGTCGACACCGGCCCGGTCGTCGCGCAGCAGGCCGTCCCCGTCGAGGAGGACGACGACGAGGAGCGGCTCCACGAGCGGATCAAGACCGTCGAGCGGCACCTGCTCGTCGACGTCGTCGACCGGATGATGTCCCACGGCTGGCAGGTCGAGGGGCGGAGGGTGCGGCTCGGGCGGGCGGTAGGGTCGCTGTCGTGAGCCAGCAGGTGAACCAGGACGTCGTCGCACCGCAGGACCCGCAGTCGCAGACCGAGCCGCAGACCGAGCCGCAGACCGAGCCGCAGACCGAGCCGGGGGGCGACGCGCGGGTGCCGCTGCGCCGGGCGCTCGTCTCCGTGTACGACAAGGCCGGGCTGGAGGACCTCGCGCGCGGCCTGGCCGAGGCGGGGGTCGCGATCGTCTCGACCGGCTCGACCGCCGCACGGATCGCCGCCCTCGGCGTCGCGGTGACGCCGGTCGAGGAGCTCACCGGCTTCCCCGAGTGCCTGGACGGCCGGGTGAAGACGCTGCACCCGCGCGTCCATGCCGGCATCCTCGCCGACCGCCGCCGTCCCGAGCACGTCGCCCAGCTCGCCGAGCTCGGGGTCGAGGCGTTCGACCTGGTCGTGGTGAACCTGTACCCGTTCCGCGAGACGGTCGCCTCGGGGGCCTCGCCGGAGGAGTGCGTCGAGCAGATCGACATCGGCGGGCCCTCCATGGTGCGGGCCGCGGCCAAGAACCACCCGAGCGTCGCCGTCGTCGTCGACCCCGCCCGCTACGGCGACGTGCTCGCGGCGGCCCGGGCCGGGGGCTTCACCCTCGCCGAGCGGCGCCGCCTCGCGGCCGAGGCGTTCACCCACACCGCGTCCTACGACATCGCGGTCGCCTCCTGGATGGGCAACGCGCTCGCCCCCACCGACGACGGCACCGGCTTCCCCGCCTGGACGGGCGCCTCCTGGGAGCGGTCCGCCGTGCTGCGGTACGGGGAGAACCCGCACCAGCGGGCGGCGCTCTACCGCCACCACCGGCCGGGCCTGGCCCACGCCGAGCAGCTCGGCGGCAAGGAGATGTCCTACAACAACTACGTCGACACGGACGCCGCGTGGCGGGCCGCGCACGACCACGGCGACCGGCCCACGGTCGCGATCATCAAGCACGCCAACCCGTGCGGCATCGCCGTCGCGGACGACGTCGCGCAGGCCCACGCGCTGGCCCACGCCTGCGACCCGGTGTCCGCGTACGGCGGCGTCGTCGCCACGAACCGGCCGGTGACGCGCGCGCTCGTGGAGCAGCTCACCGGGATCCACACCGAGGTGCTCGCCGCGCCGGACTTCGAACCCGACGCCCTGGAAGCCCTCGCGAGCCGCAAGAACCTGCGGGTGCTGCGCGTGCCGGCCGACGCCGCGCCCGACCCGGCGGAGTTCCGGGCGATCAGCGGCGGCCTGCTCGTGCAGACCACGGACCGGATCGACGCGCCGGGCGACGACCCCGCCACCTGGCAGCTCGTCGCCGGGACCGCGGCCGACGCGGCCACCCTCGCCGACCTGGCGTTCGCCTGGCGTGCGGTGCGGGCCGTGAAGTCCAACGCCATCCTGCTGGCCGCGGGCGGCGCCAGCGTCGGCATCGGGATGGGCCAGGTCAACCGGGTCGACTCCTGCCGGCTGGCCGTCTCCCGGGCCGGTGCCGAGCGCGCCGCGCGGGCGGTGGCGGCGTCCGACGCGTACTTCCCGTTCCCCGACGGCCTGCAGGTGCTGCTCGACGCGGGCGTGCGCGCCGTCGTCCAGCCGGGCGGGTCGATCCGGGACGACGCCTCGATCGAGGCCGCCCGGGCCGCCGGCGCCACCCTGTACCTCACCGGTACCCGACACTTCGCCCACTGACGGCCGCCGGACCGTCCCCCGCAGAGGACCCCCGCAGAGGAGCGCCGCCGT
>Ga0302322_100004571_pt1 | contig 12041 bp, 12 predicted proteins | sample Fen_T0_2_FD_203757 | JGI IMG/M metagenome (GOLD analysis project Ga0302322, IMG submission 203757) | Peat permafrost microbial communities from Stordalen Mire near Abisko, Sweden - Fen_T0_2 | ecosystem: Environmental > Terrestrial > Soil > Wetlands > Permafrost | place: Sweden: Abisko... | reverse complement strand
TACCAGCGTGCGGCGTTCTGGTTCGACCACGAGCCGTCGGTCTTGTTCTGCATCGAGACGATGCGGCCCGAGAGCTGCTTGCGCCAGGGATTCTTGTGCCCGCTCGGGTCGACGATCTCCTCCTCGCCGTACAGGCTGAGCGCCTTGGCCATCGTGTGCAGGTAGTAGTAGAGACCCTGGTAGGGCTCGGTCGGGTCCTTCGAGCCGGTGAAGCCCGGGTTGACGTCGAGCGTGTAGTTCTTCGAGAGCCAGCCCCAGAGCGCCTGCATGCGCGGGTCGTCCTTGGGCACGCCGCAGAAGATGTAGCCCTTGAGCAGCGCGTAGCTCATCGAGCCGTACGAGCGCGGCACCTTGCGGCCGTCGGGCAAGTCGATGTAGCCCGCCTTGGACGTGCCTGGCGCGTAGGCCGAGCCGCCGTCGTCGCCCGAGACGACGGTCTTGCCGCCGTCCTCGATCTTGATGTCGTTCGATTCGGAGCGGTTCTGGCAGCGCTGCAGGAACTTGAGCGCGCGCTGGTAGGCGGCGTGGTCCTTCTCGAGGCCCGAATCCGCGAGCGCCTCGAGCGCCATCTGCACGTTCGAGAGGTCGGGGCGCTGCTCGTCGCCGTAGCTGTTGCCGCCGTAGAAGGGGTGATCGGGCGAGAAGCCCTCGGCCTCGTCGTTCTGCAATCGCACGAGGAAGTCGCGCGCCTTCTCGATCACGGGCTTGTACTCGGGCTTGTGCGCGCGCGCGAGCGCCATGATCGCGGCCGAGGTGCAGTAGTTGGCCAGCATGCCATCGTGGATCGCGCCGTCGGGCTTCTGCAGCGAGACGAGCCAGGCGAGCGCGCCGTCGATCGCCTGCTGCACCTTCGCGGGCCGCGGTTCGGGCACGCACTGCAGCGCGCCTAGCGCCATGCCCGTCAAGCCCGCGTCGGGCCGGCCGCCGAAGCCGAAGATGCCCGGACGCTCGGGCAGGCACTGCGCCACGAGGTAGTCCGCGCCGCGCGTGAGCGAGCCGAGCGCCTTGGCGCGGTCGGCCTCCTCGAGTTTCGGGAGAGCGGAGGCCGGCCTGGCCTCGGACTTCGAGCCCAGCACGGGCGCCGCGGCGCTGATCGCGCACAACGCGCGCGCCGTCTCGATCACCTGGCCGCGCGGCCCGTCCCAGACGCCGTCCTTGCCGCGTCGGCTGAGCAGGCTCGTCGCGAGCTTGAGCGCTTCCTCGCGCGAGGCGGGAGCCTGGATGTCCGTGCCCGCGGGCTCGACCTTGTTGGTCGCGACGTAGGCGAGCGCCTTGGCCAGCACGGCCTTGCTCTGCTCGTCGGCGTGGCGATTGAGCGCCATCACCGCCAGCGCGGTCTGCGCCTTCACGGCTTCGGGGCTCGCGCCCGGATCGTGGATCGAACCGTCGGTCTCCTGGCGCGCGGCGAGCGCATCGAGCGCCTTGGCCACGAAGGGTCCGTCGATGCGGCGGTACTTGCGGCGGCACTCGGCCAGCGCGCGCAGCACCCACGAGGTGCCTTCGACACCGCCGGCATAGCAGCCGCTGACGCGGTCCTGCGAATTGCGCAGCCAGGCGACGATCTCGTCCACCGGACCTTCGAGATCGGGCGGCCGTTGCGCGGCGGCTTGCGGCGCGGGCGCGGCGGCAGGAGCTTGCAGCGCGGGTGAAGCGGAGAAGGACAGCAGCAGGACGGCGAAGAGGCTCATGAGGGGTGCCATGGTAGTGCTCCCTAGCGCGTCCTCCAACGCTGGCAACCGCTGCAAAACGAGCGCTGCGAATCGCCCTGTTTTCCTTGGCGGAATCGGCCGTGCTCGCGCTCCCCGCTAAGATGACCCGTTCGTGAAGAACGCGCGCCTCTCGACTCTCTTCGCCAAACTTCCGCGCGCCGGAGAGGTCAAGACGCGCCTGTGTCCGCCGCTCACAGGGCTCGAGGCCGCCGCTCTGGCCGAGGCGATGCTCGCCGACGGGCTCGCGCGCTGCCGCGCTTCGCAAGCCTTCCGCACGCAGCTCGCCGTGCACCCGCCCGCTTCGGAGCCCTGGTTTCGCGCGCGCTTCCCCGAGCTCGAGGACGTCGTCGCGCAGCAGGGCGCCGGGCTCGGCGAGCGGCTCGCGGCGCATTTCGAGCGCGTGCTCGCGCGGGCTGAATTCACCAGCGCCGTCGTGATCGGCTCGGATGCGCCCGAGGTGCCGCTGGCGCGCGTGCTCGAGGCGCACGCAGAGCTCGAGCGCGGCGCGGACCTCGTGCTCGGGCCCGATGCAGGCGGGGGCTACTACCTCGTCGGCTTGCGCCAGCCGTGCGCCGCGCTCTTCACCGAGGTCGCGATGAGCGAGCCGGGCATGTACGCGCGCACGCTCGCGCTCGCGCGCGCGAAGGGCCTCGCGCTGGTCGAGCTCGCGCCCGGTTTCGACGTCGACACGCCCGCGGACCTCGAGCGCCTGCGCGCGAACGCGAGCGGCTTGCCCGCCGTGCGCGCGTGGTTCGCGCGCTACGACTTGCGCGGCACGAGCTTGACCGCTGTGCCGTAGGCCAGGAACTCGGCCGCGCCGCTGGCGATCTCGCAGCTCGAGAAGTGCAAGCCGACGACCGCATCGGCGCCGCGCGCGTGGGCCTCGGCCTCGAGCCGGTCGAGCGCCTGCTCGCGCGCTTCGGCGAGCAGCTTCGTGTACTCCTCGATCTCGCCGCCGACGAGGTTCTTGAGCCAGGCCTGCACGTCGGTGCCTGCGTGCGCCGCGCGCACGGTGCTGCCGCGCACGAGACCGATCGTCTCGCGGATCTCGCGGCCGGGCACGCTCTCGGTGGTGGTCAGGATCATCGCTTCACGTCGCGGTAGGGATCGTAGCGCAGCGTGCGCACTCGCGCTCGCACGGCGGCGCCGACGAGCAGTGCCGCACCCAGGATCGCGAGCGGGATGAGCAGCTTCGGCACCCAGGATGCCTGCGAGCACTCCAGGCAGTCGAGTCCCCAGGCCGCGAGGCCGAGAACGCCTGCGCCGAAGAACAGCCAGCCGGCGCTCCACAGCCCGCGCTGGCCGCCGGAACGCGCGAGGCGCTCCCACTCGTGGTCCATCGGCTCGGGCGGGGCGGCGTGGCGCGCGAGCACTTCGAGGCGCTTCAGCTGCGCGACCTCGCGCGCGAGCGCCGGCTCGGCGGCGAGGCGCTGCTCGAAGTGCGCGCGCTCGGTGCCGAGGAGCTCGCCGTCGGCGTAGGCCATCGCGAGCAGTTCGTCCGCGCTCGGTTCGCGTTCGTTCATCGCGCGTCCTTTCCCGAGCCCGGCTCGATCTCGGAGAGCAGGCTGCTGGGCAGGTTCTCGCGCAGCCGCCGGCGCGCGTGGAACAGGCGCGACATGACCGTGCCCTCGGGGATCGAGAGCGTCGTCGCGATCTCCTTGTAGGAGAGCTCCTGGTAGTGGCGCAGCACGAGGATCTCGCGGTCGTGCGCCGAGAGGCGCTTCAAGGCCTTCTGGAAGAGCTGTGCGCGCTCGTCCTGCTCGAGTTCCTGCGAGGGTGCGGGCATGTCGGTGTCGTGGATCTGCCAGTCGCCTTCGTCGGAATCGGCTCCCGGCGGCAGGGCCGAGACCGAGCGCTCGCTGGCGCGGCCGCGCTCGCGCAGGAACGAGTAGCAGGTGTTGCGCAGGATGCGGTGGAACCAGGGCAGGAAGGGATCCTCGTCGCGGAACGTCTCTCGCGCGCGGTAGATCTTGAGGAAGGTTTCCTGGCACAGCTCCATGGCGTCGTCGCGCGAGCCCACGAGCGAGTGCGCCAGTGCGTAGGCCTTCGAGCGCAGGTGCTTCACCAGCTCGTCGTAGGCCTCGCGCTCGCCGCGTTTGGTGGCGAGCATCAGACGCGTCGCCTCGCAGGACATCGCGGGCTCCTCGTACCCCGCCGGCGGCCCGTCCTTCGAGCCGTCTCGAATATTTTCTTCAGCGGGAGCCAAGTGAGGTGGGGGGGCGGATCTGCGCCAGCACGTGCCGGGCCGCCCGCGCGCAGGCGCCGGGGCTTCCCAGGCGCCCTGCCGCGAGCTCCAGCCGGGTGGCGCAGAGCTTTCTCCAGGGCTCGTCGTTGTAGCAGCGCACGAGCGCCGCGCCAACTTCGGCGCGGGGACCCTGGCCGTGGAAGCTGAACTCGGGGTAGCACTCGGCGTCGGCGAGCAGGTTGACCGAGCTGAACCAGGGCACGGAGAGGAAATGGCGTCCGAGCCACTCCTCGCGCGCGCTGCCGAGTCGGTAGAGCACCACTGCGGGCAAGCGGTGGTGCAGGAGATCGATCAGCACGGTGCCCGAGACCGAGAACGCGGCGCGGGCGCGGGCGAGCGTGCCGTGCAGGTCTCCGAGCGCGAGCTTCACGCCGGGGACGCCCGAGCGTTTCACGATGGCGTCGAGACGCGCCTCGAACGCGGGGTCCTCGTGCGCGACCACGAGCTCGACGCCGGGCAGCGCTGCCCGCGCTTCCGCGAGCAGCGCGAGCATCCAGGGCAGGTTGCGTTCGATCACACTCTCGCGGCTGCCGGCGAGGATCACGAGCGTGCGCGCGTCCTGTGCCGGCCGCGTCGCGGGCACGTCCGCCAAGGCATCGAGCAGCGGATGGCCGACGTGCGCGACGTTCACACCCGCGCGCGCGAACCAGGCCGGTTCGAAGGGCAGGATCGTGAGCGCGCGATCCATCGCGCGCGCGTAAGCGCGCACGCGCCAGGGCGCCCAGCCCCAGTACTGCGGCGCGACGAAGTGCACCGCCGGAATTCCGTGGCTGTGCGCGATGCGTGCGAGCGGCACGTGCAGTGCCGGCGAGTCGACCGGCACGAACACGTCGGGCTGCTCGCGACCGAAGGCGCGCGCGCACTGCTTGACGAGTCCCAGCCAGTAGCCGAGGTTCGCGCTGATGCCCGAGAGGCCCATCTGCGCGCGCTCGACTGGCCGGCCGACGAGCTCGACGCCCTCGGCCGCGAGGCGCGCGCCGCCCAGGCCGAGGATGCGCGGCTCGAGCGACCCGGCGGCCGCGCACGCGCCGCGCAGTTCGCGCACGAGATTGCGCGCGTGGATCTCGCCGCTCGCTTCGGCGGCGGAGACGAACAAGACCGGCCGACGGCCTGCGAGGTCCGGCAGGGCAGGCGGCGGCGCCGGCAGCGCCGGGTGAGCGAGGTCTGCGCGCAGTTCGCTGCGCAGGCGCTCTGCACGTGCGAGGAAGCCCGCCGCGCGCCAGGGCAGCGCGAGGCCTTGGCCGAGCGCACGCACGCTCTCGCGCAGGACCAGGAGATCGGGGGAGGGGGATGCGCCCATCAGCGAAGCGATCGCGTGCAGCGCGCAGCTTAGCGCGGCACAATCTGCGCGTGCTCCCGCTCGTCGGTTTCTTCCTCCTGACCTTCGCCCTGCTCTGGGTGCTGCGCCAGATCCCGGGCCTCTCCGCGATCTTCGGCATCCCGTTCCTGGGCTTCTTCCTGGCCTCGATCCTGGTCAGCGCACTGCTCGCGCGCTACGGCTCGCAGGCCGTCGACCGGCGCCGCATCCGGCGCGCCGCGATCCAGTTCGGCGCCGTCGAGACGCCGCACAACCAGGGCAAGCTCGGCAGCCTGATGCTCGCTTCCGGCCGCGCCAAGGCCGCGGCCGAGTGCCTCGCACGCGCCGTCGCGGGCGAACCCGAGTCGCTCGAGTGGCGCTACCGCTATGGCCTCGCGCTCCTGCGCTCGGGTCGTCCCGCCGAGGCCGCGAGCGAGTTCGACGTGGTCGTCGCGCGCGACGAGGAGTACGCCTACGGCGACATGCTCCTGCGCCTCGCGCAAGCGCGCCAGGAGACGGGCGATCCCGCGCGCGCCCTCGAAGCGCTCGAGCGCCACCAACGCGCCCAGGGCGACACGCCCGAGTCCCTCTACCGCCGCGCGCTCGCGCTGCGCGCCCTGCGTCGCAGCGACGAAGCTCGCGCTGCGCTCGCGAAGATCAGCGTCGTCGCAAGCAAACGCGCCAGCTTCCAGAAACGCGCCGACTCGAAGTGGGTCATGCTCTCGTGGTTCCGACGACTCGCGTAGCGCGGAAGCACCGAAACCCGACAATACGGTGCCAGTCCAATTCTTCCCGGGTTTCACCGCGCTGCATTGCCTAGACCTGGAGTGCAGACATCGCCGCGGCTCGAGCCGCCCTGGCGAATCCGACCTCGCAGGACGAGAACTTGTCCCAATCGATGCGCTTGAGCACGACACGCGTCCTGTCCAGCTGCCCCTGGTGCTCGATCAGAACCTCCTCAACGGACTTGCGAACGACCTGCTCGTAGTTGTCGGAGGGCCACGTCACGTCGGACGTGAACGAGTAGGGCTGAAAGGAATCGAACGAGATCGTCACTCCGCCATGAATGAAGCGCGGGCCCATGTGGCGCGAGTAGTGAAAGGTGACCTCGACCTGGCCAGGTTTCTTTGCGTCAGTCATGTCGTCCTTCTGTGCAGGTGCCGCTGGAGATGCATCAGAATACGGTGTCCACCGGACGCTTCGCAGGTTCTCGCGGACCGCGAAGCTGCGGCCGTGCGCGTTGCGGAAACCCGGGAAGAATTGGACTGGCACCGTATTGTCGGGTTTCGTCCGTTCACGGCGTTCGGCGCGCGAAGACGCGCAGCGCGATCAGCACGGAGGCGATCGAGACGGCGGCGAGCGAGAGCGTGATCGGCCAGGGAAGTTTGCCTTCGTCGTAGATCGACTGGTACACGCCGACGTCGGCGAGGCGGAAGGCTGACCAGTGCGTCAGGCGCTCGATCATGTAGAGCGAGAGCTCGGCGATCGCGGCGAGCAGCATCGAGAAGCCGATCGCGAGCGGGTTGCTCGAGGCCGTCGACCAGAGGAAGGTGAGCGAGTAGATCGCCAGCAGGAAGATGCTCTGGTGCGCGGCGCAGAGCAGCAGGCGCCACAAGTCGAAGCTCTCCTCGACGAGGCTGCCGAGGAAGGGCACGGTCGCGGTCGAGACGAGGATCGGGACGGAAACCCAGAATGCGCCGGCGAACCAGCGCTCGAGCAGCAGCCTGCGGCGCGAGAGCGGGCGCGCGAGCCAGATCTCGAGCGTGCCGCGCTGCGCCTCGCCGGCGACGGCGTTCATGGCGAAGATCACCGCCACGAGGCCGCCGAGCGCGTTGCAGCCCTTGAAGAAGTGCTGCGCGTGCACGTAGGCGCTGGCGCCCGATTCCTCGATCTTGTCGGCCATGTCGCGCAGCACGTCGAGCGGGATGAGCGACTTCAGGTGCTCGAGGTTCTTGGCGAACTGCGGCCAGTAGAGCATGGCTGCGACGAGCAGCGCCTCGAGCACGACGAAGTAGGCGAGCCCCATCCAGAGCTTCGCGCGCAGCTCGGAGCGCATCAGAGTGCCTCCACGCCGTAGAGCTCGCGCAAGAGATCGGGCAGCGAGAGCGCGCCGTACTCGATCGCGCGCGGAGCGCTAAGGCGCCGTTCGCTCGCGAGCGCCGCGAGGAACTCGCGCGGGTCGTCGCTCTCGAGTTCGATCGCCGCGCGCGCGCCCTCGAGGCGCAGGCGCGCGACGCCCGGCAGGCCGGCGAGCACTCGCTCCTCGGGTGCCGCGTCGAAGGAGACACGCACGAGCCGCCGCGCGCGCTCGAGCACGCGCTCGCGCGTCTCGTCGGCGAGCTTCTTGCCCTGGTGCAGGAACACGAGCCGGTCGCAGATGCGGTCGATCTCCCCGAGGTGGTGCGAGGAGAGCAGGATCGTCGTGCCGGCCGCCTTCTCGCGCTCGAGCAGCGCCAGCACCTCGCCGCGCTTCGCCGGATCGAGGCCCTCGCTCGGTTCGTCGAGGATGCGCACTCTCACGCTCGGCGCGAGCGCCGCGCTGAGCAGCAGCTGGCGCTTCATGCCGTGGCTGTAGCCGCGCACGCGGCGTTCGAGCGGCAGGCCGAGTTCGCGCGCCGTGGAATTGGCCTTCTCGAGCGCCTCGCGCCCGCGGCCGCGCAGAAGGAAAGCGAGGTGCTTCTCGCCCGTGAGCTCGCCATAGAGCGCGATCTCGCCCGGCGCGTAGCTCGCACGCTGCCGGATCGCGAGTCCGTCGCCCTCGAGCGGCGCGCCGTCGAGCTCGACCGAGCCCGCGTCGGGCCGCACGAGACCGTAGAGGATGCGCAGCAGCGTCGACTTGCCGCTGCCGTTGGGGCCGAGCAGGCCGATCACGCCGCCCGGGCCGGCTTCGAGGTCGACGCCCGCGAGCGCCGTCTTCGTTCCGAAGCGCCGCACGAGTCCGCTCGCGCGCAGCGTGCCGGTCGTGGGGGTGGAGGCGTTCAAGGCGGGCGCTCGGCAGAATAGGCGTGCGATGACGGAGCAGCAAGGAATCACGATCCTGAAGCGCGACGCGCTCGGTCGTGTCGAGCGCATCGAAGGCGCGCACGGGGTACTCGTTCGGCGCGTCGCCTGCGGCGGAGCAATCCCGCTCTCGGGCGTTTTTGCGCGCCTCTTCGCGCGGCGCGAGCGGCGTGCGCTCGAGGCGCTCGCCGGCCTCGAGGGCGTGCCGCGGCTCGTGCGCGATGCGCAACTCGAGGCGCCGCGTCCCTCCGCGGTCGTGCTGCGCAGCTTCATCGAGGGCCGGCCGCTCTCGCGCGCCGACGAGTTGCCCGAGGACTTCTTCGAGCACCTCGACTTGCTCGTCGTGGCGCTGCACGCGCGCGGCGTGTGCCACAACGACCTGCACAAGGAGCAGAACATCGTCGTCGGGCCCGATGGGCTCCCGAACCTGGTCGACTTCCAGCTGTCCAGCGTGCACGCACGGCGCGGCTTCGTCTTCGCAAGCCGCGCGCGCGAGGACCTGCGCCACGTCGAGAAGCACCGCAATCGCTACACGCGCCTGGGCCGCGGCCCGGGCGGGGCGTTGCAGCGCGGCGCGGGCACGAGCTACCGCCGTTCGTTCCTCGCGCGTGCCTGGAAGCGCGGCGGCAAGCCCTTCTACCAGTTCGTCACGCGGCGCATCCTGCGCACGCGCGACGGTGCCGAGGAACGCCGCAGCGAGAACGGACCCTGGCCGCGCTGGACGGCGCCGCTCGGTGCGCGGCGGCGCTGACGCTCAGAGGATGTCGTCGCGGTAGACCCAGCGATGCTTCTTCGGTTCCTCGTGGCGGTGCGTCACGAGGCGCCAGAGGTCCTGCGGCCCGACGATCGCGAGGTACTCGCGCTTGCCGGCCGCCGACTGGAAGCTCACGATTCCGGCCACGAGTCCCACGAGCTTGCGGCGCGAGGAATCCTCGGGATCGGCCACGAAGGCACCCGCGCCGGTCTGGTTGTCGCGGCCGCGCAACTGCTTGGGAATGCTGGTCAGGATGCCCAGGGCGCGCGGCTCGTTGGCGACCTTGACCGTGGTATCCCACAGGCCATTCTCGTCGCGGCCGATGATCGTGAGCTCGTCGCCCGGACGGGGGTCGACGAAGCTGAGCGTGATCGTCGGCAGCCGGATCTCGGTCTCGGCCGTGTAGAGCCCGCCGCCGACCGGCTCGATCACGACCGGCTCGACGCTCGGCCCATCGCCGTACCAGGCCGTGACCTCGGCGCGGCCCGAATTCGCGGTGTGGCCGAGGAACACGACGCCGTGGTCGGTCGCCACACCGAGCTCGCTGCCGCGCGGCGTGCGGATCGAGAGCGTCGGATCGGCCAGCGTGCGCGAACCGACGCAGGCGCTCGAGCCGAGCACGAGCAGCAGCAGGGCCAGAGTATGCGACGCGGTCTTCACTGGAAGCGATCGAACCACTGCTTGTAGCCGTCGTTCTCGGGGTCGAGTTCCATTGCCAGCCCAGCTTCCTTCTTGGCCTCGGGATTGTCGATCTTCTTGTCCTCGTCCTCGCTGCTCGAGAGGCTCACGCTGCCGCCGCCGAAGCGGCTGCCGAAGGTCAGCCGGCCGACGAGCGCAGAGGAGAGGTCGTAGCGGAAGTTCTGGTTGAGCGGCTCCATCGAGACGGCCTTCTTGAGGTCCTCGACGCCCGCCTTGGGGCCCTTCTTGAACATCGAGCACTTGCCGCGCGCCCAGTAGGCGCGCGGGTCGGTCGAGCCGCCTTGGATGGCGACGTCGAGGTCGGCGAGCGCGTTCTCGAAGTCGCCGCGCTGCATCAGGTACATGCCGCGCTTGAGCCGCGCCTCGGGTCCGGCGATGGGAATGTTCTCCATGAACGTGCGCCAGTCCTTCTCGAGCTGCTCCTCGTCCTTGTCCTTCAGGCCCAGGCGCTGCAGCAGGAACTTGCGGATGTTCGCGGGCGAGACCATCTTGCCGTTGCCGGTCAGGCCGCCGGTCGCGACGCTCTCGACCTCGAGGCCCTTCTCGAGCGTGTAGAGGCTCTTGAAGAACTTGTTGAACGACTTCTGGTACTTGCCGTTGTCGAAGTTGTTGAGGAAGTAGACGAAGGCCCAGCCGAAGGCGTACTGGAAGCCGTCGTACTCGTCGTGCGTGAGGAAGAAGAGCTGTTCGAGCGTGGTGAAGGGCCGCTCGGAGAAGCGCCGCGACTTGCCCTTCCCGCCCTTGCCGGCGCTCTCGCCGGTCTTCACCCCGCCTTCCTTCTCGCCCTTGTTGGCCTCCTGCACCGTCAGCACGCGGTCGGTCTGCAGTTCGCCGGGCTTGATCACGAGCTTGCCGTTCTTGTCGCGCTCGACCTTGGAGGAGCCGAAGTAGTCGGCCATGCCCTCGTTGAGCCAGATCTGCGACTCGTACTGCTGGTTGATCAGGTAGGTGAGCAGGTGCGTGCACTCGTGCAGCGCGACCCAGGTCGTGAGCGAGGGCTCGGAGTAGTCGTGGAAGAAGTTGAGCGTCTTGTTGAACGACCAGAAGTAGCCCAGCACGCCCGGACTGACGCCCGCGCGCGAGTCCGAGAGCGTCAGGAACTCGTCGTAGGTCTTGTAGATGTTGATCGTCATCTTCGTGCGCCGCATCACGGGCGTCGGGTTGATGCCGATCCTCACGTCCATCATGTTGTAGTAGGCCTCGAGCAGCTCGCAGTAGTAGTCGAGCAGCTCGGGCGAGGTGTCGGACTTGAAGACGAAGTGCGCCGTCTCCTTGGTCCAGGCGTTGCGCCAGTCGGCGTGCGCCGCGAGCTCCTCGGTGCGCGCCTTGCTCTTCTCGTGCTCCTTCTTGAGCTCCTCCTCGTAGGCGGGCTTGCTGAGCCACTTGCCGTGGTACTTGACGAAGCCGTCGGCGAGCTTCTTCTTCTCGTCGTCGTCCTTGGGCACGTACTCGGACATGTCGCCCTCGATCTCGACCGACTGCACCGCCTGCTTGTCTGGGATCACGATCTCGCCGTTCTCGAAGACGAACTTGTAGCCGGCCCCCTCGACGCGCGCCTTCTTGGGCGAGAGCACGCGGCCGTCCTGCGTCAACACGCGGTCGGCCAGCGCGGGTGTCGCGGCGAAGAGCGCCGCGCAGAGCGGCAGCGTGGCGCGCAGCTTCACTTGGTGTATTCCTTCCAGGCCGTCTCGAGCGCCTCCCAGTCGATCCCGTCGAAGGCCTTGTTGACCGCCTGCTCGAGGTTCTCGGTCGCGCCGAGTTCGTTGAAGTAGGTGTCGAGGATCTTGTCCCAGGCCGGGTCCCAGCCCTTGGCATGGTTCGCCTTGGCGGTGCGCAGGAAGTAGATGAAGGACCAGCCCTGCGCGTAGTGGATGCCGATGTCGGAGTGGTACTTCTCGTTGGACGAGTAGTACTCCTGCTGCGTCATCTTGGTGAATTCCTTGAGCGGGACGGTGTGGCCCTGCTGGATCGCCTGCGCGATCTCCTCCTTGCGCCAGGAGTTCTTCTCCAGCTTGAACTGCCCGTTGCGCTGGCGCTGGAAGCCGGAGTAGTAGTCGCCCGTTCCCTCGTTGTACCAGCTGTGCGGCGCGATCTTGCCGTAGAGGTAGTAGATGTACTGGTGGAAGCCCTCGTGGTTGAGCACGATCCACGTGTCGCCCTTGCCGCCGTTGGCGCGGTCGTCGTAGAGCACGAGTTCCTTGGCCATCGAGTTCCCGTAGCCGGCCGAGCCGCCCGGCCCGCCGTAGCTGTGGTACTCGCCCTCGTTCTTGCACACGCGCACCAGGCTGCAGGTGCTGGCCTCGCGCGGATCGACGCCCTCGTTGACCGCCTTGTCGA
>Ga0302322_100004569_pt1 | contig 12043 bp, 7 predicted proteins | sample Fen_T0_2_FD_203757 | JGI IMG/M metagenome (GOLD analysis project Ga0302322, IMG submission 203757) | Peat permafrost microbial communities from Stordalen Mire near Abisko, Sweden - Fen_T0_2 | ecosystem: Environmental > Terrestrial > Soil > Wetlands > Permafrost | place: Sweden: Abisko... | reverse complement strand
CCGTGACCGAGTGGAATCCATAGTTGCGTATTTTTTCCCGCTGCAGGCCGATCTCCAAAGTTGCGAGAGCGCCCCAACGAATGAGCCTCGCGCAGAGCACGCCGCAGGTCATCAATGCAAGATGCTCGGCCGGACGTATGCCCACCTCGGGAACCATGTCTCCCAGGTCTCGTTCGGCTTCCCAGGCCACGGCAGAGGACACATCTTCCTCCATCGAGCTCTTGTTGAAGCCGTCCAGTGTGTGAACCAGGACCTGGGGAGGCATGCTTGTTAGACGGGCCCGCGGTATTGCCTCGGCAGGCGCGTGGTTCGCCAGCGCTGGGATGCATCCTCCAGTGGCCATCAGCAGACCCAGCGACAACATCACTCGGCGGCGCGAAATCGAGAAACCGGCCATCTCGGTCATCTTCGCCTCGTGTGGCAGGTGATGTCCAGGCCCGGCCTCGCCTACCTGCGGCGTGAGCCGATTCCTGACCCTTGCGACATCTCTACACACCTAGACGCGACCAGGCCGGGCGGCTCACTGCGCGGCCACGCGCTCCACGGAGGGATTCGATGAGGTCATTTCCACTGAAGTCATTGGGGCATGTCGCAGCCATCCTGGCGGCGATGCACATCGGCGTTGCCTGCAGTGACAAGTCAGGCGGCACCACGGCAGGGGGCTCAGGTGGAAAACTTAACTCGGGCACCACCAGCAGTGCGGGGGGATCCACGTCGAGCGGCGGGGCGCACGGCACTGGCGGCGTGCAGAACACGGGCGGCGTGCCAGGTGAGGGTGGCAAACAAGGGACAGGCGGAGCTGAGAGCTCCGGAGGGAAGCAAGGCACGGGGGGCGCACCAGCGACCGGAGGCGCGTCCGGCAAGGGTGGCGCTGAGGCCACTGGCGGTGCCTCCGCCGGCGACGCCGGGCGCGACGTGCCCGCGAAAGACGACACGACTCCCGCGGACACCGCCGCGCCAAAGGACGCGCCAGGCAGCGCAGTCGACGCCAGCCGTGTCGAGACGCAAGGCGGGGAAGGCATACGCGCAGTCACGATCAAGACGAGGGGATTCACCTTCGATGCGCTAGAGGCAGGATCATCCGGCGAGCCTGTCCTGCTGTTGCACGGATTTCCCGACACATCCATGGAGTGGAGCGCCCTGATGCCGGTGTTGGCGGCTGCCGGCTACCATTGCCTGGCACCGGATCAGCGCGGGTACAGCCCCGGCGCGCGCCCTACGGAGGTCGACGCCTACAAGTATGCAGAGCTCGTCGCGGATGCGTTTGCAATCGCTAGCGAGCTCGGCGAACGGTTTCACGTGGTCGCTCACGATTGGGGTGCGAACATCGCTTGGCTGATGCTCCAAAAGGATCCCTCGCGAATCGCATCCTATACCGCGATAGCCGTACCGCACTACGCGGTCTGGGCGCGCGCGGTCTACAACGACCCATCGATGGCCAGCTATCTTTCGATGCTCAGTACCTGGATGACGCCGGGCAAGGGAGAAGCTTTTTGGACAGCGTCAGCGATGAGGAACATGTGGACAGCGAAACCTGCCGACCAGAGAGAAGCAACCATCGCGCACATGACGGAGCCGGGCGCTATGACAGCGGCCCTGAACTGGTACCGGGCGTCGGACGGCCACAAGAGCGTGATCAACGATTACGATATCTGGGAGGTGAACATACCCACGCTGCTCATCTTTGGAACCAAAGACATCGGACAGGGCACGGTGGCAGATTCTGCGCCCTATATGAAGGGCCCCTATCGCGTCGTGCAACCGGACGGCGCTCACTTCGTCGTCGACGAGCAACCGAAGGTTGTGGCCGACGAAACGCTCGCGCAATTGCGGGCCAATCCTATCAAATAGGTTTGCCATCTGTAGTCGTCCACCAGCGCGTAGGTTTCCACCAGCTTGAAGTTCTTGATGCCCTTGGCATGGGCGGAGCTCTCGTAGGTCACCGTGATTGAATTGGTTCCGGTGGTGATCTTGCACGCGTCGCTATAGCTGCGATAGGGCGCGATCGCCGACACTGTTCCCAATCTGGCGTCCCCGTGGCACGATCAAGGAAAGCCCCAGCGAAAGGAGCCCCATGTCCACATCCCACGTTCGCGGCGTGTTTGCATCGATTCTGGCTGTCACGAGCGTGTTTTGGCTTGCTGCCTGCAGCAGCGGATCGGCGAAGAAGGTGGACAGCGGAGTAACGGGAGGCACCGGCGGCCAGGCGATGGGAGGAATGGCCGCCGGAGGCGGCGGGAGTGCCGATGCTCAGGTGGACACCCCCATGACGGGCGGAAGTGGTGGCGGTCCGATGGACGGCGGCACGACCGGCGAAAGCGGCGGTGGTGCTCCGCTCGATGCCGCTGCATTCTTCAGCTTGCCGACAGAGCGTGTGACCACTTGGCAACCGGGCGTGACCTACAACGGGGGCATCCCAACCAGCCGCACGCCCTGTCTGCAACAGGCACTCGCGCCCCTGGGCAATGGCAAAGACGACTTGCCGCAGATTCAGAAGGCCATCGACAACTGCCCCGACAACACCGTCGTCCAGCTCGGCGAAGGAACTTTCAACCTGGGCGGAGCGAACTACGACTACCTGGACGCGTTCGTGATTTTGAGACGGTCGAGCATCACCCTGCGCGGGACGCTCAAGGACGGCAAGATCGCAACCACGTTGATCACACCGTGCACGTATGCCGACGGCGAAACCAAGCAGTGCAACACCGCCATCGTGGTCGGCACACTGTGGCTGCACACCGACGACGCCAACGCGGTGGACGTCGTCGCCGACGTGGCCAAGGGAGGCAAACAAGTCACGGTGAAGAGCAACCCCGGCTATCAAGTGGGCGAGCTGGTCATCGTCGACGAGGAAACCGACGAGAGCCTGACCTGGTGGTCGCGCCGCTGCTCGCCCCAGTGTGTGGACGACCAGAAGACGGATCCGAACGCCGTGTGCGACTATCCCGACTGCCGAGGCTGGTTCATCCGCAGCAACCGCCCGGTCGGCCAGGTGAACGAGATCGCCGCCGTGCAAGGCAACGTGCTCACCTTCAGCGCGCCCTTCCACATGCCCTACCGAACCGCAAAGCACGCGCAGGTGACCCGCTACCTGCAAGCTGGCAACAGCCACGTACCCACCACGCGCGTGGGCATCGAAGATCTGAAGGTCAGCGGTGGCGGCGGCGGCGATGGCGGCGGCAACATCCACATCTGGGGCGCGTCGTACTGCTGGATGAAGAACGTCGAGGCGGAGCGATCGTCGGGGACCAGCATCAACTTCGACGGCACCTTCCGGTGCGAGCTGCGCGATTCGTACGTCCACAGCACGGTCAACCCGACGCCGGGCGGCGCCGGCTACGGCATCGGATTCAACACCTATGCAGCCGACAACCTGGTGGAAAACTCCATCTCGTGGAATTTCAACAAGGTCATGCTGATGCGCGCCTCGGGCGGCGGCAACGTCATCGGCTACAGCTACTTCGACGACGGCTGGATCGCCTACGACCCGACCTTTGTGGAATCGGGATTGAACGCATCCCACTACGCCACCGCACACATGGAGCTCTTCGAGGGCAATCGCGCCTGGAACTTCTCGTCAGACTCAACCTGGGGCAACGCGGTCTACATCACGGCTTTCCGCAACCATCTCACCGGCCTGCGCGGCGCCATCCCGCCCCTCAACACCTACGCCTACGACTACGCCGACGGCAACGGCAAGCCGTCGGCGCTGTACTACGAAGATCTCGGCGGCCGAGTCGGCGTTTCCGTCGGCGAAAACCACTGGTGGTACAACTTCGTTGGCAACGTGATCGGCTACGCCGGGATGACGCCAAGCAAGCCCAAGAGTCCGGGCATGGGTGGCCAGGATCGATTCGTCTACGAAGAAAAGCCGGGCGACGACGCCGTGATGCCCATGTGGTCCGTCGGCTTCCAGAGCGACGGGACGCAAGAGCCGAAGACCGTGACCACGCTGCTGCGCCACGGGAACTTCGACTACGTGACCAAGGCCGCGGTCTGGGATTCCGCGAGCCCCAACCACATGCTGCCGAATTCGCTGTACATGACCCAAGCGCCGCCCTTCATGAATGGCTACGACTGGCCGTGGGTCGATCCGGTCACCGGCCAGGCCAGGACCTTGCCCGCGAAGGCGCGCTTCGACGCCTTGCCACACCCGTAAGCATCCCTGCTGTGTGCAGAAATATGTGCAGCGACGGTAGCTGACGATCGAACGGGAGAGAGTCCCGCCGTTACGGCCTTACCTTTGTTGGGCACTTGAAATGCGACGGCACGATGGCAAAGGGGCGCTCAAGACCACTACGCGCCTGTGGCCCACAGCTATGCCGCGACCAGGAACGAGACCTGTAATTCCGCCTGTCCACGTTTGGAGCCGCAACCAGCTTCGACAAGACCGGCACGGTCAAGAACGGCGAACAGGTCGTCGGCAACAAGACCCGCGTGAAGGTGGTGAAGAACAAGGTCGCCCCGCCCTTCCGCGAGTGCGAGCTCGAGATCACCCACGGCACGGGGATCTCCGCCGTCGGCGGCCTGTGGTACTCTGCGCACTCGAAGGTCTAATCAGATCGCCGCGTAGGGCACATCTGAATGGCAGGGAGGAATCATGGCTGGAATTGGAAGTGTGACCTGTTGTCTTTCGGCTGCCGACTCGCATGCTCGCTTGGCCGTTCTTGCTCGATTAGTCGCCGCTTGCGCCATGGTCACGGTGTGCTTCACCGTTGCAAGCGGCTGCTCTGGCAGCTCATCGACCCATGCCACTGACACCGGCGGTCCAGGCCCGGGCGGTCCCGCGTCGGGCACCTGCGGCGTTTCAGCGGTAGACGCCGGGCCGGCCGAGCTCAGTGGGTGCGACGTCGAGGTCGATCCCTACGGCACGAGTCCCCTGGTCGCGGTCGTCAACCTGCGTGGGATCCAGGCGAGTCAGGTCCAGAGTGTCCAGGTAGTGGTCACAGGACTGGACGGCGGACAGGACTTCGTGCGGACGTACTCCCCAACGGACACCGACCTGGTGGTCCACATGGACACCTCGGATCTCGGCTTTCCCGAGGCCGGTTATCACGTTCCCGTGCTCGGGCTCTATGCCGATCGCGAAAACGTGGTCCGGATCCTCGTCGACGTGGTCAACCGAAGTCGCGTGGACCTCACGGTGAAGATCACGACTCGCCTCTGGAAACCCGACGAGGCCGCCTGGGTTCCCAGCATCAAGGTCAAAACCGCCGTTGCCGAGCAGATGGAACCGGGGTGGACGGTGGCCGAGATCAGCATCGAACCCAACCCCAATCCACCCATCGTGTTCGTCGACTGGACGCGCACTATCGCCTACGACGAGCGTGGAGCCATCCGTTGGGCGCTGCGGCTCGATGATCTGCCGAAAGGCGAGACGTTCACCCTGAGGCGTTCGATCTCCGGCAACTTCCTGACCGGCTCTTTCGACACCATCGTCGAGGTCACGAAGCTGGGTCGCATCGTGCACACCTTCCATCTTTCGGACTACACGCTCAACCACGAGATTGTGCAGATCGGCAGCGAGGACAATGGCGAGGGGGTGCCCTACGGGACCAGAAGCGAGCATTTCGGCAACCTCCTGGTCCTGGCGTCGAAGAACGGCGCGTCCACCACCCAGGACCACATCGTCGAGCTGGACTCCGATACCGGCAAAGTCCTCAATGCGTGGGATCTCGCGCAAGTGCTCGATCCCACCAGGATGACCTTTGTCGACGCGGACGGGTGGGATATTTCCAAGAATGGGGATTGGCTTCACGACAATGGGCTGGCCTACTCCGCAGCGGATGAGTCCATCATCGTTTCGGGCCGCCACCAAGGCGTGGCGAAGATCCATCGCGACGGAACCTTGGTCTGGCTGCTGGCGCCGCACAAAGGGTGGAATCCACCGCAGACCGGCAAGCTACTCACGGCGGTCAGCGCGACGCAGGTGCCGTATGCGGACGCCGTGCAGCTTGGGGATCAATCCGCAGGAAATGCGTCGACCCCGGAGTTCGACTGGCCCTTTGGCCAGCATTCGCCGGCCCTGCTCCCGAACGGCGACTTGCTCCTCTTCGACAACGGCGCCAGTCGTAATTTCGCAGGCTTTTGGGGGAGCTTCTCGCGCGCGGTGATCTATCGCATCGACGAGGCTGCGATGACCGTCCGCCAGATTGCACAGTTCATCCTGAGCAAGTCGGAGTCATCCTACTGCATCTCCAACACCCATAGGCTCCCGGTGACAGGCAACATCTTCATCCAGCCCGGCGGCACAGGCAGCAATACCGCCATCGCCAAGGAGGTTACGACCCGGGTCGCTGACGATGGAACCATCGCCTTCGACAAGGTCGTCTTCGATGCGACCTTGAACCTGGTTGTCGACGCGAGCCACTACGTCTACTCCTTCCGGGGCCACCGGTGGACGTTCTGACCACCCCTGGCCTGGTGCTCATCCAAGGCGAAGCGCGTCCGCAGTGCGATTGGCACGCCACTAGCATTACGGTGTCTACATGCCGCTTTTAGGCCAATTGCGGTCTTACCAGACGTAAACTGGGATCCTGATGTCGTGTTCCCGTCGTCCCGGGCAGGCGCGGTCCCGGGCCCACGAGGCTTGACGAAGCCAGACTTCCAGGTCTTCCAAAGACAGGTCCCGCGTCCCGAACCCACCGGACCAGGAAGGTGCCCCATGAAAACTTCCCTTATCCTTTCCACAATCCTCCTCCTGTCCTCGACCACCGCCCTTGCCAACCCGAGGATGGGCGTGCAGGAGCTGCGCGGGCTGGTGGTCGCGGGGCCGCACGTGAAACTGACCTATACCACCAACTGCGGTGGCGACCTTGCCGCCACCTATGGCACGAGTCGCTCGCCGTGGGTCCAAGTGGGCTCGATAGCCCGCGACACGGGCAGCGGCTCCGAGGACATTCCCATCCGCGAAATGTGCGACTGCCATGTACCGACAGGAGGCACGCTCGACTACGAAATCGCCCATGGAAGCTACACCACGGTCGCCGTGAGCGCGCAGGTGGTGGTGCCGGACAGCCCCTCTGGCGGCGACTGCACGACCCCTTGCCAGTTGGCCGACGCTGCGCTTGCGGACGCAGGCAAGTCCGACGCCCGCGCGCGGGATGCGGGCACACCCGACAATGCCAAGGGTGGCGCGTGCGCATTCGTCGCGCCGGGAGCCTCGCCCGGGCCGCTTTGCTTGGCCCTGCTTAGCCTCGCCATCGCAGCCCGTCGCCGTCGTCCATGAAGATTGCTCGCTTCGCGCCAGCCCTTTTCATCGCTGTCATCGCCTGCGGGAAGAAAGGCCCGCCCAGCCATCCGGATGCCCAGCCCGCGCGCCCGCGCTTCGGCGTGCAATGGTCGGCCGACACGGGCCGGGGAATGGTGACCGAAGCCCTTCCAGACGGCGACACCCTAGCCACCTGTTTCCACTGCGCCTATCCCGGTTACACCGGGGGCCTTGTCATCGGTATCTACGATTTGGGGAACGCCGAGCTTGGGTGGACCGACACCGGGTTTTCCAACCAGGCCAACTTCTTCGCGCTGGATCCCAGCCTGCCCTTGCCCGATTTCACCGCCTTTGCCAACCGCTTCGCCCACGAGGCCAGCGACGTGGATCCGGCCAAACCCTTGGACAACAAGACCATGACCGCCCTGAACCTGGGCTGGCGCGACCGAGGTCTTGCCCCAGGGGAATCTTTCACCACAGCCATGGCACTTGGCCTGGCCACCACGGGTGAGCCTGGAAGCATTCCTCGCCTTCCCACGATGGACGACCAGGCGTGGTCGCGCTGGCGCGCCCACCTGCCGCCCCACCCCGCCACCCACGGCATCCATTTCGTTGCCGAGCGGGTAGCGCTGGATGTGTCCGAAGACGCTGTTGCCGTCGACGCCGACTACGTGCTTGCCAATCCGTCCATGGCATCGGTGGGGATGCGCATCGTGTACCCGATCCTGGTGGCGCGGGATCGTCCGGCGCCAACCACAATCTGGGTAGACGGACAAACCCTGCCGCTGGTGGCCGGAGACCGGGGGCAGGTCCAAGCAGAGTTCCCGCTTTCCATCCCGCCCCAAGCCATCCGGTCCTTCCATGTGCGCTATGCCCAACCCCTGCTCGGAAACCAGGCCGTCTACCTCGTGACCTCGGCGCTGCGCTGGCCATTCCCCATCGATCGGGCGGTCTTCGTCATCAAGCATCCGGCCCGCTTCCGGGGTGCCGCGCTTTCTTATCCCACCCTCCATCGCGAAACGGTGGATGGACAAACGACCCTGGTCGCGGCCATGCAACCCTTCCGGCCCGATCGGGAAGTCGTCCTCCGCTGGAAGGCCCCGTCCCGAGCGCGCCATCGCGAGTAACGGCCCGCCAGTACCTTGGCGAGCACCCAACCTACTGCGCTGGCACCGTCATTGGATTGGGGAAATTGCCAGTGAGAAACAGCATCGAATACACGCCGAGCGATTCTTCGAAGTAGTGATCGTTGCGCACGGTGGTGGTCAGCGACTCTTCCAAGGCCTCGCGCCGGATGTCGGACGTGGTCGCACCGCCGTTGTCGAAGACGCTGACGAATGGGCACATCGCCATGTTCACCGTGTACGAGTTGTGCCCGTAGGCCGGATCGCAGTTGGCAACGGTTCCAGCAGGCGTCAATTGGTCGCACAGACTTGAAAATCGATTGGCATTGGGCTCGGGCGGATTGGACTTGTAGAAGCTCGCGTAGAAGCCCTGCGCATTGTCCATCTTCGCCTGCATGCGCGACTTGGGACCAAAGTGCGACGACGAGCTGGCCTTGGTCTCTGGCAAGTCGGTATTCATTCCGAACCAAGCCGCATCAATGCCGAGGCGCCAGAGGGCACGTCCCCACTCGTAGGGTTGGCCGCCGCCGACGTTGCTACAAGGGGTCTTGATGGTGCCACCGTCGCCCATGAGTCCGGGATGGACGCCGGTCTGGTCGTAGCACCGTTCGACCAGTTCGTAGACGGCCTCGGCGGTCTTGTACCAGAAGTCGTGGTGGGCTTGACCGTTCGAAGCCTTGGCGTCGGCGCCCAACTTCTTCGCCAGGAAATCGCCGAACACGCGGAAGTACCCCGGTGGGTAGTAGTCATTCATGACGTTGTTGGCGGTGCCGGGGACGTAGTCGCACGTGCCCGCGCTTGAACAGGTCTTGTCCCAGGTTTCGCCGTTGGTGGGGTAGTTGAAGCCGTCGCCGTACTTGCTGTTGACCTCACACTCCATCTTGTCCAGCCAATCCGCGGCAGCGTCGGCGTACTCGGGCCACTGCATGGCAGCGTAGACCAACCCGATGCCGATGTCGACGTCACCGTCGAAGGCACTGTCCGCGTTGCCTGAGCAACTCATGGAGCCGGCGTCGCAGCGCGTGTCCAGGGCTTGGCAATCGCTGCTGCTCGTCCACATCCAACCCATCAGCCCGCAGTAGCGCGTGCTCGACAGATAGTGGCGCACGAAACCCCACAGTTTGTCGAACAGATCCTTGTCGCCGATGGCCGCCGACATGGCCATGCCGTAGCCCTGGCCTTCACTGACGGTGCCTACAGGGTTGTCGCTCCAGACGCGCGCGGTCCCGGTGCCACAGGCATCGGCGTCGTATTTCACCCAGTTCTTCTTCCACAGGTTGTAGCGCTGAAAGACGAAGGCATCGAGTGCATCCTGGGCTTTGGCTAGACTTTCGGTCGGGTAGACGTAGGCCAGGGATCCACCGTAGGGATACCTGTATTGCGTGCTCTTGTACGGGAACCAGCCACCGTAGTCGAAGCCGACGGTGATCGGGTTGGCTGGCGGCTTGGCCACACACGCGGAATCGTTCCACTGGCCCATCGCAGCCCAGTCGCCATTCGCAGCGTCTGGGTAGTAGTCGAGGAATTCGAAGTTCGGTGGATCCTGGGTTCTGGGAATGTCCGGTTTGCCATAAGACCAGCGCAGCCAATACTCCTTGGCGACGCTCGGCAGCGGCCGGTAGGCGACCGTGTTCCATGCGTACGCGTGAGCCTTGTCCGAGGCTCGCCAGGTTGCGCTGGCGCTGAAATAGGAATCGGGAACAGGGCAACCAAACCAGGGGCGATCCTGCTCGCGGGTACAAGTCACCGTCAGGGTCGTCGCGGCGTCTTTGATTTCCAGATCGATGGACTTCGGCATGAATTCTGGCTTGGGGAACAGGGTCAAGGTCTTCTGTCCTGCCCAAACGTAGCGAAAGTGGATCGTGTGGGTGCGCGCCGGCTGGGTCGGGTTGCACGGGTCGACTGCTGCCCCGCCAGTTCCGCCCGCGGAAGAAGCATCGATACCGCCGACGCCACCGCTTCCGCTGGCCCCGCCCGCGGCTGGCCCGTCGCTGCGGCCACCGATTCCTCCGGCGCTACGCGTGTCGCTACCGGCCGAGCCGCCCGCAGGGCCCGTGCCACCAGCAACCGGAGCGTCGAAGCCAGCCGCCCCACCTGTTGCGAGCGCGTCGGCAGAACCGTCGCGCCCCACGCCTCCGCTTCCGCTGCTGCCTGCCACGCCCGCGTCGAGCTTGCCAACGCCGCCCGTTCCCGTGGCCCCACCCGCGGCGGTCTGCATGCCACCCGTACCGCCCCCGCCAATCACGGCAACATCGGGGACGTTCCCGCCAGCAACGTCACTCGCGGCCGTGGCTGCATCCGAGCTTCCCCCTGCCCCGCCACTTCCGACGTGTCCGCCTTCGCCCGAGGCGACGTTCATTCCGGAATCCGAGCTGCATGCCGAGAGCACCGTTGCCGTGAACACAGCTACGCGAGCGCCCCTGCCAGTCATGCGAAAGCGAACCTTGAGCCGCGAAAGACGAGATGCGATTTGCCGGCCGGCCATGCGAACCTCCATGCCTTCCCGCGATGGTTCGCGCCGAGCAAAGCTCGGCGGCTCCCCACGCGATTAGGTTCTCGTAGAATCGTCCGATACGGGCTCTTGCGCAAGCAGCCGGGAGACCCGGCCAGCAGAACCCTTGAGCGCGGTCACAGACTAGCCGCTAGTACTGCCCAACCAAGATGGCGGTCACCGCATACACCGGCGAGAGGATCAGGATGGCCATGACGGCGTAACGGCCGAAACTTGGCATGCGGTAGCCGGAAGCCTCGGCCATGGATTTGACCATGAAGTTGGGGCCGTTCCCGATGTAGGTGTTGGCGCCCATCAAGACCGACCCCGCGCTAACCGCCGCCAGCAGACTCGCGGGAACCGATACCACGTCCATCGGGAGACCGAGCGAGGTCGCCGTGCTTTGCGCCGCCGTGAGAAAGGTCAGATAGGTCGGCGCATTGTCGAGGACGCTGGACAGTGCGCCCGACACGAAGAAGAAGTGCCACGGCGCAGACAGGCCCAGGGCCGGGCCATGCTGTTCGAGGAGCAGCAAGGCTGGCGTCATCGTAACGAAGATCCCAGCGAACAGGATGGCGACCTCGGCAATGGGAGCAAAACTGAACTCATTCAGGTTGCGCCCCGTGTTGCCTCCAATCACCAGTGAAGCTATGGCCGACACAACCATGGCGGACTCGCGAAGCGGACTTGGAAGAAATACAGAGAGAACGATGAGTGCGAGCCACACCAAATTCAATCGACCGTGGATGCGCAACGGCTCGACCTGCAGGCTGTCCTTGGCTAGATCGGCAGCGGTCTCACGCGCGTAGGCGCGACGGTCGATCCAGTAGAACAACGCCAGCAGATAGCCGACAGCAAGTACCCAGATGGGGAACAACCTCAACGTCCAGACAAAGGGAACGCCGCGGAGAAAACCGAGAAACAGCGGTGGGTCTCCAAGCGGGGTGAGCAGTCCACCCGCATTGGAGACCAGCAGGATGAAGAAGAGTGGGATGTGGCTGGTGTGTCGACGCTCGGAATTGGTCCGCAACAGCAACCGAATAAGCAACATACTGGCGCCGGTCGTACCAATAAGACTGGCCAACAGCGCCCCGATTCCCAAGATGCTGGTATTGGTGCGCGGCGAAGCGCGCAGGTCACCGGCCAGGTGAATTCCCCCCGCGACGACAAAGAGCGATCCAAGCAGACACAGGAACGAGGCATATTCGTGGGCGGCGT
>Ga0302322_100004568_pt1 | contig 12044 bp, 8 predicted proteins | sample Fen_T0_2_FD_203757 | JGI IMG/M metagenome (GOLD analysis project Ga0302322, IMG submission 203757) | Peat permafrost microbial communities from Stordalen Mire near Abisko, Sweden - Fen_T0_2 | ecosystem: Environmental > Terrestrial > Soil > Wetlands > Permafrost | place: Sweden: Abisko... | reverse complement strand
GAACCACCATGGCACGAACCTTAGGGTTTACTTTTTTCCCTTCCACCACCTTGGCCACAATTCTTAAATCTTCAATGCGTCCATTAGTGCAAGATCCGATGAAAACACAATCCACCGGAATGTTCGCCATTTTTTCCCCTCCTTTTAATCCCATATATTGCAAAGCTTTGCGACAAGATTCCTGTTCTTCTGCGGTTTGAAAAGAATCGGGGGTGGGCACCTGCCCATCAATCGGAACCACTTGGGATGGATTTGTTCCCCAAGTGACTTGAGGAACCATCTGATTGACATCAATCACCACCACCCGGTCATAACTTGCTTCTTGATCAGAAGCCAAAGATTCCCAATAGCTCACTGCTTTTTCCCAATATTCTTTTTTGGGAGCAAAGGGCCTGCCTTGCAGATAATCAAAAGTTTTTTGATCGGGAGCAACCAAACCAGCTCTTGCACCCCCTTCAATGGACATATTGCACAACGTCATCCGCCCTTCCATGGAAAGGTCACGAACCGCCTCCCCACTATATTCAATCACATAGCCTGCCCCACCTCCTGTGCCTATTTTTCCAATCAGGCTTAAAATCATATCCTTAGCATAGGCACCATATTTCAACTTCCCTTTAAAATTGACTTGCATGGATTTTGCGCGGTATTGGGATAAAGATTGGGTCGCCAAAACATGTTCCACCTCCGAAGTCCCTATACCAAAAGCCAAAGCCCCAAAAGCACCATGGGTGGATGTGTGACTATCCCCACACACAATCACCATTCCAGGTTGCGTCATTCCTTGTTCTGGGGCAATCACATGCACGATTCCTTGATGGATAGACCTTAAATCATAAAGGCTGATGTTGTGTTTTTTACAATTTTCCTGTAAGGCGTCTATTTGAGCCTTGGAAATTGCATCCTTGATGGTTTCGCGGTGCCAAGTCGGCACGTTATGATCCATAGTGGCGAAGGTTTTTCCTTTTTGCCGCACAGACCTTTTATTCACCGCAATGCCATCAAAAGCTTGCGGGCTGGTCACTTCGTGAATCAAATGCAAATCAACATAAAGTAAGGAAAGTTGATCTGAGATATTTTTAATCGTGTGTGCATCCCAAATTTTTTGATATAGATTTTTAGCACTCATAAACATTCATAAAAATAAAGAAAAAAGCCTGCAAAAAAACAGAAAACCCTTTTTAACCTAAGGGATCAGCAGAAAAAAGCAAGTTGAATTTTGATTGTTTGTTTGGAGGTTTCAAAAGTCAAGCTGAGGAAAAAAAATTCCAAACCAACAATAATTTGGGGGGGTAGTAAATTTAAATTTAAATTTAGGAGAAGGGATGAAAAAAATTTACAATTGCCGGCACTGGCCCGAATATTTAAAACAGGAGCACTTGTTTGAAAAGGCCTTCATTCGGGGATCAGGAAAAGGGGGGCAAAACAGAAATAAAACTTCCAATGCTGTGCAGGTTCGTTTTTGGCACATTCGGGCGCAAGCCAGCGAAGAAAGGTCTTTAGATTTAAATTTAAAACGAGCCTTGCGCCGTTTAAAAATTAAAATTGCCTTAGATTGCACCCCAAATTTTGAACATCGCAGCCATTGGACAAAAGAGGAAAGGGCAGAAAAAATAAACCACATCTTTTTGGTGGCGGAAAATGACCTCCGTTACCCCCAAGCCATTGGATGCTTGGTTGATCTTTTTTTATCCCTGCAATGTGATTGGGCAGAATTAGGAAAAAACCTGCCCTTCCCTTCCAACCAAATCAGCAAATGGTTTTTGGAGAATCAACCCGTAAAAAAACACCTGCTTCTTCTTAAAAAAATGCTTGCCCAAAAAAACAGCCCAGCTTTGGAAGGTTAGAAATTTTCCCTTCTCTTATTTTCCATTTGCCGGTTTTAAATTTCATTTTCAGCAAGTTGTGCTTGGGTTAACTCCACCCAATATTGCACCCCAAACGGAGCCGCATCGTCATTAAAATCATATTTTGGGGTGTGCAATGGGTTGGAACCCTTTTCCCCCTTGGCTCCATTTCCAAGAAAAATATAGCTTCCTGGTTTTTTTTGGAGCATAAAGGCAAAATCCTCCCCGCCCAAGGTGGGTTCAGCATCTCCATTCACCGCATTTGCCCCAAAGCATTTTTCAGCCACGGCGATGGCAAAATCCGTTTCTTTTTTGCTATTTACCAAAACTGGGTAATTGTTGGGGAAAAAAATTACTTCGCATTTTGCACCAAAGGCTTCGCAAATGCCCGAAGAAATTTTTTTGATCTTTTCCATGATGTTGGTGCGAACACTTTTTTCCAAAGTTCGGAAGGTTCCTTTCACACTCACCTGTTCTGGAATGATGTTCAAAGCACTGCCTGCGTGCATCATCGTCACGCTCACCACCCCAGATTCTGTGGGGCTTAAATTCCTGGCAACAATGGATTGCAAAGCTGTGATCAAATGTGCGGCAATCAAAATTGGGTCATTGGAAAAATGAGGCATAGCAGCGTGGCTTCCCTTCCCATGAATTTTGATTTCAAATTCATCCGCTGAAGCCATCATAGACCCAACTTTCACCGCCACATGGCCCAAGGGAAGCCCAGGGGAATTGTGCAACCCCCAAATGGTGTCCGCTGGGAATTTTTCAAACAGGCCTTCCTTCATCATTTTTTCAGCGCCTGCACCCCCTTCTTCGGCGGGTTGGAAGATAAAATAAACTTCCCCATAAAAATTTTTGGTTTGGCTCAGTAATTTTGCTGCTCCCAAAAGCATAGTGGTGTGCCCATCATGGCCACAGGCATGCATTTTTCCTAAAAATTTGGATTGATAAGCAAAGTCATTTTCTTCAAAGATGTTCAAAGCGTCGATATCGGCTCTTAGGGCAATTTTTTTCCTTCCCGGTTTTCCTTTCAAAACTCCAACCACACCGGTTTTTGCCAAACCCGCATGCACAGGGATTCCAAATTCCTGCAATTTTTTTTGAACAAATTCACAAGCAAAAGTTTCCTCGTAAGAAGTTTGAGGGTGTTGGTGCAACAATCTTCTCCATTCTTTCATTTCTTCTTTCAAATCTTTCATTTCTTCTTTCAAAGCATCTTGTATCAAATTTTTCATAACTTTAGCCCTTTTTAGGGGGATGCAGGTTCAACATTATTTTTTTTGAGGATCGGGTTTGGGGTTATTGAAATCGGGCTTTGGCACTTCTGCGTCCTTGGGTGGTTTTTCCAATTTTTCCGGGTTGGGCAAAAGGTGGGTGGTGATTAAAAAAAATATGGTGCCGCTAATGAAAAAAGAGTTAATAAAAATCAGCAAAGCTTCCGAGCGGTAACCAAACACAAAAAGTTCCAAAGCAGAAAACCAAGCTAAAAAATCAAAAAAAAGGCTTCCCCTTCGACCCAAATTTCCACGCAACCACTTTACCCGCAGGGTGTAAAAAAGATAATTTAAAAACAAACTCACCCCAATGCCCATGGCCATGATGCTATATTTTGTTTCTTCTCGAAGCAAAGGCAGGCAAGATTTTTCAGAGCTAAGGTCAGAATTTTCACAGCTCTGCTTTGCTATCCAATCGGTGGGGAAGAAAGCTTTTAATTTATAAATGGAAAGCCCCAGAAAGTATAAAAACACAAAAGCCAACACCAAACTGATTAAGATGGCAAACCTTGTCCAATTTTCACGGGGATTTTTTTCTTCAAAATAATGCACACAAAGAATCAGAAAACTAAAAAAGGTGACTGTGCAAGCAAGAATAAATTGCTTTAAAGGGAGGGAGGAAAAAAACTGTTCCCCACCGCCTTGGCGAAAAAAGAAATAAAGCAGAAGAAAGCTCACTAAAAAACTTGCTAGGACGCGAATCAAATTTTTCATACTCAATTTGAATTTTAAAGGCCTTCAGTGCCTTGAACACAGAAAACGAACCTCAAGATTTTTAAAAAAAATAGGCAAGAAGAAGTAAGCCACAACCTAAAGGTTTTTGAGATTTTTTCAAGGGAAGAAATCAATAAAAATGAGCTTTTAGAAACTACAACCCGGGCAGGCCGAACGAGACGTTTTGGAAAAATTTTGCTGGGTTTCCGTATTTTTTGCGAAACATTTTGAAATTAAAGGTTTTTTTTCTTGAGAAAAAAATTTTTTTTGCTTTTTTTTTCGAAGTGTAAGTACTTGAAAATAATGAAAAATTTTTTAAAATGAAGCTAGCCATACATAAAAAAAGTTTTTTTTTCTAAAAAAACCTATTGACAAAAGTTTAGGAATGAAGAAATAAGCAGGTTGTTTTCTATAGTAATTCTCTAACAATTTTAACAAAGGAGATGAAAATGGCAAAGAATTTGACAAAAGCAGATTTAGTTGCAAGCAGCGCCGACAAAGCCGGTGTTACCAAAGCACAAACTGAAAAAGTCTTGAAAGCAGTTTTGGATCAAATCCAAAAAGCATTGGAAAAGAAAATGTCGGTAACTATGGTTGGTTTTGGAACTTTCACCACTGGTGAAAGAAAAGCGCGAAACGGTCGCAATCCAAAAACTGGAAAACCTTTAAAAATTCCGGCTTCCACTGTTCCAAAATTTCGCCCCGGAAAAAATTTGCGCGAAGCTGTGAACAAGCGCAAGTAATTCCGCTGATTTTTTATGCCTCTCGTCGTTGGTTTTCAATTTCCTTTAAAATCAACGACTTTTCCATTTTTTCCCAAGATGTAATTTTCTCCCTTAGACCCAATCCCATTAAAATTTTTATTTTTTTCATCTACGCATGAACTCTTTTTCTTTTGGTTTGGGCAGAAAAAAATTCTATCTCTCGGCTTCCCAACTCTTTTATTTTTCTTCTTTTCTCTGTTTTTTTTTCGCTTATTTAGCCAGTGAAAGAAAGTTTGTTGATTTTTTTCTTCCTGCCGCTTGGTATTTTTTTTCTTTTCAAGCCTTACAAAGCCTTTTCACCTTGCTCAGAGCACCTAAAAAAATCACCCTCATCGGTTATTTTTTACTCATCTTGATTTTTTTCCTCGATTTTAATTTACGAGCTTTTTTGGAAACGAATTGGGGGAAATTCGTTCCCTACTCCACCTTTTTTTTAGCCTCGTTAGAAACAAACCCGGCAGAAGCTTCCGAATTTTTTCATTTTTATGGGAAAAGTGTAGCTTTGTTTTCCTTTTTCTTTTTGGCAAGCACAGTTTTTCTTTGTTGGTTGCGTTGGAAGTTGTATACATCCTTATCCCAATCCCAATCTACGTTCAAAAAAAAATTCATTTGGGTGGGGGTGTGGGTGTTGTTGCATTTTCAACCCCACACCAATGCAGAACCTTTTCTTTTTTACAGAGAATTGGGAGGGGAATTTTATCAAAATTATCAAGTTTTAAAAAACTACCAGCAAATGCTGTTGAAAAATGCGGCTTTGCTTTCCGGTTTGCATGTGAGTTATGAAGGGGAAAAGGCTAAAAATACCGTGATTTGGGTGATAGGGGAAAGTTCAACCAGCTTGAATTGGCAAATTTATGGGTACCCAAGGCCAACCAATCCTTTGCTCAAAGAAAGGATGAAAAAAAACCCGCAAAATTATTGGGTGTTTCAAAATGTGTTTGCCTCCCACGCTTCCACTGCCTTAATGTTGCGTTCTTTCCTCACCTTAAGCAATCGCCACAACGAAAATTTATTTGAAACCTCTGCCGATTTGGTTTCTATAGCTAAGGCTGCGGGTTATAAGGTCTTTTGGTTTTCCAATCACTATAACATTGGGATCCACAATAATTACGCTGCTTCCGTGGCCAATTTGGCCAATGAAGTCTTTTTTTCCAGTTCATCCAATTCAGAAGACGCCAAACAAAGGTTCGATGTGGTTCTTTTGCCTTTTATGCAAAAGGCTTTAAAAGACTCAGCGGATAAAAAATTCATCATTTTTCATATTTTTGGCAGCCATATGGTTTACAAAGAACGTTATCCTTCTGATTTTTCCTACTTTGACGCTTCGCAAGATCAAATCAGCAAAAAAATGAAGGCTTTGGGTCGGGAAGAATCAGTGATTGTGGATCGAAACACCTATGACAATTCCATTTTGTACACCGATTGGATTTTAGATCACTTTCTAACCGATATTCAAGCGGAAGAAAAGGAACCGCGGGCATTTTTATACCTTTCTAATCACGGAGAAGAAGTGGGGCATATTTCCAATCGCGTTGGGCACGCAAATGACACCACAGCCGGGGTGAAAGTTCCTTTGGTGGTTTGGGCCAATTCCCTCTTTCCACCCTTGAACAAACCACCTTCAATCAACAAAGAAAAACGGGAAAAAGAAATGGTGTTTTCGGATGATATAGAGCAAAGCCTGCTCCACCTTTTGCAAATCAAAATCGACCTTTACGACCCCAAACGGGATATTTTTAACGATCAATACTTAGCCCCAACCCAACCACCCATTAAAAATTTAAGCGTGCATTGACCGGGAATTAAGGATCATAAAGAGATCAACATGAAAAAGAAAGGGAAAAATCCCTTTCGGGTTGCGGGGGCAGGATTTGAACCTACGACCTTTGGGTTATGAGCCCAACGAGCTACCAGACTGCTCCACCCCGCGGTTTGCGGTATTTTTTTGAGCGGGAAACGAGACTCGAACTCGCGACCCTCAGCTTGGAAGGCTGATGCTCTACCAACTGAGCTATTCCCGCCTAAAAATTTCATAAAGTTGAAGCTGAAGCCAGCCAAACCTTCATCATTGGGGCGGCAGGATTCGAACCTACGCATGACGGAATCAAAATCCGTTGCCTTACCGACTTGGCGACGCCCCAGCTTTCAAGAGAGCAATTCGACCACAGCTTTTCAGCGGTGTCAAGTGAAAACTCGAACTTCCAACGCTACTCTTTCTAAAGAAAAGAAGAGGAAAATTTTATTTTTTTATTTTCTTTTTTCCGTTTGTTTTGAAAAATTAAAGCAAAAAGAATTAAAAATCAATTTTCTATTTCATTCCCCTTCCATCGTTTTGGAACCAAAAATTCAAGAATTTCAATCTTTGCACACTCCCTTAAACCCAGGGAAGATGTTGATTGAAGCCAATGCAGGCTCAGGAAAAACAACCAGCTTGGTGCGGATTTTTTTAAGGCTCTGTTTGGAAAAGGGTTTCAAGGCCAAAGAAATTGTCCTCCTCACTTTCACCAACAAAGCTGCTCAAGAATTAAAAGATAGGCTGTTCAAAGAAGTGCAAAACCTTTCTTTGTGGAAAAAATCCAGGCAAGCGAAAGCAGAACTTTCTTTGCAGTTAGAAGAGCAATTAAAAACCGAATGGGGGTTTTCTTTTGAAGAAATGGATTCTTTTTTAAAAAAAGTGTGGGCGGAAAACGCAAAATACCTCCATCAGCTTTGCCAAGCGGAAGAACATGATTTTCGAGTGAACACCATCCATTCTTTTTGTGCCCAAATTTTAAAAGACTACGCTTGGGATAGTGCTTTATTTCCAATCGACCAAACGGGGGATTTTTTCCCGGAGGTTTTTAAAGAAGCTTACCAAAGGTTTTGGCGCAAAGAAAATGAGAAAGAAGAACAGGAGCCTTCGGCGGTTGATTTTTTAGAGGAATCCACTGCGGGGTACTTTGAAAAAATTTTACGTATAACGCTCAATTACCCTGATTTAGAAATCTATTCCTCCCAAAAAAAAGCCTTGGAAAAGGATGCAAAACTGGGAACGAAATCAGAAAAAGAGGAAGAAGCATCTATAAAATCCGGCAAAAAAAAAGCACCCCAAAGAAAAAATTCTCAGGCAGAAAATTCCCACGCAAAAGAGCTGGAAAAAATTATTGAAGTGCAAGCCTTTTATTTTCAGTTATGTGCCGAAAAAAAATTCCTGCATTATTCCGATTTGATTCGATGGGTGCACAGCTTGGTGCAAAACGAAAAAACGCTCTCCTCTTATTTTCAAGAGCGCCCTTTTTATGCCTTGTTAGTGGATGAATTCCAAGATACGGACCAAAGGCAATTGGAAATTTTTTCTGCTCTTTTTCAACAGCAAAAAGATGAGGAAGAAAGCTATCAAATTTTTGTAGGCGACCCAAAACAAGCCATCTATAAATTTCGCGGGGCAGATATTCATGTTTATTTAAAAGAAAAAGCAAACCTCATCCAAAAAGAAAAAAATTGCCTGTTTTTTCTTTCCCAGAATTATCGTTCTGATCCCTTACTTTTGGAAGGGATAAACATAATTTTTAAAGAAAGTGCGTATAGTTTTGGCTCTGATTTGGAGGAGTCTGATGAGGCTAGCGAAAAAAAAACCTCCCTTTTAGAATATCACCCTTCTCAATTTCCTAACCATAAACAAGGATCTTTGCGTGATCTTTACCAATGGGAAGAAAAAAATATTCCTCCCATTGAAATTCACCAGTTCTCTTTTTCCAATTTTGAAAAAGAAAAACAAACCAAAGAACACCTTTTTTCCACCCTCCAACCCTTGATTTTTGCTTGGTTGCATTCTCGGTTGGGGTTGGATTCTTCCTATTCTTTAGGAGGAAAAAAAATCACCCCAAAAGATGTGTGCATTCTTGTCAACAGCAATGATCAAGCCTCAAAGTTAGCCGAACTTTTGCATGCAGATTTTCCGGTGGAATTTGTGGAACGCGATCAAAAAAATGAACAGGGCGAAAAAAAAGATATTTTGCTTTTTTTTCAAAATTTCCTGTTCGCAATCGAAAATCCTTTGGAAATAAAAGCCTTAAATGCCCTTCTTTCCGGTCCACCTTTTTTTTTAGGGGATGAAGATTTATTTTTTTTGCAAAAAGATTCAGCAAAACAAGCTGCTTGCTTTCAAATTTTGGTGAATCTTTCCCAGCCCTTCTCTCAACTTGAAATTTTACCCCTGATCCAGAGCTTAATTTCTCAACTCAAACCTTTCCATTTGGTAAATTTTGACCTGCAAATGCAAAAGAATGCAGAATTTTTTTCTTCCTTGGAAGGAGCATTCATCGCTCTGCAAGGCCTGCAAAATAAAGTGGGGATCAAAAAATTAACCCAAGAACTGCAAAAAGAAGACGCTTTAAAAAAGCTTTTTCCGGTTCAGCCTTTTGCTTCTAAAGAAGCGATTAAAATTTTCACCATCCACGGGGCCAAGGGGTTGGAATTTCCAATCGTGCTTTGTCCCTTTTTATGGGAGGAAAAACAAAAAAACCGAAGGTCCCACCTTCCTGACCCGAAAAGAGAAAAAGGGAAATGGAGATTGGATCTGGATGGAAAATTCCAAGAACAGCCTTTGGATGAATACTGCAAACTTTACACCGCCATGACCAGGGCGCAACACGCTTTGGTTTTATTTTCTCCGGAAGAAAAGAGTTATCCGAAAGGGCCGTTAAACAATCTTTTCCAACGAAAAACCACCCAAACCTCAGATGCTTTGGCAGAAATTTGCCTCCAAAATACAAACTCTTTTCGGCTCGATTTGCATAAATTTTATGGGAATGGACAAGAACCAGAATCCTCTTTTTCTGTTCTCAAAAACCTAAGCCTGAAAAAAAACTTGCCCCCAAAAAATAGGAGTAGGGAAGAAAATATGAACAGAGGGGAAAAAAACCAACCCTGCTTTTCCGCACCGACTTTAGTAAAAGAAATTTTCTTAGCACCTCTCGCAAGCAGGGAAGAAAAAGGCATAGAACAGCAGAAAAACCCCCTCTTTCCTTATCGCGGGGTGGCAAGTTACAGCAAATTTAAAAAAACCACTCCTACCCCCCCTTCTTTTTGGGAGGAAGATGCAGAAGAAGAAAAAGAACCAACCCTTTTGCTTGGTTTGCAAGAAAAAGAGGATCAAACCGAAAGCTCTTTGCCTTCCAAAAAAAAAGGGTTAGATGCCTTTCCCAAAAATAACATCACTGGGTTATATATCCATGATTTGCTTGCCCATTGGGATTTGAATTTTGATGCCCTCCAACCCTTGCTTTCCTTCGCGGAAAAAGAAGAATCCAAAAAAAATTTTTCTGATCAAATTTCCATCCCACAAAGGCTTAAAAATTTTCATCTTCCCAATTTTTCAAAAGAAAGTGTGGAGTTTTTAACTTCTTTAAAAAATTTTAGTTTTCACGAAGGCACCTTCCCCTTTTCCAAAGCTTTGAAAAAAAATTTTTTCCCTGAATGGCCCTTTACCCTGCATTTCGATAGCTGGCCAAAAGAATTAGCAAAATATTGGTTGGAACTTACCAAATTGGCCGGCAGTGACGAAAAAACTTGGCCAGCTTATTTGGTGGGAAGAATCGATGCGATTTTTGACCAAAACGATTCTTTGTTTGTGGTGGATTGGAAAACAGATGATTTAAAAAATTACCCAAAAGAAAAAAGGAAAGATTTTTTAAAAAAATATGTGGTGGAAAAGGGTTATTGGGTGCAAGGCTTGGTATACCAATATGCTTTAGCCTGCCATTTTTCTGCTTTAGGCTTAAGCGCAACCTTTTTTCAAAAATGGAAGGGAGTGCAGTTTGTTTTTTTAAGGTTGGCAGAACAAAATTCTTCCCCTTTTTTAGTGCAAGATCCAACCTTTGATCAACTTTTAAAAAAACATTTTTTGGTTTAATTTGTTTGCTTGATTTTCAACAGGGATTTTTTATCCTTTTTCTTCTTTTCACCTTCTCTTAAAATTATGCCTAACCCTGATTTTACTTCCTCCAATGGGATCGAAGAAGGAACAGAATTCCAACCCCAGTGGGGAAAGGATTCCACCACTCCCTTTTCCACCTTACCCCTGGTGGTTCAAAATTATGATACCTTAGAAGTGATTTTGGTGGGAAGCATTTCCAAAGAAGCTTTAAAAATGAGCTTAGAAAAAAAAGAAGTGGTTTTGTGGAGCAAAAGCCGCCAAGAAATATGGCACAAAGGAAAAACTTCGGGCGATTTTTTAGAGATTAAAGAAGTGCGTGTGAATTGTGAGCAAAATGCTTTTTTATTTTTAGTGCGTTTGAAGGGGCAAGGAGCTTGCCACACAAAAAAAAACAACCAGCCCCGTTCCAGCTGTTTTTACCGCCGATTAAAAAATAAACATTTAGAGCTTCTTTTTTAATCCGAAGGAGTATAGCTTCAGGGTGTTTTTCATGATCAACTTTTTTATAGGGAGGTTTATGTCGAAAAATCGAATTTTTGCTCTTTTTTTGGGTTCCATTTTTTTCACCGCTTTTGATTTTCAAACCCTTCATGCACAAATGAAAATAAAAACCCAAGATTCCGTTTCTTACACCCAAACTCCAGCTCGGGGTTATTTAGCTGAGCCCGCTTCTGGAAAAAATTTACCTGCTTTGGTAATGATTCACGAATGGTTTGGCTTAGGCGAAGATGTAAAACGCGTGGCAGATAAATATGCAAAATTAGGTTATGTTGTTTTAGCAGTGGATCTTTACGATGGAAAAATAGGCAAAACCAATGATGAAGCCCGCGCTTTATCCACAGCAGCCAAAAATAACCCCGAACCCGTTTTAAAAAATTTAAAGGCTGCTTTTGATTTTTTAAAGGCAAAAAAAGAAGTGAACCCCAATCGGATTGGATCTTTGGGATGGTGCTTTGGGGGCGGATGGTCTTACCAAATGGCGAAAAATAATTTGGGAGTGAAGGTTTCTGTGATCTATTACGGCCAATTCCAATCGGATGATGATTTAAAGAATGTAAAATCCGTTATTTTAGGGCACTTTGCCGAAAAAGACGCCACAATTCAGCTAGAGGACGTTAAAAAACTGGAGGCGAATTTAAAGCAGTACCCTGAAAAAAATCACACCCTTTACACCTATCCCAATACAGCCCATGCTTTTGCCAGCCGAGAAGGAAACAACCCAGTTTATGATGCCACAGCAGCCAAATTGGCTTGGGAAAGAACGCAAGAATTCTTAAAAAAGAACCTTTAAATTTTAAAAGCGCAAGTTGAAGAAAATTTTAAATGGAATTTTCTTCTTGTGCTGTTCTATCCTTCCACAAAGAAAAAGAGGGAAAAGAAAGGGTGAGGCGGTGATAATCAATCAAATGTTTTTGGTGTGGGAGCTTATCTAAAAAATAAGGTTGGTTATTCCCTGGATCATTCGGCAAAGAACGGGTGATGATCAGCTCGTCTTTTGCTCTGGTGATGGCTACATATAAAATTC
>Ga0302322_100004567_pt1 | contig 12044 bp, 12 predicted proteins | sample Fen_T0_2_FD_203757 | JGI IMG/M metagenome (GOLD analysis project Ga0302322, IMG submission 203757) | Peat permafrost microbial communities from Stordalen Mire near Abisko, Sweden - Fen_T0_2 | ecosystem: Environmental > Terrestrial > Soil > Wetlands > Permafrost | place: Sweden: Abisko... | reverse complement strand
TGTGGATCCTCGTGATGCCGTTCCTCTATGTGCTGCCCATGCCCTGGCTCATCCGCGGCATCGAGGAGGCGCGCGTCTACGCCGTCCTGATGGCCCAGAGCCTCCTCTGGCTCATCCCATTCTTCCTCTTCAGCTTCGGTCCGCCGAATCCGCCCATGCAGAGCGGCTGGGGTCTGTTTGGCAATGTCACCGGCATCGGCATGGTGGCGCTCATCGAGCTCATCCAGATCTGGGGCGCCCTCGCCCTGGTGCGGGGCTGGAAGGAACACCGGAAGTACCTGGCGCTCCTGCGCTCGCTCCCCCAGGAATCCTGACCTCTCTGGCACACTGTTCGTTTGTGCTGGAGCCATCGAGCTCCTAACAAAATCTGACGACGCCGCGATGAATCCAGCCGGGATGCACCGCAAGGAAGCGTCCGCAGGGCAACGTGGTTCGTGGTTCAAGGGATCTGACGCCGCGGAGCGCCCGGATGGATTCATCCCTTCGGGCGAGGGTGGCGGGCATCGCGAGGCAGCGTCACGCTCGTCGCGCGTAGTACCTGCTACGCTTTGACTCGCGTTCCTCGCCTTGCTCGCCCGGCACCCCCCGCGCGGCGGCGTGAGGTTTTGTTAGGAGCTCGTCAATGAACCTGCTACACGCCATCCTCCTGGGACTCATCCAGGGCCTGACGGAATTCCTGCCGGTATCCTCAACCGCGCACCTGACCTTGGCCGAACACTTGATGTTCGCCGGTCGTCCCATGCCCCTTGCCTTTGATGTGCTCCTGCATGTGGGCACCCTGGTCGCCCTGATGATCTACTTCCGCCGCGAGCTGATCCAGGTGCTCATGGGTTGTATCGGGATGGACAAGGAAGGCCGCCGTTTGGCGATCTGGCTGTTCGTGGCGATGATCCCCACGGGGATCTTCGGCCTGGCCACCCGGGGCGTAAAAGAAGCCGCAAAGGAACACCTCTGGGTCTATGGCATCGGGCTGCTCTGCACGGCCGTCCTGCTCTTCTTCGCGAACCGCCTCAGCCAAGAGCGGGTGAACCAGAACGAACAGGATCTGGCGGGACGTGACATCCAGGATCTGCGGGTGATGGACGCGCTGGCCGTGGGCACCATCCAGGGCATTGGCGGCGGCTTCGGTCTCTCCCGCTCGGGCTCCACCATCTCCATCGGCGTGTTCCGTGGCCTGAAACTCCCGGCTTCGGCCCGCTTCAGTTTCCTGCTGGGCATGCCCACGATCGCCGCCGCGGCGGTGGTTGAACTGCGGGGACTCCTGAAACCTCTGCTGAAGCACCAGCCCCTTCCGGCGGACATGGCCTTTCCTGCTGGCTCCCTCTCGCCCATCCTGCTCTGCGTGGTGGGCGTGATTGCGGCGGCCATCTCCGGATATCTCGCCATCGGCCTGTTGGACCGCTTCACCCGCAAGCCCCGCCTCAATGGCTTCGCGATCTACTGCCTTGGGATGGGCCTCGTGATGCTCACCCTTGGAATGACCGGCGTGCTCGGCCACCACTGAGGGCACAGTCCCCGCCGTTCGCCGGTCAGCCCGCGCCGTTCACCGATGGGTGGGAAGGTTCCCAAGCTGGGCTCCGTACACTGGTGCCTTCCCACCCGGAGGTCCTGGTGATCCACCTGAACGAGGTCCATAAATCCTTCACCGTGAAGGATCGCAAGACCCGAACCAACAAGCGCATCGACGCTGTGCGCGGCATCTCCCTCACCGTGAAACCGGGCGAGATCTATGGTCTGCTCGGACCCAACGGCGCCGGCAAGTCCACCACCCTGCGGATGATCGCCAGCCTCATGGATCCAGACACCGGCAGCATCGAGGTGTGCGGCATGGATACCCGGCAGAAACCTGAAGCCGTCCGGGGTTGCCTGGGCTACCTCAGCACGGACATGGGCGTCTACACCCGCTTCACGCCTCGGGAACTCCTGCGCCTCTTCGGGGAGTTCCAGGACGTGGACCCGGTCACTGCCGAACGCCGTGGCCTGCACCTGCTGGAGAAGCTCCAGCTGGCCGATTTCGCCGATGTGAAGATGGACGGCTTCTCTTCGGGCCAGAAGCAGAAGGTGAGCATCGCCCGGGCCCTGCTCCACGACCCCAAGGTGGTGATCTTCGACGAACCCACCACGGGCCTCGACGTGCTCACCGCCAAGACTGTGCTGGATCTGCTGCGCATCATGCGCGAGGAGGGCCGCACTGTCATCGTCTCGACCCACGTCATGCCCATGGTGGAAGACATCTGCGACCGCGTGGGCATCATCTTCGACGGCAAACTGCACGGCGATGCGCCCCCGCGGGACATCCTGCAAGCCCGCCACGCCAAGACCCTGGACGAAGTCTTCTTCCAACTGGCAGCTGAATCCGAAGGAGCCAACTGATGCGCGGCGCCCTGCTCATCGCCAAGAAGGAATTCATGGAACTGACCAAGGACAGGAAGACCCTGTTCATGGTCTTCGTGCTGCCCTTCCTGCTCTACCCGGCCATCTTTGGCATGATGGCCAAGATGGGGAAGCGGGAAGAGACCCAGAACCAAAACAAGGCCAGCCGCATCTTCCTCGTCGATCCCTCGGGCACCCTGGCGCCCATTTTGAAGGCTGACCCCAAGCAGTTCGAGTTGGTGGCCAAACCGGACGGCGATCTCAAGCAGGCGATCCGGGACCAGAAACTGGAACTGGCCCTCGAGGTGCCGACCGGCGCCGCCACGGCCCTGCAGAAGCAGGAGACCTTCCAAGTCACGGCCACGGTGGACGAAAGTGAACGGGCCTCGAACCTGGCGCTCAAGCGGCTGAAAGGGGCCCTCGAACCCCAGGAAAAGACCTGGATTCAAAGCCGCCTCCAAACCCTCAGCGCCTCACTGCAGTTGGCCGACCCCCTGAAGCTGGAGGTTAGGAATGCCGCTGATGACACCCTACAGATTGGGAAGGTCATCGGCATGTTCTTGCCTTACATGCTGATGCTGATGATGTATTCCGGCTCCATGCAGCACGGTATCTACGCCACCGCGGGAGAAAAGGAGCGCAACACGCTGCTGAGCCTCATGGCCACACGGTTGCCCCGCAACCAGATCATCCTCGGCAAGTTGCTCTACATCTTCAGCATCGGGGTCATCTCGGCGCTGCTGAATCTGCTGAGCCTGGGTATTTCGATTCCTATCATGGGCGGCGGCTCGGCGAGCTCCCTTCAGGCTATGGCGGCCATCGCCAGCCCCCAAACGCTTGGGCTCACCTTCCTGATCATGGTGCCCCTGGGCCTCTTCTTCGCGAACTTCATCCTGCTTCTGGGCATCCAGGCCAAGACCACCATCGAAGCGGGCAGCGCCATCGTCCCCGGCATGTTCCTGGTGATCTTCCTCGGCGTCTTCACCAGCGCCCCGGGCGTGGACAAGATGGCCTTCCTTTCCTATGTGCCCGTGGTGAATGTCTGCATCGCCCTAAGGAAGATGTTCAGCCAGCAGCCGAACTGGGGCGAATATGCCCTTGCCTTCGTCATGACCGTGGGACTGGCCGGACTCATGACCCTGGTCTCCACCCGCATCCTGAATAGGGAAAAGGCGCTGTTCAAAATGTGATATTCGTCTTCGCTGCCATGCGGACCCGGATTTGCCGGAGAAACCCTGTCACTCTATAGTTTCTTCAAATGCATCCAGAGGATCCCGCATGGCGACGAAGGCGAAGACTGAACCCGCATCCAAAACCCCGTCGGCGCCCTCCCAGCCCGCACCCTCTCAGCTTGCCGCCGCTTTCACCAAGGCCGTGAAGTTGATGGATTCAGGCAAGTATGCCGACGCAGCTGCGGCCCTGGAAGCCCTGAAGGTGGACGCCCAAGCCGCCGGCGACTGGACCATGAAACGCCGGGCCCAGGTCTACCTCTCCCTCGCTGATTCCAAGAACCACCCGGCCGCCGCTGTCGTGGCCGATCCGGTCACGGAGATTCAGGCCTGCCTCAATCGCCACGAAACGGCCGAGGCCCTCAAACTCAGTGAAAAAGCCATCAAGAGCCACCCCGCCAAGGGCTCCCTCCATTACCTGCGGGCGGTGGCTTTTGCCCAGGATGAGAACACCGAAGCCTCGGCCGAGAGCCTGAAGAAGGCAGTGGAACTGGATGGCGACTTCGTCTTCCAGTGGCATATGGAGCCCGACTTCAACCCCATCCGCAAATCCCCGCTTTTCGCCTTCACCGAAGGCCACTGAGCCTAGGGTTCAGCCGTGGCCGGTCAGGGGGGCCTCGATGCAGACCAGCCCTTGCGGGTGGTCGCCCTGGGGGGCGGCACCGGTCTTGCGGCCCTGCTCCGATCCCTCAAGCGTGAAGCTGGACGCGGTCGAGATCCCTGGAAGCTGACCGGGATCGTTACCGTCTCCGACAACGGGGGTTCTTCCGGCAGGCTGCGGGATGAACTGGGCGGCATTCCCCCGGGAGATCTGCGCAACTGCCTCTCGGCACTCACGCTGGAAGATTCGGCGCTTTCGGAGCTGCTGAATTACCGCTTCAAGGGAGAGGGCAGCCTGGCCGGGCATTCCCTCGGGAACCTGATGCTTTGGGCCCTCGCGGATCTCACGGGCGATTGGGTGCGGGCCATCCGTCAGCTCTCCGGCGTGCTGGTCACTTTGGGGCGTCTCTTCCCCTCCACCCTGGTGCCGGTCACCCTCTGCGCCGAGGACATGGCCGGAAACCGGTACGTCGGCGAAACCGCCGTCGGCTCCTGCACCCCGCCCCTCGCACGACTCTGGCTGGAACCCCAGGAAGCCGAACCCCTGCCGGAAGCCGTGCTGGCCCTGCTCCGTTCAGACCTGATCCTTCTGTCGCCCGGCAGCCTCTACACGTCCACCATCTCCAACCTGCTGCTGCAGGATCTGCAGGAGGCCGTGGAATCCTCGCGCGCTCCTGTGATCTACGTCGCAAACCTCATGACCGAGCCGGGCGAAAGCTCTGGGCTGGATCTTGAAACCCACGTGGCGGCCATCTCGGCCTTCGGGCGTACCCGGATCTCCGCCATCATCGCCAACGCGGCCCCCCTCCAACCCGACATGCTGGCGAGATACCAGGTGGAAGGCGGTGAACCGCTCCTCACGGAAGCCGACAAAATCCTAGGCATCCCGGTCTACCAGTTCCCTTTGCTCGATCCTGAGGCCCCCATGGCCCGACATCACCCCGATTTGCTGAACCATGCCATCCGCGAGGTCCTGCCCAGGCTTTGAGAGTCATTCTCGAAACGAGATTCCTCGGGGCGAGATGATGAATGCGTGTCCATTTCCCCTTATCAGGCCCTTCACGGATACCGATAGGGGGTTGATGAGGACCGCATGGGGTTTGTAATTTTTTAGTGGTGATAGTTTTTATAACAAGGAACGAGGTAGGCTTGTTCCTTCAGGAGGCGTCCATTGGCGCTGAGCGGTGATCTGGCGACCATGGGGTTGGAAGACATCTTCCAATGGCTGGCTGTAGGCAAAAAGACAGGTGTCCTGGAGCTGAAAGGCCCCATGCACACCAAGCGGGTCGCCTTTCACGAAGGCCGCATCACGAGCATCTGGTCCTCCGATCCCCGCGAGTACCTGGGCCAGTACCTGCTGGCCTTCAACCGGATCAGCGAGGAACAGCTCCGGGACGCCCTGGCGACCCAGGAGGACGAGCAGCAGCTGCTCGGCCGTATCCTCATCAACCGGCAACTGGTCACCGAAGCGGAGATCCGCCGCATTGTGCAGCTGAAGGTCGAAGAGAGCATCTTCGATACCTTCCTGTGGAATGTCGGCACCTTTGAATTCCACGACGGCGCCGCCTCCCATCAAAAATCCATGCTGCTCAGCCTGGATGTCACCGGCATCGTGCTGGAAGGTGCCCGGCGCCTGGATGACTGGAAACGGATCCGCAAGGTGATCAAGGGCGGGGATGCCGTCCTTTCCGCCATTTCGGAAGCCATCGCCGAAAGGCTGCCCCTGGCCCCGGAGGACGCTGACATCCTGGCGCGGCTTGATGGTTACAAGCGCGTGGATCAGCTGGTGATCGACATGCGGATGCCCGAGTACAAGATCAACAAGCTGCTCTTCGATCTGCACGAAAAGGGCCTCGTCCGCATTGTGAACCCCGGGGGCAATCTGGGTGAGAATCCCAGCCTGCAGCTCCAGCGGGCCCGGGCGCTGGTGGAAAAACAGAAGCTCCAGGAAGCCCAGGAAGAGCTTCGGCGCATCCTCAAGGATCAGCCCCGCCACCTCGACGCGAACAAGATGATGGCCGTGGTCCAGGATCTCCTGGAGGAGAAGAAACTCGACCAGGAGCTCGTCCCTGAACTCGCCGTGACCCTGGATGAGCTGATGACCACCAACCTCGGCCCCAACGAAGCCTTCCTGGCCAGCCGGGTGAATGGCCTATGGACGATCCGGGACATCCTTTCCATCGCGCCTTTTGAACCGAACGAGTGCCTCGGCATCTTCTCCAGGCTCCTGAAGCGTGGGATTCTCAAGACCACGAAACCCGCCCTGGGCGGTGATCAGCCGGGAATTCAACGCTGAGAGCCTTCCGGTGCCCGGAGGTCTCATGCGCATTGCCCTCTCACTGCTTCTGATCGCTCTGCCCCTGGCGGCAGCGAAGAAACCCACGACAGCCCAGCTCCAGACGCAGGTGAAACGGCTCACCGAGGAGCGTGACGATCTGAAGCAACGCCTCGCGGCCACCGAAGATCTCCAGAAGGAACTGGCCAACGCCAAGAAGGCACGGGATCTCGCACGATCCGAAGGGGAGGCGGTCCGCAAGGAAACTGAGCAATTGCGAGCGACCCTCAAGGAGAACCAGGGTGGCAGCGATGCCATCCTGAAAGAACTCCAGGAGGCCAAGGAAGCTGCCCTCGAGGCCAAGGCCGAATCCAGGCACCTGAAGGGCGAGAATGAAGCCCTCCAGCAGAAGGTCAGCGCCACCCCCAGCGACGGGGATCTGGTGCTGCTCGGTGAAGACATCCGGCCCGCGAGGCCCATCAATCTCAATCGCGCCACCCCCCGCCTCAAGACTTCGAGCCTATTCGCGGCGCGCCCCAAGGGCGTGGTGGTCGTGAATGTGCTGATCAGCGAGAAAGGGGATGTGCTTGCAGCCCGCCTCATCCAGGGGCTCCCGGGCGATTCCATCGATGTCAAAGATGCTGGGGACGCCTGCGTGGAAGCGGCCAAGCACCTCGTCTTCGATCCAGCGGCCTCCAGCGACGGCAAAACGCGCTTCAAGGTCTGGCAGGGCGTCGGGTTCTATTTGGACTGATCGGTCCGCTCTCCGAAGGGGCTGGGCTCGCCCAGGCCCCACTTGGCTTCATACCAGACCTTCTCCATGCAGAGACCCTCAGGGGGCGCCGTGAGGCCTGCGCGTCGCCGATCCCGGGACTGCAGCACTTCGGCAAGGGAATTCACATCGCGCCTGCCGCGGCCCACCTCCACGAGGGTACCGGCCATGATTCGCACCTGGTGCATGAGGAAACTGCTGCCCTCGAAAACCAGGTCGGCTCCGCCTTCCACCGGAACGACCCGGATTCCGTGAATGGTGCGCACCGGCGTTTTCGCGACACACTCTGCGCAGCGAAAGCTGGAGAAATCGTGGGTGCCGAGGAGGGGCTGAACCGCCAGGGCCATGGCCTCCAGATCGAGTTGGCGGGCCAGGTGGACATGCCAGCGAAAGGCGCTCTGCAGGGGATCCGCGGCGGGGCCCAGTCCCAATCGGTAGATGTAGCGCTTGGCCAGCGCATGCTGACGGGGGAAAAAGCCTTCGGGTGCTGGTTGGGCCGCCATGACCCGGATGTCCGGCCGAAGGTGCGCATTCAGGGCCGCCAAGAGGCGATAAGGCTCCCAGTCCTTGGCCGTGTGGACGAGCACACCTTGGGCTCTTGCGTGAACACCGGCATCCGTTCGCCCCGTTCCCTGGGGCATGGGGGCCTCGGGATCAAAAGCCCGCAGCGCCTTCCAAAGGTCCCCTTGACCACTGCGCAGTGAGGTCTGGATCTGCCAGCCGTGGAATCCGGCCCCGGCGTAGGCGACGGTGAGGAAGAAAGGATGCGACATGGCTCCATCTTAGGCCTGGACGGGATCAGATGCCCCAGGTGTGACGGGATCGCCCGTTCTACGGGGATCTACGCAATCCATGGAACTTATAGACAAGCAATTCCGGCCACTTCGATGTTCCATGGACTCTCAAATCCCCCAACGGTGCCATTCTTCATTTTTTTTTAAAAGAAAAGCCTTGACCACACTGCGTCTGCGGCGTAGTTTCTTGGCAGTTTAGGAAATACAGGATTCATCGGCCTCTTGGGGCCAGTGATCTTCGAAGACTCACTGAATACGGTCGTCTTCTCGTGGAGGCGATTTCGTTCCTTTCACCCCGGGGATACAAGTCCCCAATTTCGGAGGTTCTCATGAACAAGGCTGAACTGGTCAGCGCCGTCGCCGATAAGGCCGGCATCACCAAGGCCCAGGCCGCTGCCGCGCTGGATCAGGTTCTCAGTGGTGTCGCTGCCGCCCTGCGCACGGGCGACAAGGTCACCCTCGTGGGTTTCGGCACCTTCTCGGTCGCCAACCGCGGCGCCCGCACCGGTCGCAATCCCCGCGACAACAAGCCCATCAAGATCGCTGCCAAGAAGGTTGCCAAGTTCAAGCCCGGCAAGAAGCTGGCTGACGAAGTCAACGGCAAGGGCGGCAAGAAGCGCAAGTAGGATCAAGCCAACCGGAAACCTTCCGGATTCGAGGATCGACGGGGCCTGTTTCGACAGGCCCCGTTTCTTATCAACATGGGTTTTTTATAGGTTAACGCCTGGCTTGCCCATTAAACATTAGAAACAGGCCACCAGGGGTTCTTCGCTCCATCCGCCCTGGAAAACCCCCATTCCATTGGGGATCAGCGGGTTGACTGATTGACCTGACGCAATTCAGGCTCCCCTGCGCGCCTTCCGATGAGGTGGCATCCGATGAGGTTTCCATGTCCGACGAAGCAGCCGGCCCAAAGAAAAGTCCCATGAAGTTGATCATCATCATCGTCGCGGCCCTGGTGGTGCTCGGTGGCGGTGGTGTCGGGGCCATGATGTTCATGAAAAAGAGGGCCGCTGCGAAGGTCGCTGAAGCTGAGAAAGCCAAGGCGCAGGAGGCCCAGGGACCGGCCGCGGAAGCCTCGGCCCACGGGGAAGAAGACTCCGAGGACTGCGGCGATACCGGTGAGGAGAAGAAAGAGGGCGGTGGTCACGGCGGGGGGCCGGAGGGGGCTTCTGTCATGGTCCTGACCCGAACCGTGAACCTGACTGGACCTCGCCGGAATGCCTTCCTCCGCTGCGAACTGAACATCCTCTTCTGCGATTCGGAGCTTGGCAAGCTGGTCTCGGGTGACAAACCCTCGCCGGAGAAGAGCCTCATCCAATCCATCGTGCTCGGCACTCTGTCCGGCAAAAGCGTGGAGGAGGCCTCGGACGCCGAATCCCGCGAGGCGCTGCGCAAAGAGATGAAGGACAAATTGAACGAGCAGTTCAAGCCCCATCCTCCCAAGCCCGGCGAGAAGGAAGATCCCAAACACAAGAAACCCAAGAAACCCATCAAGAGCGTGTTGATTGTGGATTGGGCGATCCAGCAGTGAGCCGGTACCGGCCCGGTCGGCTGGCACGGCCGTTGCGATGCCAGGTGCCTGGGTCCATGCTTTGACAGGACCGAGGGGAGGGACATGGCCATCAAGCGGGGAGATCGGATCGAAAGCGATCGCGTGCTCAGCTTCGAGCAGGTGGTGGCCGAGGTCATGCCCTTCATTGACACGCCCCTCCGGCTGGAAATCCAATTGGGCCAAGCCCGGTTGACCATCCGCGAGTTGTTGGACCTGGAGCCAGGTTCCCTGGTTGAGCTCAAAAAGAGCGCCGGAGAGCCCATGGACGTGCTCTGCAAGGATCGCGTCATCATCCGTGGTGAAGTGACGGTGCTGGAGGACAGCCTGGGCCTTCGGGTTACCGAGATCGTCGACTCCGACCGCAGGGTCTGATGTTCTCCGGGGGTTCCGCGCTGCGCGCACACCCCCGGGCCCCCGCACTCAGTCCGGCGTAGCCGGCCTTCGCTGGATCCTCACCTGTGGCATTCTGAGAGTTCCATGGATGCCACCAGCCCCAGCGCCCCGCCGCTCGTCCTCTGTCTGGGCGGAATGGATCCGTCCGGGGGTGCCGGCATCGTTCGGGATGCCCTGGCCCTGTCGGAGTTGGGCTGCCAGCCCATGGTGGTGAGCTTGGCCGAAACCCTTCAGAACGGGTTGGCCTGCACCCGCATCGAACCTCCATGCATGGACGCTGTCCAGCGCGTCGAGGCCCTTGCCCCGCACCTGGTTGGCCGATGGGGCGCGAAGCTGAGTCTCTGCGCCCTCAACGTCAAAGACTTCCGGCGCCTCTGTGCCACGCTGCGGCATCTGGCTCCGCCCATTCGCATCTGGGACCCCATCCTCGCACCCAGCGCGGGCGTCGGTCTGCATGACGGTGGCGACCTCCGTCGGATGGCCGCGGACCTCCTGCCCATGGGTGGCTGGGTGGTGAGCCCCAACCGGGGGGAGGCCGCTGCCTTCGCGGGTTTCCCCCCCGACGCCATCCACAGCGCCTCGGTGGAAGCTCTCGCCACTCCCTGGCTGGAAGCCGGCGCGACCGCCGTCTGGCTCAAGGGAGGTCATGCCCCGGGTAACCAAGTGCAGGACTTCTGGATCACGCCCCAGGGCATCCAGGCCTTGGCATTGGCCCCGAGACTGCCGGGCGAGCGCCGGGGCACCGGCTGCCTCCTGTCGGCCACCTGGCTGGGATTGCGCCTCCAGGGACTGGATGACCGCCAGGCCGCGCTGGAATCCGCCCATAGGCTGAGGGGGCGCTGGCACCTCGCCTTCTCGCCCGGGGGGGCCGGCCGCGCCATGTTTTCACCCCTTCCGGCCCTCCAGGAGACACCGTGACCGGGATCGAGGGACGCGGATTCATCTTGCGGGCGGCCCCAGACGTCCCCTGGGCCGGGTGGTCCGGATCGCGGTTCCTGGAGGAGGGTCTGGCCTCGGTTCACGCCGCCCCGGGCAGAGCCCTGGCCCGCCTGATGAACCTGGTTTCGCTGCTGCCAGGTGGATTCGGCCTGATCTGGGACCATCCTCCCGCGTGGATGCAGGCTCTGCCTGCGGAGTCCCGCCAGGGCTGGTGGGAAGCCATCACCGCCATCCCCAGACTCAGTCTGCATCTGGGACCGGAAGTGGCGCAGCAGTTGCCTGGGGGCGCTTTCCGGGGTTGGATGCATGCTCCGGAGATGCCGGAGGGCCCGGTCGGCGAGCACTGGCGCCAGGGCGTCATCGGCTGGGTGCCCCGCTCCGGCACAAACTGGCATCTGCCCGGCCTGGGGGTGGCGGCCTCCGCAGACGAGGTACCTCCCGGCTGGTTGTGGGGCGACGCGACCCTTTCCCTTGGAGCCCTGTCGACCCTGGCATCAGGAGATGCTCTGGTCGCTGCGATGTCAGAGGCCCAGGGTGCGGCTGAACGGGGTCTTGCCCAGCGGCTGGCCTCAGGCGCCTGGGTGGATCTGCCCTTCTCCCGGCGGGCCGTGGGCTGGCGGCTTTCCCTGGTGGGAGGCGTGGAATTCCAGCGCGCCGGGGGAACATGGCCCTTGGCCCTCGGTCAACTGCGGGCACTCAAAGCCCTGCTTCAGGAGCGCCTGCGCACCCCCATCCACCTGGGCGCCTGTGATGACCTTCGGGTCGCCGCCCTCTTGGGACGCCAGGCCCTCCGTGAGGGCCTTCCCTGGCGCGCCAGCCTTCCCCTTCCACCAGCCCCAGGCGCCTTCACCCCCGGGCTCGCGGCGGATCCACGCGATCCCGTCCCCTTGGAAGCCCGGGCCATGCAGCCAACGGCTTGGCCGGAGACGCTGGACCATCCGCCGGTCGTTCTCCTGCGGGTACCCGCCGTGCCACCCGAGGCTGGCGCCCAATCCCTTCTGAGCCAGATTCAACCCTCGCCCGCGCTGCGCTGGTTGCCGCCCGACCTTCCTCCTCCGGGACCCTTCGATCCGGACCGACCTTGGGCGCCTGCCGCGTCGTACCCCTTTCCCGC
>Ga0302322_100004566_pt1 | contig 12045 bp, 3 predicted proteins | sample Fen_T0_2_FD_203757 | JGI IMG/M metagenome (GOLD analysis project Ga0302322, IMG submission 203757) | Peat permafrost microbial communities from Stordalen Mire near Abisko, Sweden - Fen_T0_2 | ecosystem: Environmental > Terrestrial > Soil > Wetlands > Permafrost | place: Sweden: Abisko... | reverse complement strand
CACCAGGTAGGCCGCGAGCACGCGGCCGGTCAGGAGGGAGAGTGCAATGCCCGCCAGGCAGGCAAAGCCCAGCTGCGCGAGGCTCTGCCGCATGATCAGGTGGACGACCTCGCTGCGATTGGCACCTAGGGCCATGCGGATGCCGATCTCCCGCGTGCGACGCGAAACGGCGTAGGCCTTCACGCCATAGATGCCGACGCTGGCCATGGCCAGGGCGAGCAGACCGAAGAGACCAAAGATCCACGCGCCGAGGCGGATTTGCCAGAGATTGATGTTATCGAGCAGATGGTCGGCAAAAGGGCGCAACGCGACCAGAGGTAATTCGGCATCAAGGGCGTGCAGCTCCCGGCGCAACGGCCCCACGAGGCGGGCCGCGGATTCGGGCGATGCGTCGGTGGTGCTCACGTTGACGAAGAGGGTCGGGGTGTAGCCGGTGGACAGCGGCACATAGACCCGAGGGAAAGGCGCCTTGTTGTCCTGAACATCCTGCGTATGCCGGCCCACCACACCCACGATCTCGAATTCGCCCCCGAACGCTGCCTCGGTCATCCGCACCCGCTGGCCGATCGCGTCGGCGTGCGGGAAAAGTTTTTCCGCCATGCGTTCATCGACGAGGCAGACGGCGGTGTCACCGGTCCCGCGCACTTCGCCTTCGCTGAAGTCGCGCCCGCGAAGCAGGCGCACGCCGAGGCTGTCGAGAAAGCCCGGACCTATCGCGCTGAGTACACCGTCAAATCCCCGGGGAGACTGGCCCGCGGCCGAGTCGACCAGGGCCGAAACCGGAGTGAGTCGTCCCACCGCACTTAGGTTGGCGAACGGAACCAGGGTAGCAATTCCGGCCGCCTGGACGCCGGGAACCGACCGCAGCCGGTCGACTGCCGCCAAGGCGCGTCGGAGCGATTCGGCGCGCGGGGCCGGAGTCAGGGAGAAATCCAGTTCGCCCACGATCATGGGATGGGCATTGAGTCCGACGGGCGCATCGGTCGATTGGAACGCGGCGCGTAAAAACAAACCGGCGGAGAAGAGCAGCACCAGCGAGAGCGTGGCCTGGATCGTGACGAGGAGGTTGGATCCGGTGAACAGCCGGCCCCATACCCCGACCTCTCCGCCCATGCCGGGCAGGGCCTTGAGATCGCGCACCAAGTTGACGCGCGAACTCTTGAGCGCGGGCCCGAGGCTGAAGACGAGCGTGGCGGCAATGCAGCCGAGCAGGGTCGAGCCAAGGACGAGCAAGTCGGGCTGCATCCGCGCCGTGACCACGAAACCCAGGGAGGTCACGCGGCTTTCGAGCAAGCGCTGGAGGAAGGCGATGGTCCACGTGGAGAACAACGTGCCCCAGATACCGCCGGCCAGTGAAAGGATAAAGCCTTCCACCAGCAGCTGCCGGACGATGCGGGGGCGCGAGCAACCGAGGGCCAGGCGCACCGCGAATTCCGTGGCCCGGGCTGACCCGCGGGTGAGCAGCATGTTGGCGAGGTTCAGGCTCGCGATGAGCAGGAGGAGCGTGGACATGCCCAGGGTGAGCCCGCTGACGAGGGCCAGCGGCCGGCTGCTGTTGGGCGTAGGGGAAATGCTGAAGGGCTTGGCGAGGACGAGTTCGTGGCGGCGGGTGTGCTCCGTCGCTGGCGCGAGGGCATCGAGGCGTGCCGCCAGCGGGGCGAGGAATCCCGGGGCGGATGCCGAATTAAGTCCGCGCGGCAGGCGGGCGAAAAGAGTGAGCGCGTAGTTGTCCGGTCGGACGAGCTCGCTGGTGGTGCGCTCCGGGCCGAAGGCCGGCACGATCTCCCCGAAGACCCCGAGGGGCAGCCATAGTTCAGGAGCGAGGAGGGCCGTCACCCCGCTGAAACCTTCCGGGGCGACACCGATCACGGTGTACGGCTGGTTGTTCACCCGCAGCGTGCGGCCCACGAAATCCGGCCGTCCGCCCTGTCGCTGCCATAGCGCGTGGCTCGCGACGACGACGTGCCGCGCGGAGTTCGGCCGACACTCGGTGGCGTCGAAGAACCTCCCGGCCGCCGGGGCCGCCCCGCCGAGCGAAAAGAAATTTTCCGACACCAGGAAGGCGAAGGAGCGACGGAGTCCGGTTTGGTCGGCCAAGCCGACCTGCGCGAAACTCAGCGCCGCCACATCCGCAAAGGCTTCATGGGCGTCGCGCAGAAGAGTGAACTCAGCGTGCGAAAACGGTCGAAACTGGCGGGCGGCATCGCGGCTGGCGAGGTGGACGCCAACATAAGCGCCGGATTCCTCCGACACGACCGGACGAAGCAGGAAGCCGTTGACCACGGAAAAGATCGTGGTGTTGGCGCCGATGGCGAGAGCGAGAGTGAGAACCGCAATCGCGCTGAAGCCCGGCTGTTTGCCGAGGAGCCGGAAGGCGAGCTTTAGGTCGGCGAGCATGGTCTGTCGCTCATTCGGCGCGCAGCGCCACCATCGGGTCGACCTTGGTGGCGCGGCGCGCGGGAAGCCAGCAGGCGACAAGGCCGACGACGGCCAGGATCGCTGTGATCACGGCAAAAACAGCCGGGACGTTGATCGACGGAGCCTGCGACCACCGGCTCAGGATGCAGTAGAGACCAATGGAAACGACAATGCCGATGGCGGCACCATAGGTGATTAGTCGGAGCCCGGAGTTGAGAATCAGCCACACAATGTCACGCCCTTCCGCCCCCAGGGCCATCCGGATTCCGATTTCCGGCGTGCGCTGCACCACCAGGCGGGCGATCACGCCGTAAAGTCCGAGTGCGGCCAAAAACAGCCCGAGTCCGGCAAAACAAATCAGCACCGTCTTGATCATGCTCAAGCTGCCGGTGGAGCGAGCGAGTGCGTGTTCAACGGTGTCGAGCTGCTGGACGGCGAGGTTGGGATCCAGCGATGCAATGGTGCGACCCATGGCTTCGACCAGAAGCGCGGGCCGATCTGACCGGACGGCCACGGTGACGTAGTTCCACGGTTCCTGGGCGAGCGGGCGCAGGACCTGGAACGGCACGGGCCCAACGAGGCCGGACAGCGCCATCTTGAAGTCGGGCATGACGCCGACTACCTCGGCCCAAACCGGATTTTTCGGATCGGACACGCTGACATGTTGACCGAGGGCGTTGCCGTTGGGGAAGAGCGCGCGGGCGAGCGAGGCGTTGATGATTGCGACCGGGGCCGACGTGAAGCGATCGGCGGAGGTGAAATTACGGCCAGCGACCAGCTTGACCTCCAAAGTTTCGAGATAGGACGGTTCCACCCCGTTGACGCCCGCGGTCGGTTCGTGCCCCGGCGGCGGCGGCTCCCGGCCCTGGACGACGATGGCGCGGTTGGCGAGATAACCAAAAAACGGCAAAGTCCAGGCGACGGTAACATCATTGGCCCCGGGCAAGGCGGAAAGACGTTCCTCGAGTTGCGTGTAGAAGGAGTAGGTCTGCTCGGGAGTCGCATATTTGGATTGCGGGAGGGTCAGGATGCATTCCGCGAGCCCACGAGGATTCCAGCCGGGGTCGATCGACAGCAGCTTGTCGACGCCGGTAAAGACAAAGCCGGCGCCCGCGAGCAGGACGAGCGCGTTGGCAAACTGCAGCACGATCAGGCCGTGGCGAACGCGATGTTGCACGCGGTCGCCCGTTGAGCCGCGGGTGCCGATCTTGAGTGTTTCGATTACCCGGATGCGCGAAATGAGCCAGGCCGGCGCCACGCCAAAGACCACGCCCGTCAGCAGGGAGAGGACGAGCGCGAAAGCGAGCACTTGCCAGTTGAGGCTCAGCGTGACTCCACCGAAGCCGCCCGCCGCCAATCGGCTGGAGAGCCAGCCATTGGCCCACACGGCAATCAGGACACCGACGGCGCCGCCGCTCAAGGCGAGCAGCATGCTTTCGACCAAAGGGAGGCGTAGCAGATGGGAGCGGTCGGCGCCAAGCGCGGCGCGGATCGCATGCTCGTGCGAGCGGGTAATCGCACGCGCAAGCTGGAGATTGGCAAGATTCGCGCAGGCGATGAGCAATACGAAACCGGCGAGCGCGAGTAGCATCGTAGTGGCGCCGACGGTCGCGGCATTGCGCACGGAAGATTGCAGGGTGATGGCCCGCAATTCGTCCTGACGGTGTTCCGGCGGCCGCAGTGACCGCAGGTGCGCGGCGACGGTACGCAATCGCGCGTTGAACTGTTCGAACGTCACGTCCTGATGCATCCGGGCGAGCAAACGCATTTCGCTGCTGCCGTAATTGCGTTTTTCAGCGTCGGTCAGGGCCAGAGGTCGGAAGACGTCGCCGGGGGCGAGGAAGGAGTCCGCCGCGAAGGAGGCGGGGGCGACGCCGATGATCGTGTTGGCTTCATTGTCGAGCGTCACGTTCCGGCCGATGACCGCAGGATCGCCGCCAAACTGGGACTGCCAGGTGGCGTAGCCGAGCACGATGACATGGTTGCCCGGCCGATCCTCGTCCGCGGTGAAGAAGCGCCCGAGCGTGGGTTTCACCCCGAGGGCGGAAAAGAACCTGGGTGACACGCGAAAGCCATTGAGGTTGACCGCCGGTCGGCCCTCAACCGCGAGAGCGTAGTTCCAGAAGCGAAATGCCGCCAGGTCGGCGACGGGCGAAACCTCCGGCTCGAGGTCGAGGAAGTCGGGATAGTAGTGCTCGGCGTTCTGGGATTGCGGTGTGGTGCGATAAATCCGCACCAGCTGGTCGCGTTCGGGAAACGGCAGCGGCCGCAAAATGAGAAGTTCCATCAGGCTGAACATCGACGTGTTCAAACCAATGCCGAGGGCGAGGGTGAGGATGGCGATCAAGGTGAAGCCGGGCGACTTCACGAGCTGGCGGAAGGCAAAGCGGAGGTCGAGGAGCATGGCGGAGGAAGTGGGAAATCGCGAAATCAGGAATCTAAATTCGAAAATCAGGAGTTTTACTCCGCGCGCAGCGCGATCATGGGATCCACTTTCGTCGCGCGGCGGGCGGGCAGGAAACAGGCGATCGTCGCAGTGAGGATGAGCAGGCCGCCGGCCGCGACGATGGGCAGCGGTCCGCTGTGACCAAACACGGGGAGTTGTTGCGCGAGAAACTGCGACAGGCACATCGCGCCGGCCAGGCCTACGCCGGCGCCGACCAGGGTGGTGCGCAATCCGCCGCCAAGCACGAGGCCGATGATATCACCGACCTGGGCCCCGAGTGCCATGCGCAACCCGATCTCCGAGGTGCGCTGGGCAACGAGGCGGGCTGTCACACCATAGATTCCGAGGGCGGCCAGCAGGAGGCCAAGGCCGGCGAACATGATGAGCAGCTGCTTGATCGTCTGCCAGACCGCGAAGTTGTTCACGATGCGCAGGGATGACGGGAGCAGGTTGGTCACCGGCTGGTCGGCATCGAGCGCGGCCACCGTGCGCCGGATCGGGTCGAGCAAACTGGGGATGATGGCCGGCGTGGCCGCGCGCACCGAAATCGACACGTATTGCCACGCCTCCTGTGCGAAGGGTTTGTAGACTTGGAACAGGATGGTTGACGGCTGGACCCGCGGGGCGTGGATGTCCTCGGCGATGCCGACAATCTCGGCCCAGGCACCGGAGTTGTCGCCGGCGACCGCCAGGCGATGGCCGAGGGCATCTTCGCCGGGGAAGAGCGCCCGAGCCATGGCTTCGTTGATGATTACGACCGGGCGCGAGGTGATCGTGTCCGTGGCGTCGAATCCGCGGCCGCGCAGCACGCGCGTTCCGACGGTGTCAAAATAGCTGGCGGAGACGCCGTTGGTGTAGGCCACGGCCTCCTGGCCCGGGGCCGGGGCCTCGCGACCCTCGACCCGGTAGCTGCGCTGGGCGGGAGCGTCGAAGAGCGGCTCCTCATAACTCACGGCGACATTCTCCACGCCCGGCAGGGCACGCAGCCGTTCGCGGAGTTCGGTGTGAAAGGCGACGATCGGCTCGGCGGAATTGTATTTCGCCGACGCCAAATTGACGGAACCCGTGATCAGCGTGTCGGGCTTCCAGCCCGAATCGACCCGCATCAGCCGCGCCACTCCCCCGATAAAAAAACCAGCGCCGGCGAGAAGGATGAGGGCCAGGGCGAACTGGGTGACTAGCAGCGCCTGACGGTAGTGGTTTTGCGCGCGGTTGCCGGTGGCGCCGCGTCCGCCGCTCTTGAGCGAGTCGATGACGTCGATGCGCGAAGCCCACCACGCGGGCGCGACACCGAAGAGCAGGGCGGTGAGCAGGGAGAGGCCCAGGGTGAAACCCAAAACGCGCCCATCGGTGGAAAAATTCACCGGATTGCCCGGGCCGCCGAAGCGCTGGGCCAGCCAGGCCGAAGTCCAAACCGACACGAGCGTGGCGGCGATACCGCCGCCGCTCGCCAGCAGCAGACACTCGGCCGCGAGCGGCTTGATCAAGTGCGCCCGGGAGGCCCCGAGGGCCGCACGGATCGAAAACTCGCGCGCGCGAGAGATCGCCCGGGCGAGGAGCAGATTGGCGAGGTTGCCGCAGGCGATGAGCAGCACGAAAGACGAGAGGCCGACGAGCAGGAACGTCATCGTCCGGCCGCTGCCGGTCAGCGTGGTGGCCTGAAGCGCGCGGACCCGCAGGTCGAGTTTGGCGTTCTCGGCGGGATGATCGGCGGCCAGCCGGCCGGCCAGGGCCGCGAATTGGGCCTCGGATTGCGTGGGAGTCACGCCCACACGATAGCGGCCGATGACGCTCACGTCATGGGAGCTGCGGTTCGCCAGGTCGGCGGCGGAGAATCCCATCGGGCGGTAAATGGCGATTATTCCGGTGAGCCTTACGGCGTCCGCCTCAACGCTGGCCGGGAGGATGCCGACGATTTCCACCGGCTTACCGTCGATCCGCACGGTGCGGCCGAGGGTGTCGGGCGCACCGCCAAAGCGACCCTGCCAATAGGTGTGGCTGATGATAATGGCATTGTTTTTCCCGGCGATGTCCTCTGCGGGCATAAAATTACGGCCGAATTCCGGCTTGAGACCGAGGACATCGAAATAGTTGGCGCTGACGCGCAGGGAAAACGGCATCTCGGCCGGCTGGTTGGGTTCGGTCAGGGTGAATCCCCAGTAGCGGAAGGCGGCGAGTTGGGCGAAGCCGGCGCTGTCGCGGGTAAGATCGGCAATGTTCGCGACGGAGTGGTCGCCGAACGGGCCCTGCGGGCTCGCGCGATCAAGGCGGAAGAGTTGCTCGGAGTGCGGGTACGAAAGCGGCCGGAGAAGAAAGCCGTTCAACATCGAGAACATGGCCGAGTTCATGCCGATGCCGAGGGCGAGGGTGAGCAGGGCGACCAAGGTGAAACCAGGCGTGCGGGCGAGCGAGCGGAGGGCGAGTTTGAAATGGGAGATCATAAGACCGAGGGCCGATGACGGATGACGGAACGGCCTAATCGGAGCGTAGGGCGACCATCGGGTCGACTTTGGTGGCGCGTCGGGCGGGGAGCCAGCAGGCGAGGAACCCGAGCGAGAGCAGCAGGATCGTGACGCCGCCGAACACGATGGGGTCGTTGGGCGAGATACCTTGGAGGAAACCGATTTTATCCAGCAAACGCGTGGCGGCGAAAGCGCCGCCGAGTCCGAGCGCCAAACCGAGCCCGAGTTGGGCAAGGCCACGGGACAACACGAGGCGGGCAATTTTCGTGGCGGTGGCGCCCAGCGCCAGGCGAATGCCGATTTCCCGGGTGCGTTGGGCGGTGGTTTGCGCGACGACCGCATAGATTCCCATCGACGCCATCAACAGGCCGGTCAGGGCGAAAATCGAGAAGACGGTGCCAAAGACGCTGAGGAACCAGTGGGAACGGTGGATGGCGCCGCTCAACGTGCTGAGTTCGTAAACCGGCAGGGCAGGATCGAGTTTTTGCACCACGGCGCGGAGTTGGGCCGCCAGCTGTTTCGGGTCCGTATTGGACCGGACCATCAGCCCCATCCAGCCCCAGGATTGGTTGCGATAGGGAATATGAATCAGCGGCGGGGCGAATTTGTCGGCGGGATTTTGCTCCAGGTCAGCCGCTACGCCGATCACGGTCATCCAGCCCTGCGGTTTCCCGGCGTCCACCAGACGCAGACGCTGGCCAACGGCCGGCTGGCCGGGCCACGATTGCGCCGCGAAGCTCCGGGAGACGACGACGAATTCCTTGCCGGGGTCTCCGTCGGTCTCTTCGAATGCCCGGCCGGCAAGCAGCGGCACGCGGCTGGAGGGGAGGAACCCGGGGGTTTGCACAATGAAGGAAACCTGCGGCGGTTGCTTCTGGTCGGCATTGGGCCGGGTTTCGAGTTCGAAGCCCCGCCGCGCCGAACCGAGACCGGGGAAATAATTCGCCGCTGAGGCTTCCGTGACACCGGGCAGCTGGCGCAGTTCGGGCAGCAGTTGCGCGAAGAATTGATAGCGCGTTTCCGGGTTCTCGTAGCGTTCGCCCTTGCCTTCGGGCAGCTGGATGCGCGCGGTCAGCAGATTGTCCGGCCGGACAAAATCGTTGATGGCCTCGGCCGCGAAGAAACTGCGGATCATCATGCCCGCGCCGGCCAGCAACACCATGGTGAGCGCGAATTGGAAAACGACGAGGGCGCCGGACAGGCGGCCGGGGTGGGATCCGCCGCCAGCGGTGCCGTTTTTCAGGGCGGTGTTAAGATCCACCCGGGAGGCGCGGAGCGCGGGCACGACGCCGAAAACAATGCCGCTTAGCACCGATAAGGCGGCGAAGTAGGCGAAGGCGCGCCAGTCCATCGAAAATTGAATCCAGTACGGCCGGTGGATTTCACGGGTGGCCAGATCGAAAGCATCGACGCCAAACACGGAGAAGGAGAGGCCAAGCGCGCCTCCCGCCACGCTGAGGACGACGCTTTCGAACAACAGTTGCCGGACGATCTGCCAGCGCGTGGCGCCGAGGGAAACGCGCACCGCCATTTCTCGCCCGCGGCTGAGGGCGCGGCAGAGCATCATGTTGGCGACATTCGCGCAGGCGATAAGCAGGACAAATCCCACCGCGCCGAGCATGGTGATAAAGGTGATTTTGATTTTATCGCCGTTGTAGGTGTCCTGAAACGTGCGGACGATCGTGCCGACTTCCCGGTTGGTCTCGGGATGCCCGGGGGCGATCCGGTGGCCGAGCACCGCGAATTCGGCGTTGGCCGCGGCGAGGCTGACGCCGCGTTTTAAAATGGCGAAGAGGGTGAGGTTTTTGTTGCTGCGCTTCTCCAGCTCGGCGTCCGGTACGAGCGGCATCCAGAATTCCTCGTTGTTGGGAAATTTGAAATCATCCGGCATGACGCCAATGATCGTGGCGGGCTGGCCGCTGACGGTCACCGCCCGCCCGATAACATCCGTCGCCCCGGCGTAACGGTGCTGCCAGACGTCGTGTCCGAGAAGAACCACCGGGGCGGCGCCGGGTTTGCCGTCCGCAACGGAGAACGCGCGGCCGAGCACGGGCGGGATTTGGATGAGTTGGAAAAGGCCGGGCGTCACGCGGGCCAGGCTGAGGCGCTCGGGCGGGTTGGTAGATTCGCTGAGGATTTCCTCGCCGAACGCCGCGGCCTCGACTCCCTCCAGGCTGTTGTTCTTGGATTTGTAGTCCAGGTAATCCGGCCACGAAACCCCGGAAAACTGTTTGGGATCGTTGATGAGATGATTCGAGATGGTAACCAGGCGTTCGCCCTGCGGCACGGGCACCGGTTTGAACATCACCGCGTTGACCAGCGTGAAGATCGTCGTGTTGATGCCGATACCCAGTGCGAGCGTGAGAATGATCACCGCTGAAAACCAGCGATGACCGGCAATCATGCGGAGGGCGAATTTGAAGTCGAAGAGCATGGCGGAAGGAGGCGGAAAGACTTGGACGGTGGACGGAAAATAGGAGGCGGTTTATTCGGAGCGCAGGGCGACCATCGGGTCGACCTTGGTGGCGCGGCGGGCGGGGAGGAGCGAGGCCACGAACGCCGAGGTGGATAGAAGCAGGAGGACGGCCGCGACGGTGAGCGGATCGAAGGCATTGATGCCAAAGATCAGGCTTTCCAGGGCGCGAGCCGTGGCGAGCGATCCCAGCACGCCGAGAACCAGCCCGATCGAGACCACCCGCATTGATTGGCCCACGACGAGGCGGAGAACCCCGACGCGATCCGCCCCGAGGGCCAGGCGCACTCCGATCTCGCGGGTACGCTGAGTGACATTCCAGGTGACGACGCCGTAGATGCCGACAGCCGCGAGGGCCAGGGCGGTCGCGGCGAAGAGGCCGAGCAGAAGGGTGTTGAAACGGGTCGATTGGAGGGAGTCACCGATGAGCGCGTCCATGGTCGTGATCCGTTCCACCGGCAGGTTGGGATCGATCATTTTCAGCATGGACCGCAGCGTGGGCACCTGGGCCACGGCCTCGGTACGGGTGCGCACGAGGAGGAACATCGAACGACGCATCTGCGGGAAATTCCAGCTCTGCCGCACGGGAATATATGTCGCCGGGGGTGGATCGTTTTGCAGGCCGAACTGGCGAGCGCTCTTCACGACACCGATGACGGTGGCCCATTGGAACTTGTCGAAACCGACGGGCAGCAGGCCGGGCTTGATGAGGTTGTCCGGTGCGCCCAGCATCACTCGTTGGCCGAGGGGATCGCCTCCGGGCAGAAATTTTTTCACCGCTTCCTCATTGAGAATGATGACGGGCTGGCTCCCGGCGCGGTCGGAGTCTTCAAACCCGCGGCCGCGAACCAGTCGCAGCCCCTGGGCGCGGAAATAGTCGGCGGTCACCAGAGAAAACTGGACGCCCTGAATCTCGTTGATGTCGGCATATATCTTGCCCTCGACCGCTAGCGGCATGCCCGAGCCGCCGATGAACGGGGCGTTGCTCGAGGCTGCGACGGCGGCGACTGCCGGCAGGGAACGCAGGCGGTCCACGGCGTCCTCAAAGAATTTTGTGGCCTGCTCGCTGGTCCCGTAACGCGTCTCGGGCAACTGCAGCGGCACGACGAGAAGGTTCTCGCGGTTGAAGCCGACATCCACCGCGCGAATGAGCGCGAGGCTGCGGATCAACAATCCGGCGGCAACCAGCAGCACCAGCGAGAGACTGACTTCGGCGACGATGAGGGCGGCGCGCAACCGGCCAGTGCGACGGCTGCCGGTGCCGCGGGAGCCCTCCTGCAATCCATGGGTGAGCGCAGCGCGCGAACTTTCAAAGGCCGGCAACAGGGCGAACGACAGCATCGTGCCCAGTGTCAGAATCGCCGAGAAGAGCAGGACCGGTCCGTTGATCCGGATCTCGGCCTCGGCCGGCACCGCATCTGGCGGAAGAATGACGAGCAAACCCTCGAGTCCCCATACCGCCAGGAGCAGTCCGGCAAGGCCGCCCAAGACAGCGAGCGGAGCGCACTCGATCAAAGTTTGCCTGATCAATTGAATCCGCCGGGCGCCGAGCGCGGCGCGCACGGCGAATTCCCGCCGGCGGGCGCTGGTGCGCGCGAGGATCAGGTTGGCGACGTTGGCGCAAGCGATCAACAGGACGCCGGCGACGGCGGAAAGCAGAATGAGCAGGGGATGGCGGAAAGCGCCCGAGACCGACTCGCTCAAACGTTGCACGTTGACCCCGGTGTCCTTGTTCGAGTCCGGGTACTGCAGGGCAAGTTGACGGGCGATGCCGTTGAGTTCGGTGCGTACCTCTTCAGTCGTGTGGCCCGGTTTCGCCCGGGTCACGACCCATGAATCCATGCGCAGGACGCGGCTCCGCATCATTTCGGTGTCGGCGAGAAGTCCAACTGGCGTCCAGACGTCGCCGGCCCAGAACTTGAAAGCCGGCGGCATGACGCCGATCACGGTGTAGGCCTTGCCATCGAGGGTGATCGGGTGGCCCAGGACATGAGGTTCACCGGCAAAGCGTTTTTGCCAGGTGGCGAAGCTCAACACGCAGACAGGAGCAGCCGCGGGTTGGTCCTCGGATTCCGCGAAGACGCGCCCGAACAGTGGTGGCAGGCCGAGGAGAGACCAGACATTGGCCGAAACGGCGGCGTTGCGCAACACGGCCGGTTCGTTGACGCCGGTCAGGGTGGCGGAACTGCCGCTGGCGAACGCCAGCTCCTCGGTGGTGTGAACGCTCTTTTTCCAGTCGATGTATT
>Ga0302322_100004565_pt1 | contig 12048 bp, 13 predicted proteins | sample Fen_T0_2_FD_203757 | JGI IMG/M metagenome (GOLD analysis project Ga0302322, IMG submission 203757) | Peat permafrost microbial communities from Stordalen Mire near Abisko, Sweden - Fen_T0_2 | ecosystem: Environmental > Terrestrial > Soil > Wetlands > Permafrost | place: Sweden: Abisko... | reverse complement strand
TGCGGTCGGTCTTCCCGCCGTCGATCGTGGTCGCGTCGAGCTGCGTGCCGCTCTCGAACTGTTGTTGGAGCTCGCGGAACGCGGCCTGCGGGTCACCGGCGGAGTGGAACTTGCACTTCCGGTTGGCGGCGCAATCGGCGAGGAACGACTCGAGCGCGTGCTCGAAGCCGTTGGCGTCGGCGCGCAGCTCGGCCAGCGCGTCCACCGACAGGTCGACCGGCGCGTCGAGCACCATTCGGCCGACGTGACCGGGGAACATCTGCGCGTACACCGCGCCGATCACCGTGCCGTACGAGTAGCCGAGGTAGTGGAGCTGGTCGTCGCCGAGTGCGGCGCGCAGACGATCGATGTCGCGCGCCACGTTGCGCGATCCGAGCTGGCCCAGCCACGCGCCGTTCTTCTGCACGCAGCCGGCGACGAAGTCGGCGACGTCGCTGGTGCCGTCGTAGAAGCTGCGCAACTCGGCAGTGGAGTCGGGAGTGGGATCCTCCGCGTAGAGCGCGTCGGAGGTGGCGTCGTCGACGCAGTGCACGGGGCGCGACTTGCCGACACCGCGCGGGTCGAAGCTCACGAGGTCGTACCGGTCGCGGATGTCCTTCGGATAGGAGTCCACGAAGTCGGCGAGGGTGGTCGCGCCCGCGTCACCGGGACCGCCGAAGTTGATGACGAGCGAGCCGATGCGCTTCGACGGGTCGGACGCGCGGTGGCGCGACACCGCGATGCCCACCTGTTCGCCGTCGGGCTGTGCGTAGTCGACCGGGACCTTCAGCGTCGCGCACTCGAGTGAGCCGCACTTGCGCCAGGTGAGCTTCTGCGGCGGCGACACGGTGGTCGAAGTCGTCGAAGGCGTCGGCGCGGTCGGCGTGGTGGCCGGTGTCGTGGAGCCGGGTGTCGTCGAAGTCGCCTGCGCGCCCGCCGGGACGGTACCGGCGAGCAGCATGACCGCACCACAGAGGGCGACGAACGGGACGACACGGCGCAGCAGCACCGGGAGAATCTACCGGCCGGAACTCCCCGCCGAACTTCGGGCCCGAGCTCTGAGTGCCGCGGGTAGCTTCGGGGGTGTGAGCCCCCTCGACGCGGCCGGTGAGCCGCTCACCCTGCTGTCGGTGCACGCGCACCCCGACGACGAAGCGTCGAAGGGTGCGGGAACCGTCGCGCGGTACGCCGCCGAGGGGATCCGCTCGGTGCTCGTGTGCTGCACCGGCGGCGAAGAGGGCGAGATCCTCAATCCAAGCGTCGACACGCCTGACGTGCGCGAGCATCTCGCCGAAGTGCGCGCCGCGGAGCTGCAGGCGAGTGTCGATGCGATCGGGTACTCGTCGCTGTACCTGCTCGGCTATCGCGACTCGGGCATGGCGGGCGCCGAGTCGAATCAGCACCCCGACTGCTTCGCCATGGCGCCGCTCGACGAGGCGGTCGAACGCCTCGTGCGCATCATCCGCGCCGAGCGCCCGCAGGTGCTCGTCACCTACCCCGACGAGCAGCAGTGGTACGCCCACCCCGACCACCTGCGGGTGCACGAGATCTCCGTGCCCGCGTTCACCGGCGCCGGCGATCCCGAGCAGTTCCCCGCCGCCGGTCCGGCGTGGCAACCGCAGAAGCTCTACTTCTCCGGGTTCTCGTTCCGGCGCATCGTCGCCCTGCACGATGCCTACGTGAAGCTGGGGGAGGAGAGCCCCTACGCCGAGCGGATCGACAAGTTCCCCGCCGACGCCGCGCATGTGGTGCCGAGCACGCTGATCGACGTCGGCGACTTCCTGCACAAGCGCCGAGCTGCGCTGCTTGCCCACCGCACCCAGATCGATCCCGACAGCCACTGGATGCGCGTCTCCGACGACCTCATGCGCGAGGCCTACCCCTGGGACGAGTACGAGCTCGCGCGCACGCTGGTCGACACCGGCGTGGCCGAGGGCGACTGTGAGACCGACCTGTTCGCCGGCCTGCGGTTCCATGTCGGGGCTCGTCCCGCCGGAGTGAGCGCAGTGGAGGAAATGTGAGCGAGTTCCTGAGCGACGAGTGGATCACTGCGCTCGAGGGAACGGGCGCCGCGCCCGGACCGTCGGCCACGGTGCAGATTGTCGTGGGCGGCACGCCCACGGGCGACGTGAAGTTCCACCTTGCGGTCACCGAGGGTGTCGTCACCGCCGCGTCGCCGGGCAACAACTCGAAGGCCGACGTGTCGCTGACCATCCCGCATGCGGAGGCGCAGGCCATGCTCGCCGGCGAGCTCGACCCCAACGTGGCCTTCATGCGGGGCCGCATGAAGACCGCGGGCGACTCGGGTCTGCTGCTCGACCTGCTGTCGGCAACGAACGCCTACGCCGCGTGGCGCGCCGGCGTGCTCGCGTCGACGAGCAGTTGACCGCCCGCGTCTAGGAACGCGCGACGGCGCGCAGTTCGCGCCAACCAATCGACACCGCGCCGGAGCGCGCGACGAGATCGCGCAGCGAGGGATCACGGCAGAGCGCGACGTGGTCCTCGACCCGGCCGGCCCAGTCGTCACGGCACGCGGCGCGCAACTCGTCGGAGTCGGCACCGGGGTGCAGGCAGAGTTCGGTGACGCCGGGTTGCAGGTCGAACAGCGCCCGCTCGATGCGGCGCCGCTCACCCGGCGCGCACGGCACCACATGGTCGGGAAACACCGCGCCTTCCTCGGCCGCCAGCTTGCGGAAGGGGAAGCCCGCGAGGTGCTCGTCGCCACCGAGGCGCAGCGGCAGGCCGAAGTCGAGGGCCAGCTCGAGGTACACGTCGAAGAATTCGGGACGCTGTACGAGGGTGCCGAGGTGGCTGGCCAGGTGGCTCACGTCGAAGCCCCACACGATCGCCCGCTCCGTTTGCGCGCGGCACTCACGGCGCACTTCGTCGAGGTCGGCGTGGTCCCACGAGTCGTCGAGGGTGCGGGGGAAGCCGCCGTCGCCGTCGAGCAGGCTCGGCGCGTTGGTGATGGGGCCCCAACGGTAGGTGTCGAGCTCGGCGTTGAGGGTGAGCAGCACGCCGACGTCCTCGCCCCGGTAGCCGGCGACCGCGTCGCGGGCCCACGGGCACGGCACCATCAACGCCGCACTGGTGGCGAGGCCGTTGCGCAGGGCGTCGTACGTGGCGACGTTGCTGGCATGGGTGAGACCGAGGTCGTCACCGCTGATGATCAGCAGTTTGGCGTCGGCGGGATACCCGAGTCGCTCGGCGAGCGTGGCCATGATTGGTCAGGGTAGTAGGGGGCCGACACGGGCCCGCACCCGTCGTGGCTCCGATGCCTGGCTAGCCTCCGGCCCGTGCGCACGCGGCCCACTCTGCTCCTCCTCGCGCTCTCGCTGGCGCTCGCCGCGTCGGCCGCCGGGTGCAGCAGCGGCGGCGGGTCGGGCGGCTCGTCGGCGTCGAACGCGACCACGACGGTCCCGGCCGGCGGGTCGACCACCGTGCCGGGTCAGGCCAGCTGCCTCGGGTTCCGCGGCGTCACCACCAAGCTCGCCTCTCACGGCGCGGTGGCGCCGGGGTTCCTCAGCGACGCGCAGGCGGAGCAGGTCGACTGCCTCGACCGCATCACGTTCTTCTTCGACACCACGGCCGCGGTGCCGCCCGGTTACGTCGTCCAGTACCAGGACGTGACCAAGGCCCCGATCCAGGGCTGTGACGGTCCGATCACCGTGCCGGGCAACGCGTTCCTCATGGTGACGCTCGAGCCTGCTGCGAGCAGCAATCCGTTCCTGCCCGAAGGGGAGCGGGACACCTACAAGGGGAACCTGCGCCTGTCCTACGGACCGATGCACCACTTGGAGGCCGTGCAGAAGCTGTGCGACGGCGACGGCACCGTCAACTGGGTGATCGGTCTCGACAGCGTGCGGCCGTTCGTGGTCGACCGGGCGGTCGAGCCGGTGCGGGTCAGCGTGCTCATCGGCTGACGAAGCCCTTCGGGACGGGAGTCACGAGAGGTCCAGCACCACTTTCCCGAACGTGGTGTCGGATCCCAGGAGCGCGTAGGCGTCGGGCGCGCCATCGAGGGGGAACGTCGCCTCGGTGACCGGCTGCACCGTGCCGGCGACCAGCAAGGGCACCACGTCTCGTGCGAATGCCGCGGTGACCGCAGTCTTCTCGTCGATCGACCGGCTGCGCAGCACGGTGCCCATCATGCGCAGCCGCTTCACCATCAACAGCGCGACCTCGAGGTCGCAGCGACCGCCGCCCATTGCTCCGATCACGACGATGCGGCCGCGCAACGCGGCGGCGCGCACGTCGACGGCGACATAGGAGCCACCCACCAGTTCGAGCACCACGTCGACCGGCCCGGCCACCGCCGTGATCTGCTCCGCGAGCGCGAGTGGGTCCAACTCGCGCGGCGCGAGCACCGCGTGGTCGAGGCCGAGCGCACGGCAGCGCTCCAACTTGTCGGGCGTGCGCGCGGTGCCGACCACGGTCGCGCCCAGTGCCTTGGCCAACTGCAAGCCGGCGGTGCCCACACCCGAGCCGACCGCGTGGATCAACACGACGTCGCCCGCGGCCGCGCCGGCCTGGGTGACCAGCGCGTCGTGCGCGGTGGCGAACACCTCCGGGACGCCACCCGCGGTCACGAGGTCGAGCGCCTCGGGCACGGCAACGCAGTGCGCGGCGGGGACCGCCATGAGCTCGGCCTGCCCGCCGCCGCCCGCGATGCCGAACACCCGGTCGCCGATCGACCAGTCGCGCACGCCCTCGCCGAGCGCCGCGATCTCGCCGGCGAATTCGAGGCCCGGGATGTCGGCCGGCGAGCCCGCGGGCGCGGGGTAGCCGCCCTGCACCTGCACGAGGTCGGCGCGATTGAGGCCGGCCCCGTGGACCCGGACCAGCACCTGGCCGGACCCCGGTTCGGGGTCGGGCCGCTCGTCGACGAGGAGGCGGTGGTCTTCGGTGATCGTCACGGCGCGCATGGCCGGAGGGTACCCGGCACCGCGGCGTGGAGGCCCGGGTCGGTTCTGGCCACTAGCTTGCGCGTCCGTGACCGGTTCCGTGGGCACACCTGCGCTCGAGATCGTCGACGACGACGGCGAACGCCTCGTGTTCGACGCCGAGGAGTCCGAGCACCTGTTCGCGCTCACCGAGGGGCTCGACGCCGCGACGGTGTCGGCGTGCCCGCGCTGCCGCAGCCGGATCGTCACCGTGGTCGCGCTCGTCGACCTGCTCGACGCGTCGCCGCCGTTCTCGCGGGCCGAGGAACTGGTGGAACTCGCCGACGAGGCGCCCACCCTGCACCTCTACGTGCGTGACCTCGCGACCGCGTGTGGCCACCGGGGCTGGATCGACCCCGGCCACGACGAGTGGTCCGACGCGTTCGGCACCCGCCTCACCCAGCCGCGCTGATCGCGGCCTGTCAGCGGGGGATGCGGGTGCGCTTGAACTCGTTGAGGCGCGACCACTGCAGCATGGAGAGCACCTGCTCGAGGTCGTCGACCCGGCCCCGCTCCATGAAGCGCACGAACACCGCTTCTTCGTCCTCGATGTAGGTGGGCACGCCGAACACCTCCCAACGGGTCACCGCTTCGGTGTGCTCGTTGGCGAGGATCTCGAGCGCCTCGCTGCTCGCCGCCTCCTCGGCGAGGAGGTCGGGGTCGAGACCGACCGACGCGATCGCGTCCCGCAGCACCTCGTCTTCGAAGCGCTTGCCGTGGTCGTGGCGCTGCGCGAACAACGCGAGGTGCGCGTCGAAGAACTGGTCGGGGTGACGGTCGCGCAGTGCGATGCCGTACAACAGGGCGTGCACGCCTGAGCCCTGTTCGTCCCATGCGCGGTCCCACATCGGGACGCCGCCCTCCTCCACATGGTTCTGCTCGAGCGAGAAGGGTACGAAGCGGAACTCGATGTCGGCGAAGGCGGGGGAGCCCTCGCGGATCGCGTTGATGACTGCCGCGTTGCCGTTGTAGGCGAACGGGCAGAGGTAGTCGAACGTGACGGCGACGCTGCGCGACATGGGGGGTCTCCTGCGGGGTAGCCGAAATGACTAGTTGAGGGGGAGCAACCGGCGGGCGAGCATGCCCATTCCGATGCCGAGTACCGCGCCGACGGCGATGTCGGACGTGTGGTGCATCTTCGTGTACACCCGGCTCCCGGCCACGGCGACGGCGAGCGCGAAGTAGGCGGGGGCGAGCGGCGAGTCGGCGAGCAGCATCGCCGCGGTGAACGCAGACGTGGCGTGCCCCGACGGGAACGAACTGGTGCGCGGCCGGTGCATGCCGTAGGGGAGGGGCTTCTCGAGCGGAGTGTCCTCGGTGGGGCGCACCCGGCGGAACATCATCTTGATCGGACCGTTGGTGAGCACCGACTCGATGCCCATCGCGGCGCCGAGCTTGAGGCCCATCACGGGGTCGCCCTCGTGGGCCGCCTTCACCGCACCGATCCCGAGCCAGAGCAGCCCGTGGTCGGCCGCGCTCGACAGGCCGTAGAACACCGGGTCGAGCGCGGGGCCGCGCACACGGTCGACCCAGTCGTCGATGCGCTGGTCGAGCTCGTGGACCCGCGTCGCGAACCCGCTCGCCATGAACTTGGCCATCGGCGCCCTTGCCATCGCCAGCAGGCTACCGGCGCCGGCGGGACCCGTTCTTCGAGGCCCGTTCTCCCGGGCCCTCTTCGAGGCCGGCTATTCGAGGAAGGGGTCGATCACCGCTCGGTTGACGACGCCGTCGTAGACGACGTTCCCGTCGCGCAGTGCGATGCAGCGGTCGGCCAACTCCAGGAACCCGAGCTGGTGGGTGGCGACGACGACCGCCGCACCGGCCTCGCGGGCGGCCGTGAGCAGCTCGGTGAGCGACTGCTGCCCCGCCGGGTCGAGGCCCACGAACGGCTCGTCGACGAGGAGCACCGAGAAGGGCCGGATCAGCGCGAGCACGATCGACGTCTTCTGGCGCAGCCCACGACTGAACCGGGCCGGGAGGTCGTGGGCCCGGCCCTCGAGGTTGAGCAGTTCGACGAGCGCATCGGCGGTCTCGGGCCGACCGGGCAACCCGTGCAGTCGGGCGACGTACTCGATGTGCTCGTTCACGCTCAGGTCGTCGTAGAGCGAGGGCTGGTCGGAGATGTACGCGCACATCACCCGGGCATCGAGGTCGCCCGCGGGTGCCCCCTCGATGCGCACCTCGCCCTCGGTCGGTTCCAGGAGGCCTACGGCGAGTTGGAGCAACGTGGATTTGCCCGCGCCGTTGGGGCCGACGAGCGCGACCAGTTCGCCACGATGGATCTCGAGGCTCACGTGGTCGAGCGCCACGCGGTCGCCGTAGCTCTTGGTGAGACCGTCGACGACCAGGGCCGCGTCGGAGTGTTCGGTCACGAGTGCACCGCCTTGCGGGATCGGAGGTAGCTGTGCGCGGCGGCGAGGACGACCAACGGCACGAGGAGGGCGACGAATGCGCTGCCGGCCGCCGGCTTGCCCTGCGTGGCGGCGTGGTACGCGAACGCGGCGGGCACGAACGCAGCGATGACGACCAGCGGTGCGATCGTCTGCCGGATGATGAGGAACAGCGTGGTGAACTCGGGGAAGCCGATGTCGAGGAACAACGTGGGTGGTGGCGCGCCGAGCACCACGGAGAGCGCGGCGCCGACCGTGCCCGCGATCGCCACCGGCACGAGGATGATCGCACCGACCGCGAGTGCGTCGGTGCTGCCGCTCACGAGCCAGCACGCGACCAGCCCGAACACTCCGAGAACGACGAGGAGGGTGGCCGGCGCGAAGAGGTGGGACTGCACGAGATCGGGCCAGCGGACGGGGTACTGCTGCGGGCGCACGGCGTGGTCGGACTCCTGCGCGAGCCCCTCGGCCGCGTCGATGCCGACGAGGTAGACGAGCACACCGGCGAGCACGACGAACGCGTAGGTGCCGTGCCACACGCCGGCGGTGGCGACGCCGGCGGCGGCCGCGAGGACGACCACGCGCACGAAGCGGCTCACCGGCCACCGCGCGATGCCGCGCCAGTCGCGCTGCCAGCACGCGCGGTTGGTGCCGCCCCGTCGGCCACTCTCGGCCCGCCCGGCCCGCCCGGCCCGCCCGGCCCGCCCGCTGCCCACGGTCCACCACGGACGACTGCGGGGCAGGTCCTGGGCGAGCTCGCGTTGGACCACGATGACCGAGCGCATGTCCTGGAGCGTCGCCGCGAACCGCAGTTCCCCGAGGAGGTGCGCGCGCCGGCGCAGCGCCTCGAGCGACACGCCGCCGGCGACCGCGAGCGCCACGGCGACGACTCCGAGCGCACCCAGCGCGCCGACGCCGGCGAGCAGCGACGTGGTCAACGGCAGCACGGCGACGCGCCCGAGCTGTGCGGTGGGCGAGGTGGCGGTGCCGAGCGCGACGTCGAGCGCCGCCCAGGCCACCAGCACCGCACCGATCGCGTTCGCGGGGCGAGCGCCGGTGCGGGTGCCGGAGACCACGAGCGCGGCGCCCCACACCGCGAGCGCGGTGAGCACCGCGAACGCGGCGCCGGCGGCCATCCACTCGACGCGTTCCCCGCCGAAGGTGCCCGAGGCGACGCTGCCCGCGACCGCCCCTGCGAGCGCGGGGACGAGGACCACGCCGCGCAACTGGCGAAACGCCGAGGCGCGCAACACCTCGGCGCGCGGGATGGGCGCCAGGAGCAGGTACGTGATGTCGGCGGCGTCGGGGGCGAGGGGACCGCCACGCGAACCGGAGCGCAGACCGAGCAGCACGAGGAGCGCGACCGCGAGGCCGAGGATGCCGATGCCCTGGTGGGTGACGTCGGTGACCGTCGAGGGCGTTGCCTTGGTGCCGTCGAACGCGACGGTCAGGTAGAAGAGCGCGACCCCGGTGAGGAGGACGGTGAGGTACGCCTTGTACAGGGAGTCGACCCAGTCGCTCTCCGACACGTAGTGCCGCCGACGCGCCCGGCGCATCGCGTGGGTGGTCGCGCGGGTGGTGTCACGGGTGGTCACGACGGGCTGCGGCACGGGCCGCGTCAGGTGCCGAGGGGGAGGGGCGCGGAGACCATCGTGCCCGGGCCGCGCAGTTCCTCGGCCTGGAGGGGATCTCCGCCGTGGGCGGGGCAGTAGGGCTTGAACGTGCAGAAGTCGCAGAGGCGCCCGGCCTTGGGGCGGAAGTCGTCACGCTCACACGCCGAGCGGATCGCCTGGTAGAGCGCGGTGGTGCGGCGCTCCACCCCCTTGATCGACTGGTCGGTGGGGGTGGCGATGATCGCCTCGGGCTTCGACAGGTAGTAGAGCTGCACGCGCGCCGGGCGCCGACCGAGCATGCGCTCGCACAGCAGCGCGTACATGTGCACGCCGCTCAGGCTCTTGGCCTCGAAGAACTCCGACGGCACCGAGCCGGTCTTGTAGTCGGTGACGACGAACTCGCCGTTCTCGTCGAGCTCCAAACGGTCGATGATGCCGCGCAGCCGCACCGCTCCGCCCAACCCATTGGTGCCGGATTCGGTGCCGCTGCCCTGCAGCGCGGCTTCGAGCTTCAGCTCCAGGCCGATCGGGCGGATCGTGCGCGGGTCCTCGAGCTGGAAGTACTTCTCGACCAGCTTGCTCGCGTCGCGGTCGAATGCGGCCCACTCATCGTCGCTGAGGTGCAGGTCGGTGAAGTCGGGGTGGACGGCCAACTCGACGCGCGCCTTGGCGAGGTCCTCTTGGCCGGCCTCGGGCGTGCGCTCCTCGGGTGGGCGATCGAGCAGGAGCTCCAGCGCCCGGTGTACGAGGGTGCCCTTCGACGTCCACGGTGACGGCGGCTCGGGGAGCCGGTCGATGTAGGAGAACTTGAACGCGAGGGGGCACTCCTTGAACGACGAGCTGGAGCTCGGGGAGAGCGATCGCGGTGGTGCCAGGCCCATGGGATGAAGGTACTCCCGGGGTGTGACAGCAACCAGGACCGCAGCTAGCGTCCGACGAGCCCCGACCGGGCCCCGACCGGGCCGCGAACGGCCGCAAGCGAGGATGCACGCATGAAGATCGACGGAATGGTCCACGGCACGTTCGAGGAGATCGCTGCCCAGGCCCGGCGCCTCGAGGCGGAGGGCTACGACGGCGCGGCCACGGCCGAGACCAGCCACGACCCGTTCCTGCCCCTCGCCGCGGCGGCGGGCGTCACCAACACGCTGGAGCTCGGCACGTCGATCGCGGTCGCCTTCGCCCGCACCCCGATGACGCTCGCGGCCACCGCCAACGACCTGCAGTTCGCCACCCAGGGCCGCTTCACCCTCGGCCTCGGCAGCCAGATCAAGCCGCACATCGAGAAGCGCTTCTCGATGCCGTGGTCGCACCCCGCGCCGCGCAAGCGGGAGTTCATCCTCGCCCTGCGCGCCATCTGGCACTCGTGGAACACCGGCGAGAAGCTCGAGTTCCGCGGCGAGTTCTACACACACACGCTGATGACGCCGTTCTTCAGCCCGGGGCCGAACCCCAACGGCTCGCCGAAGGTCACCCTCGCCGCGGTCGGCGACAAGATGACCGAGGTCGCCGGCGAGGTCGCCGACGGCATCATCCTGCACCCCTTCACCACCGCCGACTACGTGCGCGACGTCACCCTGCCTGCGCTCGGGCGTGGCTTCGAGCGCGGTGCCAAGACCCGCGCCGACTTCGAGATCGCGTACCCCGTGTTCGTCGTCACCGGCACCGATGACGAGAGCTGGGCGAAGGCCCGCACCGGGACCCGCCAGCAGATCGCGTTCTACGGCTCCACCCCCGGATATCGCGGTGTGCTCGAGCAGCACGGCTGGGGCGCGGTGGGTGAGGAGATGAACCGGCTCTCGAAGCAGGGCGAGTGGATCGCAATGGGCGACCTCGTCACCGACGAGATGCTCGAGACCTTCGCCGTGGTCGCCGCGCCCGACGACCTCGCCGCGGGGATCCTCGCCCGCTGGGGCGGCACCGTCGACCGCATCGCATTCGACGCCCCCTACGAGCACGACTCGGGTATCTGGCCCGCAGTGATCGCCGACATCAAGCGCCAGGCCTGATCACTTGTCGGAAGACGATGCGGTGCGCGCGGCGAACGCCGCGTTCTATGCCGCGCTCGAGACGTGCGATCTCGACGCGATGTCCGACGTGTGGGAGCACTCCGACCGCGTCACGGTCACGCACCCGGGTTGGCCCACGATCCGCGGGTGGTCGAAGGTCTCGGCGTCGTGGTCGGCGATCTTCCGCAACACCGGCTACATCCAGTTCGTGCTCACCGACGAAGAGGTCAACCTCCACGATGACACGGCCTGGGTGACCCTCGACGAGAACATCATCCAGTCGGTCGACGACGAACTTGTCGCCGAAGGTGACCTCGCACCCCTCGCCGGGGCGCGCGCCACCGCGATCAACGTGTTCGTGCGCGAGTCTCCCGACGGCGGCTGGGCGATGGTCGCCCACCACAGCGCCCCCGTCGGTTAGCGAACTTGCGTCAGCTACTTGGAACTATTCCGAGTGAGCGACGCAAGTTCGAGGGCTTCAGGCCTTCTCGCGGTCGATCCACTGCTCGAGGCCGGGGCTGCTCTCGAAGCTGGAGATGAGCGCGTAGCGCGACTCGGTGCCGTTGTGCACGACGACGTGCCACAGGCGCTGCGTGTCGACGACGAAGCGCGCGCCGCGGTGCAGCGGCAGACGAACCTCGGTCGCCGGGTCGGGCATGCCGTCGTCGCCGACCTCCATGAGACACATGAAGCTGTCGGGGTTGTCGGTGAGCTCGATCCACGACCGCACGACCCAACCCTCGCCGTCGGGGTTGAACCGGTTGTTGTCGTCGCGGTGCATGTGCCGCAGTGCCTCGTCGTAGCCCTGCGGCTCGAGCTTGATCACGCGCACCCGGCCGAAGTTCGCGCCGGTGGCGCGCACGTACTCCGCGATGTGCGGGCAGCGGTCCGCGTTCGACGTGAACCTGCCGTCCTTGTCGGCGCGCTCCTCGCCCGGCTTCCAGAAGCCGCGGCAGTCGAGCTCGCCGTCGGCGGTGGCGATGGGGGCGAAGTTGGTGTCGCCGCCGCTCTTCCAGTCCATGTACTCGAGGGCCGTGAACTCCTCCTCGGGGATGGGCGGGTCGAGGTCACGCAGGGCCACGAAGCCGGTCTCGGCGAGGGCCGCCATGCGGTAGTG
>Ga0302322_100004564_pt1 | contig 12048 bp, 10 predicted proteins | sample Fen_T0_2_FD_203757 | JGI IMG/M metagenome (GOLD analysis project Ga0302322, IMG submission 203757) | Peat permafrost microbial communities from Stordalen Mire near Abisko, Sweden - Fen_T0_2 | ecosystem: Environmental > Terrestrial > Soil > Wetlands > Permafrost | place: Sweden: Abisko... | reverse complement strand
TTCTCATCACTCGTCAGCACCATCGCCGCGACCACGGGAAGCAGGAGGAACGGCGCCTGCAGCGTGAGGTTCAGGACGTGATGACCGCTCGCGGACCGGCGCAAGGCGATGACCTCGCGGACGTCCTGACCGCTGAGCCGACCGACGCTGCCACGCACACGGACGGCGACGTACCCCATGCTCACGGCCAGCCCGAGAGTCCATGCGAGAAGCACGGCGTTGATCGTCGCCGGCAGGAGCAGGACGAAGATGACGACCGCTGCCAGCTTCACCACGCTGGCCACGACGTTGCGTTCGACCTGAAGCCCGCCGCCGCCACGTGTGAGAAGTGCCTGGTCGAGCACGAAACCCGCGGCAGAGAGGCCGGTGGCGAGGGCGAGCAACGACAGCGTGAGCGGTGACGACAGGTCGCTCAGCGTGGAGCTGGTCATGGCGAGAATCGGACCGACGATCAGTGCTCCCAGCACGCCGGCGCAACCGGAGACGATCAGGGAGCCCCGCATGAGCGATCTGCGCTGGGCGGACTCGAGCCGCCCCCACCGATCGATGAGCAAGGTGCCCAGGCCCAGCATCGCGATCGTGGCGATCAGCGTCATCGCCCCCACTGCACCTGCCGCCTCGCCCACGACGTCGACCGCGTAGGCACGGGCCACCAATGCCCAGAAGGCGAGGCCAAGCACGCTCGTCAATCCCGTGGTCCACACCACGCTCATGGCGATCGTGACGACACGTCGGTCGCCGTGCGCCACACCACCGATGCGACGCCGCAGGCTGGCGACCAGGCCGGGTCCGGTCACGGAGCCGTCCATCGCAGGGACCGCTCGACCTCCGGCCAGATAACTCGGACGAGAACGCCCGCAGTCGGCGCCGTCGGAAGGCTGACCGATGCGCCATCGTCGACACGCACGGGGGTCACGGTGCGATCGATGTCCACCGAATAGTCGACAGCGTGACCCTCATGGTTGTCGAGGGTGACGGCCACGGGCACCCGTTGATCCAGCGTGAAGGCGACCTGAGTGCCTTCGCGACCACTCTGACCGTCACTGACGACCGCCACCAGCCACGCGGCCACCAGCAGGAGCAGAGCGACGACGCCGACCGCCACCCGCCGCCCGCTGATCGTCGCCGAGCGGGCCGCCGGAGCGCGGATACAGTCGCGGACGCCGGCGAGAATACCCAGCGCCAACGCGAGGGTCAGGACGAGGTAGCCGAGGGCCCAGCCGCGTAGGTCCAGGGTGATTCCGAGTACGTGATCGACCAAGGCGATCGCAATGGCCGCCACGAGCGAGCCACCGAAGACGGAGATTCCCACGACCGTGCCACTGGGAGTCGGCTGGAGTCGGGGAAGGGCGAACCCGATAAGGGCGGCCGGCGCCACCAGGACGAGCGTGCCGAGAACGGCTGCAGCCCAGATGGGCACGTCGCCGAACGACCACGCGAGAAGCACCACCGCGGGTGTGGCAGAAGCGAGCCACCACAGCGGAGATCGCGTGCGTGACAACGGCTGGAGCGTCATGGTCGCCACCCGTAGATCGCGATGACGCCGTCGTCGAAGACCTTGTCGAATCTCGGATCCCCGGCGAACTTCTCCAGCGCGGCGAGCGCGACCCGCGTGGTGGTGTTGTCGGTGCCATCACCGCGCTCCACGTAGATGCCGTCCCGCGGAAGTCCATTAGCAAGTCGACGATCGACGACGACGTAGTCCACCTTCCCGCGCCTGAGAGCGTCGAGGGCCGCTCCATCGATCTTCTGATCCAACAGGATGGGCGTGACGTACACCTTGTCTGAGATGTTCGTGATGGTGTGGACATCGGACAAGGCGGCCAGAACGGCGCCGCTGGTGCGGTCGGTCGCCACCCGCGCATCCGCCGGCAGGTTCGCCTCCACCCATGCGGCCGCAGCGAGTTGATGAGCATCGACGCTGCGCTGGCCCGCGCCGACGAGGAATGGACCCGTGAACCGGTTCGAGTCCGGACCACTGCCCAGCAGGAAGCCCCCGATGAAAAGGATGCACAGTGTCGGGGCCACCAGCACCGCGGCCCACCGCGAACGACGCGCCACTTGGCCGGAATCGGTACGACCGTCGTACACCCTCGCGAGAACCGGCCCGACGAGGACGGCCACTCCCAGGAACACGAAGGTCGAAGCACGATCAGCGATCTCGGCCGCCAGTGGCGCGAATCGACCCGCGAGCAGGAAGGGATATGTCGCACCCACGACGGCCAGCACGACAAGCAGGCTCGTGGCCCCCGCCCGACGGCGCCACGTGGCCACCAGACCCCACAGCACCAGGACCAGGAGGATGAGGGTGCCCAAGGTGAGCATCACCCGCTCCCATGGCGGCGTCCCGATCCCGGAGCTGTCGGAGAACAGCACGCGTCCGGAACTGCGGCCCCCGACGATGTCAAGCAGTTGCCGGAGGCCACCACTGAAGATCTCATCGACGTACGGCAGTACCGAATTACGTGCGACCGCTGTCCAGGCAGCGAAGACGACCACCATCAGTCCAGCGATCGCGAGCAGCCCCCGCCAGCGTCCCTCTCGGCGCACCGCCGAGGTCAGCGCGACGGCAACCAGGACCAGGAGGATCGTGGCGGACGTCAGGTGGTGACTCACTACAGTTCCGGCGAACAGCGCCACTGCCACCCCGGCGACGACCGGGTGCGCACCCTGCGACCAGCGCACGGCGAGCGCGATGGCGCCCAGCCCGAGGGGCAGGGCGATGGTCTGGTAGGCGTACTGGCTGTTGAACGACATGAACTGCGGCGACGCGACGTACACCGCGCAGCAGGCCGCGGCGATGCGAGGCGATCGGGTCGCGAGCCGGAAGACCTCGAAGAGGGCCAGCGCCAGCAGGACCTTGGTGACGATCACCGTCGCGTAGGCGCTTGCGTTCAGCGGGAGCCCGGTCAGCTGATGGATGGCCGACGACACCGACTCAAGCCCGGGATAGAACGGACTCACCGGTAGCACAGAGTTCGGCGTGAACAGGCCGCCCGTCCCGTTGATGTCGCGCAGCGTGCGCAGATGGAGCAACTCGTCGAAGCCCTTCGGCAGTCCCGGCGAGGAGAGGATGCGCGCGAACTCGGTGCCGACCGCCAGCACGACGAGATTGAGCACGGCCTCACCCCGAGGCAGCGGACGGATCAGCCGGATCAAAGTGGGAAGGACAAGCACCGCAATGCCCAGCCAGTAGACGGCCTCCCCATACGGGCCCTCCGCACGGAGGATCGCATAGGCCACCGATAGCAGCAGGACGCCGGCGGCGACACTCAGCACCGTGCCGTTCCACGGCAGCCGCGCAACCGGACCCGCTTCCTGCTCCGTGCCTGAGTCTCGGGCGGCTACGTCCACGCTCATCAAGTCACCGTCGACGGCCGTTGGCGCGCCAGGACCCGGCGGTAGATGGAACCCAGTCCCGCTGCGCAGGTCTCCCAGGTAGGCAGAGTTGAGGCGTCGACGGACAGCGGATGCCGCATCTGGAGATCGAGCGAGTGTGCGACGACGGCCGGTCCGCATTCCGCGGGAACGCCGCGCACCAGTCCCTCGACCTCGAGTTCGACGAGGCCCGACGTGCGTGCGACAAGAACGGGCCGGTTAAGCGTCAGCGCCTCCATCACGGCCACGGGGTGCGCCTCGTAGTCGCTGAGCAGGGCGACGACCTGCGCGGCTGCGACCTCGCGAGCCATCGCCAGCCGGTCGCCGGGCGGCACATGGTCGATCGTGACGCGATCGGCCACCCCCAGTTCCCGAGCGAGGTCGACGAGCATCGGACGCGCGGGACCGTCGCCGAGGATCCGCAGGTGGGCCTCCGGCTGCCTCTCGAGTAAGAGGGGCAGCGCCGCGATGAGCCGTTGATGGCCCTTGTAAGTCTCCAGACGACCCACGCTCAGCACACGACCGGGCACCGCTTCAGCGGCCGGCTCTGGCGTCGGCAGCGAACCCCCGTTGCGCACGACCTCGACTTTCGGCCCCCGGGGCCCCACGAACCCACGGAAGCGCTCGGCCTCGAACTCGCTCACCCCGATGAGGGCGTCGGCACGGCGCAGGAGCGGCGCGAGGGCGCGGAACTGCGTGCCCCGCAGTCGGTTGCGGAGGGGCTTCGAGTACCCGCCCGTGTGGAAGGTGACGACGTATGGCATGCCAGCTCGTCGTGACGCGGCCATGGCGGCTGGTGGTACCCCCGTGTGGATCCCCTGCACGTGCACGAGGTCGAAGCCGCCCTTGGCCACGTCGCGGTACAGGGCCGGACTCAACATCCAATCCTTGCCTGCCGGTCCGGCGAGGAACCTGCGCACCTCGATGCCCTGAACCTCCTCGACCAGCGGCAGGTCGCCGCCGAGATCGCAGGTGAGGATCGTGACGTCGAATCCGTCAGCGGCCAATCTCGGTGCCACCTCATGGACGTGGGCCTCGATGCCGCCGAGGTAGGGGAAGTAGCGGGCCGCCACCAGGGCGATCCGCATCAACGGGACCCCACCGTGGCGAGCAGGTCGTCATAGACGCTCTGCACTCGGTCCACGACCGAGGAGGCGGTGAAGCCGACAACGTCCGCGCGGGCCCCCACCCTGAGTCGGGCGCGCAGTTCCTCATCGGCGATGAGTCGGGCCAAGGCGACGGCCAGATCGCCGGGCGAACCCGGCGGGACGACCAGCGCGCTGCGCTCGTCCGTGACCATGTCCGCGATGCCGCCCATCAATGTGGTCACCAACGGCGTGCCCAGTGCCATGGCCTCGAGCACCGTCGTCGGACACGGGTCGTGCCACTCGCTGGGCAGCACGGCACCGAGCGAGTGCTGGAACGCGCTCACCACACGCTCATGCTCCCATCCGCGGTGCAGGTGAACGCCATCCGGCAGTCGTGCAGGGAGGTCCTTCGTGGGCCGGCCGATCAGCACGAGCGAGGGGCGCTCCGATGGCAGCGACTCGTAAGCCGTGAGCAGGGAGAGCAGCCCCTTCTCCGCGGAGAGGTCCCCGACGAACAGGAGATAGTCCCCGTCGGGAAGCTCCGGATCGCGGCCCATGACCGGAGCGTCGAGGAGTTCATCGGGGATGAAGTTCGGGACTACCTGGACGTCCTGGGGGTCACCCGCCCAGCCCCGCTGCTTCACGACCGAGCTGACCGCCAGCACCCGATCCACTCGCCTGGTCAGCAGCGCTCGCGACGCCCCTAGGGCGCCAACGATTCCGGCGCCCTTGATGCGGCCGTAGTGCCGACCGGCGCACGGCAGGCAATCTGCCGCAGACGGCCCGGGGCACGGCTGGTCTGCGCGCATGAGCCGCTTGGTGGCGCAGACGGCCCCGTAGTCGTGCATCGTGAGCACCAGTGGCCGACGCGCGGAATCCGGCAGGGCCAGGTAGGAGAAGACCATCCAGTTGTGCGCGTGGACCACATCGGGATCCACCTGGCGGATGACGTCGGACAACGGCTTCATTGTCACCGGATCAGGCACGGGGAGCGCCAGCGGTCGATCGGCCTCGCGATACAGGGCGGGCACCTTGCCGCCGAGTCCCGGGACGGAATGCAGCACCACCCCCGGGTCGGACACCGGCACCGGCCCCGGGACGGCACCGGTCATCGTCGCGACGTGCACCTCATGCCCGCGAGCCGCGAGCGATCGCGACAGGGTACGCACGTGCCGCTCCTCACCGCCGATGACCGGTGGGTAGAACTGCGCGAGCATGAGGATCTTCACCCAGTCAGTCCTTCAGTTGTCGAGCCTGCCTGCGGCGCGGCCGGCCCGTTATCCCGCTTGGCCGCGAGGCGGCCCTGGGCCAGGCCAGTGAGCGTGGCACCAGCCCCGACGACGACACCGATGGCCCGCGCTGGCAGCCACCCCTCCGGACGAGGTGCAGTGAACGCATAGCGCAGCACGGCGGCCGGCAGAGTCAGTGCGAAGTCGCGCTCCGAGTCCAACGGGTCGAGCCCGCGGTGACGGCGGGCCACGGCTGCCTTGGCCACTCCCTCGTCACGGCATCGGCGGGCCAGGTACGCCAGTGTCAGCCTGCTCGTCGGCACGTGATGATGGATGACGGCCGCAGGTTCGTAAACGAAGCGTCCGCCGGGGCAGGCAGACCGCAGGCGGAGAGCGAGCTCGGCCTCCTCACCCCCCGCGTGGTGACCGGGCCGGTAGCCGTACATCGGGTCGTAGCCGCCCACCTTCAGCAGATCGGCGCGGCGGTACATGCAGCAGCCACCGAACACATTGCGGACGTCAGCCGACCTCGTCGGGAGGCCGCGGTAACTGCAGCCGACCGCCCACAGGAACTCATCGGGAAACCATGCGGGCCGGGCCGCCTCCCAAGCGGGAAGCGAGGCACCGCTCACCGCCAGGACGGTCGGGTCGTCGAGGTGAGCGCGCAGACCCGCCAGCCAGTTCGGCTCCGCAACCGCATCGTCGTCGAGGAACGCCACGAAGTCCGTGGTGATCTCCTGAACGCCGCGCATGCGCGCAGCAGAAAGCCCCAAGCACGTGCTCTGCAGGAGGACTCGCTGCTCGGGGAAGTGCTCCCGCACCCTCTCCGCGAGGACGCGGTCACCGTCGACAACGACGACGATCTCGTCGGGCCGGAGTGTCTGATCGCGCACGGAGGTGAGTGCTGAGGCGAACTGGGGGAAGCGCTCGATCAGATGCGTGCACACCACGACCCCGACGCCAGATCCGTGGGTCATGCCCGCTCACCGCGCAGGGCCGTAGCCGCTCGTCGAGCGATGCGCCATGCCGGCGTCGCCACCGACTTGGCGCGTGCCTCCAAGGTAGTGTGTGTCGCCGCCACGAGGTCGAGCATGGTCTGAGGACTCGATCCGGGCGTGACGCACAGGCGCGTGACGCGCATGGGGTCGCCACCCACGTCGAATGATCGATACCCGATGACGCACGCATTAGAGTGACCGGCGGCCCGCACCAGCTCTGCAGTGCGGGTCGACGCGTACCCGTGCGGGTAGCAGAACGACGGCACGTCTGACTGGATGATCTCCTCGAGGATCGCCCTCGCCGTCGACACCTCGGCCGAGACGCGAGCATCCGGCAGCACGTCGAGCGGGACGTGGTGGTTGCCGTGACTGCCCACCTCGTGGCCCGCGTGCGCCACGTCGCGCAACCCCGACTCGTCGAGGACTGGCGCACCGGTCTTGGAGCCCGCGTCCCATGCCGCCGGTGCGCCGAGGTGCGCGACCGGCGCGTACAGCGTCACTCGGGCCCCGACGGACTGGAGGACGGGCATCGCCAAGTCGACGAAGTCGGCATAGGCGTCATCGAAGGTGAGGCCGACCACCCGTTCGCCGGCGCCGGCTCGGGTGAGGGCCTCCGTCAGGCCCACGAGGCGGTACCCCGCCTGGTCGAGGGCTCGCAGACCGTCCTCGAGACGCGTGGGGTCGATCGTCAGGCGATCCTCGGGGACCCCGACGGAGTGGAACATGAGGATGGGCAGCGGGCTCGTGATCATCGCCATGACCCGGCGCCGATTTGGAATGATTTACCCGAATCTGGCCGAAGTGTATCCGGACATATCCCCCCCGGATGGTGTGATGTAGGCCGCCCATGAAGGTCCAGACCCCACCTCGTGCCGATACCCGGATCATGAGGCCCAGCCGCGCGCGTGCAGGCTCGATCGGGGTTATCGGCACGTGCACGGTGGCGGTGGCGCTCCTCGTGCCCGCCGTTCAGGCCAGCGCCCACGATGGCTTCAGCGCCGGCGCAAACCGGAGGCCGCCGCCTCGGCCCACCGCGACCGCCAGCCCGAGTCCCACGCCCACCGTCGCCCCGACACCGAAGCCAACGCCGACTCCCACTCCTAGCCCGACCGCTACCGTTGCCCCAAGCCCCACCGTGACACCGTCCGCAACACCGAGCCCGACCTTCGCCTCCGGCCCCGCCACGCGTGATGCGCACCTGTGGCCCTTCACCGCCGAGTCCATCTGGAACACGCCCCGAGGCGACAAGGCGACGCTGGTCGCTGCCGGCCTCGGCGCCACGGGAAACGTATACGCCGACGCGGACGTCATCGTGATGACGCCGACCGCACCCGTGACCCCCGTGTACACCAGCTACAAGGACTGGACCGATCCCACTCCGGGCGCGCGCTGCCTTGCCCAGGGACCGCTCATCACCTCGGTGCCGATGCCGACGGACCTGCTGTTCCCCGACGAGGGCAAGACGCCGAACATGAGCGCGGCGATTCTCCTGCCTGACGGCCGGACGATCTACCAGACGCAGCCGTTCCAGCGCTGCACCGCCGGCTCGTACGCCACATCGCACTACACATTCCCCAGCCAGGACATCCTGTCCAGCGATGGTCGTGTTGGTGCGCATGGCGGCAGCGGGTTGTCGTCCCTCGGGGGCACCATCAGGATGGGTGAACTCAGCCCCGGCGCGACGATCCGGCACGCGCTCAAGGTCGCCGTGGACGCTAGGCGGTTCCTGTCGTTCGCGCAGGACGGCACGCCCGGCTACCGCTGGCCGGCCAGCACCGCTGACGGCTACGCGAGTTCGTCGACCTACGGCGGAACCAAGGTCGAGATGCAGCAGGGGTCCCTGCTGACCCTGGCGCCAAGCTTCCCCGTCGATTCGCTGACCAGCGAGCCCGGGAAGATCATGGCCCGAGCACTGCGCGACTACGGCGCCTATGTCTCCGACGACAGCTCGTGGGATTCCCTCGGAGTCATGGTCGAGTGGGGCGATCGCGGGCGAGTCACCAACCAGTTCGTGTCCGACTACGGCTACGGATTCGCGGGGTCCGTCGGAAGCACGCCGTTCCTGCGCGACATGGGCACGATCCTGGGCAGCCTGTACGTCGTCGCCGACAACTCGAGCAGCAACGTGGGCGGAGCAGGCAACCGGCTCGCACCGCTTGCTCCACCGTTCGGGTAGGCCCGAGCGGCCCACGGCACGATGTGTCCTCATCGGTGCGTCACCGCCGCGGCGACCGACGAGCGCGCAAACCCGGCACCCGCGGCGAGCACGGACGCGGTCATCGCGGCGGCGGACTGGATGCTCCCGGCCCGAAGTTCACGCACGACCCCGCTGGGCAGCACTGTGGTGACGTAGCGGCGCTCGGTGCTGGTCGCGTGCTTGGAGCCCACCATGCGGCCAACGACGGACTTGCTGATCCCCTCGGCATACGAGCGCCGGAGCAGGTACGACCACGTCAGGCGGTCGGCGGACACGCTGTGGTCGACGACTGATCTGGGCTCGAGCAGGACGCGCGCATCGGGTCGCGCCTGCTGTAGCCGGATGCAGAGCTCGGTCTCCTCGCATCCCATCGGCAGTGTGCCCAGACGCCCGACAGACTCCTCGAATCCGCCCACCAGGTCGAACACCTCGCGGCGAAAGCTCATGCTGCAGCCCATGACGTTGCGGACTGGCTCCAGCCGCTCGGGCATGCCACGGTAGGAGCAGCCCACCACCCACAGGAGTTCTGGCGGGAGCGTCGGCGGCGCACCCCGCCCCGGCCACGCCGCGACGGCCTTGCCGCCCACGGCCATGACCCGGGGATCGGCGTACAGCACGAGCATGCGCTCCAGCCAGTCCGGTCGAGCGGCAGCATCGTCGTCCAAGAAGGCGATGACGTCTCCGGAGACCCGGGCGATTCCGGTGTTGCGTGCGCCCGACAGTCCGCGGCGGGCGGTGTTCGGCACGACGGTGATGTCGGGCTCGTCAGCGCGTAGTCGAACTTCGAGCTCGTCGTTGTAGTCGATGACGACGACAATCTCGCTGGGGGGAACGCTCTGGACGCGGAGGGACTGGATGGCGACCTTCAGCTCATCCCACCGCACCATCGTGTACGCGCAGATGACGGCGCTTGCACTGAGGTTCACGCCACGGGGCTCAGACACACGCACCCCCGCAGTGGCGTCCGGTCGTGCCGCGCGCTTCGACCTCGTTCCATGCCCGTGCATCGGTTCACTCAAGACATTTCCTCGTAGCCGACGAGCTGATCCGCGGCGCAGACCGGTGACACGGGGTCTACAGGCCCCTCAACGCTGACTGCAATGAGGCTACCAGCCCTCCGACCCCTTCCCAGACAACGCTTTTCGGCGGATTCCGTGCCAAAAGGAGACAGGTCGGCTGTGTGCCACCTGAGCGTTGACGGGCCCCACTGAAGAGTATCCATGGATCATTTGACCTTTCTTGCGCCGAGAGACATTATGAGGGTTTATCCGATCCTTAACCTTTCTATAACCCTCTTCGGGGTTGACAATCGGCGGAATCGCGGATCGATCGACGGCACGAGCTCGACGCCCTGGGGGGGTTGTACAGGATGACAGCGATTGCATTAACGAGGCCCGGTCACGCACGTGTTTCCGTCGTGGTGCCCGCCATGAACGAAGCCCAGAACATCCCGCACGTCTTCGCGGGGTTTCCGGACGGGCTCCACGAAGTGATCCTCGTCGATGGGAACTCCGCAGACGACACCGTGGCCGTTGCGCGCCGGGAGCGGCCGGATGTCGTGGTCGTGAAGCAGACCCGCAAGGGCAAGGGCAACGCGCTGGCCTGCGGCTTCGCTGTCGCCACCGGCGACATCGTGGTCATGATCGACGCCGACGGCTCCACCCAGCCGCAGGAGATTCCCCGGTTCGTCGAGGCGCTGCTCGCGGGCGCCGACATGGCCAAGGGCAGCCGCTTCTGCAGCGGCGGCGGCAGCGAGGACATCACCTGGATGCGCAGCGCAGGTAACGCCGGACTCAACACCATCGCAAACCTGTTGCACCAGATGTCCTTCTCGGACCTCTGCTATGGATACATGGCCTTCTGGGCTGACGCGGTCATCGCGCTGGACCTTCCCCACGTGCTGGAGCCGCTCCCCGAGGACGGAACGATGCTCTGGGGCGATGGCTTCGAGATCGAGACCCTCATCGCCGTGCGCGCGGCCAAGGCTGGCATGCGCATCGCCGAGGTCCCCAGCCTGGAGAAGTTACGCGTGCACGGACGCAGCAACCTCAATGCGTTCACCGACGGCCGCCGAGTCTTGCGTACCCTGCTTGCCGAGAAGCGACGTTCGAAACTGTCGACCACATCCCGGGTCGTCGCGGACCAGCGCCTCGAGGACATGAGCGAACTCTGCGCGACCTGTTCGGTACCCGAGCCGGTCTGCTACTGCGCCGCCTGAAGTTGCCGTTCGGGAGCGACAACCCGCGCTAGGTCGACTTGGGGCGAAGTCGAAGCCCGGCCATTCCGCCGTCGACGGCAAGACTCGTCCCGGTCGTAGACCCGCTCGACGGACTGGCGAGGTACGCCGCGGCGGCCGCGACCTCCTCGGGTGCCACCAGCCGCCCATGCGGCTGCCTCGCTTCGAGGGCGGCCCGCTCCTGGGCCGGTGCATCGGTCGCGTCGAGCAGTCGAGCGATCCATGGCGTGTCAGCAGTCCCGGGATTGACGGCGTTGACCCGGATGCCCTCGCGCACGTGATCCGCGGCCATGGCCAGCGTGAGGGACAAGATGGCGCCCTTCGAAGCGCTGTACAGCGCCCGTGATGGCACTCCGGCCGTGGCCACGACCGAGCACATGTTGACGATCGACGCCGACGACGACCGGCGCAGGTGGGGCAGCGCGGCACGACTCACGCGCACCACGCCGAGGACGTTGACGTCGAGGAGATGCACCCATTCCTCGTCGGAGTTGTCCTCGACTGTGCCCTGGGCTCCGATGCCGGCATTGTTGACGACGATGTCGATCCCGCCGAACGCCGAGACGACCGCCGAGATCGCGGAACGCACGGACCCGTCGTCCGACACGTCCGTCTGCACGAAGAACAGGTCGGGCTCATCGGTCGGCGGCTGAAGGTCGAGCACTGCTACCCCGGCCCCCCGCTCCCTGAGCATCCGCGACGTGGCCAGTCCGATCCCTGACGATCCACCGGTGACCACAGCCACCAGCCCGTCGAACTCGTCGTTGCTCACGTGCCTTCCTTCCTCGTTGCCCTCGGATGGCGTCAGCCTCGGATGGCGTCTCTTAGGTTGACGATGAGCACGATGATGGCCAGCACGGCGAGGATCCCTGCGGTCAGCCACTGCCAGTTTCCGAAGAATATGAGCACGACGTTCACGGCG